>Ga0082335_1000047_pt1 | contig 372850 bp, 345 predicted proteins | sample Subgrocontami58m_FD_72375 | JGI IMG/M metagenome (GOLD analysis project Ga0082335, IMG submission 72375) | Subsurface groundwater microbial communities from S. Glens Falls, New York, USA - GMW37 contaminated, 5.8 m (SPADES assembly) (version 2) ... | reverse complement strand
CAAGCGCCGGCAAACCCTTAACAGTCACAGGTAGACCACTCGATGTGGATGCAGCAATACTGCCGCCTACGTTAAGTACTATTGTGGTACCGTTATTGACCTCGACAGTGGTACCGGCTGCCTGGACAATCCCTCCAGGCAAAGATAAGGCAAGTGCGGTAACCGCCATAAGCAGCAAACTTGTTTTCCTGACAATTCCTCTGATACTTTTCATGCTTCGCTCCCCTTCAGTTTTTCACTAGTATTACTACAGTATGACTACCGCGATTTTCGCCGGTTGTAGAAGTGTCAGACACCTGGGCGCAAAAGACGATGTCGTAACATTATATATCTCCACATATACATATCTTGAACAGTACCCCTTTTTTGACCCGCCTCACTTCCGGAGTACTGTTCAAGATATTCAATTGACTCAAGAAATATTGTAAGTTCTACTGATAAAAAGAGTTCTTCTGCCCCACTATCAATTGGGCAATAAAGAGCGCGTCAAAGATATCGATCACGTCACCATTAGGTCCATCGTGCTTGACGCTAGCAGCATTAAGAGGATTGAGCTGTGCGAGAGTCTTCTGCCCTACGATATATTGAGCAATAAACAGGGCATCAAAGATGTCAACCGGGTCATCGGCCTTAGCATTTCCTCTTACAAACATCATAGTATTCGGCATCTCTTCAGTTGCTGTCAGCCCCGGCGTACCGGCAGATCCGATGAGTTGGAAGGACTGAGTCAGGTTAACGTTAGTCGTGGAGCTACCCGTCAGTATGGCCACTATCTCAGCTACAGGAGTATTATTAGCCTGGATTGGGGATGAGACCACAGGCACTCCGAAGACGCCGGTAACATTATCAAAAGTGGGGCTGTTGAAGGGCGCAACGCCGTAGACAGTCAGGAATTGGACTGCATTAGCTGGGGCACCCATTACCGTTGCCGAGTAGCTGCCGATGCCGCCGCTGATATTAGCCGTTGTGTTATCAGTCGCACTCTTGATGCGGTTGATGCTAGCTTTGAGCGCTATCACATTAGCTACGTTGGCGCTTATACCTTGTGAAATACCAGTCTCAGCCATCAGGCTGCTTTGCAGGACAAAAACGGTACTTTGCTTTGTAAATAACTGGGTCCCGTTAGCGTTAATAACGGTCGTTATATTGTAGTTACCAACCGGCCAACCGAGTGGGGGAGTCCAAAGAACATTATAGGTTATCGAGGCATTACCTGTAACAGCGCCATATCCGTACCCGGTAGGGAAGGTGTAGCCCTGTCCCAGCCAGGTGACATTGCCGACGCCATATATTACGCCAAAATTATTTGTCGCCACGGTAACATTGGCCGACCCGCCACCTGTTTGCCCAGCAGTGTAATTTACACTGCCCCCGTTATTTATCGGCAAATTAACCAGGTTAGCAGTATAGCTAGAATTAGCTGAATTAAACATTGACAATCCAACACTCTGTATCGGCAGGGCTTCACCGGTTTCAATGTTCACCTTCACCTGAAAGGCATAGCTCTGACCGATTGTCCCGGCCTGAAGCGGTGCCCCCGATGGATTGGTAATATCAATCTTCAAAGCTCTCACCGTCTCGGACGGTGAAGAGAGCCACAGAGAGGTGGCCACAGCGAAAACCAAAACAAACGCCAGTGCCACCCTTACCAAGTTTTTCCCGTTCATCACATTCTTCATACTATTTCCCTTTCCGCTACCAGATGCGCTCATTATTATTCTCCTCAAACTAATTCCCTTTCTATTACCGGATTCCCTCATTGTCACTCTCCTAGCTTCACTTTCTCGCAGAGACTGCCTCACTTCGCGATTTTTAAGTATCCGTGCTACATCAGATGGTACCTTCCCGGCTGATGCCATCAGGTCATCTTTATCACAGTTCAAAACCTCTGCCAGTTTAAGTATCACCTTTTCACTTGGTGGAGGTTTAACCCCGGTTTCAATCTTGCTGAGATAAGTAAAGCTAACCCCCACTCTCTCCGCAACTTCACTCTGGCTTAGACCAGCCCGTTCCCGTAACTCTCTTAATTTCTTATTAAAGCTGTCTCCGTTGTTAACAGAGCCGGGCTTATTGCCAACATCGCCTTTTCTCAAGGACTGCAGTATATCTCGGTTCTTTAGTATCTGAGCAATATCGGCCGGTACTTTGCCGGCTAAAGTCAATAGTTCATCTCTATCAGCATCCAGAACCTCGGCTAATCTTATTATTAGCTCCTGACTGGGGGGAGACATGACTCCATTTTCAATCTTGCTGAGATAGCTGACATCAACCCCGACTTTCTCGGCAAGCCCTCTCTGGCTCAACCCAGCCTGTTCACGCAGCCTTTTTAAATAGGAACCGAACACCTTTTTTTCCATATCCTAACCTACGCTATTTAGCATTTATGCCCAGTGTAGAGTAAATTGACCTAAAAGTCAAGCCTCTTTTTAAAATATTTTTTAGTCTCATACCGGCTATTGAGTATAAAGTCTTCACAAGGCTAATTCAGGCACACAGTCTACCTGGCGACCAAAAAAGGATTCTGTTTGCAGTAGGGCTTTCCCGAAAAGGACAGAAAACTGCTGATAACACCGGTCCAGGACTAAAAAGTACTATATCCTACTGATTTTAACATATTACTCTCGCATAAAGGAAATTAACACTTTTAGGTCAAAGAATTATCCTTTAAGAGCTTTCAAAATATTTTATTAAAATGTAGATTACAATTGTGAAAGAGGCTGAGTATGACGGAAAAGCTAGAAGAAAAGCAGCATTTTAATCTACAAAAGGACCAAGTTCAACCGGAAGCGCTGCAGTTGCTTCCGGAGGCAATGGCCCGCAAATATAATGTCGTGCCGGTGGAGGTTAACGGTAACGTCTTAAGGGTTGTTATGGCAAACGCAAACGATATTCTGGCTTTGGAGGCGATGGAAACCGTTAGTCATATGCTGATAGAGCCGGAAACAGCCAGCATCGAGGCGGTCCGGGAAGCCATCGACACAAGTTATCGTTCATACGATGAAATAGCGCAACAGATTGCTAATATTTCCTTACCCGGAGGGGAAGAAACCAGTATTGAGGAAATTCAATCTGATACCGTCGCTGACGCACCCATAGCCAGGGCGCTCACGGTGATTATCGATGGGGCAATCAGGGCCAGGGCCTCCGATATCCACATTCAACCTGAAGAAGACAACGTCCGGGTACGCTACCGTATCGACGGGACTCTTCATGACACACTCAGCCTGCCGCTGGCGACCGCCGTACCTCTTATTTCACGGCTCAAAATTTTGGCAAAAATGAATATTGCCGACCGGCAGCGTCCTCAAGACGGTCAACTTTCAGTCAAACCCAAAGACCGTCCGGAAATCGACATTCGGGTTGCTACCGTACCTATCGTCCACGGCGAGATGGCGGCTTTGCGGCTTCTTGACAAATCTAAAGCTCTGATGACCTTGCCCCAGTTGGGTTTACTTCCTGAAAGTCTGGGCATATATCAAGAGATGCTTAAGGTGCCCTATGGAATGATTTTGTGCACCGGCCCTACGGGCGCCGGCAAGACCACCACTCTTTATGCTTCCATAAACACACTGGACCGCAAAGGGCGGAATATCATTACTATTGAAGACCCTGTAGAGTACCGCTTCAAGAACATTAATCAGATTCAGGTTAACTCCAAAGCCGGACTGACTTTTGCCAATGGGCTAAGGTCAATATTGCGTCTCGATCCCAATGTATTGCTGGTTGGCGAGATGCGTGATGCCGAGACGGCGAGCATAGCCATAAACGCTTCACTCACAGGTCATCTGGTGCTGTCTACTATTCATGCTAACGATGCAATCGGCGTGGTCGCTCGTCTCCTTGATTTAGGTATCGAGCCATTTCTAGTTGCCTCAGCGTTAATCGGCGTGGTGGCACAACGTATGGGACGGCGAGTTTGCCGTGACTGCGCTGAGCTTGTTGTAGCTCCTCCCCTTGAGCAGGCAGCCTATGACAAGGAAACCGGTGAGGAACGAAAAGAGTTTCTTTACGGCAGCGGTTGCAAAACATGCTCCAATACCGGTTACCAGGGACGTATCGGATTTTATGAAATCCTGCGCATCAGTGACGTGTTACGAACTATGCTGCTAAAGGGTTCTAACGCCAGCGAGCTGCGGGCTCAGGCGCTTAAGGAAGGAATGATACCACTGGTCAGAGACGGCATGCTAAAGGTGAAAGCAGGCATCACGACGCCCGCTGAAGTCCTGCGCAATGCTTACTCGGCCGATTAGCAATACCGCCATCCAGTTCAAAGAAGCCTTAGAGGAAATGGAGAATTAAATGGCTTATCAATATGTAGCCTACAATTCCAGGAGACAGGTGGTCAAAGGCAAGCTGCAAGCGGTGAATGACAAGGCGGCTACTGAACTGCTGAGCATTGCCGGCTACCAGGTAATAAACCTTAAACCATTCGTACCATTTTTTGACCGGGACAAGTGGGTTGACAGCCTGTACCAGGTAAAAACGCCTGATGTTGTATTGTTTTATCGGCAGCTGGCTATGCTTCTTGAATGCGGGACGAACATGGGCGCCGCCATGGAGATGCTGCAAACCCAGGTAAGCAACCCGCTTCTAAAGAAGGTCTTGCGCGGGGCAGTCGCCGAAGTTCGCGGCGGTAGTCAGCTTTCCGCGGCTCTTGCTAAATACCCCAAAATATTCCGTCCGGATTATTGTCAGTTACTAGGTGTCGGCGAGCAGAGCGGAAACCTGGAGGGGCTTCTGAGACAAGTAGCTGATTATATGGAAAAGGAAGAGACTACCAGCAAGCAGATTAAGGGAGCCCTGATGATGCCCGGCATCATCTCGGTAGTCGCCCTGATAGTGGTAGCGTTAATGATAACCTTTGTTTTACCGTCTTTCGGCAAGATGTATGCCTCGCTTGGCGCTGAATTACCACCCATGGCCAAAGCGATGATAGCCCTTGGTGAGGGGGCAAAAAAGAATGGGTTGCTTGTTTTATTGCTGGCAGCCACTCTTGTAAGCGGGGTTGTTATTTATATCAAGACCCCGAGCGGTAGATATCAATGGGATAAGTTGCTTCTCCGCGTCCCGCTGATAGGACGAGTGAATCTCCTGAGTGAACTATCCCGCTATTGCCGCAGCATAGCTTTGTTGTTTCGTGCCGGCATGCCATTAAGTGAAGTTATGCCCCTGGTTATCAAGGGCAGCGGTAATAAGGTGCTGGCTGAGGCGATGACTAATGTCCAGATGGAGATGGTTAAAGGCGAAGGGATATCCGGCCCAATGTCCAAGAATAAACTCTTTTTGCCGATGCTGGTGCAGATGGTCAAGGTCGGCGAAGAAACCGGCAGCCTTGATTCTACCCTTCAAGCAGTAGCGCAAAGCTACGAGGCCGAAGCCGGAGAAAAAATCCATGCCCTCATCGGACTTATTGAACCGGCGATGACGATAGGTATCGGCGGGGTCATCGCCCTTATAGCCGTGACCTTGATGTCAGCTATGACATCCATGTACGGGAATTTATAGTTTGTTGTAGAGAAAGAAAATGCGGTTTTCTAACATTCGTAACGTCATCTTCAGGAGTGAGACAGGATACAGCCTCATCGAGGTCTTGGTAGCCATGGCTATTCTGGGAATTATCGCTGTTACCTTTCTTAGCGGTGTTTCCGCCGGTTCCAAAGGGGTTTATGTTACTGATGAGGGGACTACTGCCGAAAGCCTGGCTCAAACTCAAATGGAGTGGGCTAAAAATGCCAGTTACACAACTAATGCCACTCAGTATTCAGCAGCGCCGATACCGGCTGGCGATGATTATCTCGGTTATACCGCCAATATCACCGCCCAGCCCTTGCATGTCACAGATGACGGCATACAAAAGATAACCGTCACTATCCAACATTCCGGAAGAGAAGTATTAACTCTTGAAGGATACAAGGTAGACAGATGAAACCGGGTGAAAAAGGTTTTACATTAGTCGAACTGCTGGTAGCCATCCCGATAATGGCCCTGGTAAGTTTTGCCGCGGGTGAGGTCATATTTCAAGTTCTGAGAAATACCGAGCACAATAGTAATCACATGGCTGCTGTACTTCAATTGCAGAACGCCGGCAACCGGATAACCAGCGATATTGCGAAGGCGCAGACTATTACCACGGCAAACCTGACATTGCCAAATTTTCTGGTACTAAACTGGATTGATAGTACCAGCGGCGATGACTACCAGGTTACCTATACCCTGGAAAATCTACCCGGCAGCACCCTGAAACAGCTGAAAAGAAATCAGTCGACCAATGGAAGCGCCAACACAACCGCACTGATAGCGCAGTACATCGACTCCAGCCCTCAGAAGACAAGCAGCGAACTTTCCGGTGGGGTACTCACTCTGACGATTACAGCTACTGAAGGTGCCGGAGCCACAAAAGACAGCGAAACCCGAACTTATCAAATTGTGCCCAGGCCGGACTAATCACAACCATGGATGGGAATTTTTGAAAACGATAATAAATAAACCAGGTAAAAACGAAAAAGGGAATGCCCTGGTCATAGTCCTTTGCTTTTTAGCCGTGGGAGGGCTGGCTGCTGCCACACTGATGACTTCCATCACAACCGGGCTTGGTAACAGCCAACGCTCGGAGGAGAACACAAAACTGCGCTATGCTGCTGACGCAGGTATGGAAGAGGTACTATGGAGGTTACATAACGACCAGGTACCGTTCGAGGACGGCGACTATGAAACACAGGTCAACTATGCCCTGTCCGATAATGTGAATGGAAAAACAGTCAATATCAATATCCAGCAAATCTGGCCTCTAACCGGTCTGGAGAGCGATGAGTACGGCACCTCAGCGCCGGACGCTCTGACAATTACCGGCGGTATCACCAACCAGGCGACAGGCAGATATAAAGTCCAGGTAAGCTATGATGGCTCTCAGGGCAGTCTTCCTATAGACAAGATGGCTGTCTGGCTCCCCACTAGATTCCAGTATGTTACCGGCTCCAGTTCGGGTATCACCACAAACAACCCTGCGGTTACTAACCAGCGTGGTGGTAGAGTTCTGACCTGGAGTATTGCTCCTGCTGTCCCTTTCCTTGATTTACCCGTAGTAGCGCCTCCGGGTGGGGGTTTTAATCCGGGCGCAGAATACCCATCGACACGAGCGCTGTATTTCAATGTTACACCTGCAGACGATGTAGCAGCCGGCAGTTACTCCTGGGTAAGAACAACTGATACGAGTCTTTATCTGGCCTGGGAGACCACTAGCACAATCGTTCATGTCAATTCAACGGCAACCGATAACGCGACTGGTAAAAGCGTTACCCTCGGAGCTAACACTTATTTCAGTGAAGGGGCTTCCCTGGGCGAGGGAGGCATTCAAGTGCGGGGAGACTATAGAGCCATCGGTAATACCCTGATGAGAAGCACTGACCCCGATCATCCTGAGATACGGGACACACTGGATACAGAGAGCAGCGCCAACGTCACCAATATCCCCGCCGATGCCGAAGTGGTTCTGGCTTATCTCTACTGGTCGGCCTGGCGAGACTATTCGCCGGAAGAACCCGATACTCTAGTCGGCCTCAAGGTCAACGGGACTTACGTCTATTTTGATGACCAGGATAACGCAGTACAAGGCGAACCTCCCGCGCCTGCTACCCAAACGCTAAGGCCGAATCAGGATGGTGACTCCAGCCAGTTGTCCCGGTCTTCCGGCTCCTCATCTCACTACATGTATATAGATGAAGCGGTCGCTAATGACGCTACTGATTTTGTCTACACCACTATCAGCTCCGGTAAAATGGATACCTACGAGCTTCCTAACCTCGGCCAGGTCGTCGGCACTATCAACAGTGTCACGGTATACGCCAGGGCCAGGGCAAACGGAACTTCTTCCCAGAGATTGAAAATCGTCGCCAATACTCATTCCAACGACTACTTCGGGACCACTGAGACGATGACCGGCAACGCCGGCTGGGCCAACTACTCCAAAACCTGGTCGACCAATCCCGAAACCGGTCTGGCGTGGACATGGCCGGAGATAGATGACTTACAGATTGGTATTAAACTATATGACGATGGCAGCGGCCAACCTGAATGCACCCAGGTCTACGCCGAAGTTAATTACGTGGTACCTCTTCAATATATAGAGGCGTCCCGGTGGTTTCTCTCGGATGAGGGTGTCACACAATATGCCTATTCCGCCTTTAAGGACGTGACAGACCTGGTCAAGCTCATCAGTCCTCAAGGAAACGCTACCTATACCGTGGCCGGCGTGAGTGGAAACACCAGTAATTATGTGTCTTACGCCGGCTGGTCGCTAATCATTATTTACAGCAGCCCTTCGGAAACGCCCCACCAAATATTCCTCTATGACTCCTTTCTCCACGCCAGCTCGGATAGCACGCACACCTTTACTATTCAGGGTTTTGAGGCCCCCGAATCTCCTCAGGCGACACTTACCGCCTTCGTCGGTGAGGGAGACGAATTATATGGTTCGCCCCACTTTGGCACCGGCTATGATTATTTGAAGTTTAACGGCACTAAGTTGTCTGACGCCGTCAATCCGCAGAATAACGTCTGGAATGGGCAAAGCAGTGGGCTAGGGGGACAAGTTATTGACGGTGTGGATATCGATACATTTAATGTATCCAGCCCGCTTATTCTCGGGGGAGATACCTCGGCTGCTGTAGAATTGGGCACCGGCATAGACCAATGGAATTTAATCTACATCCTTCTTTCTTTTAGCAGCGAATTCGGCGGTCTGACCCCTAATGCCGCCGGTGTCATTTCTTATAACTATGGTGGGCCATAAGGAGGTAATAATCTTTGATGTTAAAAGTAAGTAAAAAGGCTTGTCTAATCGTCGGCATCGGCGTATTCCTGGTTGCTATCGGCATTCTGGGTTTATCCGGCTTCCAGAAAGCTGATGAGAAAAGTCAACTGGAGAAGCAGCTTGCCGCCTCACAGACACGGTTACAGGGAGTCAAACTGGATTCGCTCTCCTCCCAGCCTGCAGAACTTGAGAAACAACAGAACCAACTTATGCCGGAACTCGCGCTGGTCAAAGCCGAACTCTCTCATCCTGTAAGCAGCACTAATGAGACGGTCTCCGTATTTGATGCCGCGAAAGCTAACGACCTGGTAGTTACCGAGATTGCCACTTCCAGGCCTGCCAATGAAAATGTCAAGGGGGTCACTTTATCAGCTATCATGATGACCGCCAAAGTTGAAGGGAAATTATCTAAAATGGTCGATTTCATCGCTACACTGAACAACCACCTGAAAGCCAGCGTTATCAAGTCAGTTGAAATAGAAGTCCCGGAAGTATCCAACGCAGATAATACTACAGCTATTATCAGCAGCGGAGACATTACAACGGCTACCATCGAGCTTGTATTCTACACTTATCGAGGTGAGTAACATGGCTAACGAGACAGTTTCTTTATACATCGATGACAACAGTCTGCGACTGATGGTAACCAAAGGCAGACAGATAACAGAATGGGCTGAGTCACCACTGGAACCGGGATTGATAGAAGATAATGTGGTCATACAGGAAGCAATAGTTGCCGCCCGGATTAAGCAACTATTCAAAACTCAGAATATAAAGACCAGGAAAATAAATCTAGGGTTGAGTGGAAGCCACTGCTTCTCCCGGCCAATTTCATTTCCCAAATTACCAAAAGAGATGCTAGACGAGGCAGTAAGACGAGAAGCCATTAGGGTCTGGCCTGTCCCTCTGGAAGAATTATACCTATCATGGCAGACGATCCCGGCCCCGGCAACGCAGACTCAGGTCTTCATGGTAGGAATACCCCGTAAAATAGCCGATGCTCTGTTCAGAACACTGCACTACGCCGGGTTAAAGGCCGGCTTTATGCAGATAAAGCCGTTACTATTAACCAGAGCAGTCAAAGAAGCGAGAGCGATAATAATCGACGTACAGGCTATGGAATTTGATATCGTAGTTATGGCTGACGGCGTCCTCCATCCGGTTCGCAGCATACGCTTTGCAAGCAGAGGACTATCCGGCGAAGAAAAGATAACTATAATCCGGAATGAATTGAATAGAAGTCTCAGCTTTTATAACACTACATATCCCGAGAAGGCTCTTGCCGCCGAAGTGCCCGTATTCACTTCCGGAGATTTTGCCAATGAGTCTGAGCTGTACCGACCTTTATCAGCAGAGCTCGGGCGACCTGTATTGCCTTTACAACCGCCGCTTGAGTGCCCGGATGGAATAAACCCAGGCCATTATATGGCAAATATCAGTTTGGCTTTCCAGGCAACCTCACGAGGGGAGAAGGCCGGAGACAAAGCAGCAACGTTAAATGCCTTGCCAGATGCCTACCAGACCAAAGCGGTTTCTTTAACCAATGTTCTTGTTTTGCCCAGCGCCGCTGTGGCGGCCATATTATTGTTTTCCCTCGTAACGTTTAACCAGAATGCCTCTGCTGATATCACAACACTAAAAGCCGGTTTAAAAACTACAAACCAGCAGCTCCTGCAAAAGCAATCACAACAAAAAGCGCTATCTACGAAGATTGCCGAGTTACAGAAGAAAGTCGATGGGGCAAAAACATCACGGGACCGAATCAGCCAGGTGCTGAATATCATTGAGGAACAGGCTGAGGCGACCGACCGTGATTTAGCGGCCGCAATAGAAAGTCTGCCGCAGAGCATTACGTTGGTCAATATCCGTCATATCTCCAATGTATTAACGATTACAGGCAAATCACCCGATGAGAGGCAGGTATCATCATACATCGCCAAACTGGATAAAAGCGGCCGATTCGGCAACATCGTTATTACGGATATGACAAGAAATGACTTTAATGAGGTAGATTTTACTCTGGTAGGCACGCTTCAGTCGCAAACGATAGGAGCCGGCAGTATGGAGATAGCCCTGGGCAGCTTACCAACAGGCGTTAGCCTGACTAACGTTAGCTCTGATGAGGGCAGCATAACCTTAAATGGCGTGGCTCCTAACGCTGATAAAGTTTTCTCGTACATCCGGGTTTTAGAAGCCAGTGAAAAGTATAGTGAGATTACTGTCAGCCGCATGACAAAGACAGAAGGAGCAACAACGATTTTTGCCCTGGTTCTGAAGACAGGGGGGTAGTTTATTGGACATATTGTCAGTGGTTCATTTAGCCGCCGAAAAAAAGGCTTCCGATGTGCACATCGTCGCATATAGCCCACCGCTATTCCGAATTAGAGGTTCGATGCAGCCGGTGGCCGAAATGGCGCCTGTGACTCCAGATGAGATAGACCAGGCTCTCCAGCAGATAACAACGGATGAGCAAAGGGCTGCCTTCGAGCATGACCTGGAACTTGACTTCGGTTACTCAGTACCCGGAGTCGGTAGGATTCGAGGCAATGCCGCCAAACAACGCGGGACTACCACTCTTGTCATCCGCCTGTTGCCGTCAGTTGTTCCGAGTTTCGAGCAGCTGGGACTACCGGAAGTCTGTAAAGACCTGATTCGCAAACCCCGTGGAATGGTAGTGGTGAGCGGACCTACCGGAAGCGGCAAATCCACGACACTCAGCGCCATGATTAATTACCTGAATGCCACGGAAAGCCGGCGACTGGTCACAATAGAAGACCCGATAGAGTTTGTATATACCACCAATAAATGCACGATAACCCAGCGGGAACTTGGCGGTGATACCAGGTCATTTGCTGAAGCGTTAAGGCACGTGCTGCGGCAGGACCCGGATGTGATTCTGGTCGGGGAGATGAGAGATTTAGAGACGGCCTCGGCAGCGCTTACAATCGCTGAAACCGGGCATTTAATCTTGACTACAGGTCACGCCCCGAGCGCCCCGCAGACTATCGAAAGAATAATAGACATGTTTCCTCCCTATGAACGCGGGGCGGTTCAATCACGGCTGGCCTCGCTCCTGGTCGGCGTGTTATCCCAGGTACTCGTGCCGACCATCGATGGTAAAGGGAGAGTGGCAGCGATTGAAATCATGCTCGCCAGCCCGGCGATAAAGAGCAACATCAGGGATGGCAAGATATACCAGATACCTAACGTTATGATGACTCAGGCACGGGCAGGTATGGTGCTGCTTGACACAGCCCTGGTCAATTACTACCGCAAGGGAGTAATCAGCCGAGAAAGCGTGTTCGCCTTCTGCAACGACCAGGATGAAGCTGCCAAACTTATCAGCGCCGGTGGGCAGCATTGATTCGGCAACAATCCAATCAGGAGCAGAGCAAGATGGAGCGCCAGGACTTAATTGATTTTGTAAAAATAGTAAACAATATCTTCGGTCTCCGTGAGCAGGGCAAGGAGCTGGTATCTTTTGTTGCTAATACCACTGGCTGCAGGCATGCCTGTTTGCTATTTCTCGATATCGATAGTAATGACTTCAGCGTCCTATCGTTTTTTCCTCATTCAAGGGCTAATCCTTTCCACAGTCTAAGGATGGGACGGCAAGACCCAATCATCAAATATCTAAGGCAAACGAAGAAGCTATTGACTAGAGAAAGTCTGCTCGCTATACACCAATCCGGGAGTCCCCGGTTGGGAAGAACCAACACTTATAACATGAAGCTTCTTGTGCCAATGATAAGCCGCAACCGGCTGACAGGCATACTGGTGCTAGGAGATAAATCTTCAGGTGAGTATTCACCTGAAGATTACAATCTGCTACAGTGTGTTACAGCCCAGGCTGCCGTGGGCATGGAAAAGGAATACTTGCGGGAGCAACTCAGCCGGCGAAAGGAAGAGCTATCGGTAATCAACCGCTCCAGCGCGATTATGGCATCCAGCCTGGATATTCAGCGAATATTCGATAGCTTCATCAACGAGCTAAGAAAAATAGCTGATATCGACTGGGCGGCCATCAATCTGATTGGGGATAACGACCTTTTCCTCCTGGCATTATCATCCGAAATAGGTTCTGCCTGGAGGGTCGGAGAACGAATGCCAATCAAGGGTACGGCTACAGAATGGTTGATTAGCCATAAAAAAGTGGTTGTTGAGCCTGATATATCACAGAAAAGCCACTTCGTCACGGCTGAGTCCCATATCAAACAGGGAGTCCGCTCGATTGCCTACCTGCCTTTGACAACCAACGGCAGAACGATTGGCAGTATAATTATAGCCAGCCGCCAGCCGGATGTCTACAACCGGAGACAGATAGCGCTCCTAGAAGAGCTAACCTCTCAAATCATCATGCCCATAAAGAATTCCCAGCTTTATGCTGAAGTCGAGGCGAAGTCGCGCATCGATGGACTAACCGGACTGTTTAACCGCCGCTCTTTTGACGAAACGATGAACAGTGAGACCAGCCGGTATTCCCGCTACGGAGGCATCTTTTCACTGATTATTGCTGACCTTGACGGGGCGTTAAGGACTGTCAATAACATATACGGCCATCTGGCTGGTGATGAAGCGCTACGGCAGATTGGTGCTGTTGTCCGAAAAGCAGTAAGGACTTCTGACCGGGCGTTTCGCTACGGCGGTGACGAATTTGCGATTTTCTTACCTAACACATCAGTCGAGGCTGCCGGTATGGTTGCCGAAAGAATTCGGAAACAGATAGATTCTCTGATAATCGCTCCAAATACCCCGGTTACAGCGAGTCTCGGTTTAGCCAGCTGGCCGGCTAATGGCAAAGAAGCAAATGAAATCATTGCCGCGGCAGATGCGGCGCTTTACCGGGCGAAAGAAACCGGTGGTAATCAGTGCCGGTGCGCAGTCACCATCTAAACAGAGCTTTATTGACAATAACCACCCCAGATACTTTGATACATTTTCACAAAAACGTTATCTCAACCAGACAAAGTAAAAGATAGCATAATCTGTTGCGCAAATTTTCTCCATAGGGTATTATAATCTCACTTGGATTATATATTTGTTTTCAGAGCTAATCCGCAGATACGGTGAATTGAGATGGGGGGAAGGGAATCAGGCTATTTCTTCAATATTCTCTTAATTCTTGCCCCTGTAGCTCAGGTGGATAGAGCACTGGCCTCCGAAGCCAGTTGCGGGCGTTCGAGTCGCCCCAGGGGTATACCTAAAGTTGGTTAATAGTTAAAAATAGTGTTACCGGTAATACAAATCAGGAGGCCAATTTGATAGATACCAGTAAACTTGTCGAGATTAGATGGCACGGAAGAGGGGGGCAGGGCGCTGTTACTTCTGTGGAGCTGTTGGCAAAAGCAGCAATAGACGAGGGCAAGTACGCGCAAGGCTTTCCCAGTTTTGGCCCAGAGAGAAGGGGGGCACCGGTACTAGGCTTCGATAGAATAAGTCCCAAGGTGCCAATCAGGATAAGAGCTGAAATCACCCAGCCCGATGCCGTAATTGTGCTTGATTCCGGGCTGATAAAAGTGGTCAATGTCACTTCCGGGCTGAAAGCAGGCGGCATGATTATAATAAACTCTAAGAAGCCGCTTGAGGAAATTGCCGGCGAGTTTGATAAAAAATGGGCTCTGGCAGTTGTTGATGCCACCAAGATTGCCAAAGAGGTACTGGGAGTAAACATCGTAAACACCACCATGCTCGGAGCTTTGCTCAAGGCTGTCGGAGTGGTTAAACTGGAATCATTGAATGAACCCCTGCAGGAAAGGTTCGGTCGACTAGCAGAGAGAAATATCAATGCCATGAAGAGGGCATTCGAAGAAACTAAGGTAAAGGAGTTAAAGTAAGTGGCGGCTAAAAGTGAAAGTGAACTAACATGGAAAGATTTTGGAGTAGGTGCGATAGTAACCGAGCCCGGCAGCGCTGCCCAGTACCGCACCGGAGGCTGGAGGTCACAGAGACCGTCATACGATAACTCCAAGTGTAATAAATGCGGTCTGTGCTTCATTTTTTGTCCCGAGGGTTGCATCACACAGCAGAACGACGGATTTTACGACCCTAACCTGTTTTACTGTAAAGGATGCGGCATATGCGCCAAAGAATGCCCAAAAGATGTAATAACGATGATAGAGGAGGAAGGATAATTGGCTAAAAGGGTAGGAATGGAGGTTTCGCTGGCTATCGGAGAAGCCGCCAAACTGGCAGATGTCGATGTGGTGGCTGCCTATCCGATAACTCCCCAAACACACATCGTCGAGCACATAGCAGAACTGGTAGCTAACGGCGAACTGAATGCAGCTTATATACCTGTTGAGTCAGAGCATTCAGCAATGAGCGCTTGTTTAGGCTCAGCAGCGGTTGGCGCTCGCACTTTTACCGCCTCTTGCGGACAGGGGTTAGAATTGATGCACGAGGTACTCTATGTCGCCTCGGGGATGCAATTGCCAATAGTGATGGCGGTGGCTAACCGGGCTTTATCAGCACCTTTAAGCGTCTGGGGCGACCATTCTGATGTGATGGCCGTGCGCGATACGGGCTGGATTCAGATATTTACCGAGAACGGTCAGGAGGTCTTTGATAATATCCTTTGCGCATTTCGCATTAGTGAAGACCAGGGCGTTTTATTGCCGGTAATGGTACATCTTGATGGTTTTTACCTGTCACACATGGTTGAGCCTATCCTTATCGAGGACCAGGCTGATGTGGACAGGTTTCTGCCGCCCTTCAAGTTTCCACTTGCCCTTGACCCAAAGAAACCGGTAACCATGGGAGGCTTCGCTCCGCCGATAATTTTCTCAGAGGCTAAGAAAGCCCAGGAGGTAAATCTGCAAGCCTCAAAAGATGTCATCCTCAAGGTATGGGCTGAATTCGCCAAGATTTTCGGACGCAAGTATTCGCCTGTTGAAAGCTACCGCGCCGAGGGGGCAAAGACACTGCTTATGACTATGGGCAGCTTCAGCGAGACGGCAATGGAAACCATCGACAAGATGAGGGCGGAGGGTAAAGACGTCGGACTGGTCAGGCTGCGTCTCTGGAGGCCATTCCCCGTTGAAGAATTACGCCTGGCTGTCAAAGATGCCGAGACTTTAGTGGTTTTCGATAGAGCGCTTCCGTTGAGCGGGCAAGCGGGACCGGTGTGTACTGAGGTCAGGTCCGCCCTGTACAACATGGATAAGAAACCGAGAGTAACCAGTGTTATAGGCGGTCTGGGTGGCAGGGATGTTACCGTAGCCGGATTTGAAGAGATAATCAACCGTGGTCTCAAACTGGCACAAAAGGGAAATCAGCCGGAATTCGAAATGTACGGGGTGAGAGAATAATGACTGAAAACTATATCGCGTTCGGTAAGAGACAGGTAACCAAAGAGGAATATTTTGCCCCCGGCCACCGGGCTTGCATCGGTTGTTGTGAAGCCCTGGCAGTCAGACTTTCAGCTAAAGCGCTGGGACCGAACACTATCGTCGTTGCCGCTACAGGGTGCATGGAGATAGTCGCTTCCCAGCTTCCCTGGACTTCATGGAAGCTACCCTGGATTCATACCCTCTTTGAGAATACGGCCGCAGTTGCGTCCGGAATAGAATCCGGCTTAAAGACTTTAAACGCCAAGGGGAAGAGGTCCGATGGTGATATCCATGTGGTGGCTACTGCCGGCGACGGCGCTACCAGCGATATCGGCCTTCAGGCACTCTCCGGAGCTTTGGAAAGGGGACACAAATTTCTTTACATCTGCTGGGACAATGAAGCCTATATGAACACAGGAAACCAGAGGTCTTCAGCCACTCCTTATGGAGCCTCATCGACCACAGCTCCGGCGGGTAAGAACAGCATCGGGCAGATTACCTGGAAAAAGAATATGCCTGCAATTGTAGCCGCACATGAAATACCTTATGTAGCTACTGCCTGCCCCAGTTACCCGTTTGATTTAATGGATAAAGTGGCCAAGGCGACCGCAGTAAACGGCCCGGCTTATATCCATGTCTTCTCGGTTTGTCCACAGGGGTGGCGCACGCCTCTGGAATCCGGCATCGATATCGGACGCCTGGCCGTGCAAACCGGCGTCTTTCCGCTTTATGAAATTGAAAACGGCAAATACAAGATAAACGTTAACACCCCCAACCGCAAGCCGGTAGCCGATTACCTCAAGCCACAGGGGAGGTTCCGTCACCTGTCCGACGCATCGATAAAAGTGATTCAGGATAGAGTAGACAGGGAATACACCAAGCTTGTCGAGAGAGCGGAGAAAGACAAGGCATAAGACCGAAACAAATTCAAAGTTAAAAATGCAAATATCAAATGAATTCCAAAACCAAATATATTTGATATTTGTGCTTTGACATTTGAGTTTTCTCGACGGGGTGTAGCGCAGTTGGTTTAGCGCGCAGCGTTTGGGACGCTGAGGTCGGAGGTTCAAATCCTCTCACCCCGATTTTTCATCAGCTTTAAATTACCTAATCTTTAAACGGACACTTTCGTAATCCGAACAATCATATATTCTAATTTCTTCTGAATTTTAATGAGTAGTCAAGACTTTGACGATATAATAAATACTCTGCTATCCCAAATATGGAGTCTCAAAGAACGAGACGCGAGATATCTGTGTGAGCTATACCTTAGAAGTGCATGCCAGAAGCATCTGTTCGCTGAAACGAGATTAAAGAATTTACGTAGTAAAATTGCTTATCGCAAACGAAGATATACAATTGTGAAGCATGAAGGGTATGTCGAAGCCAGATATCCGCAAAATACTCTGTCAATTGAAATGGACTTTGACCATTGCATCTTGAGCCTAAGAAGTTCTCTAGAACACCTAGCTCAATTAGTAAATGCTCTTATTCCTCTGAACTTACCCCCAAAAGGGAAAACCCGTGAGTCTGTAAATCTAAAACGTGTTATTGATATACTACATAATACGCCGTCATTAAGAAGTATTCCGTCTCTTGATGAATTGTCTACAAATTTGAGAATAGAAACGGTAAGTACCAGGTACAATGAACTACACGATTTACGTATCGAATCTTTCCACATAAAATCAGGGCGTCTTCCACATATGAAGCACACAACGCGGGAGCACGATTTAATAGACCTAAAATTTCTCTTGCCGGACGGAACGGCGACTAGTCTGAAAACAGAAGAGGAGAGAGACATATTAAACTACTGTAAAAGCAGGGTAAACGACGTGCAGAGGACCCTGAATGGTAGTTTTCACGTATTAAGTAAATATATGTCTTATAAACTAGGTTAGAGCATTTTCTCTCTTGAAAATCTAATATGTCTATTACGGGGAAGAGAAGTCGGCTTGGGGCATTGCCGCTTGATTGGCATCCGGCCAGAAATCATAAAAGCTAATGGGACGCCCGGGGGAAACGACCACAAACTCCTCATCCCAAAGCCCGGTAGCTATCTTTTCCATAAAGGCCGTCGAGCCATGAATTTCTTCATAGCGCAAATTCAGGCGGGCAGCCCGCTGGCGGGCGGTTTCCTTGTATTCATCCAGGTTAGTCTCACCGCTGGTAGTTATAAACGCCATCCGCTTGTAATTGCGAGTTCTGTATTTTTCCTGGTAGACTTCCTGCATCCGTTTGGCGCGTTGCTCACCATACCGCTGAACCATTAAATCATACTGCTTCATAGGGGGAGGGGTGCCGCTGTCATCTATCCTGCCCTCAATCCAGCCTTTTGACAGAAACAAGGAGCCTGGATTGTCCCTCTGCTCTTTGAGATAAGCCGCCCGCGAGCCGAGAAAGATGGCGATACAATCATCCGCCCTGGGGACGACCAGAGTGGCTGATTCCGAGTGAAGACCAAGAACTGCCTGACCGCACAAGCCATAAGCTAGCACGATAGTATCGAACCCTGTTGTCTTGTCGATAGTCTCCTGCAACTTAGCTTTAAGCGTTTCAGGGGTGCGGTGCAGACCAAAATCGAGTATTTCACATTCTATCTCCGGTGGTAGCTTCGAGCGCAGTTCCTCGATGACTACCGCGCAGGCAAGAATCTTAGTTTTTCCATCAAGCATATTTTCCTCTCACAATATCACCTAATACTATCTTATTTGTACCTTATCGGGAAGCTGGTTGTCAAAGAAAAAATCCTAAGATTGTTTGTTAACCGCTCGTGATGAGCCTGTCGAACCATTGAGCGGCAGCTGAAACAAGAATAGCTCACCCTTCGATAAGCTCAGGGCGAGCGGAATACGATTAACATCTTTATAGTGAATGGTTAGCCTCAGACATCCCCTGCCGACAAAAAGGTAACTCACAATAACTAATCAGCTATCCGAGGATGGCTGTTTTTCGTTGGTCAGCAAGCCGCGCTGAAGGGCATAACGGACAAGCTCGACCCGGCTATGCAGGTCCAGCTTTTCCATTACCCGCGTCTTGTAAGTCTCAATGGTTTTTACACTCAGGAAGAGGCGGTCAGCCATTTGCTGGTTGGTATACCCCTGGGCAACAAGCTGTAACACCTCACGTTCCCGGCGGCTCAGCCGGCCGTAACTGTCAGCCTCCACTTCCTTTTCAAAAGCGCCGCTATAAATTAACTCTTTCACAAGATTCTTGGTCAGAGAAGGATAGAGAAAGACCTGACCGCTATTGACTACCCGGATAGCTGAAATAAGTTCTGTGTCAGCCGCCTTCTTGGGGATATAACCAAGAGCTCCAGACGATAGCGTCTCCCGGAAATAGCCTTCGTCCTCGTGCATGGTAAGCACGAGAATAGCTGTGGGCACACCCTCTGCCTTGAGCTTCTTTATAACCTCGATACCTCCCGGGCCGGGCATGGTAATATCCAGCAAGAGCACATCCGGTTTAAGCTCGATTGTCTTACTGATTGCCTCTTCACTATTGCTGGCTTCGCCAACCACCTCCATATCCGGCTGGGCGTTGAGGAGCATATTTACTCCCGCTCTCAGGACCGCATGGTCATCAGCTATCAGCACCCTTATTTTTTTCTCCAATCTAGTCTCCTTTCAACGGAACTTCGACAAAGATAGTAGTACCCTTACCCGGGGTGGCTTCGATTGTAAGGACTCCACCGATAAGAGACGCCCGTTCCTGCATGCCGTAGAGACCGAGTTTCTTCTCTTTGGTCCGGGAGGCAAGGATGTTGTGGACGTCGAACCCCTTACCGTTATCTTCGACAATAGCTACTATAGACGAGTTTCTGATACTCATCAAGACGCTGACCTTCGTCGCCTGCGCATGTTTGGCTACGTTCGTAAGGGCTTCCTGTATAATCCTGTAGAGGGCAATTTCCTCTTCAGGCCGCAGCCGTTTTCCTTCAAAACCACTGGCCTGAAAATCAGCGCTTACTCCGAATTTATCCGTATATTCTCTGGTATACTGCTGGAGAGCGGCAATCAAGCCTAAATCATCGATGGAACTGGGGCGCAGCTCCAGAGCCAGGTGACGCACCTCATCCAGCGTGTTGGCGGAAAGCCGTTTCAGCTCAGCGATGCCGAGCCGCATTTTTTCAGGTTCCTGCGTTTCAAGAAGCCTGAACCCAATCATCAACGAGGTAATCGATTGTCCGACTTCGTCATGTAGCTCGCGGGCGATGCGCTGTCGCTCTTCCTCTTGAGTGGTAATAATTTTGCCCAGGAGCGCAGTACGCTCCTTGTTCTGCTCACGGAGTTGCTGGTCGAGTTCTTCTAACTCACTGGTACGCTGCTTCACTCTTTGCTCCAGCTCCCGGTTCCATTCTCCTATTTCATCCAGAGAATGTTTAAGTTGAGCGCGCATGTTGTCCAAGCTCCCGGCGAGGTTTCCTATCTCGTCACGTCCAGTAACAGGGATGGGCGCTTCAAGGTCTCCCAACCCAAACTTCCGAGCCGTGGCTGCCAGTCTCTGCAACGGACTGACAATCTGTCGGGTTACAAGCCACATCAGGCCGGCGGCTAAGAACACCACCAGTCCGGTTACCAGAAGGGGACGCCCGCCCATCCACGGCAAAGCCAGAACTTGCTCTTGCGGCCGCGAAAGAATCACTCCCCATGGCAAACGCGTCAGAGGAGCAAAAGCAACAAGATGGGCTTGCTGCCCAGTATGCCTGTGAGTAACAATTCCAGATTGATTCTCTTGAGCCAGCAAGCGGATACTCTCCCAATGAGCGCTGACATATGGTATAAGAGAGGCGTCATCAGCCGAGTTGGCTAAAACAAGACCGCTGCCAGTTACCAGTTCTATTGTGTAGCCGCCGCTCTGATGCTCAAGAAAAGAACTAAAGCGATTATCATCAGGAGAAGAGTTTAGAGATATGACGGCTGCTTCGGCACTCATTTGCTCTATAATATCATCGATACTCAGGGTGATATTCTTAACCAGAGCCATACGTTCCTGGTAGACCATATCGGTTGCCTGGCTGTTAGTTTGCAGTGAAATCCAGGTCAATAGACTCATCAGGGCTATTAAACTGACGCCGGCATAGATGAAGATTTTTTTCTGTAATCCCATAAATCCTGATTCTTCCTGTTCTTCCCAACATTCTAGCACAAAGTCAGGCAGATGTTCCTGAAACAATTATCAGCCATTTACTTCACTAAGGAATTTGTATACAATACAAGATACGCGGGAGTAACTCAGTTGGTAGAGTTCCTGCCCTCCAAGCAGGTTGTCGCGGGTTCGAGCCCCGTCTCCCGCTCCACAGTGAGCTCTGTTTACCCACAACGGTTACACAAGCGAGGAGGCCGCGATGGACATACTGGAAAGTATCGACAAAAGAAGAAGCATTCGAGCCTTCAAGCCTGACCCTGTGCCCCAGGCAATACTGAAAGAGATTATGGAGCTTTCTTTGCGAGCTCCTTCCTGGGGGAATACGCAACCCTGGGACTTCGTTATTGCCACAGGAAGCAAGCTGGAGGAAATCAAACAGGGATTCGCCAACAAGGCGGGACAGGACTCAGCGCCGGACATCTCCCGCCCGCAAGATTTCCCCGAACCGTATGCCAGCCGCCGCCGCCAAGTGAGCAGGCAGCCTGAGGCTGTCCCAGCCGGTCAGCAGACTCCACCGGCCAGGAGACCCATTAACCCCAGGTTGTACGGCGCTCCGGATGTCATCTACATCTGCACCGGGCGCTCCTATTACTTTCAGGGTAAAGGAGTAAACTCTTGGGCTATATTTGATTGCGGCTTGATTGCTGAGAATATCATGCTGCTGGCTCCCAACTATGGACTGGGGACAATAGCTCTGGCGCAGGCCGTTACCCACCCGGACATTTTAAGGAAAGTCCTGGAAATACCGGATTCCCTGCTCGCCGTGGTGGGCATCGCTATCGGCTACCCTGATTCGGACGATCCTGTCAACCAGCGCCGCTCGGCAAGAGAGCCTCTGGATCAAGTAGTAAAATGGGTCGGATTTGATTAGTCTTGTATCCGTGTGGGCTGTGAACGAAACCAAACTGTTATAAATGGAGCGCTATGGACGATGTGACTGTCAGCCAAATCAGAGAATTTGGCAGTAAAATCAAGGAAAATGTCGAGCGGGTTATTGTAGGTAAGGACGAGGTGGTAGAGCTTGCCATCATCGCCTTGCTCTGTGAGGGGCATGTCCTCGTCGAGGATGTCCCCGGCATTGGCAAAACAACGCTGGCCAAGGCCTTCTCCCGGTCTCTGGGTTGCAGCTTCAGACGCATCCAGTGCACCCCGGATTTGCTGCCCCCTGATATCACCGGAACTTATATTTTTAACCAGAGGACATCCGATTTTGAGTTCAGGCCAGGACCCATCATGTCCCAGGTAGTGCTCGTCGATGAAATAAACCGGGCAACACCGCGGACACAATCGGCATTGCTGGAAGCGATGCAGGAACGACAGATTACCGCCGAAGGAGAAACCAAGCCCCTGCCGCGGCCTTTCCTGGTACTGGCTACCCAGAATCCGATTGAACTGGAGGGGACTTTCCCTTTGCCGGAAGCCCAGCTCGACAGGTTTCTTCTCAAGATCAAGATGGGCTATCCCACGCCTGAAGACGACCGTCTGATTCTAGCCCGCTTTCGCCGGTCCGACCCGCTTGAAGAACTCAACCCCGTGGTTACTTCCGACGAGCTTATGAAAATGCAGGCAGCCTGCCGTGAGACCCACGTGTCTGCGGATGTCGAGAATTATATTATTCGCCTTATCCATGCTACCCGCGAGCATGCTTTGCTACAGTTAGGAGCCAGTCCCCGCGCCATGCTGGCGCTCTATCATGCATCACAGGCGTTAGCTGTACTGCGAGGGAGACCCTTCGTAATACCGGACGATGTCAAGTATCTGGTGAACATGGTACTGGCTCACAGGGTTATTCCCAGAGCCGAAAGCCATCTGCGCGGTCACACAACAGACGAGATACTCAGGGAAATTATTGATTCCACACCAGTACCTGTCGAGGAGCCAGCCGGGGCCAGGGAGAGGTAAGACTTGCTCGGCAGCTACTGGCTATTCATCTCAGGGCTGATCTTTGTTCTCAGTCTGCTTCTGCATCAGGTGCCCCTGCTGTTAGTTGCCCTCTTACTGTTCCTGGTGGGAGGCGTGGCCAGGCTGTGGGACCGGTACTGCCTCGTCCGGGTCGAGTACCAACGCCGGTTGAGCGCCAGGCGCGTCTTTTGCGGTGAAGAAGTTCAGCTTGAGATAGAAATAACCAACAAGAAGCCCTTGCCGCTTCCCTGGATTCAAATCAATGACGAAATCCCGGACGGCGTAACTCTGCTGAAAGGCAAGACCTCCCCGTCACACCTGATGAACCGGGTGATTCTGAGTAACCTTCTTTCTCTCAGTTGGTATCACAAGGTTAAAAGGCGGTATCCGATAAGCTGCCGCCAGCGCGGCTTTTTCACCTTCGGGCCGGCGCTTATGCGCTCAGGAGACATCTTCGGTTTCTTTACCAGGGAGGAACAGGTCAAACCGATAGACAATCTCATAGTATATCCCAAGATTGTGCCGCTGGAAAAATTGGGTATTCCTTCAACTCAGCCTCTCGGAGATATCCGCACCAGAAACTATCTTTTCCAGGACCCGGTCCTGACTATGGGAATAAGAGAATATCATGCCGGAGACAGCCTGAGACGAATCCACTGGAAGACTACCGCCCGGCTCGGTCAACTGCAAACCAAGGTCTTCGAACCAACCACGACTGTAGATATGGGTATCTTTCTGGATGTCCGTACCGTGAAGCCGCCTTTCTGGGGCTCTGTCCCCGAACTCCTGGAACTGGCAGTCATCGTGGCCGCCTCAATGACTAAACACGCTCTCGACCAAGGTTTCCGGGTGGGCTTGTATGTGAACCAGAATAATACGTCTTCTGACGGACTGGTCAGAATTCCTCCCAGCCAGCACGGCGACCAATTACAACACATCCTGGAAGCCCTTGCCCAGGTCTATTCAACTGAAACCATCCCGATATCAAGGCTTATCCTCAATGAATCCCGAAATTTGCCCTGGGGCAGCACAATAGTGGTAGTCAGCGCCATGCCGTCCAATGCTCTTCTTGAAGCCCTCTTTCAGATGAAGAGAGTCGGGCGTAAAGCCGCCCTGATACTGGTGGGGAATGCGGCATCCGGGGTTAGCATAGATGGCCTGATGGTGTACCATGTTCCTGACGACATAATGTGGCAAGACCTTGAGACACTGAGTATAAGCGGGAGAGGGAATTAGGGTGGCGACCCTTATCAGTCAGTTATCCAGACTGAACTGGGTATCGGCTGTCCTCTTTCCTTTAACGGTTATCTTTACGGAAGCGCTATGGGTTTATCCCTGGCTTATCAGGATAGGAAGCTGGCCGGTATTCAGGACGGAGCATACACCGTTAAGCCTGGCTTCGGTCATTCTGCTGCTCGGAGGGTCTTTCTTTATCACAAGGTTCTTCACCAGACGAAGATGGGCTTTAAAATGGACCCGGTTAAGCATACTCGCCTGCGGTCTGGTTACTGTTCTAGCCGTGCTACGAACCGAATACCCGGCTGATAGAGGCCTTATGGACGCGCAGTGGTTCATTTACATATCCCGGCTATTAATCGATAGCTTTTCTCATCCAAACCAGGTGCTGGCAGCTTTGCTGGTCGGATTGTACCTCTGGCTGCGGGGTATAGGGTTGGGGCATTCACCTCTCTTTTTTGAGAATGCGTACCGTTACTTCTCAGTGGGACTCATCGCTCAAGTGGCGTTAATTATTGCCTGGGGAGCCGACACTCAAAACAGCTTCATGGCTAATGCCGGGCTGTATGTAGCTGGTTTCTTTTTCTTTGGTTTATCTGCCATGGCTCTTGCCAAGCTTAAAGGCACGCAGGAACAGGGGAAAGCGGGAGGAATAAACGCGGTTTTCAACGGCCAATGGTTATCCATTATTCTTGTTGTCATTACCGGTATCGTGCTGGTGGGGATTGGCGCCGCCAGCATCTTTTCTCCCAACTTCCTATCAGTTCTGGGAACTTTATTCAATCTGGTATCAGGCATTTTATTCAAGGTCGTTTATTATATTTTAACCGTATTCGTGACTATAGTCGGTTTTGTGATAGGCATCTTGCTCTATATTATTCAGTCGATAATAAATATGCTTCAAGGAAAGCCACCTGCTGAATCTGTTTTATCTGGCAACTTAACCGCAATAGAAGGATTGAAGCAAGGCGTCTCCCGAGACCTTTCACCAGAGACAATGCTGGTAATAAAGTGGACATTGTTCGCCGTGGTTATAGCAGCCATGGTTTTCTTTATTATCAGGTCAATACAGCGCCACCGGCCTGCCCGGACAAAGGAAGACGTGGAGGAAACAAACGAGTCACTCTGGAGCTGGTCGGGGTTCCTGACAGACTTGCGCCTTTTCTTCAGTTTTCTGTGGCAGTGTTTCAGAGGTAAGATTAAAAAGGTATTACCAGGTGCAGTCTCAGCGCTAAGCAGGCGTCATACGGCAGACATTACCGGCAGGTTTTGCATTCGCGAAGTATACCAGCATTTACTCTTGCAGGCTTCCAAATTCGGCGTAACCCGCCGTCGCCAGGAAACACCCTTCGAATACAGCAAGCGTTTCGGGCAAAGCCTGCCGGAAGGGAGCGCATATTTAACCGAGCTTACCGATTTATATGTCAACGTCCGATACGGCGAAATTAAACCAGAAGAAAAACAGGAAGATAAGGCGAACAGCCTGTGGCAGGCAATAAAAAGGCTTTTGAGCGAAGATAAAACAGACCAGACATAGTAGTTGCTTTGCCTGCGAGAACCCACTCAAATCAGACCTTTAACCAGCCGGACTTCACTTGACGCGAAAGAGGCAATGTAGATATAGTTAAGATTATTGAAGCAATTTCAGGGGGCGGGAACCGAAAACGCAGTGGAAACAGTAAAGCGGTAAGAACGAATAAAAAGGGGACAAATGTGGAACTGAATGATTTGGCTACTCTGATAAAAGGCCGTCGCTCTATTAGAAGCTGGCAGGATAAGGATGTCTCTGAAGACTTACTGTTGCAGGCTATCGAACTGGCCACGTGGGCGCCGAGCGGAGGCAACCAGCAGAACTGGCGATTTTACATAATCAAGAATAAGGCTACTCTCAAGGCCATTGGCGATGCCGTCCAGTCCAGCGCCAACCTGATAAATTCCTGGCCGGAAGCGAACAGGTCAGCCAACCCCGCCCCTCCCCCCAGCGGAGCACAACGCGGGGCAGGGTTTTTCCAGAATGCCCCGGTGGGAATCGCGGTTGCCGCCTCAGCATACCGGTCAGGGATAGATATAATCCTGGAAACCAGGGCTAAAGTTGACCCCCAGGCTGCCGAAATGAAAAAGTGGCGTGAGACTGCCGATAGCCGCATCCAGAACGCCGCTTCGGCTATCGCCCATCTGCTCCTGGTTCTGCACCAGATGGGTATAGGCTCTTTATGGATGACAGGCCCGATGCAGGCTAAGGGCGCAATAGAAAAGATCCTTAAAGTGCCGCCGGAGTTTGACATCGTAGCGTTCATCCCTGTCGGCTATCCGGCTGAAAGCCCTGTTTCCAGGGGACGTAAGCCAGTCAAGGAAATCTGTGAAATTATCACGTAGACAAACAGGGAAAAGAACACACTAAAGAGCGACTTTATCCTTTACCACATATAAATATAGTGTATAATTTTCACTAGGTTTTGAGGGGAGACGAAAGGAACATTGTGACTATGATGCCTGAGAAGTTGCCGGGAAGTATAAGCCGGCTTGACGAACTTGCCCATAACCTGTGGTGGAGCTGGCATGAGGAGGCACGCCGCCTCTTCCGCTCTCTGGATTATCCTCTCTGGAACAGCAGCGTACATAACCCTGTCAAGGTATTGCGAGAGGTCAGTAAAGAGACACTGCTGACAGCCGCTAGCGACCCGGTCTTCCTTGCCCTCTATGATACCGTTCTAGATGCTTTTGATTCTGATATGTCAAAACCAAAGAACTGGCTGACCCCGGCCAGCGGGGATGGAGAACACGGGTCTCTAGCCTATTTCTCTATGGAGTTCGCCATTCACAACTCATTACCTATTTATGCCGGCGGACTTGGCATACTGGCCGGCGATATCTGCAAAGAAGCCAGTGATATGGCGCTGCCACTGGTTGGAGTCGGCTTCATGTATCCCCAGGGGTATTTTCATCAACATATCTCTGCTGAAGGCTGGCAAGAGGAAATCTACAGTCAACTTGATTTTGATGAGGCGCCAATCAGCCGCGTCCTGTCTCCTACAGGTGGTCACGTCATTGCCGAGGTACAGATGGGGGATGTCACTTTAAGCCTTGGCGTGTGGCGAGTGCGAGTGGGCCGCACAAATATTTATCTTATGGATACAAATCTGGAGAATAATCCCGAGCAGTACCGCCAGCTATCAGCCCGTCTCTACGTCGCCGACCGCGAGCAAAGGTTAAAGCAGGAGATTTTACTGGGCATCGGCGGGGTACGCGTTCTGCGGGCGCTAAACATAAACCCCACTGTCTGGCATGCTAATGAAGGCCATACTGCCTTTATGATGCTGGAGCGCATCAGGGAGAAGGTAGCCGAGGGAGCAAGCTTCGCCGACGCTCAGGCATCGGTCCAGACCACGACTGTATTCACCACTCATACCCCGGTAATGGCCGGGCATGATATCTTTACCGCCCAGATGATAGACAAATATTTCAGCCGCTATTTGAAAACTCTCGGTATCAGCCGCGAACTCTTCATGCAACTTGGCAAACAGGACAGCGCTCAAACTTTCAATATGACTGCATTTGCTTTACGGACGGCTAATCAGGCGTGTGCTGTGAGCCAACTCCACGAGACAGTCGCCCGAAAGATGTGGCAGGGACTCTGGCCTGGAGTTCCGGAAGACAAGATACCGATTTCGCATGTAACCAACGGAGTTCACGTCTCTTCATGGCTTGCCCCCGAAGTATTACATCTTTTTGAAAAGTATCTTGGCGATGATTGGATTACAAAACACGATGACAGCAAATTATGGGAACGCATCTTAACTATCCCGAATACTGAATTCTGGTCGGTACATCAACTGCTCAAGCGCAAACTATTCAGCGCTATGCGTGATGACGGACGAAGTCGCTGGGTGGAAGATAACATAGGACTAAGACAAGTGCTTGCTAATGGAGTGCTCTTCGACTCGGAGGTCCTGACAATCGGCTTCGCCCGCCGCTTTGCCGAGTACAAACGGCCAATGTTGCTCTTCCGCGACATGGAGCGTCTAAAGCAGATTATCAACGACCGGTGGCAGCCTATTCAGATAGTTTTTGCTGGCAAATCTCACCCTGATGATTTAGCATCCAAACAGCTTCTCCAGCAGGTCTATAATCTGGCAATGAACCGTGATTTTCAAGGACGGATAGCCTTTGTCGAAGATTACGACATGCACATAGCCCGCTATCTGGTTCAGGGCGTAGACGTCTGGTTAAACAATCCCCGCCAGTTACAGGAAGCCAGCGGCACCAGCGGGATGAAGGCGGCGTTAAACGGGGTGTTACATTTGAGTATCCCCGACGGATGGTGGCGGGAGGGCTATAACGGAGCTAACGGCTGGTCTATTTCCAGTGACTTCGGGCCACCTACCCCGGGGGCAGCGGAAGATGAATCAGACTCGAAATCACTCTACCGTCTGCTGGAGGAGGATGTTGTCCCACTCTATTACCGGCGGGACCGTAACGGCGTACCTCATGGCTGGATTCGGATGGCTAAAGAATCAATATACTCGATTGCACCGGCTTTTTCAGCCCGGCGCATGATGAGAGAATATGTAGATAAAATGTACCTGCCGGCTATGCGGCCACCGGTGCGCACCTGAAACCGGAGAATGGTCCGAATACCTGAGCATACCCACCGTCTCTCCGGACACCATCAATTATGTTTTCTGCTCTTGAAATAGACAACCGCCAGGGGCGGGACTGTAATCTCAAGAGAATAAGGGCGTCCATGCATCGGTACTGCATAGGCAGTTAAATCAGATATGTTATCTTGCCCGCTGCCACCATATTCCATAGCATCACTATTAAGAAGTCTCATCCAAACTCCACCGCGCGGGACGCCGACCCTGTAATTGAAGTATGTATTCGGAGTAAAGTTGCAGATAACAAATAGAATATCTTCAACCGAGCTGCCTTTACGGACAAAACTAATTATACTTTGCGAAGAATTACCGGCATCAATCCATTCGAAACCCGCCGGGTCAAAATCGATTTGATAAAGAGCTGGTTCACTCCGGTAGAGATCATTCAGAGCCTTCACCCACCCCTGGATTTCAACATGCCGTGTATAGTTAAGCAAATGCCAGTCAATGCTGCTATCGTGAGACCATTCGTTCCACTGGGCTATCTCGGCTCCCATAAAGAGCAGTTTTTTCCCCGGCTGGGCATACATATAACCCAGTAACAACCTCAAATTAGCAAATTTCTGCCAATCATCACCAGGCATCTTCCCGATGAGCGAACTCTTCCCGTGCGCCACTTCATCATGGGAGAGGGGTAGCACAAAGTTTTCAGTGAAGGCGTATATCATGCGGAAGGTCAGGTCATTATGGTGGTATTGCCTGTGAATAGGGTCACGGGACATGTAAAGCAGCGTATCGTGCATCCAGCCCATATCCCATTTCATACCGAATCCCAGCCCGCCGAGATAAGTCGGACGCGAAACCGCCGGCCATGCAGTGGATTCTTCGGCGATTGTCTGGGTATCAGGATAGTTTTTATAAACAACCTCATTGAATCTGCGTAAAAAGGAAATCGCTTCAAGGTTGTCCCGACCGCCAAGCTTGTTAGGCAGCCATTCTCCATCGTTACGCGAGTAATCGAGATAAAGCATGGAAGCCACACCATCTACCCGCAGGCCATCCGCATGATATTTGTCCAGCCAGAAGAGAGCGCTGCTGATGAGGAAACTTTGCACTTCAGCCCTTCCATAGTTAAAAATATAGCTCTTCCAATCGGGATGAAAGCCTTTCCGGGGGTCGTCATGCTCATAGAGGTGAGTGCCGTCAAAAAAACCGAGGCCATGCTCATCAGTAGGAAAATGCGCGGGTACCCAGTCCAGAATTACACCTATCCCGTGCTGGTGCAGGCAATCAATCAAGTACATCAAATCCTGAGGTGTGCCGTAGCGGCTAGTAGCCGCGAAATAACCCGTGGTTTGATAGCCCCAGGATCCGGAAAAAGGATGCTCCATTACCGGCAGAAACTCGACGTGGGTAAACCCCATGTGGCAGACGTAATCAACCAGCTGCTGAGCAAGTTCCCTATAGCTTAAGGAGCGGCATCCATCTTCGGGCACTCGTTTCCAGGAACCCGGATGGAGTTCATAAATAGATACAGGTGCACCAAGACTGTTATGGGATGGCCGGGTCTGCATCCAGTCCCTGTCTCCCCAACTATATTCAGTGTCCCAGACAACGGAAGCCGTTTTCGGTGTAGTTTCGCTATACAAGGCAAAAGGGTCTGCCTTATCTACCCTGTGACCATTGTGGTTAGAAACAATATAATATTTATAGAGGGAGCCTTTACCAACACCGGGAATAAAAGTCTCCCATATTCCGGAGCTTCCCCGTGAGTGTAAAGAGTGGCTGACCCGGTTCCAGCCATTAAAATCGCCGATAACAAATACCTGTCGGGCATTTGGCGCCCATACCGCAAAGTAAGTCCCGCTTGAGCCATTAACAGTTAACGGATGAGCGCCTAACTTCTGGTAAAGACGAAAATGAGAGCCTTCGTTAAAAAGGTAAATGTCATTTTCTTCCAGCAGACTTACTTCTGATGGTTGTTGAGTTCCTGCGTTGGGGTTTCGCGCCAAATTACTCAGTGATTCTTTCTCTTTCGGAACCGGCATTATCAGGCCGGCGGAGATTACTTACAACACGTAGTATATCAACTACCTGAGACATCTGGCAAAATTCCTCAAGTGTCAGACGTATCTTGCGCTGCCAATTAGGGTATTCCGCCCGGGTGCTGGGCACATTTTGAGGCTGTGTCTCCAGCCAGAGGTCTTCCAGGTTAACCAGGACTACCCGCGCCGGGCTCTCTGCCAGGTAAGCCAAACAGGCTTTAAGAACGGCAATGAGACTATCTTCAGATTGCTGAAGCCAACCTCTTGCAATTAAAGCATTGCTTAAGGTTCTTTTTATGTCCGGCAGGTTATCCCTCTCAGCTTGTGCGGCGGCTCCATTCAGCAAACCAAGCTTAAGACGTTCTTCAATATCCAGACCCTGCCAGAACGAGGCAAACGGCGGCATATCATGAGTATTGAGGCTGGCAACGGCATCCGGGGGAACGGGATGAACACCTTGCTGAATACCGGCAGCAAGCTCATAACGCAGGACATACATGCTGGTAAGACCATGTTTTTTCATCGCCGGTCTGACATATCCGGGCACGATACCCAAATCCTCACCGACAATAATAGTCTTATGACGCTGTGACTCCAGCGCCAGAATAGCGTATAGCTCTTCAGCGTTGTAGCGCAGGTAGACCCCATGGCTGGAATCCATCCCGCCAGGAATGCAGAAAAGCCGGTGAAGCCCCATCACATGGTCGATTCGGAGAATCCCAGCCTGCTCAAGGTTATGACGAAGGTAAGCAATGACATATCTATAACCCTGCTCTCTGATTCTCTGCGGGTGCAGGGGAGGGAATTCCCAGTTCTGGCCTCTTGTAAAAACCGCATCCGGCGGTGCACCGGATTGAGCGTCCTGAACAAAGGCGCCGGCCTCACGCCAGACATCATATCCATCGGGATGGACTCCCAGGGGCAAGTCCAGATATAGTTGAAGCCCTTTCTGCCCGGCTGTTTCGGAAACGGCTGACATTTGCTGAGACGCTAACCATTGCGCGTAAAGGTGATATCGTTTGTTCTTCTCGTCATAATCACCTTCTTTGATGACGCCCCCCTTGAGAGGCTGAGGCCACGAGCGCCAGAGGCTCTTTCGCTTCTCGCAGGTAGCATTGAAACGGGCGTAATCTTCAATTACAGGATTAGACTCGACAAATCGCCTGAGGCCTTCAAGCCGCCCGGATGGCTGACTGAAAAAACACTCAGCCATCTCCTCCAGAGCTTGACGTTTTATTGTCATCAGCCGTTTGTAATCCACCAGGGGCAGATTACGGAGGGCAGTTATCTCATTCTGGAATGGTTGTGATGAGATGAGCGCCTGGGCGGAATGACACTCCCCTAACTCGGAAACTTTGTTTATATCTAGATAGAACTCGTTCCATAACAGACGGCTGGATGGACGATATGGGCTGAAATCTCCATCGCCCTCCAGAAAAGTAGCTAACATGGGCAAAGTTGCCACAACCTGCCCCCCCAAGCCATCAACCCAACCCATTAACGCTGCCAGATCGGAATAATCGCCGCTGCCCCAGTTGTCTTGCGTGCGCAAAGAGTACAAAGGTAGAAAAACTCCCCATCCCCGTTCGTTATTTGCCTGTGGAGTGTAAGCCCTGGCAGGCGCTGAGATAATCAGACTCTCGGCGTATCTTCCCGGCAGCTCCATAGCAAGGTGGTGATAACCGAAAGGAAGCCCGGCAGGTAAAAAGAAGCGTCTAACCGAAAACTTCGTTCCCTCAACCTCTTCAGTCTTAACTATCGCTAGGCTGGCGTCATGCCACTCACCTTGGCGTTCTTCACCGCTGTCCAGCTTAATGCGATAGTACAAAGTATTTGCCTGGAAACCGGAGGGAAGACGAATCTCTACCGCAGCAGGCTGATTATCCCAGGCGATGATGACTGGTTCAAGAGGGCGCTGCCATAACGATTGCACCTTTTCCCGCCACGCCGAAGGAACGTCCTGAAGACTGCTGATAGGAGCACCTAATGCTTTGAGCATGTACAACAATGAATCGATAGAAGCCTGCTGCCGAGTGTGTGAGACATCGTAATACGATGTCTGCACACCATAAAGACGGGATAACTGGTGAAGCAGACCAAGTGCTGAGGGAGAATTCTTAACCGACACGTACCACCTGCAAAACTCTCTTTCTTAGCTGCTAACAGCGAGTGTCAGCAAGTATATTATACCGTATCCGGTTTTGCTTAGGAATCACTTCTATTAAATGAATGAATAAACTGAAATCATTCGCTACATTACATAAGATACCCAGTCAAAGACATGCGATACGTTGACAAAGAATCTCCGGGAGAGTACACTATCGCTGATATTCAAAGCACTCTTCAACATCGTCGTTCGACCTTACTCAAGGAAGAAGTTAGATGAAACAAAGGCATTAAGTACGTCTATCAACATATGTCGCTTAATGCCTTTTTTTGTTGTCTGAAAAAAAGAGGAGACTGGAACCAAACAAAGGAGGAAACCGGAATGAGGAGAAAGACCTTTTGGTTAGTGATAAGCTGTTTGATGGCATTATCCCTTATGATAGTGGCATGCACTCCACCAGCAACCCCACCGACAACTACCCCGCCCGCAACTACTCCACCCTCTACGACTCCGCCTGGCACTACACTGCCAGGTAGTATACCTCCTGCGACGGAACCCCCACAAAAGGAGCCGGTAACTCCGAAAGCAGAAGCACCACGGTATGGCGGCACGCTCAACCTCGCCGCAACCGCTGATATCACTAACTGGGACCCAAACAGGTTGATTACAGGAACAATTCTCAACCTGACCAGCCAGCAACTCTGGGAAGGCGATTGGGCAAAGGGACTGGCGGGAGGCTACGGCACCGGTCAGACAGACTGGGGATTCGGCAATAACGATCTCTTCGACACTAAAATGGGCTATCTCATTGAGAATTGGAAGTGGTCGACAGATACTGCCAAGAACGAGGGGACAATCATATATCAGGTTCGCCGTGGGGTACACTGGTCACTTAACCCCAGCAACGAAGCCAGCCGCCTGGTGAACGGACGGGAGATGACTACTGATGATGTCGTCTTTAGCATGAAACGCTCTATCAGCGGCAGCTATCTCGATGGCTATATCTACCGCACCAACATCGAGCTAAGGACCAGTAACGTGACCAAAACCGGTCCATGGGAGATTACAGTCAAAGTACCCCTGGCAGCACTGGTAACCGCCATCAGTCGTTTCGGCGATTCCCTTTTTATCGTACCGCAGGAAGTGGTAGCCAAATATGGTGACATGAATACCTGGCAGCGTATTGTCGGCACGGGACCCTTTATGCTGATAGAGTACGTACCTGGTAGCACGGCGACAATGCTCAGGAACAATAACTACTGGATGAAGAACCCTGTAGGTCCGGGCAAGGGCGACCAGTTCCCTTATCTGGACGGTATCAGGATACCTATAATCCCAGACGCCTCTACACGGCAAGCTGCCTTACGAACAGGCAAAGTCGACATTTTGACCAACCTCACCCGTGAAGACTCTGATAATATCAAAAAGACAGCCACGAAGTTGACGGAAAAGTTCGGCACGTCATTCCAGGGTCGGGGCACACCTGCATTTATGAGGATAGATAAGCCGCCCTTTAGCGATATCCGGGTACGCAAGGCGATGTTGATGTCCACCGATTTTCAGTCGCTGCTCAAGGATTACCGTGGAGGCCAGGGGCAAATCATAACTTTCCCGTTCAGTAAAGTGAAGGAATACGAAGAGCTTTACGTGGGGCTTGGAGACTCTGACTTCCCCGAAGCGGCTAAAGAGCTTTATGTTTATAATCCGGACAAAGCAAAACAACTCCTGAAAGAAGCCGGCTATCCCAATGGCTTTAAGACCTCGATAATCCTTAGCTCCGCCGCCACGACTGCAATCGACTATTACTCGATAGTCAAATCTATGTGGGCTAAGGTGGGCGTCGACCTGGCGCTCGACCTCAAGGATGCCACTGTCGTAACCAACATCCAGAGGGACAGGAACCATGAAGGGCTGATAACGAACACTACAGGGCCAGTGGCTATCTTCTATGTCGGTAACCCTATCCAGGGCACCGCTCAATATAACCTGAGCATGATTGACGACCCGGTCATCAACGCGGCGATGGTTAAAGTACGCCTTGCTGCCATCACGGACATGCACGAATCGATGAAGATATTTAGAGAGGAGATATTCAAATATACTCTTCCGCAGGCATACGTTGTCCCGGATGTCATTGGGACTTATCATAATTTATGGTGGCCCTGGCTGAAGAACTACTCGGGAGAGATCACTATTGGCTATGATAACCCCACCTGGCCGGCGTTCATCTGGTATGACCAGGCGCTCAAGAAATCCATGGGGCATTAACAAGCGTAATATGACCAGAATAATTTATGGAGAGTGAAAATGGCAACAACAAAAGATAAGGTATACAAATGTCTCAATCCAGTCGGTATCCAGGAGCCGGTGGACATACAACCTCTGGCGCCGCGTCTGAACACGCTGGAAGGCAAGACCATCCACTTCAGCATCACCGGCGAGCCTGATATCACAATTGCTCTGGAGAAAAAACTCAAGATGGATTATCCCGATGTTAACTGGACAAGCAAAAAGTCCTATACCCCAGCCCCAAACCAGTTAACGGATGAGGAAATAAAAACCACTGACGGTGTAATAATAGGGGTCTGCTGGTGAAGCGGGGCGGTGTGGGGGCAGTTGCCCTATGTAGCCAAACTCGAAGCAGCCGGAGTCCCGACCATTATGCTTGATTTTGAAGACCAGGAAAGTATGATACACCATACCGGACTGCAACTCGGCTTTCCCAATACGCGGGTCGTCCATTCTTCACGAACACTTCCCGGACCTGAAGATGTCGATACCTGGGTTGATAAATTACTGGAAGGTTTGACCAAGCCACTCACCAAAAAGGAAAAGGAAAGCGGACCGGTAGCGCCGCAACAGGACAGGATAATTTTCGAGGGCACTCTGGATGAAGCCCAGACCTTCTTTCAGCAGACACGGCATGTTCCGGCGCCGGTCAATGCTCCTATTTGTATCTATTCCGACGGTTTCCCGGTAATTATTCCAACCGAGGAACGTGTAAAAGAGATGCTCTCCGGTACAAGCCACGCACCGGATGAGCTTATCACCATCCAGCGTGACCAACCCGGGATGGCAGGTATGATGCCCGGCGCCGCAGCGGCGGCTACGGGGAGCCGACCGGCAGCAGCTACCGGAATGCCAGGAGCTAGAAAGAAAGGCGAGTTAGTATCTTTCCATCCGAATGAGTGGACAGCCACTGTCGAGAAGGTAGCCACTATCGCCGTCATGGCCGGCTGCAGACCGGAACACCTCCCTGTAGTGCTGGCCATTGCCGAATCCGGATGCCGTACCGGGACTACAGTGATGAACAGCCAGGCGGTCTGCCTCAGCGGGCCGGTCGTCGAAGATATAAAGATGAATACGGGGTGCGGCATGTTCGGCCCCGGCAGCCCGGCTAACGCGCCTATCGGCCGCAGCTATCAGCTTATGGCCATTAACCTGAGCGGCTCTATTCCGGGTATAAACCGGATGAGCAGCCTCGGCAGCCCGCTTAATAACGGCGGCACTTGCTTCGCCGAGAGAGCCTCAGGTCTGCCGGAAGGTTGGAAAGGGCTAAATGAAGAGTTCGGCTTTAAGAAGAACGAGAGTGTCGTCATGGTAATGGGCTTCGAGGGGGGCCTTGCCGGGCGACAGTTCTCGCCGGGCGGATACCGGGCGCTTCAGAAAAGCGGCCACGGAGGAATTGCCAGACGGTTGAATGTCAAAGGCATCCCCGGCCCACACAACTGGCTGGAATACTATGTCCCCAGTCTCTGGGCCGGCAGGGAAGGAGCAGTAACACTGGTCATGGTGCCTGAGATGGCCAAGCATCTGCATGACAGCGGCTTTAAGACTAAACAGGAAGCCTACGAGTGGCTCTGGAAAGCAAGCTTCAAGCCGGTGGCAGAATACAAGAACCGCTCATGGCCTGATATGACCAGCAATGGCTGGATGGGCATCGAGCCTACTTCAGGTAAACATTGGAAAGAACTGTCTGAGGACTTTATGATACCCTTCGCAGGCAATAACCCGAATATGAGCTGCATTGTTGTCGCCAGCGCCGAGGAAGAGATATGCCTCAACCTTGAAGGCGGCCGGGGCACTGCCTATAGCGTAGACGCCTGGCGGTAAGCGCCGACCAGCGGTAAGAACTTAAGTACCTGTCCTGATAAAGAAGAGCCAGTCCCGATTTCATCGGGACTGGCTCTAATATTTCTACTGCGTCAGGAGTTGCTTCGTTTCGGAGGTACGTTTGCCTTGAGAACACAGGTGCCATCGACCAGGGGTTCCGGACAAGCCTCAAGACCCAGTTGCCTGGACCAGAGACGAAAAGCCTGGCGGCAGTAGCGGCAGACATGGCCCTTACCCAGACCGAGACTATGAGCCATCGCCCACTGGTTCTTTCCCCATCCACCGAGGCAGCCACCCTGCCGAAAGACAAGCCTTGCCTGCGTTGCGCCAGCCTTAATCACTTCCAGATTGACTTCAGGATAAAGCGTCCGGAAAGCGTCCGCCTCTTTGAGCAAATATTCTCCGGCGGTGGGGGTTGACTTTCCCATCCATTTCACTGCTCCGTCCGACCAGAGATGATTGGCGTAATCCTCGGGAGTCAAGCCGTGCTTTCTGGCAAAGGCTATCCCCGCCAGCTCAAATTTAAGGCGTCCGCGGGCAGTACGCCGCCACTGCCGATTTGTTTCAGTTTTTTCGATGCTTTTATCTTGCGATGGCATTTTTTTATGGCTTTAGTAAAACAAAAGAAACAATTATCACTCTGACTTACAACAACCTGAGAGCGAAGGGAATTATCAGGGCTGTTAAACCGAAAGCGAGCACGACCAGCATAAACAGGTTGTACCTCAACCGGTAATCACCCAAGAGAGTCGGGTCATAATACCCTTCCACATTCTGGTCTTTGTACATTTTCAGAATCCCTTCCAGAAGTTTCTTCCTGGTTCCCCGGCCTTTAAGCAGACCGACCTCAACGACCAGGTTGACAACGAGAAGCAGAAGCACCAAAGCGTAAAAAATAGCGTTTTCCGGGCCGCCTCCTTTTGAGGCAGCAATGCCCGAGTTTACGCCCATTATTATCAGATTGAGAATAATTCCCGTGAGGACAAAAATCAGGTCTGTACGTGTGTTAGTGTCAAGCTCATCTATAATATGGTCATGAACTTTCTCAAGCATAGTCATAGGAGACCTCCTTACTGTCTACAGATAGACCTTTCTTATTGTCTGGCGAACTTCAGAAAAATGAGAACAAATCCGGCAACCACCGCCGCCCCTACAGCAATCCAGACCCATATCCAGACTTGCGCCGGCTTCACGGTTATGAAAAATGATGATTTCACATTCTGTATCTCGATTGCCTGAGCAATAAAGGCAACTTCCTGTCGCTCTTTAGTAGCCTTGCCAACCGGCCTGATGTTGACATCGACCCTCTGCGCGCTCCCTGCGCCCAGAGAATTTATTTCCGCCGGCTTAATCTCGATAGTCCAACCTGTCGGCGCCTCTGAGGATAATTTAATACCGGTAATGAGTTCAGTACCTGTATTTCTAACCTCTAAAAAAAACTTCTGATCCTCGCCGGCCTTAATCTCATTATCAGAATAATTATAGTAATAGTTATTCCGCCCATCGAGTAGAGACAGAGACAGCTCTGTCCTTCCCGCCACATTAGGCCGCTTCACAGGGGGGAAAACGGCTACATAAGATGACGATTTCACATTCTGTATTTCGTTTGACTGGGCAGTAAAGGTAACCAACTGCATATACGGCGAAGCTTTTCCGGCCGGCCTGATATTGACATCGAGCGCATTCAGACTGCCGGGGCTCAGGGAATTTATGGCCATTGGATAGATAGTGATAATCCAACCTTCAGGTGCCTGCACGGACAATTTAATATTGGTAATGGGTTTCGTACCAGTATTACTGACCTCCAAGAAAAACCTGTTATCCTTGGCAGCGGAAGCGGGAATGTTATCTAAATTACCTTGCTGGTCACGCAGCCGCATAGTTAGTTCTGTTTTGTCTTCTGTCTGCGCCAGCGCCGGTTGGGGCAGGATGAAAACAGGCATCAAGGCTACAATGAACAATAGAAGCCGACAGACTTTACCATTGATTCCCAATTTGCCTGATGCTAAATGATTCGTCATAGGATTCTTCTGATAGGCAAGAATTTTTCTAAGATTAAGATTACTCTGCTACCCATTATTTGTCAACGCTTGTCTGTCGGCAATTTCTTGAGGACACTTCGTTTGTAAATTTCGGCCAGGCCCTTGCCATGCTGCTTAATCCGCTCCTTCTCTTTTTTGAGCTTCTTTTCCCGGCGCTCCTGCTTTGTTTCTGAGTGGTTATCTTCCAATTTTTATCTCCGCCGGATAAACCTCTCTACGCAGGTCTAATATGCGGTCGCGCAGAAGGGCGGCTTTCTCAAAATCAAGGTTCTTGGCGGCGAGCTTCATCTGCGATTCCAGGTCTTTGATGAGGCGGACGGCATCCTCTTTATTGACGGGGGCGCCGGCATTATAAGGAGCTTTGGTTTCGGCTACCTGCTTCACCCGTTCGGTAATATCCTTGATGGCTTTTCGGATTCCCTGGGGCGTAATACCGTGCTCCGCGTTAAAGTCTTCCTGAATCTTCCGGCGGCGATTGATTTCATCCATCGCCGCTTTCATGGAGCGGGTGATTACATCAGCATACATAATGACATGCCCATCAATATTGCGGGAGGCCCGCCCCATTGTCTGGATAAGCGAGCCGGTCGACCTCAAGAAGCCTTCCTTATCGGCATCGAGAATCGCCACGAGGCTCACCTCGGGCAGGTCAAGCCCTTCCCTGAGCAGGTTAATACCGACAATGACATCATAAACACCCAGCCTGAGGTCGCGCAATATTTCCACTCTCTGGAGGGTATCGATTTCAGAATGAAGGTAGTGGGTCTTTATCCCAAGCTCAATCAGGTAATCAGCCAGTTCTTCAGCCATTCTCTTGGTCAGAGTGGTAACGAGAACGCGTTCGCTCTTCTCAACCCGCTTCTTAACCTCCTCAAGCAGGTCGTCTATCTGTCCCTTGGTCGGTTTAATCTCCATGGTCGGTTCCAGCAGCCCGGTGGGGCGGACTAACTGCTCGACTACTTGCTGGCTGTACTTCTTTTCATAAGGCCCTGGAGTTGCTGAAACATAGACGACCTGGTTAAGACGCTCCTCGAACTCAGTGAAACTTAAGGGTCGGTTATCCAACGCCGAGGGCAGACGGAAACCGTAATCCACCAGGGTTTCCTTGCGGGCGCGGTCGCCGTGATACATGCCGTTAATCTGGGGAATGGACATGTGCGATTCATCAATAAAAAGCAGAAAATCCTCAGGGAAGTAGCTTAACAGCGTCCAGGGGGGACTTCCGGCAGCCCGGCCGGTGAGGGGGCGGGAGTAGTTTTCGATGCCGTTGCAGTAGCCGGCTTCCCTCATCATTTCCAGGTCATAATTGGTTCTCTGTTCCAGCCGGGAGGCCTCCAGCAATTTGCCTTCTTCCTTAAACACCTTCAGCCTTTCCTGTAGTTCATCTTCGATGAGCTTGATAGCCTGGGTCAGTTTATCCTGAGAGGTGACGAAGTGCTTGGCCGGGTAGATTTCTACACCATCCATCTCAGTCAATATCTCGCCGGTGAGGGGGTCGACCTGCATAATACGCTCGACTTCATCTCCGAAGAACGAGACACGCAAAGCCAGGTCTTCATAGGCGGGTTGTATCTCCAGGGTGTCACCACGAACACGGAACTTGCCCCGGGATAAATCGGCGTCATTGCGCTCGTACTGCATCTCCACCAGCCTGTGGAGGAGCTTGTAACGGTTATAGCTTTCGCCTTTTTTCAGGTTGCAGACGAAGCTGTAGTATTCCTCAGGCTCACCCAGCCCGTAAATGCAGGAGACCGAAGCGACTATGATAACATCCCGGCGCTGGAAGAGGGCGCGGGTGGCGGCGTGGCGCAGCTTATCGATTTCGTCATTGATTTCAGCATCTTTCTCGATGTAGAGGTCGATTTTAGGCACATAGGCTTCAGGCTGGTAGTAATCGTAATAGGAGACAAAGAATTCAACGGCGTTGTTGGGGAAAAATTCTTTGAACTCTTGGTAAAGCTGGGCAGCCAGTGTCTTATTGTGGCTGATGACCAGGGTGGGCCGTTTAACCTTCTGGATGACGTTAGCCATGGTGAATGTCTTGCCGCTGCCTGTCACGCCCAGCAGGGTCTGGTACTTGAAACCTTTAGTCAAGCCTTCGACAAGCCCATCCACCGCCTCAGGCTGGTCGCCGGTCATTTTAAAATCAGAAACTATTTCGAATTCTGGCATAGTATTTCCTGTAAAGCACTCGTACTAATATTATACCAGAAGTTTCATTTGGAGAGAGCTTGAGACGGGCATGAGAACCAAAATCCCCCTTAATCCCCCTTTACTAAAGGGGGAGAGGGACGAGGGTACTAGAAAATTAGTCCTATTTTACTGGCAGTTTCTTGAGCACGCCGATTACTTCCTCGATATCCGGAAGCTGGCCCATATCATAGACCTTAGAAAAAACAATCTTGCCGCTCTCGTCGACAATAAAATTACTGCGTTGGGTAAGGCCATCTTCTTCTCTGAAAACCCCGTAGAGTTTAGCGACCGCTCCGTGAGGCCAGAAATCAGAGAGCATACGGGTGTTATCGATACCGAGTGATTTAGCCCAGGCTTCCTTGCTGGGAGTTGAATCTACGCTGATGCCGACGGCGACGGTGTTCAGAGAATCGAAGACCTTCTTCTTTTCCTCCAGCGATTTTGCCTGTTTGGCGCAGACTCCGGTATAGGCGAGAGGATGAAAAGACAGGAGCACCCTTTTGCCCCTGAATGATGAAAGCTTCCATTCTTTAGCGTGCTCGTCCTTCAGGGTAAAATCCGGGGCTGGGGTGCCGGTTGGTAAAGGCTTGATTGTGTCAGGCATAGATTACCTCCAATATGTTTTATGGAAAAACACTGATTATTATTATAGCAGATGGGGGGAGGGGTGGGGCGGGGGTCAATCATGGTGGAGTCTTATTACTATTAATAACAAATCCAATAGTCGCGACAATAAGAGGACCGACAAATGAGAGAACGAGAGGTAACAATTTCATTAGACTTTGGTGTTTATCCGTAAAATTTTTCTCCGTTTCACCAATGTCTTCGGTATCTCGACCTAACCAAATCATCAAGTCAGAAATGTCTCGGTATGCCAAACGATTATTGCTTATTAGACTGGTTGCCATCTTAGATAATCTTAATTTCAGGTCAGCAGTATCACATCGACTCTGAAGGTAAAATGAAAGGTTTCTTTTTATAATAGAAGACGAATCAATTCCTATGTACTTAACTGGTGAAAATTCCAGTTCTCCTAGTCTCAAGCTCTTCTGGCTTAAGTAATCTGAAATAGCTAATAACATCATGTTTAGAGAGAGTGCAGCTTTTATCAAGTCCTCGTCATCCAAGTCATCGATAGTTGATTTTACAGTATATATTACAGCCGCGCGTGATAGTTTTACCCGGTCATATTTAGCCGTGAAAAAGATGATGACTAAGGCAACGGCAATAATGCTACTAAGTACAGCCAGATTGAGAATAGTTGAGACGATTAGGCTTGCTTTTTGGGGAATCTGCCATAAAAGTGGTCCAAAAAGAAACAGAGTAAATATTATTACGAAACGCATTTGTGAGTACGTTGTAATTCTCAGACGAGCCCACCTATTGAAGCTAGATTGGTATTTCTTCTGATTCTTGTCGTTTAATAACATCGAGCTAGTCGTTTCTTAGGCTTACTTATGATCCCCGAGTTATGTGGCTAAGATCAATTATTTGATTTAAATAATCCGAAGAAACCTGCTATCGGAAGCGCGAGAATAGCAAGCCATTTTAATAAAAAAGGTAAGTTTGAAGCGATAGCTACGTTATAAATAATAATCTCACCAATGACTAAAACGAATATGCTTACTACAAGTGTCATCGCAGTATTACTCCCTCTTTGATTTGCTATAAATCTATTCCATTAAGTCTTCTGTGTCAACTTCCTCAGCGATATTGATGCGCTGGACGGAGAGGGGGACGTAGTTGACCATCTTGAGCTCGATGAGGTCTTTGAGCTTGATTTCGTCTTCTGAGAAGCGGGACTTGCCTGATTTCACCTCGATAAAATCGATACCTCGGGCGTAGTCGATGCCGATGAAGTCGATGGGACTGCCCAGATAGATAAGGCGGTCATACTTAGTCAGCTCAAGAGTCGCCAGCAGCTCGTTCAACTTGCCTGAGCGGGTGCCCTGGGAGCGGGTAATCGAGGTCAGGACATCCTTAGGCAGGTCCGCCAGTGTTTCCTGAATTTGCTTGACAGAGTCGGCTGAAGCCAGGGCGAACCTGAGTTTGGCTTCTAGCTCTTCCGTGTTATGGACTTCCGCTTTTCTCTGGCAGAAAAGCAGGAGGAGGATTATCAAGAGCAGGATAAAGACTACTGCGAATAGAGCGATTTGCATTTTAGACTCCCTTCCCTAAGACATCAAATGACAGGAACGAATTCCCCCTCAATCTCCCTTTAATAAAGGGAGATGCCTACAATTGGCATACTTTGGCTTTTGTTATCTGATGCTCAAACGAACTATATCACCCTCATCCTAACCTTCTCCCCTCAAGGGAGAAGGGATTCTTTGGATTTTCCCTACTTACTTACTTACTGCCCAGATATTGTAGCGCCAGCCTGACTCTTTCTTCCAGGCTTGATTTATCAGAAGTGGAGATGGCTGCCACGGCCCGGCCGGCTTCAGCGACGGAGTAGCCAAGAGAGGTGAGGGCAGAGATGACTTCGCCATTTTCCAGGGCAAGTTGAACGCCACCGGCGGCCAGGAGACCTGCGCCGATTTTGTCTTTCAACTCAAGAACCATGCGCTCGGCCATCTTTTTGCCGATGCCGGGGATTGTTTTGAGCAGGTCAGTATCACTGCCGGCGATAGCCATGCTGACTCTTTCCACGCTCATTGAGGAGAGGATGGCCAACCCAAGCTTGGGGCCAATCCCGGAGACGCCGGTCACGATTTGAAAAAGCTCCAGTTCCTCGGCGGTGCTGAAGCCGTAAAGAGCGACGCTGTCTTCTCTCAGCACCAGTTGAGTGCGCAGGTTAACTTTCTCGCCAATAGCGCCGAGTGTGCTGAGAGTGGAGGTCGGCATAAAGACCTGGAAGCCGACTCCGTTAACATCTATTACTGCCCAGTTGGCGCCGATTGATTCAAGACGGCCATGAAGGCTAGAAATCATAATTACCTATCCTCTTGTAGGGGCGAACCCCTGTGTTCGCCCATGGGGGCAGGCACAGGGGCCTGCCCCTACATTCTTTTTTTACCGCTGACCTTTCAGCAGGTTACTTAAGTGCACCTCAGAAATATGGCAGAGAGCCACCGCGAGGGCGTCAGCGGCGTCGCTCGGCTCGGGTGTTTCTTTAAGTCCAAGCTGAAGTCTGACCATCTCCTGAATCTGCTCCTTGGAACTGGCACCATAGTTGGACACCCTCTGCTTCACCTGGGCCGGAGTGTATTCGAAGCACTCGATGCCCTGATTGGCTGCCGCCAGGATAGCTACCGCCTGCGCCCGGCCAATAGCCAGCGCCGATTTTATATTCTTGGACACAAAAGGCTGCTCGACGGCCAACGCATCGGGCTGAGACTTTAAGATAATTTCCTCGAGCTTTTTATAGAGAAAAGACAAACGCTCCCCGATGGGGGAGCGCGCTTTTGTGTTCAAAACACCATATTCTATCAGAATTGTTTTATCATCACGACTTTCCAGCAGTCCATAGCCCATCGCCACTGTTCCCGGGTCAATTCCTAAAATCTTCATTCACTTCTAACCGGAGCAACAAGAGAGACTGAGGACAGGAGACTAACCTTCTGCCTGAGCCTTTTCCAGAACAGCATTGGAAAAATTGACATTGCTGGAGACAGACTGCACATCATCCAGCTCTTCCAATTTATTGACTAATTTCAGGGTTTGCAAGGCATGCTTCTCTTCAAGGTCGATGGTGGTCTTGGGCATCATGGAAACCTCAGCAGAAGCCATTAGCACATTCGCTTTCGTCAGGGCCGCTCGAACAGCTTCAAAATCAGCAGGCTTGGTATAAATCTCGACGTGGTCTTTCTCTACCACGACATCTTCAGCGCCGGCATCGATAGCCAGCAAGGTGAGCTGGTCAATATCCACTTTACCGGTATCAGGATTATCGGTCTCCACCATAATCAAGCCTTTCATATCAAAGAGCCAGGCAACACTGCCGGCCTCGCCCGTGTTGCCGCCGCCGCGATTAAAAAGATTACGGATTTCCTGCACTGTCCGGTTACGGTTATCGCTCAGGGCCTGCACCAGGATAGCCGACCCGCCCGGGCCATAACCCTCCATGTTCATCTCCACCATGGCGACGCCACCAGTATCACCGCTGCCTTTCTTGATTGCCCTATCGATGTTATCTATCGGCATATTTGCAGCCCGGGCTTTATCGATAGCCAGCCTGAGCCGAAAATTGCCTTCCGGATTACTGCCCCCCTCACGCACTGCGACTATGATTTCGCGGGTCAGCTTGGTAAAAAGCGCCCCCCGCTTGGCGTCAGCCGCCCCTTTTTGATGCTTGATTGAAGACCATTTATTATGCCCAGACATCTCAGTTCTCCTTAGGACAGCACAGTAAATTCTTGGCTTAATTCTATCATCAAACATCATCAGTTGCAAAGAAAAATCCAACAATTTTTATTGCGTAAAGCCCTGTTGAATCATAGTAAATTGACATCCCGATTGTTGAGGGTTAAAATCAAAGACAATATGAGCTTATTTGGAACATCCGGAATACGGAGAATTGCCGATGCCGGCTTGCTGGAGTTAGCCTTGAAAGTTGGGCTGGCTGTAGGTAAGATTTATGATAATGTGGTTACCGGCTGCGATACCAGGACTTCAAGCGATGCTATCAAGCATGCCTTTATCTCCGGTGTGCTGACAGCCGGCGCCAGGTGTTCTGATGCCGGCATTATGCCCACGCCGACCCTGGCTCTGGCAGCTAAAGAATTTAAGGCCGGAGCAATGATTACCGCCTCACACAATCCTCCCGAATATAACGGCATCAAGCTCTGGAACCCGGACGGTTCGGCTTTTGATATCAACCAGCAAGACCAGATAGAGGAAATGGTTTTGAACGGCTCTCCAGAAGCGGCAAAATGGTGCGACATGAAGCAGAGCGCCGTTTTAACCGGAGCAATCGAACAACATATAAGGCATATAATGAAGAATGCCGCAAAAGTGTCAAAATTAAAGGTAGTTCTGGACTGCGGCTGCGGGGCAGCTTCGGTGATTACCCCGGATTTATTAAAACGAATGGGCTGTGAAGTAATCCCCCTGAATTGTTCCCCGTCAGGCTTCTTTCCCCGCCCTTCCGAGCCGACCGAAGCAAATCTTGGCAGCCTGATTCAGGCAACTAAAGAGAGCAGCGCTGCTTTAGGCATTGCCCATGACGGCGACGCCGACAGGATGATGGCAGTGGATGATAAGGGCAGATTCATACCGGGAGACAAACTATTAGCCCTTTTCGCCCGGCAGGAAAATGCCAGGGACGTAGTCACTACTACAGACGCATCGATGGTCATCGACGAAATGGGTTTCAGTGTTACCAGAACCAAAGTCGGCGATAGCTATGTTTCAGATGAGCTGAAAAAGGGAGGGGATTTCGGCGGGGAACCTTCAGGAGCCTGGATTTTCCCCAAAAACTCACTATGTCCGGACGGCATTTACGCCGCCGCCCGGCTGGTAAACATCGCCGGCAAGGATAAGCTATCCGAATTGGTTGATAAGATACCCGAGTACCCGATTCTCCGCGGCAGTATCGCCAGCGCCGGGTTAGATTTAACTGAATTAGAAAAGCGCCTCCTGGACATGAAACCACTCTCGGTAAACAGCATCGACGGCACCAAGCTAAACTTTAAAGACGGCTGGCTGCTTATCAGGCCGTCAGGCACAGAACCCAGAATAAGGGTAACCGCCGAGGCAAGAACTGAGGCAGAAGCGCAGCAATTATATGACAAGGGTGTCAGGGCAATCGAGGAATGTATCAAGGGGAGCAAAAAGAAATAAAAATGAAAGCAGTTATCCTGGCGGCCGGAGAAGGCAGCCGAATGCGTCCTCTCACCTATACCAGACCTAAAGTGATGCTGACCATCGCGAATAAACCTATTCTGGAGCATTTACTCGCCGAGGTGAAGACAGCCGGCATCAAGGATTTCATTTTTATCGTCGGCTACCATGATGAGCAGATACGCCAGCATTTCGGCACAGGCAGCAAATGGGGCGTCAACATCGAGTACAACACCCAGCGAAAGCAAATGGGTACCGCCGACGCCATCAGAACTGTTGAGAACATGGTAAACGGGAACTTCCTGATGATGAACGGGGACATCATCGTTAACCATCAGGACGTGAAGAACTTAATCGATAAGAAAGACAATACAATGAGTTTGTTCGAGGTGCAGGATACCCAGGATTTAGGCACTGTAGAAATCAGCAAGGGTAAAGTAGTCCGTATTCACGAGAAGGTAGCCAAATCTCCTTCTAATCTGGCCAATACGGGACTCTATCTGTTCACCCCGGAGATATTTTCAGCAATATCACAAACTCCGACATCACCACGCGGCGAATATGAAATAACCGATTCGCTCCAACTGCTGGTCGACCAGGGGCGCGGCGTCTCCTGTCAACAAATCAAATACTGGCTGGATGTCAGCTATCCCTGGGACCTGCTGTCAGCTAACGAGACGATGATGGACAAGCTCGAGGCGCAGAATCAGGGCACGATAGAGGATAACGTTGTAATCAAAAATGTGGTTTGCCTGGGCAAGGGCAGCGTGATACGGTCCGGTTCTTATATAAACGGCCCGGTGATTATAGGCGAGAATTGCGATATCGGCCCGAATTGCCATATCCGGCCTTACACCTCTATCGGCGACGGCTGCCACATCGGCGCCTTTGTCGAGGTTAAGAACTCCATAATTATGAATAATACGGCTATACCCCACCAGAATTATGTAGGGGACAGCGTTATAGGCGAAGGCTGTAATCTCGGCGCCGGGACAAAGATTGCCAATCTCAGGCTCGATGAGCAGAACATTACCGTAGCCGGCAGAAACACCAAGAGACGCAAACTGGGAGCCATTATGGGAGATGGAGTCAAGACAGGTATTAACGCCTGCATCAACATCGGCACTGTGATTGGGAATAATACTTTGATAGGTCCGGGCGCTGTGGCAAGCGGAATAATTCAGCCGAATTCACAAATATTCTAGGAATTAAAAACTATGAAACAAGCAGTAATTCTGGCGGCAGGTGAGGGACAACGGCTCAGGCCGTTTACAGTGACGAAGCCTAAGACGATGATTTCCATCGCCGGCAAGCCAATCCTGCAATATGTGGTAGAAGCGCTCGCGAAGAATGGCATCCGCAACATTGTCATCGTAGCTGGTTATAGACGCGAACAGGTCTTTAACTATATGGGTAACGGGGAAAGGTTTGGGGTTAAGATTGTTTACATAACTCAGGAGAAGCAACTGGGCACGGCGCACGCCCTGATGCAGGCCAGAAGTGTGGTGGAGGATGAATTCCTGGTGTTGCCCGGGGACAACCTGATTGAGGCTAATACCATTGCCCGGTTTATCAGAATGAAGCCGCAGGCGATGCTGGTAAAGAAAGTGGAAAACACAGCCAGATACGGCGTGGTAACCACAGACGGTGATACAGTCAGAGACATCACAGAAAAGCCGGTAGAAGCCGAATGTGATATAATTAATACGGGTATTTATTCATTTAACAGGCAGGTCTTTGATTTTATCGATGCCGAGCTGGCTATTCCAGATGTGATGAATAGCATGATATCCCAGGGCCAAATCATCGGCTGCCAGGAGACAGAGGGCACATGGCTCGATGTCGTCTATCCATGGGATATATTAAGCCTGAATAACGCTATTCTCAGACAAATCCCGCCCAGCCTGGGAGGCACTATAGAATCCGGCGCTTCGGTAAAAGGTCTGGTATCGATAGGCAAGGATACGATAATAAGAGCCAACTGCTATATACTTGGGCCTGTAGTCATCGGGGAGAGTTGTGATATAGGCCCGAATGTCTGCATCCTGCCGGCTACCAGCATCGGCAATAACGTGGTTATCTCACCGTTCAGTTCAGTAGAAAACAGTGTTATCGGGGATGATGTTAATATCGGACCCGGAGCAATTATCGAGGATTCGGTTATCGATGAAAGCTGTCTTATTCAGGGGCGGTTCACCGCTTGCAGCGGCGAAATCGAGGTCAGGGCCAACAACCAGTTTCACCAGGTGAAAGCAGGTGCAATGCTTGGCGTCGGCTGCAATTTAAAGAACAATGTGGTGGCTCAGCCGGGAGTTATCATCGGGAACTACACCCAGGTTCAGGCGATGAAGCTGCTGAGCGGAAATTTACCGGACAGGAGCACGGTGTATTAATTTTAACATCCTCACCCCCCTGCCCCCCTCTCCTTTAAATGAGAGGGGGAAATGAGTTAAGAGGGGCTGTCGCCCATCTTAAACACCCTAATGGAGAAACTGGAATATGTGCGGAATAATAGGTTATATCGGAAATAAACAGGCTCAGTCCATTTTGCTCAACGGATTAGAGAAGCTGGAGTACCGGGGTTATGATTCCTGCGGCCTGGCGATAGCTGACGACGACATCGAGATTTACAAGGATGCGGTCAGGGTTAAGGCGCTTGAGGAAACATCGCCAAAGTTAAAGGGAACAACGGGCATCGGTCACACCAGATGGGCAACTCACGGAGGTCCATCCCAGATTAACGCCCATCCCCACCTCGATTGCAGCGGCAATATTGCCGTAGTCCACAATGGCATAATCAACAACTGTCAGGAACTGAAAGCCCAGCTAATCAAAGAGGGACACACTTTTATATCAGAAACAGATACCGAGGTCATCCCTCACCTGATTGAGAAGTACTACAAAGGTAATCTGGAGGAGGCGACAGAAGCCGCGCTGAAAGACATCGAAGGCTCTTATGCCATCATTGTTCTTGCCAAAGACAAGGCCGAACTGATAGCCGCCAGAAAAGACAGCCCCCTGATTCTCGGCCTGGGTGACAGAGAGAACTTTATCGCCTCGGACGTGCCGGCGATATTGGACCATACCGATAGAGTCGTCTATTTAGATGACGGTGATGTCGCGGTCATCACCAAGAATAGCGTCAAAATCAAGCAAGACGGCGCGGAGATCAAGCGGGAAGAGCAGAAGGTCTTATGGAGTGTAGAAGAAGCCCAGAAAGCAGGCTATGAGCATTTCATGCTCAAGGAAATTCATGAGCAGCCCAAGGTGATAAGGAATACGCTGGGGGAATATACCCGGGAAACGGGACAGGAGGTAGACCTGGGTATTAAGGAATCCGGCCTGGACTCCGTACTCTTATTAGCCTGCGGCACTTCTTACCATGCAGCTATGATTGGAAAGTACATCGCCAGGGAGCTGATAAAGATTCCGGCCAGGATAGAAATAGCCTCTGAATACAACTACTATAGCGATGTCATGGCTAGAACCGTGGCTGTCGCCATCACCCAATCCGGAGAGACAGCCGATACTCTAAAAGCGATGAAGAGGTTAAGAGAAGCCGGCTGTAGGGTAGTAGCAATTACCAACGTGGTAGGCAGCACAGCCACCCGGATTGCTAACCAGACTATTTATACTCGGGCCGGTCCCGAGATGAGCGTATGTGCCACCAAGAGTTTTACAGGTCAACTGATGGCATTATACTGGCTTGCTATGACAAATTCCAAGGAAGATGCCAGGAAGCTAGCCGGTTTGCTCAATGAGTTGAGACAACTGCCGAGCAAGGTAGAGCAAGTGCTGGATGACGAAGCCAAGATTGCCAAGTGCGCCAAATCCCTGTCAAAGTATGAGAATGCCTTCTTTATCGGCAGGGGCATCAACTACCCGGTGGCTCTGGAGGGAGCGCTTAAGCTAAAGGAAATCTCCTACATTCATGCCGAGGGCTACGCTGCCGGAGAGCTGAAGCACGGGCCTTTTGCCCTGCTGGGCAGTAATTCACCGGTTATCGCCATCGTCACCAGGGATAATACATATAATGCGATGCTGACCAATATCAAAGAGGTGAAAGCCAGGAAGTCCCCTGTAATCGCCGTAGCTGAGGAAGGGGATGAGGTCATCGAGGAACTGGCGGATACGGTCATCACGGTGCCCAAGGTTGGCAACATATTTTCACCTGTCGTTAATACGGTAGCCTTGCAGCTACTCGCCTACTATACGGCAAAAGAGAGGGGCTGCCCGATAGACTTCCCCCGCAATCTGGCTAAGAGCGTGACGGTGGAGTAAGGGGGTGAGGAAATCCCCATAAGTCCCACCTTCGATAAGACCCCTCACTTCGCTTAGGACAAGTCAAACAAACCTTTTTCAGAGTGGGTCGTTGAAAGAGAGTAGCCAAGCTCTCTTGGACACCCATCACCAAAATTCTGAGGGGTTATCCATTTTGCTAAAGGGCTGCTTCTTATCCTGTTATTTCATTAGGTACTGGTTATCTTGTCAGGACGCTTAACAGCGTTTGAGGTTGGCAGATTCCATTTCAGCACAGAGAGACTATCCAAAGCCAAAAAACATCGCAGTGAATTAAGTCTTGTAGCGTAACTTAGATTATAACCGTGTAATATTGCGTGCCTATTAAGTTTTGACAATATTCTGATCTTAGGGTCTTCAAAGCTCACAGACACATATAAAATCCTCTCCAAGTAATCAAGCAGACTAGCGATTAATACATATCTTATGGAGGATGCTTCGAGTGTTGGCGAACTCCGAAAAACACTGCTCGGCACGGTCTTAGACCCGTTCCTAACGATGATTACGTCCTTCGTAATAGGCAAGCCACTGTCTCGAAGTATTTCGCCTGCAATACCTTCAATATGCGGAAGTAGAGCAGGGATGCTTAACGTCCATTTCCCAGCGATGTGGGCGTCTAAAGCATCATTAAAAATTTGCATCCTTGGCGAAAAGTATTCAAGACGATTCCATCCTGCAACTGTGTGTTTTAGAATCTCATACTTATTACGTCTATAAAATCCTTCCACAATAGCGGGAATAGCTTTCCTCTTCCCCTGTTCATATTTTTCTACGGCAATACTTACAATACCTGGCGTCATAGAAGGAGCTAGGAAAAGCCCACACTCGATAAAGGGTTTGTTCTCAAACCTAAGTAGTTTTTCATATTGAAGAGCAAACCTATTCAATCCAGGAAGACTAGATTCAATTACAGGCTGCAATGCTTGCAATGCCAGCCCGAGATTCTTGGTTACTTCAGACATCTGTTGAGAAAAGGCGTTTATACTTTGCACCAATTCCGGATCCAATTCAAATGTAAAGAGATCTGCGTCACTTGAGTCACTCTTTTCTACCAACTTCTCCACAGCCATTTCGTCTTTCCTACACACCCATTTTCCTAATATCCTAAGTAAGATTATAGCTCTTTTTTACGTGATAAAAAAGGGAATATTGCGGATAGTCAAGGACAATTGTTAGTTAGTTTTCCTTCGACGAATATTTTTCATTAGACGTGGAACATCAACCTAAAAATTCTGCCTTTTGTGCAACTTACTCTAATAAGAGAAAATAGGAAGAATCAACCCATCATCTTGATATGAAAAATAGTGTTTAAGAAGCTGCTGGATTCCCGCCTGCGCGGGAATGACAGAATAACGTCGAAGGGTTTGGTCAGTGGCGACCATTTGCAAGACGACATTCCACCCTGATATTCTTCGTCGTCCCGATAGAATCGGGACTCCTCCAGAATGACACGAGCGGCAGCTTTTTTATTTGACTTTTTTTTCGGCATAGGATAGACTATTCAGGGTAAGCGACAGGTCGCTGATTATAAGGCTGAGCTTCCCAAGAAGTCTCAGCTTTAATTATGTAGGTGAGATTAAAGAATAGATGAAAATTGCCATTAGCGGTAAGGGCGGAGTAGGTAAAACTTTACTATCATCTCTTCTAGCTAAAACATTCTCTGAAGCAGGCTATTCCGTTATAGCCATCGATGCCGACCCCGACGCTAACCTGGCAGCCACTCTCGGTTTTCCCAATGCCGAAGCTATTGTCCCCATCTCCGAAATGGACGAGCTTATCGAAGAAAGAACAGGCTCTAAACCGGGACAATCCGCCCCTTTCTACACACTAAACCCGAAAGTAGATGACATCCCGGAAAGATTTGCCCATAAACTAAACGGCATCAGGCTGATGAGAATGGGGAGAATCAAGAAGGGGGGCACCGGCTGTTATTGCCCTGAAGGGGCTTTACTCCAGGCTCTGATGGCTCACCTGCTGGTAGGCCGAAAAGAGGTGGTTATACTGGATATGGAAGCGGGCATAGAGCACCTGGGACGGGGCACGGCCGCCGCCGTGGACAAGCTGATTGTGGTGGTGGAACCAGGCCGGCGAAGCATAGAAACAGCCGTAAATATCAAGAGACTGGCCGCCGAGATCGGCTTGAGAGATATGGCGATAGTGGGCAACAAGGTGAGGAATCAATCAGACATAGATTTCCTCAAAGCCAGCCTGCCGGGATTCGAGTTCCTGGGTTTCATCCCTTACGACCAGGCGATAGTTAATGCCGACCTGGCGAACAAATCACCGCTGGATGCCAGCGAGCCAGCCAAGGCAGCTGTGAGAGAGATATATCAGGTTTTGTTAGCCGGCGCAGGTAAGGGCGCCTCTTCAAAGAGGGTTAACGTTTAAAAGGCGATAAAGAGTCCTTCAGCCGAAGGACTCTTTTTAGTATCGGCGACAGAAATGCCGCCGAATAAAAAAGAAAAATATAAAGGGGAGGGTTTATGCCTTACGACACATCTAAAATGGCCGACTGGGAGATAGCCGAAGCAGCGGAAGAGAAAATGCCGACTCCGGATGAGTGGCGGGAAAAGCTGGGATTGAAAAAGGATGAGATACTCGGTTACGGCAAGGTATCCAAGCTTGATTTCCTGAAAATCATCGACCGCCTCAAGAACAAGGCCGACGGCAAGTACATCGAGGTCACCGCAGTCACTCCGACCCCATTAGGGGAAGGTAAAACAACCACCACGATGGGTATCATCGAGGGGTTGGGCAAGGCCGGGTTGAATGTCGGCGGCGCTATACGCCAGCCCTCAGGCGGACCAACCATGAACGTGAAGGGAACGGCTGCCGGCGGCGGCAATGCTCTCTTGATTCCCCACACCGAATTTTCGCTGGGCTTGACCGGCGATATCAATGACATTATGAATGCTCATAACCTGGCAATGGTGGCTTTGACGGCCAGAATGCAGCACGAGCGCAACTACGGCGACAAGACGCTTGAGAACTTGAGCCACATGCGCCGCCTGGACATCGACCCTCTGCGCGTGGAGATGGGCTGGATTATCGATTTCTGCGCCCAGAGCCTGCGCAACATAATTATCGGCATCGGCAACCAAAAGACCGATGGCTTCTTGATGCAGTCCAAGTTCGCCATCGCGGTCAGTTCCGAGCTGATGGCAATGCTGGCCATCATCACAGACCTGGCCGACCTGCGCGAAAAAATGAATAATATTACCGTGGCTTATGACAAGAAGGGCAAGCCAATCACCACCGGAGACCTGGAAGTAGCCGGCGCCATGACCGCCTGGATGCGCAACACCATTAACCCCACTCTGGCCAGCACGGCTGAATTCCAGCCCGTCCTGGTGCACGCCGGACCGTTTGCCAACATCGCCGTCGGGCAATCATCGATTATCGCCGACCGCCTTGGTCTGAAGATGTTCGACTATCATGTCACCGAGAGCGGCTTCGCTGCCGATATCGGTTTTGAAAAGTTCTGGAACGTGAAGTGCCGCTACAGCGGACTCAAGCCAAATGTCTCGGTACTGGTATCTACAGTCCGCTCTCTGAAGATGCACGGCGGCGGCCCTAAAGTGACTCCGGGCGTGCCGTTACCTGACGCCTACAAGAAATCAGCCCCGGACCTGGTGGAGAAGGGCTGCGCCAACCTGGTGCACCACATCGGCATCATCAGGGCAGCCGGTATCAACCCGGTAGTCTGCGTCAATACCTTCCCCACCGATACCAAAGAAGAAGTCAACATAATCAAGAAAGCAGCCGAAGCAGCGGGAGCCCGCTGTGCCGTTTCATCTCACTATGCCCAGGGCGGCGCGGGAGCGCAGGAACTGGCTCAGGCAGTCGTAGACGCCTGCAAAGAGAAGAACAACTTCCAGTTCCTCTATCCCAAAGAGATGAAACTGAGACAACGCGTGGAGAAGATTGCCAAGGTGGTCTACGGAGCCAGCGGGGTAGCCTGGAGCGCTGACGCGGAAGCGAAAGCCAAGGCTTTTGAAGCCGACCCGAAGTATGATGACTACACCACAATGATGGTGAAGACACACCTTTCACTTTCTCACGACCCGACTCTTAAGGGTGTACCGAAGAATTGGACGCTGCCAATCCGCGACGTTCTGATTTATTCCGGGGCCAAATTCCTCTGCCCGATGGCTGGAACAATCAGCCTGATGCCCGCCACCGGTTCCGACCCGGCATTCAAGAAAATCGATGTCGATGTCAAGACCGGCAAAGTCCATGGTCTCCACGACGTAGCGTAACGATAAAACAAGCCGACCTACAGTACACGAAACTGTAGGTCGGCTTGCGTAACGAGATAGACCAGCAGGTTGTTCTAACCTTCTTTAGAGACTATAATAGTATCAGGGAGTTAGATGCCTAAAAGTGTGCCCGGTAAGGTAGAAATGCCTAAAAGTACACCCAGAAAGAAACTAAGAGTTACTTTCCAGCCCGACAACATCGAGATGCTTGTCGAACAGGGAGCTAATCTCAGAGAAGTGGCAATACAGGCAGGAATCCGCCTTATCGCCGCTTGCGGCGGCGCAGGCACTTGCGGTACATGTAAAGTAGAGATTAAAGAAGGCGAAGTCGAGACCACGAGGACAGGCAGGGTCTCCGACAAGGAATTCGAACGGGGCATCCGGCAAGCTTGCCAGAGCCGGGTAGCCAGCGATTTAATCGTTAATATTCCGGCAGAATCAAGGCTGGAAACAGCCGTTATGGCACGTGAACAAAAGGGGCTGGCGGCGGGGCGGAAGGGTGTGGAAGCTCTGGCGACAGGCTGGCGATTCAATCCTCCCCTCAGCAAGTATTACATCGAGCTGCCGCCCCCCACATTAACAGACAACATCAGCGACCTTGACCGTGTGCTGCGGGGATTAAGACAGGAATATAAACTAAGCAACATGACGGTGGACTTCGATGTGGTCAAGAAATTGCCGCCAATGCTCCGTGAGAGCGGCTGGAAGGTTACCGTAACAACACTGGTAACAGCAATCGAACCGAGAACCAGCGTCAGACGCCGGACTAGATTGGTTAATATCGAAGCAGGTGATACCAGGGAATGTCATTACTCAGTGGCGCTGGACATCGGCACCACAGCGGTCAAGATTCAATTACTGGATTTAAGAAAAGGCAGGGTTGTTGCCGAAGCCAGCGATTATAACGGGCAGATCGACTACGGCGCCGACGTGATTACCCGCATTAATTACTGCCAGAAACCGGGCGGTTTGCTTAAGCTGCAACAAGTCGTTGTAGGCACTATTAATGGATTGCTTAACCGTTTACTGAGCGATAGCGGCCAAGAGCGGGACTGCATCGGGCACTTAATGACGGCAGGTAATACGACCATGCTCCAAATTCTGCTCGGTCTCGACCCGAAGTATATCCGGCTGGCGCCGTATACTCCGGCAGCTACATATGTTCCGCCGGTCAAAGCCCGCGAGCTTGGAATCGACCTGGCAGACCATGTTTATCTTTTTGCCTCACCGCTGGTGGCCAGCTATGTGGGTGGCGATATCGTGGCCGGAGCTGTCGCTGCCGGGGTACACCAGACGAAAAAAGTGACCCTGTACATCGATATCGGCACCAACGGAGAAATAGTGGTCGGAAATTCGGATTGGATGGTCACAGCCGCCTGTTCAGCCGGGCCGGCCTTCGAGGGCGGGGAGATAAAGCACGGCATGCTCGCCTCTAACGGAGCTATCGAGGAAGTCAGTATCGACCCGGTAACTCTTGAGCCGACTATCAGCACTATCGGCGGAGCGAAAGCAAAAGGAATCTGCGGCTCGGGCCTGATTAATACTGTAGCCGAGCTACTTGAAACGGGCGTTATCAATCAAAAAGGCGAATTCAATGCCGACCTGCCTACCAGAAGAATCAGGCAGAGTAACGATGTTTACGAATATGTGCTTGCCTGGGAAGCGGAGACGCAGATAAAGAGCGATATCGTAATCACGAGCATCGACATCGATAATCTGATGCGGGCCAAAGCAGCAATGTACGCCGGATACCAGACGACACTGAAGAGCGTGGGTCTGAACATCAACGATGTCGAGCAGTTGATTATTGCCGGCGGATTCGGCAGCTATATCGATATAGGCCGGGCAATTACCATCGGCCTGCTGCCGGACATCCCCAGAGACAGATTTATCTTTATCGGTAACGGCTCTCTGATGGGCGTCAGACTCAGCTCTTTCTCCACCGATATTATCGATGCGATGAGAGGGGTAGCAAACCTGATGACTAATCTGGAATTGAGCGAAAATGCTGATTTTATGAATAATTATATCGCGGCGCTGTTCTTACCTCACACTGCCACCAGCGAATTCCCTTCGGTGACAAAACAGTTGGCCGAAATCAAGAACCGTAAAACAGCGGGGAGGGTAGCAGCTTGAGTTTCGCAATCGCTGTAGCAGGCAAGGGCGGCACGGGAAAGACATCGATATCCAGTCTCATCATACGTTATCTGAAAAAAAACGGCTCGGGACCGATTCTGGCAATCGACGCTGACGCCAACGCCAACCTCGGGGACGGCCTGGGGCTGGAGGTAAAGCAGACCATCGGCGGGCTAATCGCCTCGTTCAATCAGGTGAAAATGAATATCCCCGCGGGTATGACCAAGGAAGCTTACCTGGAGGTCAAATTAAACGAGGTGATAGTCGAAAGCCAGGGGCTCGACCTGATAACGATGGGAAGAGGTGAAGGGCCGGATTGCTATTGTTATCCGAATTCTGTTTTAAGAAAATTTGCCGATTTAATGGCAGATAATTATTCTTATGTCGTGATGGACAACGAAGCCGGGCTGGAGCACCTGAGCCGGCGCACGACCCAGAACATCGACCTGCTGCTGATAATATCCGACCACTCGGTAAAGGGCATTCGTACGATAGCCCGGATAAGAGACCTGGTAAAGGAACTCAAGCTGGTGGTAAAGAAGCAGGCAGCAATTATCAACTTCGCTCCCGCTGAGCTTGCCCCGATGGTCAAGGAAGAGATAGCCAGACTGGGAATCGAATCACCTTATATCATCCCCAGGGATGAGGAGATATATCAATACGACCTGGAAGCCAAATCACTTCTCGACCTGCCCGATAGCTCCAAGGCGGTCGCAGCCATCGACAGGCTGATGACTGAGCTTGTACCGAATACAAAGCAAAAAACAAAAGTCTAAAGAGGGGGAAAGAGATGCCAGCAGAGATAATAGATGGAAGAAAAATTGCGGCTGAAATTCAAGCCGAACTGAAGCAGCGAATCGCCGACTTGCAGAAGAAGGGGGTGGCTCCGAAAATCGTGCCGGTCCTCGTCGGAGAAGACCCTGCGTCGCTCTCCTATCTGCGCGGCATCACCAGGACTTGCGGGGAAGTCGGGGTACTCGCCGACCCGGCCAAGCTGCCGCCGGATGTCACCCAGCAGGATTTGCTGAAAAAGATAGATGAGCTTAATAAAGACCGCAGCGTTCACGGAATTCTCCTGTTCCTGCCTTTGCCTAAACACATCAATGCCCTGGAGGCTGAGAGCGCCATTTCCCCGGCCAAAGATGTGGATGGGACCAACCCCATCAGCGCCGGCAAGCTGCTGCTGGGAGAGGAAACCTTCTTCCCTTCGACTCCCGCCGGCGTCAAGGAACTGCTCGTTCGCAGCGGCCACAGCCCGGAAGGGAAGCACGTGGTCATTGTCGGTCGCAGCAACATCGTCGGTAAACCGTTGATGGGGATACTCGTCCAGAAAGACAAAGGCGCTAATGCCACAGTGACTGTCTGCCACACCGGCACCAAAGACACGGCCGCAATCACGAGGCAAGCCGATATCCTGGTAGCGGCTGTCGGAAAAGCGAAGGCAATCACTGCCGACATGGTAACACCGGGCACGATAGTAATCGACGTCGGGGTGAACTTCATCCCCGACCCTGCCACAGGAAAGAACAAACAGGTAGGGGATGTGGATTTCGAGGCGGTGAAGGAAAAGGCCGGGGCAATAACGCCGGTGCCGGGGGGAACCGGGGCAGTGACTTCGGTCATGTTGATGGTTAACACTGTCAAAGCTGCGGAAAATCTGAGTAAATAAGCTCTCAGGAGAATAATAATATGCCAGCCAAGATACTCGATGGAAGAAAGATATCCGCTGAAATAAGGGAAGACCTTAAAGGGGATACGCTGCGTCTCAAGGAGCGCGGTATAGTACCTGGGCTTTCGGGTATTCTCGTGGGCGAGGACCCCGGCTCGGTTACTTATGTCGGACTGAAGAGCAAGGCATGTGAAGAGGTCGGAGTCAAGGAGATGATGGTCCATCTACCGGATAATGTGACCCAGCAGGAGCTGATGAGCAGCATCGACCGATTGAACAAAGACCCTAAAGTCCATGCTATCTTCATCCAGCTCCCTTTGCCAAAGCACCTTAATGAAGAACAGGCTCTGGCGGCGATTGTGCCGGAAAAGGATGTTGACGGTTTTCAGGCTGTGAATGTGGGTAAGACATGGCTGGGACAGAAAGCCTTTGTCCCGGCGGTGGCTATCGCGATATATGAAATGATAATCAGGGGCGGATATGACCTAAAAGATAAAGAAGTGGTCATTGTGAACACGGATAGCATGGTGGGGCGACCCCTGGCATCGATTCTTATCGAGAATGAAAAGGCGCGAGCCAATGTGACGCTTGTTCATCCAACAACGCCAAAACTCAGTGAGTATACCAGGCGGGCAGACGTTCTCGTAGTTTCGGTAAATAAGCCGAAGTTCATCACCGCCGATATGGTTAAGGACGGGGTAATCGTGATAGACTTTGGCGCGACTTTCGTCGAAGACCCGGTGACAAAGAAGAGAAAGACGGTCGGCGATGTCGATTTTGAGCCTGTCAAAGAAAAGGCTGAGGCTATCACACCCGTGCCGGGAGGCGTTGGACCGATGCTCATCACTATGCTTATGCTAAGCACTGTAAACGCAGCCAAAATAGCTGCCGGAATTGCCTAGTCCTAAATAAACAGGGAGGTTGATATGACATACAAAGTTGAAACGAAGAGCGCCCCGGGCAGAGATAAGGTGGAGGTGCTGGGAGCCACCTACGAGGCGGGTAAACCGGAAGACTACAAGCTGGGAAGATGGAGACAGAAGCTGGAGAGCCGTGAGGAGAAGCTGAAATACCTGGAAACCGGCGAGAGATATTATTACAGCAAGGACTGGTATGGCAGCGAAAAGAGGAAGACGCCGGCGTAAGAGACAGTTTAGTTTATTGGGTTTATTGAGTTTGTTGAGTGCCGGCAAACAAGGATTGATATCGTGCAAACAAAGGTAGGATAAGGGGGGAACAATGACAGTCGAGGTACCTAAGATAGCTTATAGCGGCAAGGTTAAAGAGGTAACCCTGGGCAAGGGGGCCAAGGCCGTCAAGGTCGGCGGCGAAACAGCTTATCCTTTTTACCTTTTTGAAGGCGCTATGCCCAACATGCCTAAAATAGCCATGGAAGTCTGGGATTGCCCGCCTGAAGACTGGGCTGAAGCCGCCCTGGAGCCTTTTGCCGGAGTAACGGGCGACCCGGTTGCCTGGGCGAAGAAGTGCATCAATGATTACGGGGCAGAAATGATTGCCCTGGAGCTGATTAGCACCGACCCCAACGGACTGAACCGGGATGCCGCCCAGGCCGCCGCGGTAGTCAAGAAAGTATCCGATGCCATAGATGTGCCTCTAATCGTCTGGGGAACGGCTAACCATGATAAAGATACCGAGGTACTGAGGCAGGTGGCCGAACTTTGCCAGGATAAGAGACTGATTCTGGGACCGGTGGAGGAGGGCGACCATAAAAAGATTGGCGCCGCCGCCCTGGCTTATCACCACACAGTAGGCGCTTCTTCACCTATCGATATCAACCTGGCCAAGCAGCTTAATATCCTGCTGGGAAATCTGGGCGTATCCGATGACTTTCTCGTCATCGACCCGACAGTCAGCAGCATCGGCTATGGCATCGAGTACTGCTACTCGGTGATGGAGAGAATGAGAATGGCCGGGCTGACCCAGCAAGATGACAAGCTCCAGTCCCCCATCATCTGCAATATCTCCAAGGAAGTTTGGAAAACCAAGGAAGCCAAACTGCCTACCAAAGACGACCCTAAACTCGGTGACGCCAAAAAGCGGGGCATTTTATTGGAAGCTATGTCTTCCATGGTGCTGCTGCTGGCCGGAGCCGATGTATTGATAATGAGGCACCCGGAAGCTATCAAGCTCATCCGGGAAATGATATCCGAACTAAGCGTTGCATAGAAAATAAAAGGGAGGAAAAGGAAAACCGATGGCAGACAAAGAGAAGATGAAACAAAGTATCGACCCAGCAACAATTGCGATGATTGAGAAGGCAGCCCAAGAAGGCGTGAGTACTGTCTTCTCGAGAGCTGAGGTAATGAAACCCTGTAATATAGGGGCGGAGGGCAGTTGCTGCGCTCACTGCGCCATGGGTCCTTGCCGGTTATACCTGGGAGGGAAGGATGAAACTCCTGAGGAACACGCTAAACGAAGGGGGCTGTGCGGGGCGACATCAGAAACGGTCGCCGCCCGCGCTTTCCTGCGTAAGATAGCCGCCGGAACAGCGTCACATGGAGACCATGGCCGTGAAGTGACCAAGATATTTATAGAAGCCGCCAAAGGCGAAATCGAAGGCTTTGCCATCAAGGACGAGCAGAAACTTCTGGCGCTTGCACTGGAACTGGGAGTCAAAATCGGCGACCGCAGCAATAACGAGATAGCGGTTGAAGTAGGCGAAATCCTGATGCAGGATTTCGGCAGGCAGGAAGGCGAGCTTACATTCATCAAGCGCGCCCCGATAAAAAGGCAAGAACTATGGAGAAAGCTTGGAGTCGTTCCGAGAGGAATCGACCGGGAAGTCGCTGAAGCACTGCACCGCACCCACATGGGCTGCGACCAGGACTATCAGGACTTGCTGCTCCACGGCGCAAGAACGTCCCTTGCCGATGGCTGGGGCGGCGCTATGATTGCCACCGAGCTTCAGGACATACTCTTCGGCACTCCATCTCCGGCAGCCAGCCAGATTAACCTGGGTGTGCTCAAAGAGGACGAGGTCAATGTTATCATTCACGGTCACGAGCCTTATGTAGCAGAAATGCTGGCCATGGCAGCCCAAGAACCGGATATAATCGCTTATGCCAAGTCCAAGGGAGCCAAGGGAATCAACCTGTCCGGCATGTGCTGCACCGCAAACGAAATTTTGATGCGTCATGGAATACCGATTGCCGGGAACTTCCTGCAGCAGGAACTGGCGATAGTCACCGGAGCCGTGGAAGCTATGGTCGTCGATGTTCAGTGCATTATGCAGGGACTGGCTTCAGTGTCCGCTTGCTACCACACCAAGCTGATTACTACCGATAGCAGGACCAAGATTGAAGGCGCCACGCATATGGAATTCGACGCTCATCATGCGATGGCTTCAGGCAGGGCAATCCTGAGAGCCGCTATTGATAATTATCCCAACCGCATGCCTTCAAAAGTCCGCATCCCAAACGTGAAAACAGACCTGATTGCCGGCTTCAGCCATGAGACCATTAACTACCTGCTGGGCGGCATGTTCCGGGCTTCCTACCGGCCTCTTAATGACAACATCATTAACGGGCGCATCAGGGGCGTTGCCGGCGTGGTCGGCTGCAACAATGCGAGGGTTACCCATGACGATGTTCACGTTACTCTTGTGAAAGAACTTATCAAGAACGATGTTCTCGTTTTAGAGACAGGCTGCGCCGCCATGGCATGCGGTAAAGCCGGACTGCTGGTACCTGAGGCTGCCGAACTGGCCGGACCGGGACTCCGCTCAGTCTGTGAAGCGGTAGGTATCCCGCCGGTACTGCACCTGGGAGCCTGTATCGATAACAGCCGGATTCTTATCGCCGCTACGGCAATGGTCAAGGACGGCGGCCTGGGCGATGACATAAGCGACCTGCCGGCAGTCGGCGTGGCGCCGGAGTGGATGAGTGAAAAGGCAGTCGCCATCGGTCAGTATTTTGTCAGTTCAGGGGTTTACACCATCTTTGGGGCAACCTGGCCGACCCTGGGCAGCAAAGAAGTAACCGATTTCCTCTTCCACAAGATGGAGGGTCTCTACGGCGGCAGGTGGGACTTTGAAGTCGACCCGCTCAAGATAGCCAAAATGTGCATCGACCACATCGATGCAAAACGCAAGGCGCTGGGCATCGATAAGGCAAGGTCGAGAGTGCTTATGGATATGGCAATGAGACGGGAACTGGATAAAGTATAAATTCAATAAGTCTAGAAAGAGGAGGATTGAAGATAGATGTCTAAGATAATTGCCTCAGCCGCGATACGCGGGGCACACAAGATTGTCAATGACGCCGATGCAAAATGGCGTAAAGCGATGGAAAAATACGGGGCTAACGAGCCGGTCGGCTTCCCGAACACGGCTTATTACCTGCCAATTATTTACGGCATGCTGGGCACCAAGGTAGAAAAGCTCGGCGATATGGAAAAAGTGCTGAAGAAGTGCAAGGCGATTTTACCGCCAATGGTGAAGGAAACTCACCCACTGCCGTACCTGGCGCCGGCACTCGATGCCGGCATGGCCACCCTTTTCGCCGAAGAGCTGGCTGAAGCTATAAGGTATCTGGAGCAGCCGAATTTCTACACCAAGGGTGAAGACATCACCCCGGATAATATCTGGCTGGGAGCCGCCGATGATATTATCCTACGAAAAAGAGGCATTGAGTTCGTCGATGGCACGGCTCCCGGTTTTGCCGCCATCCTCGGGGCAGCACCCACCAAGGAGATAGCCGCAAAAATCGCCCAGGAGCTACAGCAGAAAAACCTGTATGTTTTCATGTGCGCTGAATATAACGGGAAGAGATTTTCCGAGCAGCTTATAGAGGCGGGAGTGCAGATTGGCTGGCCTACCCGGCTGGTCTCTTTCAGTCCTGATGTCAGCGGAGTGGTTTTCGCCCTGGGATTTGCCACCCGGGCCGCCATGTCCTTTGGCGGCATCGAGGCGGGCGATTTCAGAAAGATTCTTATCTATAACAAAGACAGGGTTTTCGCCTTTGCTTTACCAATGGGCTATGTCACCGATGAGTGGTATGCCAACGCGGCCGGGGCAATCAACTATGGCTTCCCGGTCATTGCCGATACCCCGATACCCGAAGTCTTACCTTCAGGTATCTGCACCTACGAGCACGTCGTATCAAACATACCCCATGATAAACTGGTCGCCAAGGCAGTAGAAGTAAGAGGTCTCAAAGTTAATGTAACTGAAGTACCGATTCCGGTCGCCTTCGGAGCTGCTTTCGAGGGCGAAAGGGTTCGCGGTGAGGATATTTACCTGGAGGCCGGCGGCGGCAGAACTCAGATGGTAGAGTGGGTCACCAGCAAGCCGATGAATGAAGTAGAAGACGGCAAGATTGAAGTCATTGGCCCCGAGCTTACCGATATTAAAGCCGGTTCCAGACTACCCGTGGCGATAACAGTTCAGGTTGCCGGTCGGGAAATGCAGGAGGACTATGAACCTATCCTGGAACGGCAGATTCATCACCTTATCAATTACGCCCAGGGAGCGATGCACATCGGTCAGAGGGACATCGCCTGGATACGAATCAACAAAGCGGCTGTGGAAAAGGGGTTCCGTCTCAGCCACATCGGAACTATTCTCCATGCCAAACTGCATCAGGATTTCGGGAGAATATTCGACAAACTACAGGTTAAAATCTATACAGATAAGGACCAGGTAGCTAAGCTGGTGGAACAGGCCAGAGCAGTCTATGCCAAAAGGGACATGCGCATCGAGGGCATGACCGACGAAACCGTCGATACCTACTACTCATGCACACTGTGCCAGTCATTTGCTCCGACTCATGTCTGCGTTATCAGCCCGGAAAGGACAGGACTCTGCGGTTCCTATAACTGGATGGACTGCAAAGCCTCTAATGAAATCAATCCGACCGGACCAAACCAGCCCGTGGTAAAAGGACAAGTCATCGATGCCAAGCTGGGTCAGTGGAAAGGCGTTAATGATTTTGTCACCAAGACATCGCGGGGCAAGATAGACCACTATAATTTCTACAGCCTGGTGAATGACCCGATGACGACCTGCGGCTGCTGTGAGGCGATTGCGGCCGTCCTGCCTCTTTGTAACGGAGTGATGACGGTTAACCGCGAATATACAGGGGAGACTCCATGCGGAATGAAGTTCACCACTCTGGCAGGGACCATCGGCGGCGGTTTAAGCACGCCGGGATTTGTCGGTCACGGCAAGTATAATACCACCCAGAGGAAATTCCTCCTGGGTGACGGCGGGCTGCTCAGAATGGTCTGGATGCCCAAGATGCTTAAGGAAGAGCTGGGCGATAAACTAAAAGCAAGAGCGGCCGAGATGGGGGTGCCAAACCTGCTCGATATGATTGCCGATGAGACGGTCGGGGTCACCGAGGAAGAGATACTGCCCTTCCTGACGGAGAAGGGTCACCCGGCCCTGACTATGCCCCCGATAATCGGATAAAAGTCCAGAAAGGGAGAGTGATAGAATGCCACTTACCGGAATAGAGATATTTAAACTGCTACCGAAGACGAACTGCAAAGAGTGCGGCGTTCCGACCTGCCTCGCCTTCGCAATGAGCCTGGCGGCAGGGAAAGCTACACTGAGCGCATGCCCATACGTCTCCGAAGAGGCAAAAAGCAAACTGCAGGAGGCATCAGCGCCACCTATCAGACTGGTTACTATCGGCACCGGCGCCCGGTCGTTGAAGGTAGGCGGCGAAACGGTGATGTTCCGCCACGAGAAAAGATTCGAGAACCCTCCCGGTCTGGCTATCCTGATTAAGGATACTATGGCTGAGGCCGAAGTCAATGCCCGGCTGGAGAGATTTAAGACCCTCCAGTATGACAGGGTGGGACTCGTCCTGCGCCCGGAACTGGTAGCCGTTAAAGCCGAATCGGGAGACGCTAATAAGTTCGTAGCTCTGGTGAATAAGGTGAAAACAGACACGGACGGCGGCATCATCCTGATGAGTGACAAGGTGGATGTTCTGACTGCCGGAGTAAAAGCGGCTTCCGACCGCAAGCCGCTGATATACGCCGCCACTAAAGATAATGTGGACGCTGTGGCAGCTCTAGCCAAAGAAAACTCATGCCCCGTAGCGGTCAAGGCGAGTAGCCTGGACGAAACGGCCGACCTGACCGATAAATTAACCAAGGCCGGGGTAAATGACATAATAATAGATTCCGGGGCCAGAACAGTACGTAAGGCATTCGAGGAGCAGGTAATTATCAGGCGGGCTGCCCTGGTCAAGAAATTCAAGCCGCTGGGTTTCCCCACGATTACATTTCCCTCAGAAATGACGGATAACCCATTAAAGGAAGCGGTCATCGCTTCTATGTTCGTGACTAAATACAGCGGTATTATTGTGCTCTCAGATTTCCAGGGAGAAAGCCTGTTCCCACTGCTGGTAGAAAGGCTGAATATTTATACCGACCCGCAGCGGCCTCTGGCGACGACGGCGGGCATTTATGAGATTGGAAACCCCAACGAGAATTCTCCGGTGCTGCTGACCAGCAACTTCTCACTGACCTACTTCATCGTCTCAGGAGAAATTGAATCAAGCAAGGTGCCTGCCTATCTGCTGGTTATGGATACCGAGGGGCTTTCGGTAATGACAGCCTGGGCAGCCGGCAAATTTGTCGCCGACGCCATCGGGCCGTTTGTTAAGAAGAGCGGCATCGCCGATAAGATTAAACACAAAAAGCTGATTATCCCGGGGTACGCCGCCTCAGAAAGCGGCGGGCTGGAAGAAGAGCTGGCCGGCTGGGAAATTCTGATTGGCCCCAGAGAGGGTTCCCTTATCCCGGCCTACCTGAAGACCTGGAAGGCGTAAATCATAAATCCGAATATCTAAACACTAAACAAGTTCAAATATCAAAATTCAAAGTTCAAATGATGGTTGTTTAGAGTTTAGTGCTTAGTGTTTAGGATTTATCATAAATAAGGGGGTAATATGATTCTCATTGGAGAAAGTATCAATGTCATGTCCAAGACCTTAGGCCCGGCGCTGAAAGAAAGGAACGCGGGGCCAATACAGGAAATGGCGCGGGCTGAGATTAAAGGCGGAGTAGATTATCTCGACCTTAACATCGGCCCAGCCCGCCGGGGCGGGGATGAGTTGATGAAATGGGTAGTCAACACGGTTCAGGAAGTAACCGATATGCCTCTATCACTGGACACGACCAACCCGGTGGCCATGGAAGCAGGGTTGAAAGTCTGTAAAAACAAATCGTTGATAAACTCCATTTCACTTCAGCCGGACAGGTTGGCAGCCGGACTGCCCCTGGCTCAGAAATATAATTCAGATATGATAGGACTGCTCTGGGGCATCGATGGGATGCCCAGAGACGCTAATGAGAGATGCATGCTGGCAGTCGATATGGTCTATAAGGCCGGCGAGATGGGCATCCCGCCCGAGAAAATCTGGATAGACCCCATCGCCAGCCCGGTTTCAGTAGAGATAAACCAGGTGAAATCCTGTGTCGAGTTTATGAGCATGCTGGCGGATGTCGCGCCCGGCTGCAAATCCACAGTCGGGCTGTCCAATATTTCCAACGGCACGCCTGCCCACCTCAGACCTTACCTTAACCGGACTTATATGATAATGTTAATGAGGTACGGTCTTCACTCGGCCATTGTGGATGCTTTTGATTCCGAGCTGGTAGCACTGGCCAAGGGTAAGATGCCGGAAATCGTAAACCTGGTACACAGGGTGATGGACGGCGAGAAACCCGACCTTAACAAACTCAGTAAAAAAGAGGTAGAATACGTAAAGACTGTCAGAGTACTGACCGGGGAATCGCTCTATTCCCATTCCTGGCTTGAGATATAGGGGAACTTTCGTCGAATACTCTTCGAGGTGAGCAATTGAGTGATATTACATTAACGTTGAACGGAAAACAAGTGACCGGTCCCGAGGGAGTAACGATACTGGAATTCGCCAGGCAAAACGGCATAGACATTCCGACGCTTTGCTACCTGGAGAACCTGGCTCCCACCGGAGCTTGCCGGGTTTGTGTGGTCGAGGTGGAAGGCTCAAGGACGCTGGTGGCGTCATGCCACACTCCGATTGGCAAGGGCATGGTCATCCAGACTCACTCTCCCAAAGTAATTGAAGCACGCAAAATGATAGTGGAACTGCTGCTGGCCAGCCACTGCGGTTCATGTTACATGTGCGAAAAAGCGAATTTATGCCAGTTACGCGAGGTCGCAGTCGACCTGGATATCGGCAACCCGCGCTTCCCCATCAGGAGACGTTTCTATCAGATAGAAGACGTCAGCCCTTATATCAACCGTGATTTGTCCAAGTGTATTTTATGCCGCAAGTGCATCCGGGCTTGTAACGAGATAGCCAAAAAGCATGTTTACGCCATGGGTTACCGGGGCTTTAATTCCAAGGTGGTCGTCGATTTTGATGAGATTTTGAATAAAGAGGTCTGCCGTGATTGTGGTATCTGCATTCCCTACTGCCCGACAGGCGCTCTGAGCGACCCGAAGCAGACCGGCCAGGAACAAAAAGGGCCGCCTCTGATTATCAAAGGCTGATTAACAAAAGAAACTGAGAGAGAAGAACAGAATGACGAATAAAAGCACTCCACCAAGCAGGAACCGTAAGGAAATGCTGGAACTGCTGCAGGAAGCGCAGGCCAAGACCGGTTTTCTGTCCCAGGAAGCGATGGCCAGAATTGCCGAATCATTGAGCATATCAAAGAGCGACGTCTATGGCGTGGCAACCTTCTATTCTTTCCTATCGACAAAGCCGCAAGGCAGAAACGTAATCCGGGTTTGTCAAAGCCTGCCCTGCCATTATAAGGACGGCCAAACTGTAATCGAGAGCATCGCCAGGGAACTGGGCATAAAACCCGGCGAGACGACCACCGACAAGAAGTTCACCTTCACATTAACCAACTGCATCGGCGCCTGTGACAAGGCTCCTGCAATGCTGATTAATGATGATGTTCACGGCGATTTGACGCCGGCAAAGATAGCCCAGATTTTAACGACCTACAAGTAAAAAACGGGGGGAAACAAGTGCCAGAGAAGCGGATTGTCTTAAAGAACTGCGAGGTTATAGACCCCAGACGCATCGATACCTACCTGGAACAGGATGGTTTCAAAGCCTGGGAAAAGGCTTTAACGATGACCCCGGAGCAGGTAATAGCCGAGGTGAAAGCGTCAGGGTTGAGGGGGCGGGGAGGGGCGGGCTTTCCCTGCGGGGTAAAATGGGAGGGCGTCAGGGGCGCTCATGGACTGGAAAAATTCGTCGTATGTAATGCTGACGAGGGAGAGGTTGGGACATTCAAGGACAGGTATATCCTGCAGAACGACCCCTTCAGCCTACTCGAAGGAATCGCTATCGCCGCTTATGCTGTGGGCGCCAAGCGAGCCTTCATCTATCTGCGGGGTGAGTACCGTTTCCTGATTGCTTCGTTGAGAGACGCCATCCGTCAGGCCGGGAGCAAAGGACTTCTATCTCACACGGATATAGAAGTCCGGGAAGGCTCCGGAGCCTACATTTGCGGTGAAGAGATGGCGCTGATGGAATCTATCGAGGGGAAGAGGGGAGAGCTTCGTTACAAGCCGCCGTTCCCAACGGTTCAAGGCTTGTGGCAGCAGCCCACCACCATCAATAATGTGGAAACCCTGATGAACGTTCCCCAGATTATCCTTAACGGGTCTGCCTGGTTTAACCAATTCGGCACAGAACGGAGCAAGGGCACCAAAGTGCTCTCAGTTGCCGGCGATGTCGCCAAACCAGGCGTGTATGAAATGGTAATGGGCAGTCCTCTTAAGGAGCTGCTTGTCGATTTGGCCGGAGCCAGGAACATTAAACTGGTACAGATAGGCGGGGCTACCGGCAGAATAATACCAGCCTCAATGCTGGATACCCCGCTTTCTTTTGAAGGCATGCTCAGCGCCGGCCCCATCACTGTATTCGATGAGAGCCGGGATGTCATAGACATCGTTCACAGGACTATGGAGTTTCTGGCTGAAGAAAGCTGCGGCAAGTGCTCGCCATGCAGGGAAGGCACCGGAGTCATGGTTAACATCCTGGAGGGATTCAGTAAAGGAAGAGCAACCGAGAAAGATATCAAGATTATGGAAGAGCTCTCAAGCACAATGATGCTTTGCTCACTGTGCGGTTTGGGACAGGCGGCGCCCAACTCGGTCGTAGACAGCCTCAAGTATTTCCGCCCCGCTTATGAGGAACGAATTCAGAAAACTGAGGTGGTAAAAAAATGATATCTGTCACTGAACAAAAACCCTGGGAAGAGATTTCCCAATCTATCGATAAGTGCAAGTCCGTTTATATCATCGGCTGCGGAACATGCACGACTATACTGCACACGGGCGGCAAGGGTGAGGTGCTGGCGTTCAAGGACAAGCTTATCGCCGCGGGGAAAACCGTGACCGGCTGGATGGTGATACCGACCGCCTGCGATGAGATAACCAAATACGCCCTGGAAGCAAGCAGCAAGGAGATTACCGCGGCCGATTGCATACTGGTAACATCGTGCGCTTACGGTGTGCAGAGAATCACCCAGTGGACGGATAAACCATCTTATCCGGCAGTAAATACTCTGTTTATCGGCAAAGAAGACGGTAACATGTATTCCGAGGTCTGCCACCAATGCGGGAATTGCGTGCTGGCCTGGACGGGCGGCGTCTGCCCGGTAACCTCATGCCCCAAGGGTCTGCTGAACGGGCCTTGCGGCGGCACCAACAAAGGCATGTGCGAAGTCGATTCGACCAAAGACTGCGCATGGACGCTGATATACAACCGGCTGGAAAAACAAGGCAGGCTCGACCTGCTGGAAAAAGAGCAGCCGCCGAGAAATTATTCGGCGGTGGTCAGACCGGGCAGGCTGATTACAAAATAGTCCGGGATGGCGACAGAGTCGCTCACTCACTACAAGTAAGAGGAGAAACAATGGCAACACCTTTCAAAGAAGTTCTTAATTCCGGTAAATTTGTGGTCACCTGCGAGGTCGCAGGGCCCAAGGGCGCTAACGTTGAGAAAACTCTGCACCACATCGATTTGCTCAAGGACAAAGTCGATGGCATGAACGCTACCGATAACCAGAGCGCGAACATGCGGTTCCCATCTCTTGGAGTGTGCATGCTGATTAAAGAGCGGGGTGGGGAACCAATCCTGCAGATGACCTGCCGGGACCGTAATAGACTGGCATTAGAGGCCGACCTCCTTTTAGCTTACTCCAGAGGAATAACAAATGTGCTCTGCTTAACCGGTGACGCCATTACTAACGGCGACCACAAGCAAGCTAAACCTGTTTTCGATATCGATTCGCTCCAGCTATTGAGAGCAATCCGCAACATGGAAGCGGGTAAGGATTTGGGCGGCAACGACCTTGTGGACGGCTCGCCCAAGTTTTGCGCCGGCGCCATCGTTACCCCGGAAGCCCAGCCCATCGGGCCGCAATTAATCAAGTTTAGGAAAAAAGTAGCCGCCGGAGCCGAGTTTTTCCAGACACAGGCAGTTTATGATATGGGTAACTTAAGAACTTTCATGCAGGGCGCCCGGCCTCTCAAAACCAAAATCCTGGCCGGGATTGTGCTGTTGACATCAGCAGGAATGGCGAGATTCATGAACGCTAACTTGCCGGGTATCTTTGTCCCCAAAACCTTAATTGACGAGATGGCCGGGGCGACAAAAGGACAGGCTCTGCAAAAAGGAATCGAGATTGCCGGCCGGATGATTAAAACTATCAAAGATGAAAAGCTCTGCGACGGCGTTCATATTATGGCTATAGGCAGAGAAGGACTCGTACCGGATATTTTAGCCGCCGCGGGAATGTAGTATTTTATTTACCTTGCCCCCTGACCCCCTTCCCTTAAAAGGGAAGGGGGAAGTTTATTTCTTCGAAGGGGCGAAGCCCCTTCGAGCTTCCCCGATATTTCAGGGAACTTCTTATTCCAAATTTTATTTGCTTGAGTTAATAAAACATGGAAGACAGGCTTTTCCCCTTGCCGGAGCAGAAGAACTATGAGCAGGCTTACCAGCTGGCATACAAGCTTGCCTGTGAGAAGCTGGCCGGCATCACCGACATCGATGAGCAGTGCCGGAAGAGCAGCGCCCAGTGCCAGACAGCAGCCGGCAAAAAGACCGTCATACTTAAATACCTGAACCAGCCGTACCAAATCTCCATCCCTGACGGGGAGATTTCCTCAATGGACGAAAACGAGCCGGGGACGATGAGAGATAAGCTCATCATGCTCCATTATTTCCTTTCGGCAAAGGGAACTGTGCCTAGCGGTAAGCTGATTACCTTCAGAGAACTGCCTGAAGGAAATGTTTACCAGCCGACCTTCGCCAAGAGGACTATCAAGCCCCTGGTAGATAACTTCGGCAAAGAGCCTGACGGCCTGTTGCTGTACAGCCAGATGCTTGGCGGTTATAAAGCCGATTACGGAGACACAGCTATAACCATTAACGCCTTCAGCCGCGTGCCGATTACTATCGTCGTCTGGCAGGGCGATGATGAGTTCGCGTCTCAAGGCAACGTCCTGTTCGATGCCAACATTTCTGATTATCTGCCCACGGAAGATATCACCGTGCTCTGTGAGATAATCGCCTGGCGATTGGTCAGACTGGCCAGAACCGTCGGGTAGGGGCAGGCCACCGTGCCTGCCCTGGGCGACCACAGGGGGTCGCCACTACGGATACACCTGAATTTTGTACCACGTACCACCTCTTGAGAATCCTATCTCAAACCCTTACAATGCAAGTTATGAAGGTAACGGCAATCATTCTGGCCGGGGGTAAGAATCTGCGGCTGGGCAGGACTAAAGCCACGGAAATTATCGGTGGTAAAAGCATAATGGAACGGGTCATCGAACGGCTCCGGCCTCTAACCGACCAAATGCTGATTGTAACCGCCGCCGGTGGAATCAAGTTTCCGGGCACAGACGAAGCCGAGTTTCTGACCGACCTTTATCCAGATTATGGACCGCTCGGTGGTCTCTATACCGGCCTGGCGGCTTCACAAAATTCCCACAGCATCGCGGTCGCCTGCGATATGCCTTTCCTTAATACCAGGCTGCTGGGTTATATGGTGGAACAAGCCGGTGACTATGATGCTGTCGTCCCCCGGCTGGATGGCGGAATGGTTGAACCACTCCATGCGGTCTATTCAAGGAATTGCCTTAAAATAATAAGGGAACGGCTGGAGAACAAACAACTATCGGTTAATTCATTTATAAGGGCTTTACGAGTCAGATACATCGAGGAGGCGGAAAGCCAACGCCTGGACCCAAAGCTGCTGTCATTCTTTAACATCAACTATCAGGCCGACCTGGAAAAGGCTATCGCCATCGAGGCAGAGAGCGCTTTGTAGGGGCGACCCCTCTGTGGTCGCCCGCCCAAGGGCAGGCACAGGGGCCTGCCCCTACTTATCCTCGTTGAATATTGCCAGAAGAAATCATACATGGTAGCATAATAAACCAACATAACCAGACAAGAAGGAGACCAGAATGAGTGATGCTTTAAATGAAGCCTACGGGATAGTCCAGTGCAAGCAGTGTCCCTGGTATAAGTCCTGCGCCACGCCGATGCGCTTTACGGCTGAAGATATCCGCCGGCAGATGGAAGCAAGCGGCCAGGGGATGGGGGGTATGCCCCAGCCCGACCTTAATATGCAAAACCTGCTCTCCAATATGGCAACGGCGGCACAGAACTCGCTGCTGGAAGGCTGCCCTGTTCTTATCGACAGGCTGCGCAGCAGCCCCAAGCTTGCCCAACGCATTAAGGAAATAATGCAGAACTGGAGCAAAGAGGAGTAGGAAAAATCCCTCTCATTCTCCCTTTACCAAAGGGAGATGCCTTCGTGTACCAAGGTTGTCTTAGGTATCCCACTTTCGTAAAGGGGGATTAAGGGGGATTTAACATAAATTTCCTCTCCCTTGAGGGGAGAGAACTAAGCCTGTCCTGAGCGAAGTCGAATGGAGTGAGGGTGACATAAAATGTCCGAAGAAAGTGAAATCAAGAAAAAGCAGTTGGACGCCTTAAAGGAGCGCCGCAAGAAAGCCGCTGAGATGGGGGGCGTTGAGCGGTTGGCCCGGCAGAAAGAGAGCGGCAAGCTGAACGCAAGAGAGCGCATAGACGCCCTCATGGATAAAGGCACTTTCCGCGAAACGGGGATGTTCGCCAGGAGCCGGGGCGCGACTGATGTCATTGCTGACGGCGTCATTACCGGCTACGGGAAAATAGACGGCAGAAAGGCTTATGTTTACTCCCAGGATTTTACCAGCAACGGGGGAACCCTTTCCGAAATTCACGCTGCCAAAATTTGCCGCACACTGGACAACGCTCTGAAAGAGGGTTGTCCGGTGATAGGCTTGAATGACTCGGGTGGAGCCAGAATTCAGGATGGCGTTGACGCCCTGGCCGGCTTCGGCCAGATTTTTTACAGAAACACGATGGCTTCGGGGGTTATTCCCCAGATTTGCGCTATACTCGGGCCGAATGCGGGCGGGGCCGTCTATTCTCCCGCCCTGATGGACTTCACCTTTATGGTGAAAGGTATCAGCTTTGCCTTTATCACCGGCTCAAGGGTGGTCAAGGCGGTCACGGGGCAGGATGTGACGGATGAGGAGTTGGGAGGGGCGACAGCCGTCCAGAAGAAGGCGGGGGTTGCCTGCCGCTCTGAAAATAATGAGGTTGAATGCTTCCAGCACATCAAGGAACTGCTGAGCTACCTGCCCTCGAACAACCGTGAGAAGCCACCGCAACGGGACTGGTACGATAAACATGACCGCACCGACCCCACCCTGTTCGACATTGTCCCGGCGGCGGCGAACCGCCCGTACGACATGCACAAGCTCATCGAAAGAATCTTCGATAGGCGCAAAGGCCAACAAAACTACTTCGAGCTATTTCCGCTCTTTGCCACCAACATCATCACCTGCTTTGCCCGGCTCAACAAGCATTCGGTCGGCATCATCGCCAACCAGCCGATGTCAAAAGCAGGCTGCCTGGACATCGACGCCAGCGACAAGGCCTCCCGGTTTATCCGGTTCTGCGACGCTTTTAATATCCCCATCATCAACCTTGTGGACGTGCCCGGCTACCTGCCCGGCACCGAGCAGGAATGGGGCGGCATCATCAGGCATGGGGCGAAGATGCTTTATGCCTACTCGGAAGCTACTGTGCCCAAAATCACACTCACTATCCGTAAAGCCTACGGCGGCTCCTATCTCGGAATGTGCAGCAAGGACTTGGGGGCTGACTTTGTCTTCTGCTGGCCGAGCACGGAGCTGGCGGTGATGGGGGCGGAGGGGGCGGCGCCGATTATCTTCAGGAGAGAGCTGGAAAAAGCCGCCGACCCGGCGAAAGCCCTGGAGGAAAAAATCAGGGAATACAGAGAGGAGTTTGCCAATCCCTACAAAGCGGCAGAGCACTTACACGTGGATGATGTCCTCGACCCATCTGAAACGCGCCCAAGGCTCATCGAAGCCCTGGAAATGACGCTGGAGAAGTCAGAATCCCGCCCGCCCAAGAAGCACGGGGTGGGGCCGGTGTAAGGGACTATTTAGGGAAGTAACGTATAGGACAGAAGCCAATGAGAGACGAATCAAAAGACAAAACTCGCTACGAACAGTTCTCCAAGCTCAGCACAGAATTAGATAAGTGGCCTGAGGATAGGGTGAAAACGCTTCTGAAGGAGCGTTTGGAAAAAGAACTGTGGGCTATTATCAAGATAGCAATGGGGACGGAACAAGGCAAAGACTTAGAAGCGACCAAGAATAGCAAGGCTATTCATATTGAGGCAAAAGGTGAGCCGAAATCCATCAGTAGCTACAGGCAAGAGAGAAGGCAATTTGTTGGCGGAGCGCTTATCTCGCTCATAACTCATATGACCCAAGAGGACGAGAATATCGCTTACTGCATGGCTTTTCCAGATAACGATTACTACCTACGTGGTGTCCTGACTCGGATTCCATCTCTCGTAAGAAAGAAATTGAGAGTGTTTGGTCTATTTTTAAGAGAAGATAGCTCCATACAGGTTCTTTACCCAAGTAACAACAACACTGAAGAATTAAGGAGTTTTGACGACCTGTTTCACGGTTAAATTCCTATCTTCACAAATCCACCTTTAACAGCAATTAGTGGCGTAGGTTGGGCTGCGTTTCAACCCATCTACTCCGAAATGCAACCCACCAACCATCCCCTAAAGCAGCTCAAGAAACTTTTCTAGTTCTATCTCGCCTTGCTTCAGAATGTGGCTGTGGGTGGAACGTTTCACAGGGTTATGTGCCGGCACAGTAATCTTCAAGGTTCGTTCCACCACGTGTTTCTGTAACCTGATGTGACTGCCTCCTGTCTGACGACTACCCAGCTATCTTTCTGCAAGGCACGGATAATCGTCCGGTAAGGAAGAACGGGGACAGAGGTCACAAAGCTAACTCCAGCACTTCGCCTTTTTCCCCTTGAACATGGTCATCCTCGGTCGGCTCAAGATAAAGCTCAATTGCTTCTCTAATGTTACTTAATGCTTCTTCCCTGGTATCACCTTCGCTGATGCAACCAGGAAGTTACGGCACATAGACTGTATATCCACCGTCTTCGCTGGGTTCCAGAACGATTTTAAGCTTCATAAATCTACCTCCACTCACGCAACTTGATTATGCTACTCCAGTGTGGCAAATGCAAGCAGCCGTGGGGTGGGCAAAGTGAAACGCAGCCCACCACAAGAACAACAAGAAAATCCCTCTTCAACGCACGCTTAATCCAAAGGTAGTTCTTACCTCTCCCTTTAATAAAGGGAGATTGAGAGGGATTTTAGTCATTCTATAGAACATGCTATACTCTCTTAATTAACGCTTGACTGAGGGGTTGCGTCTGCAATCATACAGATGGGTAATCCTGGCTATAACCTGGCTGCTGTACGCCGCTTTTGGCCTGAACATGAGGTCAATACCCCCGGTCGTCACCCCGATGCTTGCCGACCTGAAAATGTCATACGGAGAGATGGGGCTGATACTGGGGAGCTGGCAATTAGTCTACATACCTGTCTCAATTATAGCCGGCATCGCCATTGACAGGTGGGGAATCCGGAAGGCCCTGCTTGCGGGCGCCCTGATAATGGCTCTATCGGAAGGGGTACGCTATTTTGCCACCGGTTTTGCCACTTTGCTGCCGACGGTGGCGCTATTCGGAATCGGCGGCCCGCTTATTTCCATAGGCGCGCCCAAAGTCGTTTCCATCTGGTTCAAAGGCAACGACCGGGCTACCGCAGTCGGTATTTACACCACCGCACCCTGGATAGGCGGATTATTCGCCATCGGTGCGACTAACAGCCTTGTCATGCCGCTGACGGGATATAGCTGGAGGCTTGTTTTTGTATTGTACGGCGGGCTGACAGCATTGTTCGCCCTGGTATGGTGGATATTTGCCCGCGACAGGCAGGCCGAAAATCCCGGCGCGTCTAGCTTAAAGTCTGCTTTTGCCAGGCTGCTGAGAATGAGCAAAGTCAGAATGGTTCTCTTTGCCGGACTTCTGGTGCTGCTTATCGACCATGGTTATTCTCACTGGCTGCCCAAGATGCTGGAGAACGGCGGCATCTCTTCTCAGGCCGCCGGGTTCACTGCCTCTGTTCCTCTCATTGCCGCCATCCCGGCCGTCTTTCTTATACCGAGACTCGTGCCACGTCATTCAAGAGGCCGTTTCCTGGCGCTGTTAGCTTTTTTGACATCGGCCGGGCTGGTCATCTCGGCCACAGCATCTTCCTGGCTGCTCATCGCCGGTCTGGTTCTTTATGGATTAACCACACCCGCCTTACTGCCGATGCTGATGCTGATTCTGATGGATGAGCCGCAGGTAGGTTCAGAGAACATGGGGCTGGCCGGAGGCCTGTTTTTTGCCGTCGCGGAAATCGGGGGCTTTTCCGGTCCTTTGCTGATGGGAGTTACTGTGGATGCGACTGGCGGTTTCCTGCTCGGGGTTTCGCTGCTGGCAGCCGCGGGACTTATCTTGGCCGCCTCGGTGTTTTTCCTACGCGAATCCAGGTGATGGAGAGAAAAATCCCTTTCAGTCTCCTTCCGATTCGTTACACTCATGCGGAATCCCGCACCGATTCTGTTCCCTCATACGGCGTCCCGTATGACCGTAGGGAAACGGGATATGAACGAAGTGAATCGGGACTTTACAAAGGGAGATGCCTTAATTTCCCTCTTTGAAAAAGGGATTAAGGGGGATTTCAGACAATCTTATAGGTTGCCACGCTTCGCTCGAAATGACAATGGAAGCTACCAGCAGTAATAGTAACCGTCCCGCCTGACTAATTCCAGCTTGCCACCGAAAAGGGATGACAGGGTTTCGGCGGTCAGAACTGATTCTTTAGCTCCGTCCCGGACAACCTTGCCGCCTTTAATCAGGATGACGCGCTGAATCTCCGGGATGATATCGGATAAATTATGAGTTATCATAACGATGCCTGTGCCGCCGGCGGCAATTTTGCTTAATCTGCGGCGCAGTTTGCGAGTGGCCTGAGGGTCCAGGCTGGCGGTCGGCTCATCCAGAAGCATCGCCAGGGGGTCGTTGACCAACGACCGGGCAATCGTAACCAGGCGCGATTCCCCTGTGGAAATCTCGTCTATGCTGGTCCCAGCGAGGTGAAATATTCCCAGAAACTTCATCACCTCTTTGGCCTTCTTTTTCATATCGGCGGTAACCTCTTGATACGCCCAGATGCCGGCGCTGCCGAAGAATCCGGAAAGGACAATCTCCAGGCAGGAGAAATCATAAAAACGGCTTTTGACTGCCTCCGGGCTGACGATGCCAAGCTGGTTTCTCAATTCCATAACATTCCAACGCTCTTTACCGAGGATGCGCAGGTATGAACCGGGTGTTTCCTCAAACGTATGAAGCTCCCTGGTGATTGTCTTGATAAGCGATGATTTGCCTGCGCCATTGGGGCCGAGAATGGCGACATGCTCACCAACAGATATGGAGAGGCTGATACCATCGAGGGCCTTGCGGCTGCCGCGCATGAGGGTGACATCTTTGTATTCAATCAGGGGTGGGGAGTTCGTGGAGTTCGTGGAGTTCGTAGAGTTTGTGGGGTTTGTGGGGTTTGTGGGGTTTTCAATATTCTTCATATCTTATGATAACCGATAGAAGAGATTGGCTCAAGGGTAATAATAACAAAATCTCTCAATCTCCTTCCGATTCGTAAACTCATACGGAATCCCGCGCCGATTCGGTTCCCTCATACGGCTTCCCGTATGACCGTAGGAATCGGGATATTAACGAAGTGAATCGGGACTTTGTTAAAGGGAGATTAAGGGGGATTTTAAAATGTTTTCGCATTCTTCGCTTCGCTCAGAATGGTAGATTGTGTTAAAATTGGATGAGAATCACCAGCAGGCAGGCAAACCTTGTTATACATATTGACCGGTGAGGATGATTACACACTGACCCGGGCGCTCGACGAGATAATGAAGGAGACGGGCGACCCGGCAGCTTTAGCCATGGGTATGACCATGCTCGATGGTAAGGATGTGACCGCAGAACACTTGAAAAATGTCTGCGAGACGGTGCCTTTTATGTTCAGTAAGCGGCTGGTGATTATCGAAGGACTACTGGCACGTTTCGAACCCAGTAAGCGCCCCCGCCGCCCCCGAGGAACCACTCCAGTAAATGCCCAGGCGGACAAGGACAGGCTCCTTAGACAAGCTGAGGAAAGGAAAAAGTTCGTCGCCAGTCTGGAGAAACTGCCTGAGAGCACCATAGCTGTGCTGATAGAACAGGAAATCAGCGGCGCTAACCCCCTGTTTAAAGAATTAAGCGGTAAGGCAGCGGTCAAGACTTTCCCCCTCATCAAAGGTGCTGCTCTGAGCAAGTGGGCGCAAAGCAAGGTAACGGCGGAGGGGGGCAGCATCGCCCCCACAGCATTGAAATTATTAACCACGCTGGTGGGCAGCGACCTCTGGGCTATGAATGGAGAAATCGATAAACTTATCACCTTCGCTAAAGACCGGCGCATCGAGGAAGAGGACGTCAAAAATCTGGTAGGCTACGCTCAGGAGACGACGGTTTTTGTGATGATAGACGCAATTCTCGGCTTCAAAGCCGAGCTAGCCGAACAATTGCTGCAGAAGTTATTACAAAGCGGTTCGGCTCCGCCTCAACTGCTGACCATGCTGGCCCGGCAGGTGCAACTGATAGTCAGAGCGAAGGATTTAAAAAGCCGAAGAACACCCAATTCAGAGATTCAGAGCAAGTTGGGCATTACCCAGGAGTTTATTTTGCGCAAGACATTGGAGCAAGCCAGCAGATTTTCTCTGCCCCGCCTTAAGGAAGTGTATCACCGGATACTGGAGACTGACCTCTCCATCAAAACGGGGCAATACGACCCCGAACTCGCTATGACTATCCTGGTTGCCGAGGTAGGCCGGCGAAGCCAACCCATTCTCACGCATAGCTTAGGTCAAAAATAGGGCAAACAGATGATTAAATGGTATCTAATCAGGGAAATTAAGAAACAGGAACGCCCGGTGCTGGCTATCGACATCGGCGGCACCAAGATTGCCATGGCAATTATATCGGAACAGGGCGAGGTAATAGCCAGGCAGACTCTGCCTACATTAGCCAGCGAGGGACCGCCTGCGGTCATCGAAAGGATTCTCTCCGGCATCGACCGTCTTCTTAAAGCAGGTAATTTGCGACCGTCCCAACTAAGCGCTATCAGCCTGGCTACTGCCGGCGTTATAGATATCAGGAAAAACCTGGTTACCACCTCGCCAAACCTGCCCGGCTGGCACAATGTGCCTTTGAGAGGCATAATAGCTGAGAAATACAGGATACCGACCTATCTCCTGAACGATGCCGATGCAGCGGCCCTGGGCGAGCACCACTTCAGGGCTGGGCGAAGGCCGAATACTCTCATTTTGCTCACTCTCGGCACGGGAATCGGCGGAGGAATTATTATCGACGGCCGGTTATATCTTGGCTCGACAGGCAGCGCCGCTGAACTAGGGCATATGGTTATCGATGTTAACGGGCCGGTTTGCGCCTGCGGCCGAAACGGCTGCCTGGAAGCGCTTGCCTCCGGCAGCGCAGTCGCCAGGGAAGCAATAAGCCGAGTGCGCCGGGGAGGACTATCAGCCCTCATTAAAATGGTGGACGGTAAGATAGAAAATATCACCGCTGAAACGGTGCACCTAGCCGCAAAAGAAGGCGATGAGCTAGCCAGTGAGGTCATCAACCAGGCCGCCTACTACCTTGGGATAGGCGTGGTCAATCTCATTAATATCTTCAATCCTGAGATGGTGGTTATCGGCGGGAGTATGGCCGATATGGGCGACCTGCTGCTGCAACCGGTCAGACAGATGGTCGCAGAGAGGGCTTTCCCTCTTTATTCACAGACGGTGCAGATAGTGCCCGCCCAACTCGGTAATGACGCCGGACTATTCGGGGCGGCTATTTTTGCTCTAGAGCAGTAGTTGATAGTAAATCCATCCCCCTAACCTCCTTCCTTTATCAAAGGAAGAAGGAATTTTTCTTTTTAAGAGGGGAAAGCCCCTCTTAAACACCCTAATTCTATTGTCTGAATGCATCCCCTTCGATCTTTCCCAACCTTCACAGATTACAAGCCAATCTGTTTGACAGCCAAGATTACTTACACTAAAATCGTAGGGTAATACATTCGCTTTGCTCAATGTTAACTATTTATATCGAACCTGCTAAAGTATTGCCCATAAGGACGGAAAATAGACGTGACCAGTGACGAACTTCGAGCCGAATATTTAAGCTTTTTTGAAAAAAAGGGACATAAAATTATTCCCAGCTCTTCGCTGATACCGCACGGCGACCCGACGCTGCTGCTGACTACTGCCGGGGTGGTACAAATCAAGCCTTACTTCATGGGCGAAGCCACCCCTCCCAGTCTCCGGCTAGCGTCATGCCAGAAGTGTTTCCGCACGACTGATATTGAATCGGTAGGTGATGCTACTCATCTCACCTTTTTCGAAATGCTGGGTAATTTCAGTGTTGGGGATTACTTTAAGAAAGAGGCTATCACATGGGGATGGGAATTCGTTACCAAGCACATGAAGATGCCGCAGGAACGCTTGTGGATAACCATCTTCCTCAATGATGATGAGGCTTTCAAGTTATGGCGGGAAATAGGCGTTCCCGAGGAAAGAATCGTCAGGCTGGGCGAGAAGGACAATTTCTGGGGGCCACCCGGCGATTCCGGACCCTGTGGGCCATGCAGCGAAATTCACTACGACTTAGGCGAAGAAATTGGATGCGATAAGCCCACCTGCGCTCCGGGCTGTGATTGCGGTCGGTACGTTGAATTCTGGAACCTGGTTTTCACCGAGTATAACCAGGATAAGAACGGCAAGCGCACTCCGCTCCCCAAACCCAACATAGACACCGGGATGGGTCTGGAGAGAGCCATAATTTTGATGCAAGGTAAAACTTCCGCTTATGACACGGACATTTTTACCCCATTATTGAAACGCCTGGGTGAGTTAACAGGAAAGAAATACGGAACTGACAACTCGACAGATAACTCTATGCGGGTGGTCGCCGAGCATGGCCGGGCGGTTACCTTCCTGATTGCCGATGGTGTGATGCCGAGCAATGAGGGGCGAGGCTATGTGCTGAGACGGCTCTTACGCAGGGCGTCACTTTTTGGTAAGAGGTTAGGGCTGGAAAAACCGTTCCTGGCTGAGACAGCCAAAACCACCATCAAACAGATGAAGCACGTCTATCCCGAGCTTGAACAAAGAGGAGACTTCATTCTCAAGGTAATCACCCAGGAAGAGACACGGTTCGCTGAGACATTGAACACTGGTCTCGAATTACTGGACGGAATTATCAAGGTAGCCGCCAGCAAAAAATCGAACATAATCTCCGGCAAAGACGCTTTTAAACTCTATGACACATACGGCTTTCCTGTGGAGCTGACAAAAGAGATTGCTGCAGAGCGTGGCTTCTCAGTTGATTTAGACGGCTTCAAGAATGAGATGGAGCAGCAGCGGGAGAGAGCCAAAGCCAGCCAGACGTTCGCTCTGGCAGAAAAAGGCGGAGCGGAAAATCTTGACATAACAGAAACAGCTTTTACAGGTTACAGCAAGCTTAGCAAGAAAACAAGCCTGGCCGGTATTCTGGTTGATAAGAACTCTACAAACGCAGTTCAAAAAGGCCAGGAAGCCAGCCTGGTTCTGCATGAGACGCCTTTCTACGGGGAGATGGGCGGGCAGGTGGGCGATACCGGAGAGATACGGAGCGCCAAAGGCCTTTTTACAGTCACTAATACCGTGCACCTGACGCCGGATATTATCGTCCACCAGGGGCAGGTATCCGAAGGCAGCTTCAGTACGGGAGATAAAGTAACCGCCGAAGTGAATAAAGAACGGCGGTTGGATATTCAACGCAACCACACCGCTACCCACCTGCTCCAGGCAGCCCTGCGCCAGGTAGTGGGCGAGCACGTCCAGCAGAGAGGCTCGCTGGTCGCTCCGGAACGCTTTAGATTCGACTTTTCCCACCTGGTAGCTATGACAAGAGAGGAAATCGACCGGGTACAGGAATTTGTTAACGAGAATATCAGGCAGGACCTGAAAGTTAACGACGAGCAGATGCCGTATAAAAAGGCAATCGAGGCAGGAGTTACTGCCCTGTTCGGTGAAAAATACGGAGAGACCGTCCGGGTGCTGACAATCGGGAAACCGGCTGTGAGCGCCGAACTGTGCGGCGGCACCCATGCCGGCACAACCGGCGAAATAGGATTCTTTCATATTGTCAGCGAAAGCAGCGTCGGCGCCGGTTTACGCCGCATCGAAGCCGTGACAGGCCGGGGAGCGGAGAAGTATTTTAACCAGCGCCTGGCCGATTTAGAGAAGGTGGCCGTATACCTGGAAGTTAAGCCGGACGAGGTGGTTAATCAAGCACAGAACTTATCGACAGAACTAAAGAGTGAGCGCAAGCGTGTTCAGAGTTTAGAGAGTCAGTTATCCAAGAAGGATGCTGAAGCCATAGAAGGGAAAGCCCGTGAAGTCGGTAGCATAAAAGTCCTGGCCGAACAAGTGAGTCCTACAAGTGTTGATAATCTTCGAGCGATGAGTGATGGTCTAAGAATCAACCTAGGAAACTCCATTGTAGTTTTAGGCACCGTATGGAATGACAAGCCTGTTTTCGTGGCCAATACAACACTTCCAGGCTATGATGCCAGTCAAATCGTCCGTTTAGCAGCCTCTGCTACCGGCGGTAGCGGTGGCGGAAAAAAGACTTTGGCACAGGGGGGTGGCGTGGACATAAGCAAGATTGGTGAAGGGCTTACAATAGCATTTGAGTATATTAAAGAACAGGTTCGTATTAAAGGGGAATAGCAACGCGCAACCTGGGACTGGACATCGGGGACAGGAGAATCGGGGTGGCTCTCAGCGACACTCTGGGCATTCTAGCCACGCCATTCACTATTATCGAGCGCCGTGACGACAGTCACGATATTGCCGCTATTCTGGATATTATCGAGAAAAATGAGGCCGGCATGATTATCGCCGGCTTGCCTCTGGCAATGGACGGCGGCATCGGTCAGCAGGCAGCCAAGGTAAAAGCCTTTGTTGAAAGCCTCGCCCGCCGGACGCAAGTGCCCATAGAATTCCGGGATGAGAGTCTAACTACGACTGAGGCGAGGCGCATCATGCTGACATCCCGCTCCAAGAAGAACAGGCAGAGGAGCCACGATGACGATGTAGCCGCCGCAGTACTTCTGCAAGCCTATCTGGAAGAGAAACGGAGCGCCAATGAACAACCATCTTAATACTCACCTGAAAATAAAGCTAGCTTTATAAAAATAGCTTCCGGCACCCTCACCTTAATCCTCTCCCATCAAGGGAGAGGAAATTGAAAGCTACTGCTTCTTTAATAAAAAAGTTGAAGGATTTATGCAATCAGGTACTAACTTCCGATTACTAAAAACCAATACGGCCACCAAAGCCCGGGCCGGAGAGCTAATCACGCCCCACGGTACGGTGCCGACGCCTGTATTTATGCCCGTGGGCAGCCAAGGCACGGTCAAGACGCTGACCCCGGATGAAATCAAAGACACCGAGTTTGCAATGATACTGGCCAACACCTATCACCTTTATCTCAGGCCGGGCCTGGAAGTAATCGAGAAGGCAGGTGGTTTACATAATTTTATGGGGTGGGACGGAGCTATCCTGACAGATAGCGGCGGCTTCCAGATATTCAGCCTGGCCCGGCTGCGCAAAATGAGTGATGGGGGGGTGGTCTTCCGTTCCCATATCGATGGCTCGGAGCACCTGATTACGCCTGAACTAGCAGTCAAGTACCAGGAAACCATCGGCGCCGATGTTATTATGGTTCTGGACGAGTGCTCAGCCCACGGCAGTTTCAATGAGGCTAAGCAAGCCATGGAGCGGACACACCTCTGGGCTAAGCGCTGCCAGCAAGCCCATAAGTCAACTAACCAGGCTCTCTACGCAATCGTCCAAGGCGGGGTCTTCCCCGAGCTGCGGCGGCAATCAGCCGAGTATCTTGCCTCGCTGGATTTTCCCGGTTACGCTATCGGCGGACTGAGCATCGGTGAGGCTAAAACAGTAACTCTTGAGATGCTTGAGAAAACGATGCCTTTCTTGCCGGAAAACAAGCCGCGCTACCTGATGGGAGTAGGTTCTCCAGAGGACCTCTTTGAAGGGGTCGCCAGAGGCGTCGATATGTTTGATTGTGTCATGCCTACCCGAGTGGCAAGAAACGGCTCGCTTTTCACACGCGCCGGAAGAGTGAACATCCGCAATTCCAAGTATAGTCAGATGGAAGGGCCGGTCGACCCAGATTGCCTTTGCTACACTTGCCGCACCTTCTCAGCCGCCTATTTACATCACCTGTTTAACGCCCGGGAATTGCTGGCTTACCGCCTGGCAACCATCCATAATCTGACTTTCATCAGCAGGTCGATGGGAGATATTCGTGAGTCAATTCTGGATGGCAGCTTTGTTGCTTTCAAGGATAGCTTTCTATCCGGCTACAGGACTACCAATGAGCAAGTGCGGCTGAAGCAGAAAGAGAAATGGCTGAAGGCGCAGGACCTGAAGCGATGACACCTCGTTCCATTCCGGCGGAAGCGGAATCCAGTCCGTAGCAGATTCCTCTGGATACCGACTTTCGTCGGTATAGTTCACTACTTAGCCCACCATCGTACCACCCACAATCGAGCGGTTAATTTCAAGGCTAGTGGCAATTACCGAGAAGCCGGCCATAGCCCGGTAGAGTCTTTCTATCTTGAACTCTTTGGTATAGCCGTAGGCGCCGTGGAGACGGCGGGACATTTCGACTACCTCAGTCGCAGCAGGCACGACAAAGAGCTTGGCCGTGGCCGCTTCTGTTTGCCAGTTGGGGGCATTCTGGTCTTGAGAGAAAGCGGTCTTATATGTGAGCCAGCGGCAGGCTTCGAGCTTTGCCTGCATATCAGCCAGCATCCAGCGGATGCCCTGCATAGCCGAAACCGGCCTTCCCTTGCTCATCCGCGTCTTAACATATTTTACGGCTTCATCCAGGGCTGCCTGAGCAATACCAACGGAGGCAGCGCACTGCTCGATTTTTTCGGTAGCTATCCAGAAGAGCAATATTTCAGTGCCCTTACCCTTCTCGCCGAGCAGATTTGCCTCGGGCACTCTTAAATTTTCCAGATAGACATCGGCTGCCTCCATACCGCCTCCCCCCATCAGTTCCACGACTTTGGGAGCAGCATACCCCTTGCCCCCCTTTTGGATAACAAAGGCAGTACATTTGCCCTGCTCATCTTTAGTATATATGACCGCATAACCCGGCCTGGCACCGAATGTGCTGAAACGCTTCATACCATTTATCAGGTAACTATTCTCCTGAGCTACTGAGGTGGTCGTCAGCGCCGCCGGGTCCGAGCCTGTCTCCGCTTCGGTGAACTGGATGCTGGCATAAGCGCTGCCGTCACAGAATGAGTTTAAATATTTCTTTTTGATAGTTTCCGAACCGAAGTGAGCGATAGATGCCGGAATGCTGTTATTGAAACCGACCAGCCACCAGGCGCCGGTGCCTGAATAAGCCATCTGCTCGATAGCCAGGACACATGCCAGATTGCCGACTTCACTCCCGCCGTATTTTTTCGGGAGGGTCATGCCCAGGAACTCGTTTTTAGCGCACTTCTTTATCAGGTCATCAGGCAGTCTGCCCTCACGGTCAATCTTATCGGCAACAGGCTCAATTTCCCGCCTGGAAAATTCCCTCGCCACTTTCTGTATGGCAAACTGCTCCGCAGTCATGTTAAAATCCATTTTTTCTCCCTTGTTTTTACATGCTTAATGGATAATAGTATTAAAGTGAATGTCTGTCAATGTAAATAATCCCTAACCATTCATCCCTCCCCCCTAGCAAGGGGAGAGGGGAATTATTCTTTTCGAAGGGGCTAGAACCCCTTCGAGCTTCCCCATTGCCCCATTGTAGGAAATGACTGACATAAGCTATAATCAAAGTATAGGAGATGCGGACTTCAGCATCAGGAGATTATTTTGCTCAAAACACACAGTTGCGGTGATTTAAATAAGAAGCATGTAGGCGCCAACGTGACTCTGGCCGGCTGGGTAGACCGCCGCCGGGACCATGGCGGGCTGACCTTTATCGACCTGCGCGACCGGGCGGGAATCGTCCAGGTGGTTTTCAACCCGGAAATAGCTAAATCAAGCCATGATATAGCCAGCGAACTGCGCAACGAATATGTGGTGAGCATAGAAGGCAAAGTGGCTCTCCGTCCGAAAGGCACCGAGAACCCCAATCTGCCCACCGGGGAAATAGAAATCATCGTGCAAGGCGCCAAGATACTCAATGCCTCAAAGACGCCCCCTTTTTACATCAATGAGGAAGTCGAGGTGGACGAGAACCTGCGCCTGAAGTACCGCTATCTCGACCTGCGGCGAAAGCGGATGCTAAATAATCTTATTCTGCGTGATAAGGTGGTCACTTTTTTCAGAAGTTTCCTTCACGAGCGCGGCTTTATCGAGGTAGAAACGCCGATTCTGATTAAGAGCACTCCTGAAGGCGCCCGCGATTACCTGGTGCCGAGCCGATTGTATCCCGGCAGCTTCTACGCTTTGCCCCAATCTCCACAGATATTAAAACAGTTGCTGATGGTGGCCGGCATAGAGAAATACTTCCAGATTGCCAGGTGTTTCCGTGACGAAGACAGCCGGGCCGACCGCCAGCCAGAGCACACCCAGCTCGATATCGAGATGAGTTTCGTTGAAGAAGAGGATATCCTATCTCTCGCTGAGGATATTTTTACTCAGCTTATCGAAAAGGTAACGCCCGGCAAGCGAATGCTGAAACCATTTCCCCGTATTGCCTACCGTGACGCAATGGAGAAGTACGGCTCGGATAAACCGGACCTCCGGTTCGGAATGGAGATGCGTGATTTCAGCGATATCGCCGCCAGGACTGAATTTTCGGTATTTAAGAAGATAGTGGCCGATGGCGGGCGGGTCAAGGGTATCTGCGCTCCAGGCTGCGCCGGTTATACACGCACTCAGCTTGAAGAATTAAATCAGTTTGTAAAGGGTTACGGCGCCGGCGGACTGCTGACTTTTGCTCTTGGCAGCCAGGCCGGTGATATTAAAGAACTGACGCCGGACATGGTGAAATCAGTCGCCAGCAAATACATGACCCTGGAGCAAATCAAAGAAATGGCCGCGCGTGTGGACGCAAGGCAGGGCGACCTACTGCTGATAGTAGCCGGTAAGCCGAAGATAGTGGATAAAGCCCTGGGAGAATTGAGGCGGGAGATGGGCGGGCGGCTAAAAATAGCCGACCCCAATCTGCTGGCTTTCGCTTTTATCACGGATTTCCCGCTTTTCGCCTGGAATGAAGATGAAAAGCGCTGGGACCCGGAACACCATCCTTTTACCTCACCAATGCTGGAGGACCTGGATATTCTGGAATCAGACCCGGGAAAAGTCCGGGCGCGCATGTATGATATTGTGTGCAACGGTATGGAGTTAGCCAGCGGCAGTATCCGAATCCACATTCCTGAGCTTCAAAAACGGATGTTCCGCCTGCTGGGCTATAAGGATGAAGAAATCATGGCAAAGTTCGGCACGATGATTGAAGCATTCGAATACGGCGCGCCGCCACATGGCGGGATAGCTCCGGGAGTCGACCGCATCGTAATGATACTGGCCGGCGAAGAGAATATTCGTGAAGTAATGGCGTTCCCCAAGAACCAGGGGGCCATCGATATGATGCTGGAAGCTCCGTCACCGGTGCGTGAACAGCAATTGAAAGAATTACATATAAAAATACTGGAGGAGTAGCGGGCTATCGACATGGGGCTGGAAGCGCCATCGCCAGTTACAGAAAAACAATTAGCTGAATTACATATTAGGGTACGGGAGGAATAGTGAAAGCAACCAAAGACAAAGTGGAAAATCACCAGGCATTTCTGACTATCGAGATTGAGCCTGCCGAGGTGGAGAAATCCATGGAGGGAGCTTACAAGCGCCTGGTTCAGAAAGCCAGGGTGCCCGGCTTCAGGAAGGGCAAGGCGCCGCGGGTAATTCTGGAAAAGTACATCGGCAAGGAGAGCCTGTTCGAGGATGCTATCGACCACCTGGTGCCTGAGATTTACGAACAGGCCCTTAAAGAACAGGCGATTGAACCGATCGCCCAGCCCCAGATTGAGATAACTCAGACAGACCCGGTAATCTTCACGGCGGTAGTGCCTCTGAAGCCGACCATTAAGCTTGGGGATTACCACAGCATTAAGGTCGAGCAGACACCGACCGAAGTGACTGAAAGCAACATCAACGATGTCATCGAGCAGCTGCGACACCAGCACTCCACCTGGGAGCCTATAGACCGCGCCGTAGACTTCGATGACCTGGTCATCTTCGATATCGACAGCACCGTCGAAGGCCAGACTTTTATGAAGCAGCAGGCAGCCCAATTTCAGGTCGTCAAGGGGCAGATTTTCCCAATACCGGGATTCAGCGAACAGCTAACCGGGATGAAGAAAGGTGACGAGAAGGAGTTCAAACTACCGTTACCGGCGGATTATCAAAGAAAAGAACTGGCCGGCAAAGATGTCACGTCAAAAGTAAAAATCAACGAAATTAAAATAGAGAAGCTCCCTGACGTGAATGACGACCTGGCCAAGGCAGTCAGCGCCGACCTTCTGACAATCGAAGCCCTCCGTGAGCAAGCCTCCAAAGAGCTAAAGACGAGGGGTGAGGAAAGAAACCGGATAGATTTTGAGGAACGGGTGATAGATGCCGTTGTTGAACTCTCCAAGATAGAGTTCCCACCCGTTCTGGTGGAGACAGAAATTAACCGGATACTGAACCAGCGCTTTCAGAACAATCGCGAGTCAATGGAAAGTTACCTCAAGATGATGAACAAAACCGAGGTGGAGCTGCGGGACGAGCTAAGACCGGCTGCCGTAAAAGGGGTGGCGCGGTCATTGGCGCTAAGTCATGTCGCCGAGGACGGGAAGGTTGAGGTTACCGACGCGGACATCGACGCCGAGATTGAAAAAATGACCAAGGACTCCACTCAAAAGAAAGAAGACCTGCTTAAGTTTTTCAACGCCCCGGACGTCCGCAGGTCGATTCAAAACACTTTATTTTCCAGAAGAACAATACAGCTTCTCACGGATATAGCGCAGGTATCCAAAGGTACACAAGAACCGGAGGATACCAAGGAAGCAACAGATACCAAAGAAACAAAGAAACCAAGGAAAGCAAAGAGTAAGAAGGAGGAAAAATGAATAACCCATTGATTAACCCGCTAAATAACTTTCCAATGAATGTCATGCCGGGCGTGGTGGAGACGACACCCAGGGGAGATAGATTCTGGGACATGTATTCTCTGCTGCTGAAGGAGCGCGTCATAATGCTCTTCACGGCTATCGATGCGAATGTGGCAACCACCATCATTGCCCAGCTTCTCTACCTGGAGCGGGAAGACCCGGATAAAGACATCAGCATGTATATCCAGAGCCCGGGCGGACACATTACCGCCGGCATGGCCATCTATGACACAATGCAATTTATCAAGCCGGAGATATCTACTATTTGCGTGGGTATGGCGGCCAGCATGGCTACGGTCCTGCTCTGCGCCGGCGCCAAGGGCAAACGCTTCTCTCTGCCTAACTCGACAATCCACATGCACCAGCCATTGGGAGGCGCTGAAGGACAGGCCTCCGACATCCTGATTGCCGCTAAAGAGATTTCCCGCCATAAGGACATCCTTAACAACATCCTCGTCAAGCACACCGGCCAGTCATTAGAACGGATAGTCCACGATACCGACCGTGACTACTACCTCGACCCCCAGGGCGCGAAAGAATACGGGATTATCGATGAAATCCTGGTCAAACCAATCAAGGAAGAGACCAAGAAAAAATAGTTAGAATACCTCACCCCCTGACCCCCTCTCCGCTGGGCGGAGAGGGGGCTTTGTCATTTGAGAGGGCGTAGCCCTCTCACACTTTCCTCTACCACAGGGAATTGACCAAGATTGAATTGTAATTCCAAACGCGACGGGAATCCAGATTATTCAGCCGAGGTTTGAAGGCTGGATTCCCGCTTTCGCGGGAATGACAGAGTGAGCGTTATGGTATAATTTAATCATGGCATTTAAAACGATATCCACTAATCGCAGGGCGTATCACAACTATAATGTGCAGGACAGTGTAGAAGCGGGTATCGTACTCACCGGCACCGAGATAAAATCAATCAGGGACGGACGGGTAAACCTGGTCGATGCCTATATCCGGCCGGAAAAGGGAGAGTTATGGCTGCTGAATGCTCACATTGCCCGCTATGAAGCCAGCAGCTATATGAACCACGAGCCGCTGCGTCCCAGAAAGCTCCTGCTGCACCGCAAGGAAATTAACAACCTGGCAAGCAAGGTGGCTGAGAAGGGGCTGACTCTGGTTCCCCTCAAACTGAATCTGAAGAACGGGATTGCCAAAGTGGACATCGCCCTGGCCAAGGGCAAGAAACTTTACGATAAACGGGAAACCCTGCTCCGCCATGAGACGGATAGAGAGATGGAGCGGGAGACGAAAAGACGTCACCAGACCCGGGATGAGGGGCGGGATTAGCCCAAAATTGCATAAATCATACGTTTCATCTCCCGCAGACGGGAGAGAGCCTGTCCTGAACTTGATTCAGGATTTAAGGTGAGGGGTCAACAGGGTTTCACCCTCATCCAACCTTCTCCCGTCAAGGGAGAAGGTACTTTAGCAAAATGGGGGCGCGTGGATTCGACAGGAGAGGTATGTTGCGGAATTGCAAGCTGAGGTGCCACTATCTCAATAAACAGGTGGCAAAACACAACTGCCGATGATGCAGTTTTAGTCGCCGCCTAATTAATTAGGTAGCGCATCCAACCCAGCCTCTCCTCGACGGGCCGGGATTGGGTGACGATTAGTCGAGGTGCCACCACCCGGACGTCGATAAGGGTGGTGAAAGAAAACATCGACTGGCCCGGCTAAACTCGGTCAGCAGAGGTTAGCCCGGTAAGATAAAAGAGCTGGCTAAGCTTGTAGCAGATTCCGGGCAGCTTCTCTTGGACGGGGAGTTCGACTCTCCCCCGCCTCCACCAAAAACAAAGACGAGCGTTGAGATTCATTTTCACGCCCATTTAATATCCTGATAACTGAATTTTCTCGGTTAGCTGCCACCTCAAAGACCGGGCGGAATGGCGGCTTCGGTTTGACCGCAATCACGGATTTGGTCTGCTTGGTATCGATATAGATAGCATCCAACATGGTCAGAAGCAATTTCCTCTGTTCTTCGGGATTAGCTTCGTTCCAGAGCCTCGGCAAGTCCTTAATCAGCTTTCCTGCTTCTTCCGCAGCACTAGCCTCGGGAATGACCAAAGACTCCATTTGTAGCTGATATTGCTGCTTCCGGCGATTGTATTCATCCTGATCTATCAGGTTGTCGATATACGTTTGTCCTAGCCTTCTCAGCTTTTCCTGTAACTGTTTCCGTTCTCTCTTGATCCGGTCAACGTCGTCTTTGAGATTGACTAGTGCCAGAACTTCTTCGAGCCACCTAGGGCCAAGTTCAATCGCTGAGACCAGCTTCTTAACCTGTTCATCAATAACGTGACAAGGAATAGACCCACCCCCTGCGGGACAATCCGCGATACTTCGCGATTTGATGTGCTCTCGGTAGTATCTTTGCCCGTTCTTATAGGTTTGTGCCCACATCGGCATTCCGCAGTAGGCACACCGGACAATTCCTTTCAAAAGATAGAACCTTTCGGGATGAGGCTGAAGAGTTTTCGAGCGACCGCTGTTTTTCTTCAGGGTATTCTGGACAACTTCGAACAATTCTTCACTGACAAGAGGATCATGGATTCCAGGCATGAGCTTTTGTTTGTGTATGACTTTGCCAGTAAAGAAGGGATTATGAAGAATGCCTCTTATAGAGGCGGTAGTGAACAGTCTCGGACCTGAAACCAGTTTGCCACTAGCATCTGGATAATTTCCTATATTTCTCGTCCTGAATCCTTGCTCATTCATCATCGAAGCGAGCTGGCTTAACGTGGTCGTACCGGTGGCATATCGATTGAATAGCTCCGACACCATCTTAGATTCGGTCTTACGAAGGTGGATTCCAGCCGGATGTGCCGGATTGCACAGAAGCTTCTTTTCAGCCTTGTTCCCGATAGACCAACATGATTCATAGCCGAAGGGGATTCCGCCCGTATGTTTGCCCTCATGGGCTCTCTGGTCAAGCCCTTTACTGACATGTGTGGAAAGAGATCCACTGAAATATTCAGCAAACGATCCAAGCATTTGAGTGAACAGCTTCCCTTGGGGAGTCGAATAGTCGATGTTCTCAGACATTGAAATCAGAGAGACATTATTCTTCCCCAAGATTCCCAGAGATTCAAGAGTCACTTTCAGATTGCGAGACCACCGGTCAAAAGTGTGGACGACTACGATGTCGAATTGATGCTTTTCTACATCTCCTAACAATTGGCGAAAGACAGGGCGGCGATTGATAGCTTCAACATGGGCTGACTTGCCTTCTTCCCGATAAATCTTGGTCAGTTCCCAGCCTTTGTTTTTGCAGAGGTCACGGAAGAGCCTTTCCTGGGCATCAAGCGAATGTCCTTCCACCTGGGAAAGAGTTGACACCCTAAGATAGGCAATGGCTCTCAATGGTTTTCTCCCGAAACCTTTCGTTTGGCAATCGAAACGGATATTTCGGCTAAAGTCTCTATGAAATTCTTCACTATCACTTTGTTCATTTCCTCGGATTCTGGTTCGTTTGTGCAGCCAAGTGTATACGCTATTGGTATACCCGTCAACACGTCCTGACTCTGACTTTCAGGAACTTCTGGCGGATCGTTCATTTCTTCTTATCCGCTGCATCGATTAGTCTAATTAGGGTCGCATAACCGATGTCTAACTCTCTGGAAGCCTGCCTTCGTGACACTTCGCCACGTCTGAGCCTCGCCAAAACTGCTCCAAAACGGCGTTTGAAGCCTCTCCTATCCATAACCTTAGGCCGACCTATCTTGTGTCCCTCTTTCCGCGCTCTGTCCATGCCCGCTTTTACTCGTTCCCTGAGAATTTCTCGTTCCAACTGGGCATAGGCCGAAGTGATGTAATATAACGCCTCACCGAAGGGCGATGTCGTGTCGAGCCAAGGTTCGGAATAAGACCGGAGTCCAACTTTCCATGACCGGAGCCTTTCTAGAGTGGTCGCCGCGTCGAGGACAGACCGGAAAGCCCGGTCTATCCGCCAGACGACGATAACATCAATTCGCCGTTTGCTGGCATCGTCAAGCAGCTCTTTCCATTGAAGGCGGTGGGTGATGTCAGTCGCGGAGACATAGTCAACGTACTCGTGAAAAGTTGTCCAGCCTTCTTGTGAGGCGACATACTCCCGCATGGGCAATAACTGAGTAAGGGGATTCTGTTCTTTATCCCGAGTACTGACTCGCGCGTACAGGCCGATTCTCATTTCGGTTCGACTCCCTTGTTTCTCATGAGGAGTTTATCAAGCAAAGACCTTTTCTCACCAAGCTGTCTCAAGACCTGGTCAAGTTCCTTTTCCCCATTTTCTATGGCTTCTTCAACTTCGGCGAAACTTACCCAATTTTGCCTTTGCTGGATTTTATTTATCCTAGCCGCAAGGCTAGCTTCTTTTTCAGCCAGAGCCTTTTCGTTTTTCGTAACTTCTTGTTCTTGTTTTGTCAGTTCGGCGGTTTTGGCTTCGTGGTCTTTTATCTTCGTCTTTAGCGCAGTCCGTTTTTCATCCAGAGAAGCTAGGGATTTGATTTTTTTATTCAGGCTTTCAATCTCATTCTGGATTTCTTCTATGTTGGCTGCTTCAACCTGGATCTTCCTGTATTCAGCTTCAAGATAAGGCAGCTTCGATGGGGTTTGCCTGGCTCCAGTTATAGCGTTGGTAAGTTCGCGCTCTCTCGCCCGTTGCTTCGCCACTTCGTTCCATTGGTCTTCAAGTTTCTTGATCTTTTCCGAAATGTCCTGAAAAGCTGCCATGTTCGATTCATGCTTTTTTGAAAGTTGTTCAATCTTTTCGATTATTTGTTTCATAACCTGTTCTAACTGATCCGGTTCCAGGACAAGTCTCTTTTTGCCTTGAATAATAACCGTCGATATACCAAGGCTGGTAAAGACTTGGCCGGTAAAAGATGAAATCACGTCAAGTCCGTAATCCTTGATAGCCCGTTCTGTAACCTGACCGGCTGTCGCCCGGCGAGTGCCTTCCAGGGATAATGAACAGGCTGACTGTATCAGGGAGAGAGTAAGCTTTAAGTCCTTGATACCCCTCATTGATGAAGAAGCTGAGAACATATCGACCCGGTTTTTCATCTCTGGATTTAAGCTGTTAATGTTTTGATGATTCATCATAGAACCCCCTTGTATGTACATACATATAATGCGTTTGAAAGTCGCACACACTCACCCATTACCCATACCTGAACCCAAAAGTTGCTGATCTTCGAGCACTTTCTTCACATATTGCTGATCTGTAATGAATCCTCTGAAGTGCCTACCGTCTTTCTGGCATACCAGCATGATAAAAGGCTTGTTTGATTTCCGGCCTTTGGCAGCTCTAACCGAAAGGGCATGGCTGCAAATAGGGCAATTTATATTGTTCATTCGAGTTCGTTCCTTTCGATGTAAAACTTAGCAAGCAGGAATATGGCCGTGCTTCTTTCGTTGGGGCTTCCACCTGTATCTTCTTTGACGTTGGGCATGATACGTTTGACCGCTTCTTCGATGGTCTCAACCTGCTTATCGGTGAGTTGTAGAGTCATATGCCTCAGCCGGGCGGCTTGCGCGTCCTGCCATACCTGAAGGTGCTGAGCAAGGTCAACCTGGCTGAAATTCGCCAGCGACTTCAGGCTTTCGGCTGTCTCCGGTAGCAGGGAAAGAACTTTATCTTCAGGGATCGAGGCCAGGATTGTTTTAAGCAAGTTCCCTTTGAGAGCTTGGTCATCTTCTCCCCGAAGATTGTTGAGCGCCTGAGCAAGTAACATAGCCTCTGCATCATTCAGGTCGACTACAACGCACGGGACAGAGTCGAAACCCAATTCTGTTATTGCTCTAAATCTCTGGTTACCGGACAGCACTTCGAACAAAGAATTGTCTAACCGTCTGACCACGAGTGGTGCTACTAATCCATATCGTGAAAGACTTTCCTTCAGTCGCCCCATACCGGCATCATCCATCCGGTTAGGATTCCAGGGGGCTTCAATCAGTTTCTTTGTTTCAAGTTCGATTATCTTCATGATTCTCCTGTCATGTGTACACTAATAGAGGGTACTAGGGGGAAAATGCCGTGCTCTTACATCTACCAATACCATGTACCAGACCCTTTTTGGGATAAGGGAGAACGGGAACTGTTAATCTCTCTCTGTATGATTGGTCAAGGAAGTAAATATATCGGTGTTTACCTGGTTGAGGGATCACTTTTATTTTTATTCCCTGACTTTTCAGGTATTTTACCGAATGGCTGCCGAAAGCATGGCTGAACGTCCTTGAATGTTGCGTCCTACCATCGCCCAAATCGAAAACGGGCATTGCTTCCGATAATCCGGTATATAGCCAGCCTGTAGCCTGATAAATAGTCCCTAGATGCCCCTGAGAAGGGTCGGCATAGCTGACAAGAAACTTAACCGATGTGTTCTTCTTGATTGCGCGTAATGAAATGCCGATTATCCGTGATTCCGAATTAGATGGCAGTTCATCGGATAGCCATAGTCGCGTTAGTGCCAGATATTCACTCTGATCAACACCTCTGACAAGTCTATGAGCGTTCGCTGGCCCGGAACCGAAGATAATTGCGCCACGCAGTCTTCCATCAAGTAAAACTCCAAAGGCGAGTTTTGTTGCCCCCGGCATGGAATGAAGATAATGGTGTTTTTCGATAATCTGTCTGGCTGCCACAAAGGGAATCGGCTGGACGTGGATTGATTGGAGCGCTGTCGTCGGAGTCGAACCGCGTCTTGCCTCACGGATTGAAACCGTGCTATCCGTCACACTCACAGCGCTCATTTATTTTCCTCTCTATATTCTGGATCATCCAGCATATCTGTGAGCATCCATCGGGCATATTTCTCACGTCCGGTGTCACCGCTATCAATGCTTTCCTTGAGAATACGTCTCCACGTTGGAATAGCAGTCTTGCGCCACTCTTCAAGAAGCCAATTGTTTGGCTTCTTGACTTTGCGGACACGAAGCTCGTCCATGATCTGGTTCTTGGCCTGCCTGAGTTCACTCAAAATATCATCAGGTAAAGGATCGGGAGCCTCAACCCGAAGCTTATCTTCAAGCGGGGTCAGGATTGCACCAAGGTTGCGGCATCGTTCAAGTAGTGCTTCTATCTGATTCATAAATCGACCCTAAAAAGTGGTTTTTGTTTAACAGCAATTTGTTCCGTCTTGTTGTTTTCCGTTAATCGATCCGTAACATCCGTAACATTGTAGCTAGCTCGTGCCTGAATATCATCCGTAACATTTGATGTTTTCTGGCCGTTTTCTGGCATTTGTGACGGATGTCCACCAGCCTCGTAGTTAAGCTCCCCCGAGGCTGATGTTACGGATGTTACGGATGTACTGCCGTTTTTAGGGAGATAACGGTTCCATGCATCCTCAAAATCCGCTTTCCGATATCCCTTCAAAGTGGTATCATCTATTCGAATTGTAGTTGGGTGAATGCCATAAGGTTTTAATAACGACGCAAGTTTGCGGCTAGTCAAACCTTCCCATGATAATTCTTCGTTTTGAACAAGAGTACTGACAAGGTTTGTTGAAAACATTTGATAGACATCACCGCTAAAAATTACCCGTATATCGTTCAAGAGGACAACTCCCTTGGATTCGTCTTTGTGATCTTCTCCCGTCATCAACTCGATCGCTGCCAGCCGAGCTTTTTCCAGCCAACCACCGCCAACCATATCAGCGATAATGAAGAGAGGTTCCCAGCAATCAGCGGCTCTATCGTTCAATTGTTCAGGAATTTTCGGCTCAATATCCGACATAGAAATTGTACCCTTCCATTTGGTTATCTCTTGCGTTAATGCAAATGCTTCCGGCACTATGCTTCGTCGTCTGAATCGCTCTACAACCTCATTCGGCGCTCGACGTTTTAACACGACGGGGATGCTCCGGTCAGCTACAGTGTCTGGCAATTTACCTATTCCAGCTATTGCCTTCGGACAGAATGTTGAGAAGTCTTTGTAGCTAATACTAGCTCCGTGACCGACACAGAGAGAACATTTGCCACCCCTTCTGTAACCGGTATTGAGCATCCCTCTGAGCGCTTCCGAATACTCCTTCTCGCCTTGAAAAGCTGCGTCAGATTCGTCCAGCAAGAGCGTTGGGCATTGAGCTTCAACTTTTCTGGCAAGAACGGCTGCCGTAACTCGCCCAGTGAACCAGGGGGAAGCAACAAGTAGTTCGAGAACTTCGAGCAAGCGAGTCTTTCCAGACTGCTTTTCCACTGATCCAATACTCAAATAGGGGGTTGTGTCAGCGAATTCGAATAGGTAAGTGTGAATAATCCAGAGAGTTATTGCATACAACTGGGAACGGGAGAGCATCACAAAACGGGACAGGAATCTGGCTATTTCATCCAATAGCTCCGCGCTTCCTTTGAAAGGCTTTTGAGCATCTTTTATTTTGTCCTTCAACGCCCATTTCCCATCAGGCATTTGAACGTAGTCATTTAAACTTGGCATGGTTAATCCCCTCGACCTTGAATTCCTATACGACCTTGTATACTTGTCCTGAATAAATTGAACCACCGATTCAGGCTCGCGCCTATGGGGTAAAAGTGTACATCAACAAAAAAAGTGGGCTTTTTGGCCCACTTTTTAGTATTTCCTTGAGTTCTCTTAGATTACATCAATTCTTCTTATATCCCATTACATAGTCCCAGGGTTCTCTATAGAAGTCTTCATTAAGCTGCCCTTGGCTTAAGTTCAACCGCCTTTCCGTTTCAGCCACACTACCAATGATTACCCGAGCAAGGAGCCACCTTTCAGCCCCTTTCAAATAATACCTGTCGGTATGCTTATCATACTTCTGCATGAAGTTGTTATATTTTGTCTTCGCCTTTCGTCCTTCGACAGTCTTAGGGCGAACCAGAACCGCGTCCGCACTTAATGGTCTATGTAGTTTGTCGTGTTCGTAAGGACCCATGCCGAGCCGGTAGAACTGTGCGTGTGTGATCACCGCCAAGAAAAGGGCAGGAGTGCCGGTTACTCTTCTTTCTTTTGGGTTGTCGTTAAATACTCTAAAAATGAACCGCCTGATCATCCACATAAGTTTCCAAAAATCAGGATAAAAAGCAAACTTCCCGACATGTGGAAGAACTTTAATCACCATCAATGCGTACGCAGACCGCTTTCCGGCGAATGTCTGCTCAACGTACTTCAGCCATATAGGGGTTAAAAGCTTTTTGTGCATATCGCCAAATTCAAGCATCTTTTGACAGCCTGGTGAATCTAATTGGAGCACTATACTGTCAAATGCCGGTTTGGCTCTTGGAACCATTTTAAGAGACACCTCGACGCATGCCAGAGCGCAATGGTAGGCATGTTGTTCCGGTTGAATCAGATGCTTTACCGAACCGGGGAAAAATTCCGGATAACTCTCTGGTCTTCTTCTCGAATGCCTCAATTGCATTTGGTTTGAAGACCTAACAGCACGTGAAATCTTGCTTGAACCCAGACATGTGCCAGAATTCTTGCTGCCCATGATCAAATTCTAGCACAACAATGCCGCCTATCCAAAAGGGTTAGCCCTTGTCCGCTTCTGACAAGAGGTATATAATCACCATAACCAAAAGGACTTGGTTTTGGAGCCTTCCATTAGAGAGCGATGCTGATTGCATGAACGAAAACAAACATATTGTAAATCATCATTCCTTACCGTCTTCAGGAATAAGGGACAATTACCACCGTGGTAGTGTCGGTGATTTCTTACGGGCCAAAATTCAGGACAAATCGAAATTATCGATAGTTTCTGCTTATTTTACTATCTACGCTTTCGCCGCTCTCAAGGACAAGTTAACCAACATAGAAAGTCTTCATTTTCTTTTTGGCGAACCGAGTTTCGTGAAATCTATTGACCCTGATAGAAGTGACAACAAAAGTTTCAGGATTGAGAACGACACGATTGAGTTAACAAATCAACTTCAGCAAAAATTGGTGGCTGCCGAATGTGCGCAATGGATAACAGATAAGGTTGAAGTCAAATCCATAAAGCAATCCAATTTACTACATGCGAAAATGTACCACATTGCTCGTGGCGAAGTTGAAGACGCCATCATGGGTAGTTCAAATTTTACGGTCAGAGGGCTGGGGCTTGGCACGAATGGAAACAACATCGAGCTTAATCTTGACGTAGACAGCAATCGTGACCGTAACGACTTAAAAGCCTGGTTTGACGAACTTTGGAATGACTCCAACTTAGTAGAGGATGTTAAACAAGAAATTTTACTCTATCTTGAGCAGCTATACCGAAATCAGTCTCCGGAATTTGTTTACTATAAAACCCTTTTTCATATTTTTGAGCAATACCTGAGTGAGCAGTCGAAAGCCGACCTTTTACTGGGTGAAAAAAGCCAAATTGTTGATACTGATATTTGGAAAGCTCTCTTTGAATTCCAGAAGGATGGGGTCAAAGGGGCTATCAATAAAATTCTTAAACACAATGGTTGTATTATCGCGGACAGTGTAGGTCTGGGCAAGACCTATGAGGCTCTGGCAATCATTAAATACTTTGAACTGCGGAATGATAAAGTTCTAGTTTTATGCCCAAAAAAGCTACGCGAAAACTGGACTGTATACCAAGCTCAAAATAACAGTGAGCTAAATCAATTTTTGAAAGACAGGTTTGGTTACACAGTCTTGTGCCACACAGACCTCAGCCGTGAGGGGGGAAAGAGCGGAGATATTAACCTGGCTAATCTCAATTGGGGGAACTATGACCTGGTTGTCATTGATGAGTCACATAACTTCCGTAACAATACCAAGGGAAGTCGCGACGAAGATGGTAAAATTATTCGTAAAAGCCGCTATGAGCGATTGATGGATGACGTCATTAAGACCGGTGTAAAAACTAAGGTTCTGCTGATCTCCGCCACGCCGGTGAATAATGACCTCAAAGACTTACGTAATCAGTTGTATTTCCTCATTGAAGGGAAAGAGGATGCCTTCAAAGATTCAATCGGAATTGCGAGCCTGAAAGATACATTAGCCGCGGCTCAGCGTGCTTTTACCGATTGGACGAAGACCGATAAGAGCCATACAACCAGTAATCTTTTAATAAAACTTGGTTCAACTTTCTTTAAACTACTGGATGAACTTACAATTGCCCGCTCCAGAAAGCATATCCAAAAGTATTACGCCGATTCTGTTAAACAGTTAGGCGGATTCCCAGACCGGCTGAAACCCATCTCATTGGTGGCTGATATAGACACCAAGAAAAGGTTTTCATCCTACGATCTTTTGAATGATGAAATATCCAAGTATCGTCTTTCTTTATTCAATCCATCAATGTACGTGCTCCCGGAGCACCAGGCAAAATACAATCAAGAAACCGTAAATAACTTCCGCCAGAGCGACCGTGAGAACTTCCTCATCGGCATGATGAAAGTTAACTTTCTCAAACGCCTCGAGAGTTCCGTTCATTCTTTCGCTTTGACCCTGGACCGGACAATAAATAAAATTGAAGATTTGAAAAAGCGTATTGAGCGGTTTAAACAATATAAGAATGAAAATCCAGATTTAGATTTCGATGCTCTGACTAGTACTGATACTGACGATGAGGAGCTGCAAGAAGCCTTGGAAGTGGGTAAGAAATTCACCTACAAAATGGCTCACCTAAGACTTGATGATTGGCTTAAAGACCTTGATGCCGACCTCCAAAATCTGGAGCGCCTTCACGCTTCGGCGCAAGCCATAGATCCCTCCCGGGACGCCAAAATGCAGCAATTAAAGGATTTAATCGCTAAAAAAGTTAACCACCCTAATACGGACAAGGCTGGTAACCTGAACCGGAAAGTGCTCGTATTTACCGCCTTTGCTGATACGGCAGTCTACCTTTACGATAATCTTCAGGAATGGGCGAATAAAGACCTAAAAATAAACCTGGCGTTGGTTACCGGTGGCTCTACCGAAAACAAGACTACGTTTGGCAAAAATGAGTTTAACAATATACTCACCAATTTTTCACCCGCCTCCAGAAAGAGAACAAAAATGCCGTCGATGCCGCAGGAAGGGCAAATTGATTTGCTGATTGCAACGGATTGTATCTCCGAAGGTCAGAACTTGCAGGATTGTGATTATCTGGTAAATTACGATATTCACTGGAACCCGGTGCGCATCATCCAGAGGTTTGGCAGAATTGACCGTATTGGTAGCATTAATAACTCCGTGCAACTGGTGAATTTCTGGCCCACCGCAGATTTGAACAAATACATCAATTTAAAGAGCAGAGTTGAGGCTCGGATGGCTTTGGTCGATGTTTCGGCTACTCTCGAAGATAACCCGCTTAAAGAGATAGAAGATTTAATTCAGGATGAACTCAAATATCGTGACAAGCAACTGATTCGTCTCAAAGACGAAGTGCTGGATATGGAAGATTTTAACGAGTCAGTATCATTAAATGAATTTACACTGGATGATTTCCGTATCGATTTGCTGAATTATATCGAGAGCAACCGGAAGCTATTAGACGACGCTCCATTAGGTCTTTATGCCCTCGCGCCCCCAAATCCTACCTATGCGATGATTTCTCCGGGAGTTATCTTCTGCCTGAAACAAAAGGGAGACTCGCGCGGGAGTGAAACTATCAATCCTTTGCAGCCATATTTCTTGGTCTATGTTCGGGATGATGAAGTTGTTCGTTATACCTTCGCCCAACCAAAGCAAATACTGGAAATTTTTCGGGTGCTCTGCGCCGGCAAAGCTGTGCCGTATGAAAACATTTGCAATCTGTTTGACCAGGAAACCGTCAACGGCAGTGACATGGATAAATATTCAGGCTTACTGAAAGCAGCCGTAGATTCAATAATCCACACTTCCCAAAAAAGGGCTATTGGCCATTTACAGAGCGGGCGCGGGGCGGTGCTGGTAGACCAGGATAAACAAGCCAAAGAGGTTGATGACTTCGAATTAGTAACGTGGTTGGTGATCAAGAATGAATGAACTTGAAGCCAAAAGGGAAATCGAGAATGCTTTATTGGCATTCTCTGGAGGAAATTTCGCGGATTGTGCGATAAACCTATTTCGTTCTCTTGGCTATGTAAGTGAGAAGAGACCCCTCCAGCCATCATACAAACCCTTCGAATTTCTGGATATCTATAACCCGGAAAGTAAGTTAAACTACGATAAAGCCCTTACCAAACAATGGGAATCCATACACTTCCTATTCCAATTAACTTCAGAGGAGATTAAATCAGTTTCTCAGCCTTCTCTTGATATCGGGACTCTAAAACGAGTTGATGATTCTATAATCGAATCTTATCTTTTCTTTGCCTTGAAATTAACAGAGGGACATTACACTCGTACTGACCTGGCCAGCATTACGCGTGAGATTAACAAAATCTTTCCCATGCCGGTTATGATCTTATTTTGTAACAGCGATACATTGACTCTGTCGATAATCAATCGGCGATTGAGTAGAGTTGATGAGAGCAAGGATGTCCTTAAAAAGGTCACCCTCGTGAAGGACATTAATTACTCTGACCCTTTACGTGCACATATTGAGATTTTGTATGACCTTTCATTCGATCGTTTACACCAAGAATATTACATTCACAATTTTGTCGGACTCCACCAGGCATGGGAAAAGCGCCTGGCCAGCTTTGCTCTCAATGAGAGTTTTTACAAGGAGGTTGCAAACTGGTACTTTTGGGCAACGAAAGATTCGGGTGTTATCCTGCCTCGCTCGATTACTGTAATTAAAAACGTGGATGAGAGAGAAAAACAACGGTCCATGTTCTTTATCCGTCTACTCACCCGACTTATCTTCTGCTGGTTCCTGCAAGAGAAAGGGTTCTTACCCCGTGACCTATTCCGGTACCGTTTCGTTGAAACTATGCTCAAGGACGTGTCACCCGCGTCGGGCACTTATTATCGAGCTTTTCTCCAAAACCTTTTCTTCGCCACTCTCAATAAAGAACGAGAGCATAGGGATTGGCGAAAAAAATATTCTGGATCTAGAGATGGAAATCGGGGTGTTACAAATCTTTGGCGTTATCAAGATCTGATAGTAGACCCTGAGCAGTTTGAATCTTTGTTGAAGGATCGTATCCCATTTGTTAACGGCGGTCTTTTTGACTGCCTTGACGATGTTCATGATGATGGGAAAACACCGAATGTACGTCTCGATGATTTTTCAGAAGAGAAAGATAATGAACTTTGCCTGCCTAATGAGCTATTCTTTGGAGAAGAACGGGAAGTTGACTTGAGTAGTATTTACGACGATACTCGGCACAAGAAAGAGAAGGTAAGTGGTCTCATTGACATCCTAAGCCGGTACAAGTTCACCGTGGAGGAGAACACTCCTTTGGAAGAGGAAATCGCTCTCGATCCGGAACTCTTAGGCAAAGTATTTGAGAATCTTCTCGCCTCATACAACGAAGATACGGGCACTTCCGCTCGTAAAGCTCTTGGAGCTTTTTACACCCCACGCGAAATAGTGAGCTATATGGTGGACGAGGCTCTCTTCAGCTACTTGACTGAAAAGGTACCTTCTATAAGTGAATTGAAACTACATGCACTGTTCAAGACCAATGAACAACTAAAAGACTTCTCACAGTCGGAAAGAAAAGATTTGGTTAGAGTCATCGGCAGTGTTAAGATATTGGATCCTGCGTGTGGCTCCGGGGCTTTCCCGATGGGCGCGCTCCATAGACTCGTAGATCTATTGCAGAAGCTGGACCCCAATAACGAAGGATGGAAACGAGACAGGCTGGATGAAGCTGAGAGATATTATGACTTGCTCCGCCAGACCAACGCGCAACGAACAGAATTAGCCGAGGTCGAAGATCGTATCGAAGATATCCGACGTTCCTTCGATACACGATTTCACGCCTTGGATTTCGCCCGCAAGCTTTATCTGATTGAGAATTGCATATATGGCGTCGATATCCTACCAGTAGCCTGCCAGATTGCTAAACTCCGTTTCTTTATTGCCCTTATTGTTGATCAACACCTGGATTTACGCGCCACCAATCTTGGAGTGAGGCCATTACCAAACTTGGAGACAAAAATCGTTGCTGCAGACGCGACCGTAGGTATACGGAAGATTGGACAGCAATTACTTCGCAACGTAGAAATCGATGCGAGGGAAGCTGATCTCAGGCGGGTTCGTGAACAACACTTTATGGCACGCACCCCCGATACAAAAGCTAAGTATCGAGAGCAAGACGCGAAGCTTCGTGTTACTATTGCTGATTTACTTGTCGATAATGGTTGGGACACCTCAATAGCAAAAAAGCTAGCTTCATGGGATCCCTACGATCAAAACCACGCAGCCACCTTTTTTGACTCAGAGTGGATGTTTGGACTGCCATTAGGTAAAGTCAATCTTAAAGGGACTTCATCGACAACCATTCTAGGGCGTCTTTCTATAGTTAACGAAGCTGGCGGACAAATGGAACTGTTAACTCCTAATGAGGTAGAAAGCGGGTTCGATATTGTCATCGGCAACCCACCCTATGTGCGCCTTCAGACACTTAAGCAGCAAAGTCCCGAGTTGGTAGATTTCTACAAGATACAATACCAATCGGCGCAGAAAGGCAACTACGACCTATACGTTGTTTTCGTTGAAGCTGGATTGAGCTTTCTGAAACCCGATGGTCACCTCGCATACATTCTGCCTCATAAGTTTTTCAACGCTCAATATGGAGAGCCTCTCCGGTTATTGTTGTCGAAAGGTCATCATCTACGGCACATAGTCCACTTCGGTGACCAGCAGGTATTTCCTGGCGCTACTAACTACGTCTGTTTACTTTTCCTAGCAAAGGCTGGGATAGAGTCTTTACACTTCATCCAAGCTGACGATCTGAGCATTTGGATTAAATCGTTTAGTGGGACAGGTGGAGATTTTCTAGCTAAGAGCATTACTGCCACCGAATGGAACTTCTCGGTGGGCACTAAGTCTAGCGTTTTCCAACGGCTAAATGAAATGCCACTGACACTTGGAGATATCTCAAGGAGAATTTTTCAGGGGCTAGTCACTGGATCCGATGCCGTTTTTATTATGAATTCTCGTAGCATTGAGTATAATCAATCAATAGTTTTTTCTAGAGCCCTGCAAAAGGAGGTTAAGTTAGAAACAGAACTATTGAAGCCCTTACTCAAGGGATCCGAGATTCACACGTATAATCTAGAATCACCAGCAAATATGATACTTTTCCCTTATCATATAACACAAAACAAACCCATTCTGATAGGCTTAACTCAGCTACAGAATAAATACCCCCTAACATGGAAATATCTCGAGGAAGTGCGAGATACCCTCAAATCTCGAGAAAACGGTAAATGGTTTGACGTGCCAGATTGGTGGCAGTTCGGACGAAACCAAAATATAGCAGAGATGTCCGAACCTAAGATACTCACTCAAGTATTGGCACGTAATGCGAGTTATTCTCTTGATGAGGATGGAAAATTTGCTTTCGTCGGTGGAGGTAATGCAGGTGGTTATGGAGTTATCTTAGACAATAAACACAATGGTCTAACCAAACTAGCACTTGCTGAATTAAATTCTAGCGTACTCGATTGGTATTTGAAACAGATTTCTACGCCATTCCGAGGGGGATTTTTTTCATTTGCTAGGAGATTTATCGAGAAACTCCCAATCGTTATCGGGACTCGCGACCAATCGACTGCAATATGTTCGCTCGTAGATTCGATGCTCTGGTTAAATCGAAGTTTACTTCAACATCCTGAACAAATATCTTCTCGGGATATGCTCATGTCGGGATATTGGACACAGATTCTCAATGGTCTTATCTATGAGCTTTTTTTCCCTGAGGATTTACACGCTCTCAACTTATACCTCTTCGACATGGTTCACCGGGCAGATCTAACAAATTTGGATGATATTCCGGAGCCAGATCGACTAAATTATCTGCACAAAGAGTTTGAGCGTATCTATGATCTCAAGAACCCTCTCCGTGCCGCCTTGCACGATCTTCAAACCGTCGAAGTTGTTCGTATCATTGAGGGCAAATAGTGAAGATCAGTGAAATTGAGATTAAACACTTCCGCGGTTTTCCCGGACCATCTTCCTACACCTTTAAACTCTCAGGTAAAAACCTTTTGCTTTACGGAGAAAACGGCAGCGGGAAGTCTTCTCTTTATCAGGCTCTTAATCAATTATTTAACATAGAAATAAATGCTCCCTCGTTTAATGCGAATTTATTTGGGAAAGATGAGAACGGTAACGATGTAACAGATGGTTATGTTATGGTTCGCTTGGATACTTCACCGCCAACATCATTAACATGGTCACAGACCGGAACAAGACCCACGGACCCAATCTCGATTGATACGGCAATGAGAAAGGGTTTTTTGGAGTATAGGTCATTGCTCCGAACGAACTTTACCCCATATGCAGACGACAACCTTAATGAGCGACTTTTCCACTTAGCTGTGGATGTGTTATTAGAGCGAATTCCTGTTCCATTAAGCGGAGTGCCCCGGATGTTAGGTGATTATTGGAAAGCTGTCCGTAAACCAAAAACACATCATAAACACAATCTAGAAACAAGCGCAAACGCGATCAACCAATTCAACCAGGCTCTCAAGGCTATCCTCCCTCAAGTCGAAGCCGAAGCAACACTATTACTAAACCGTTTTACTGGCCATCACATGAAGCTAAATATCGAATTTCATGACTTGTTCTACGATAAACCTACAAGGACAATCAAGAATCAAGATCTCAATTTACGAGTTGAGTTCAATGGTAAGCATATTCCCAAACATCATGATTTATTGAATGAGGCAAGACTATCCTCCTTGGCTTTGGCGTTATTCCTGGCCTCCGTTAAATTAAGCAACCCAGTACCAGGTCCGGCAGTGGTTTCCCCTCTGAAATTATTGGTACTGGATGACGTGTTAATAGGGCTTGATCTTTCAAATCGTCTTCCTTTGCTTGACATACTCGAAAATGAGTTTAAAGATTACCAGATAATTCTATCCACCTATGATCGAGTATGGTTCGATTTAGTCCATCTTCAGACACAGGCAGGTGGACTGTGGGTTAATGCTGAACTGTATTCTGATAGGTTCGGTGATCCAGGATATGAGTTCCCCGTTCTTAAGACAAGCGGTGGCTATCTCGCACAAGCCAAGGAACATTACAATAACCATGACCACCGTGCGGCAACCGTATATACAAGAGCGGCATTTGAAAACAAGTTGAAAAACTTTTGCAGTGATAAGCACCTTCCTGTTTGTTACGACAAAGACCCACATAAAATATCATCGGAAGACCTTTGGACGGCTACACTTAAAGCTAAAAAACAAGATGGGGTTACTCCCTACGTAGATACGATGACTAAAGGTAAGATTGAAGCGCTTCGAAAGATCGTACTCAACCCTCTTTCTCACGCCGGTGCAAATAGCATCACTAAAACGGAAGTAGAAGCCGCTATAAAAGCCGTAGAAACATTATCTCTAACATAGAATATGTACGTCTTATAGTAAGGAGGCATTATGGTAGTAAATAGAACATCAAAATTACCAGATTACTATATTGCAGTATTCGGAGACCCGGTGGGGCCACCAACAAAAGACCGAGTGGAAGATGGGAGATATATCCCGGACCAGAACCATTGGCCGTCCGGCATAATAGCGGGTGACTTGATGCTGATCTATTGCACCGAATCGTATCTTGGACGTGAAAAAGAAATCCCAGGTATTGCGATAGTCATTTCAGCCGATAAGAGTAATAATGCTATTTATTATCGATACCTACCTTTAGAGCAACCAGTGACGTTGGATGATATCAACAAATGTTTATTGCCAATAGACAAAGCGAAATTCGATAATCGGCGATTCTCAACCTTTTGGATTTTTAAAATTGATCGAACATCATTTAGTTGTGTGATCAAAGGTCATGATATCAATTGGCCGTAAATGGTGCTGACGTCCAGATGAAGATTTACAGTTGAAATAATAACCTGCTAGAGAGATTTAAGAGTAAGAGTTTTGGATGGTGTATAGATGAAAGCAAGCGAAGCAAAATTCCTTGATTTTCTCAAGAAGTCACCCCAATTCGTAATACCTATCTACCAGCGAACGTATAGTTGGACCGAGAAGGAATGTAAGCAACTTTGGGAAGACATTTTACGTACCGGTCGGAATAATGCAATATCCGCTCATTTTGTTGGTTCGATTGTTTATGTGGAAAAGGGCCTGTACCAGATAACGAGCCAATCACCCCTATTAGTCATAGATGGCCAACAACGGTTGACGACTATTACACTGTTGATTGAAGCATTAGCACGCAGTCTGGGAGGAACTGAGCCCATTGACGGTTTTTCAGCCAAGAAATTGCGTAATTATTTTCTGCTGAATCCCCTTGAAGAGGGCGAACGCAAATATAAACTGGTACTCTCGCAAACGGACAAGGCTTCATTGGTAGCACTTGTGGATCAGCAAGCTAAACCTAGTGAACACTCGATACGCGTAGAGTCCAATTTTACCTTTTTCAGTGACTGTTTGGCTGAAGTCAAGGATGACCTAGAGTCAGTGTGTAAAGGCTTGGCAAAGCTGGTGATCGTTGATATTTCGCTCAACCGTGATCAGGATAATCCACAACTTATTTTTGAAAGTCTCAACTCAACCGGTCGCGAACTAAGTCAGGCTGACCTTATTCGCAATTTTATTCTAATGGGATTAGAACCTCAAATTCAAACGAAACTGTATGAACAGCACTGGCGCCCGATGGAGAAGGATTTTGGGCAAGAAGCCTATACTACTCATTTTGATAGCTTCATGCGTGATTATCTGACTGTTAAGACCGGAGAAATTCCGAATATACGCGCGGTATATGATGCTTTCAAAGAATATGTTCTGTCGCCCAAAATCAATAGCGTTGAGGATTTAGTTACAGACATTCACCATTTTGCCGGTTATTATTGTGCTATTGCATTGAATGCTGAAACAGACTCCGACCTTAGGACAATATTCCGCGATATTCGAGAGTTGAGAGTCGATGTAGCCTATCCTTTTCTATTAGAACTATATCGTGACTACGCACGTACGATATTGTCAAAGGAGGAATTATTACAGGCTGCAAGGCTTGTCGAGAGCTATGTGTTCCGCCGTGCAGTGTGTGGTATTCCAACTAACTCTATGAATAAGACTTTTGCCTCGTTCTCTCGAAGCCTCAAGAAGGATAGATATTTAGAGAGTATTCAAGCCGGTTTCTTATTGCTGCCATCTTATAGACGTTTCCCGTCCGATGATGAGTTCAAGCTAAAACTACAAATCAAAGACCTGTACAATTTCCGCAGTCGCAGTTACTGGTTACGTCGGATAGAAAATCATAACAGGAAGGAAAGGGTGCCGGTAGACGAATATACTATAGAACACATCCTTCCGCAAAATGAAAACCTGTCACAGCGATGGAAAGACGAACTAGGGCCAGATTGGGAGCGAATCAAGAAAACTTATTTACATACTTTGGGCAATTTGACACTGACTGGCTATAATTCGGAATACAGTGACAGACCTTTTATAGAAAAACGTGATATGAAAGGCGGTTTTGCTGAGAGTCCTTTACGCCTAAACGATGGTCTTTCTAACTTGCAGGCTTGGACAGAACAAAGCATACAAAACCGTGGGAATACTCTCGCTGAACGAGCCGTTGATGTATGGACAGTTCCAATGGTGGAGCCGTCAATATTAGAGGCGTATAAACCTAAGACCACAACGACAACATATAGCATTGGTGACCATGCTCATCTCTCTGGTGGTCCGCTTCGTGAGGTTTTCGAAGCATTCCGCAAACAAGTGCTCGAATTAGACCCGGTAGTGACAGAAGAGTTCCTCAAACTCTATGTCGCCTACAAAGCTGAAACCAACTTTGTTGACGTAGTCCCTCAGGCAAAGCGACTTCGACTGTCCCTTAACATACCATTCCCGGAGATTAACGACCCCAAGGGAATCTGCCGTGATGTATCAGGATTGGGTCGTTGGGGTAACGGCGACACTGAGGTTGGCCTATCAACACTGAGTGAGATACCATACGTTATGGGTCTTGTCCGACAGTCTTTCGAAAAACAAATGGGAAGTGGTAGCGGTGACTCATAATTCAGAAAGGCTAACCTAAAGAAGCCGTAAGCCTTCCGACAGTAGCGTACTGGGATAAGAATAAGGAGTAAGATACGCCTGAATTATTTGACTTCAGACACTTGAAGACCTTGTAGAAGACAAGCGAATATCGGAAACTCTTCATTCATCTCACAAAAGCTTATTTAGTTACATTTAATCACTTGCAACCTTTATTTTTCAATACTCAGGTCATCGTATTATAATGGTAAGATCGCATAATAATCTGGGACAAACCGGTGAGAATCAAATGGGAGTTGTTCGGTCTATTATCATTCAAGTAAAAAGGAACACGCACGGCGACAAGTCGAATGCACCGCCTGGTATCAAAACCGATTACGAAAAAGTGCTAGCAGTAGGTACTGGTGGTTTGATTGATGAAAAAGTTGCGGCTCAGATCCTGTCAGCTGAGATTAGCCCACGACATCAAGAGAGCACTCTGGCTGTTCAGAGTAGTCTACAATATGTCCTTGAGAGCAAAACGGGCCGCGATTTTCTGAAAGCATATGCGGCTTTTCGTGAGGCTTCCTGCGTTTATCCCTCCACTTCGCGAAACTGGCACAGTGGTGAACGCATTCCTTTAGTGCATGCTGAGGAAGTAGCTAATGATGCAATCGTCTTAGCTTTCCAAGCTCACTACAAATCTGCCTATCAACGCCTTCGGGAAGTAATTGAGATGGTATTGCTGCAGGTGTACTTTGCTAAGCTTAAAGACAAGTCTGTTGTTGGAAAATGGGGTCGTGGAGAGATAGAAACGCCCCCTTTAAAGACGATGTTGGGCGAGATGGCAAAAGATGCACACTTTCAATCTGGTGACAAGAAGCTTGACATTGCCGCTAAGTTGCGCCGTACCTATTGGGATCTGGGGGCGTACACTCATACCCGTGGAGTGCCGACAATCGACATGGGTCTTGTAGGTTCGAATATCCTTGCCTTTACTCCAGATGCTCTAGACCGTTTCTTTGTTCTCTTCGAATTGGTATGTCGCCTCTGCATTACCTTCATTGCTATCTTTTTCCCACAAGCAATTATATCGGTGCCTGCTTTTGCGAAATTTGGGCATCTTGACCCAGTTTGGATTCGTCGGAGCGACCAAGTCAAGTGTATTCGGTCTGCGCCATCTGAAGCAGACCTCAACATGCTCGAAGGTTTAGCTAAGTCAAACTCATGGTTTGAGACACTCTGCGCCAAAATCAATTCTCTTCCGGATTTGAGCGCCCCGGAGGTCGAAGAGACTTACGATTTTGTCATTAACGCAGGAGTGGATGCAGTCGTTGATGCGTTGAAGGAGATCGACAAGCTCTTGGAATGAAGTCGAGGTAGGGATTCTTTGACTCGACACCTTCCAGTATTTTGTGACTCCCCCAATGGCCGTAAGTCGGCCTGTTCGGCGTGGTTCAACAATCTAGCGAAAAGTGATGGATTTTCTATACACCTTATAATATAAAAAGGGGAGAATTAATATGAGATATGTTAGGATTCAGAATTTCGCCGTCGAGGTAATCAAACCGATCATTAAACACTTAAAAACAATCAAGAAAACAAACAAAATGCCATGGAAACAAATTGAAACCATATTAAAAATACTATATCCGGAAACGAAATACGAAAATGTGTCTAAAGGTTATTTTAAGCATGTATTCGTTATTCATACTGACACCAGATGGTTTGCTTTAAAGATAGGGCGAAAACCTGAACATATTAAGAAAGATTTTAAGACCTATATCGATTTACCAAAAACATCACGAAATCGGTATTATGCCAAAATCTATTGGGTAAAAGATATATTTATGCTACAAAAATGGGGAGACAAAGTCGAGGTCCCGCATGACGAGCTTATCCGATTAAAAGAATGGGGACGGAAACAGGGACTGAAAGATATAAGGCCCGCTAACATAATGAGAGTTGATGGTAGATTCAAAATCGTTGACGCTGAAAAATCGTGACACAATATTACCTGATTACCTGCCAAAAGATAATCTCCATTGAACAAATGCTTGGTTAGTTACTTGCGCAAGGGGGCACGTATATTGGAGTAGACTAGGCCTTACCGATTCTGAACATCTTGGTACTACATACCGGACATGTACCTTGGGACGCCGGCTTACCGTTCTTCATAGTGATGCTCTTGGCCCCTTTAATTTCCCGCTTGGTTTTACACTTCACACAATAACCCTGCATGCTTTATTCTCCTTACCGTATTTGTATTGAGACTAATCTATTCTAGGCACCTATGTCAATATGCGGGCGGTCTGGAAACAAAAAACAGGCCGGGGAATTCCCCCGGCCTGTTTTTTTTACATGGATTAGAACTCAAACAGGGCTGGTGCCAGGTCAACGGCTAATACTCGTCGGGGAATAGGATGGTGGTGGCGCTCTGGTCGGCCTCGGTGATTATCCAGATCACCGCTACTCCGTTCTTGGGGAAGCGGTCATCGTTATAGGCCGATAGTAGTCGAGTACCCTGTTTGAGCGCCTGGTCGTTGGTCTGTTTATCCTCGTCGTCCACGTCTCCCCAGTCGCCTTTGACGTGGCGATTGAGGGATTTCTGGACAAACTTTGCGAAATCCGGGTTCTCGCTCGCCAAGTCATAAACTCCTCTTGTAGCCACTATTTGCCCGGTGTGAAACGCCGGGTTGATTACGAATAAGGCATCCATGGTTATCCCTCCTTTTTTCTCCTAGAAGAACGATGGCTGGACCGGCCTGGTTTCCAGCTCTCTTGTTTTGCCTTGGTCTTTTGCCTCACGGCGCTCTCCGTGTGCCGTTTCCTTGCGGTGCTTCACTCGTTGCCGGTAGATCCAGTTCTTCAACTCTTTCAAGTCGCGCCACTGGCTCTCGGTTAAGGCCTCGACCTTTATATCTTCCGGTAGCTCGCTCTTCGCCTGGCTCTTCATTTCCCCGCCGGCGACGTACAGGTATATCTGGGTCCAATCGCCTCCGATTGGCGCTGAAAGCGAGGCAGTAAACAAGTAACAGGCAGCCTCGGCATCAGTGGCGGTTATTTCTCTGTTTTCCCTGGTGGCTACTATGTTTTCAGCAAGGCGCTCAAGGGTGACCCTTGTTCTCAGCCACTCGGGCAAATCATCTCCCCAACCGCCGGGCATTACTATGATGGGGTCGAAGAGGGCGCCAACTATGTCATCTATCCAGCCATTAACTTTTCGGTCAGAGGCTGTCATATTGAACCTCCTTTCATGGTGTGTTATTAACTAATAAAGAGGGGTGCTGGAGCGTACGCCCCAGCACCCCCACCTTTCCAGGTCGAGATTAGGTAGTTGTCTTTCTGCGGCGTTTCTTGCCGGCTGGTTTGTCTGCCACGGCAACAGTTTCTTCCGGCTCAGGTGTCACTTCGCCGGTCTCCTGCTCCTCTTGAGCAAGTTCCACTTCGAGCGAGGCTTCCGGTTCCTCCTCTTCCGGATGTTCCTCGATTATCTCTGGTTCTGGCTCCGGTTCTTGAGTGGCCACCGGCTCATCGCCCCATTTCACGGACATAGGCATGATGAGGACACGGGGCGAATTCTGGTACTCGAAGGCTAGCGGGCCGGTAGCGTCGTATTGGGATAAAGTGATGATCCCCTGCTTGCCGGCAAGGTAGCGGAGAAGGTAGGCGTAGTTGATGGCCGTTCTCCCTGGCTCGCCTTGAGTGCTTATAGCGCCCAGGGTAGCCCTGATTTCCTGCTCCTCTCCTACAGCGGAGACGGTCAGCTTGCCTTCAGCGAACTCCATGCGGACGATGCCACTGCCGTCTTTGGCGATGTCCCGGACCCGTTTGACCGCCGCTTCTAGTTGCGGGGCGAAGAGATGGCTCTGCAGGATAGGTTCTCCCTTGGGAATGAGCGCCAGCCATTCGGGTGGGTTCCCCTGTATCAGGTTGATGATGACGGACGCCGACTGACCGAAGTCGACTCTGAGCTTGTTCTCGCCGATTAGAGCTATATGGAGTTGCCGCTTGGCGGTAATTACCGATATCAAGGAATCGGCAGCTGATGGCGGTGTACGCGGCGTCTTATCGAAGACATGCCCCAGGATGAACACGCTACGTGCCGGCACTATGGCTTTCTCTTCAAGAGGGAAGGTTAGCCCCAGCACCTGATGGGACATCGTGAAGCCGTCTCCAGCAGCTACCTCGATAGGTCTACCCAATACCAGGGTTACGCCGCTAAGCACCGGCCGCTGGGTATCGGTTGCCGTGTATGGCAAGGCGGCCTGCATCGCCGATACCAGGGCGTCGCCATCGATTAAGCCTTCGGCCCTGGTTTCCAGTTCGGGCAGCACCGGGAAGTCCTGGACATCCTCTGTGGGATAGACTGCTGTGCCGCCGTCCCATGCCAGGGAAAGCTTTCTACCCTGAGCCTCGATCTTGAGGGTGTTGCCGGGTATGTACTTTAGAGTATCGGCAAGGGAGGCATAAGGAAGGAGCATAGGCTCAGTAGCTTCGGGCAGGTCATATATGACCATGGTTTCGAGGTCGGTCGCGACCGCTTTGCCATCACCGACCCTGATGTAGCCGGCAACTTTTAACGTAGACTTCCTGGGGATCACCGGTTTCATCAGGGTCACTAGCTCTCTCAGCTTGTTAACTTGAATTTCCATTTGTATTTCACCTCCTTTTTGGCCACTTATTCAGCCTTTGGAGGCCAGCCCAAAAGCTTGCAGATAATAGGTGTCTCTTAAAAGAACTTCGGTTGAGGCGGGGCCGCTTTAGCAGCCGGCTTTCTTGCCACTGAGGTTGTTGCCACAGGTACTACCGGCTTGGGTAAATCAGCCTTCGGATACCGCGGAGCGGCGGACCACTGCAGCTTAGCCTCAGCCACCAGAACAGGTACTACCTGCAGAACAGCGGCCAGGTCGCCTTCCATGGTCTTGTACACCGGGTCACAATCGGGGGATTGCACTCCCAGCATCGCTTTGTTGGCCTTCAGTATGATAACGACCTTTAATTCACTGGCCGGCTTCTCGGCGGGCTTAGGGATCTCTGTGGCCACTGTCGCTGCAGGGGTTCCTTGTACGGGAGCTGTTGCTTCTTCATCTTCTCCCTCTTCAGAACCTGTGGTTTCTTCTTCGTCAGACATTGGTTACCTCCTTCTGAGTGAATATCGATTGCCCATAGAGCAATCGTTTCTAAACAGGGTGTCGACCTTCACCCCACACATGCGAGCTACTATCTCTGGTTCGGCAAGTACCGTCTGCAAGGTGCCGGCATCCAAATCGATGTAGGCCCCCATCCAGGTGAGCTTTTTGTTGAGCAACCGGTACATGAATTCCAGCACCAGCGTGGCCATCGCCTGGTTGATGATTGGACTTTGCTCTTCGGCGGCAACCGCCTCGGCGCAGTCCAAGGTATCAGGTTTCTTTTTGGTAGGCGGCGACAGGAGACTGGGGAGCTGCCATGACGGCATCGGCAGCCCTTCTACCTCTCCGGATTCTTTAATAAACGGGATGCCGAGGAGTTCGAGGTTTCCGGCGCTGCCAAGCAGTACCTGCCCTGATGAGAATCCGTTACCGGCGTCCAGCCACCAGTTGCCGAAGCGCAGTGTTTTACCAATTTGCCGCCGGGCATCGGCGTTATCCACACAGCCGATAATGATCCCCTGGATGGCAGGGCTGCGCAGACCGCCGCCCCAGCTCTCACCAATAAGGTCAGGCATATAGGGATAGACGCTGTACGCGATACGCCGGTGGAACTGCCGGGATAGTCGCTCGGCCAGCGCCTGGGACTTGAACTTGTCCAGGTCGCCCTCGTAGAAGTTCTGGCGCAACAGGTTATGCGGCTCAACCCTGTCGGGGTCGATGAGAAGGATGGGTATATCGCTGCCGATAAGCAGCCGGCATAAGCCTTCAGCGACGAAAGAACCTGTCCCACCGCAGCCAACTACTGCTATGTTGAATTGCTGGGGCATGTGGTTCAACGATACTGTGTACGTCACCTTCAGTTTTTACCTCCTCTTCTTCAGATTCGACTGCCCTGGTCAGGGAGCCGTCAAAGACATCCCGCCAGGCCAGGCTGTGAAAGTAACCGTAGACGCCGACTCTCAGCTTGACTACCGGCGTGGCGTTCAACCTGCCGACCACGGCATATAATTTCAGCCCGGTCTCGTCTTTATCGTCCGTTTGATGGCTGAAAAATGCCGGCATATGGGCGTGGGAGTGGATATCGAGCACTACTGAATCCCCAACCTCATAAACGACGCTGGCATCGCCCTCATCCTGTACCGGTGTGTAGAAGTGGTATCCCGCAGCGGCGGTCACAGCGACATAGCGCTCTCTATCAGGGGCGGCCAGAAAAGCATCGAGCGCCTGGTCGAAGAAGTGCTGCGGAATGCTCCCGTAGGTGAGAGCAATCTTCGGCTTCATGGGCGCCAGCCCTCTAACTTCGCACTCGGCGACCGGCACCCGGGCGGCGAGTATTGGGCTAGAGGCCTCGATGAAGAGGCCATTGGCCGCCAGGATATAGTTGTAGTAGATGCCTTTCTCCCCGGAGATACCCTCAGGGGCATTCACTAAATACCCGACCATTTTCATTCCTCACATCTCCATGTTCATCAGGTCTTTCAGGTTGCCGATACGGACCAGATCGCCGGCCGGGAACTTCTTCTTGTTGTCCAGAGACTCCCAGAGCCTGACGATGTTATTCGGGTAGAGTTGAGACCTGTTTTTCAGGTTGGCGCTTGCGGTAAAGAAAGAAGTGAAGAAAGACTGCACCGTATCGGCGACTCTCGTGGGATACTTGTGGGTGCCGGCACAGGAGAGTCCGTTTTCATGGATGTTGCAGAGAGGGGCATTGTAAACGTCGTCTGTTTCTTTCGCCGGCTTCTTTTTCAATGCGTAGACCCAGGGCGCTTTCCCGGGAGAGCACAGGAACATAAGGCCGGGCAAGGGCAGATTAAAGCGCCGTGGAGCTGAGTTGATGTCGAGTTCGAGAGCGACCTTCCATATCTTCGGCTCCACGTAGATTGCGTACACCGGACCGCCCCGGGTATTGCGCCACCATATAGTTCCGGGCGGCAGCAGTCCGGTGCCGAACGCCAGGTCGTTGGCCAGGGCGTGGGCCACGTCCATGGCCGAGACCACCCTGGTTGATGAGACTTCCTGGTCGTAGATACTCAGCACTACGGCCTGGTGGTAGAAGTCTAGGCGGGCCCTCAGCTTATCCGGAGGGATACCGAGCTCATCGGGAACAGCCCATTTGAAGCCAGGGGTTTTCTTCTTTGCCACTCATAACCTCCTTTCTGAATTTGTTAGTCAATAAGCAAAGGCAGCTGTTCTTTGGGGATAATGAGGTCTCTGTTATCGGTGAGCAGAGCCACGAGCTTTCTGAAGGTGCGCTCCGGCTCTTGCTCAAGCAGGAGAGCTACCCGGTGAATCTTATCCAGGATTTCAGTGGCCTGGTGCCAGTCATCAGTCATTTCATCGACTTTGTCCGGATCCCACTCCGGTAGCCCTTCCATCTCAAGGGATTCGCCCATCGTATCCAGGTGAATACAGCCGGTATTGCTGTTTACCCAGTCTGCGAATAGACCTAACCCGTCAAACTCCGTACCATCGGTCAGAGTGTGCAGGTCTTCAGCCGACCAGCCAGTGGCAGGAATCAAGCGGACAAGACCTTCGCCGACGATACCGCCGACTGCCTCCAGGATGGGAATCCGCGGGCCTGGTATCCCATCCGCTTCTTCCTCATCATCCGACAGGCCCAGGGGGTCTCCCTGATCCCAGGGGCACTCTACCAGGGCAAGAGCCAGGATATAGCCTTGCCTCAAGTTGGCAAAACCATGGTAACCATCGTAGGAGAAGCCCAGCGGCTGGAACGGTATGCCGTCAAGGAGTCCGCCGATGCTGAACTCATCGGAAAGCGTATTGTCATGGAGGGGAAAGTAATACCGGCCAAACAGCTGGCTAAACCTCCATGCCCGGCGGTCAAGGTCTTCAGCCATGATATTGACCTCATGCTCCGGCAGATACTCTCTGACAAGGTCACGAAAACCGTTAAACGATTCGCCCTGTTCCAGAAGCTGCATGAAATATGCCAGAGAGGGAGGCCCGCGCATCAGCCTTCGTGCGAGCACGGACAGGGGGAATACCGGAGGAGGTCCAACGTCCTTTGTTTTTTCCTCTGCTTGAACGGAGGGCGGTTTATTACTGCTTGCCAGAGCTACGGCAGCTAGACAAGCCTGTTCGTTGAGTCTTCTTAGCGTCTCAAGGTCATACATCGTCTTGGCCCCGGGCCATCACCCTCTTCAGGCTGTCTACTGCCATCAGAGTTTGAGTTCCGTACATCTTAGCCTCGGCGATAGCCATATTAACTTCCGGCTGGATAGCGGTCACTACGTCATAATCGAGCTGGCCGTCTTTCATGGGGATACGGTTGGCCAGGTCGATTAGCAGGAGACTCTTTTCGGGGACTTTCTTGAGAGCGGCGACGACTCTTTCAATGTCTGCTTCTTCTGTCATTCTTACCCCTTCGTTCCGACTCTCCGCTTGAACTCGTAGATGTCGTCTTCCACCGCCGGGTCGGTCTTGCTTTTCCGCTTGCTGTGAGCGGTATCAGCATTGGCCAGCTCCGGGAAGAAAGAACTCATGTTCTGGCGGACTTCTTCGACTGCCATCTTGGGGTCTGGGTCTGGCAGCTCTCTGCCGTCATAGACAAAGACTCTCGCCATGTTTACACCTCCTCTCTTTATTTATTTGACTATCCTCCTCTGTCGCCGAAGTAATCCCCGCTCCTCTCGTCAGCGACCTGGCCGTTTTCAATGCGGAACATGCCGTTGAATTGCATCAAGCCCTCGAAATACCGCAGGTCGAAGACAAGGTTGGGATAAAGCTCGCCCATTTTCCTGATCAGAGGCTCTGGAGGCGACCAGGCGGTATCAAAGTGGTATGTCAGCGTGCCTTCGTCGCCATAGCTCCTTAGCTCCGGCTCCTGGACGTGACAGAAGCCCCATTTAGTGCCCCAATTCTCGAAGCACCATTCGTAGCCACCGGAATTGAATCCGTCTTTAGGGGCATTGCTCCAATCGTTCGGATGATCCTTCAGGAATAAAGCGGCCGCCTCATCCATCTTCCTGAACTCTTCCGGGTAAGGGATGAGGACTTCTGCGTTCAAGTAGGTTTCTTCACCATACAGGTCTTTGCCCTGCATCCGCTCACGGAACTCCTGTAGCCTTTCCAGCTTGCCTTCAACAGATAAGTCGTTTTCACACCAGTTAGGCATCTTTTCTCACCTCCTTAGGCGCGAACAGCCCATTGAATTTGAACAGCTATGTTTTTATTTGATATGGTCGGCTGCGGGACACTCGTATTGGCCGGTGCGGTGACAGTAGAAGCCCTTGACCGAGATTATCAGGTGGTCGTGAACTTTGATATTCAGGATTTCCCCCGCCTTGTCCAGGCGTTCCCATACTTGGCGGTCTTCCTGGCTCGGCTCAAGCCGCCCTGATGGATGGTTGTGGACTGTGATGATGCCATCGGCGCTGTTGAGAATCGCTTTCTTGAAGATTTCTCTCGGAAAGCAAACGGACTGGTCCAGCGTACCTATAGCAACCAGTTCCTTTTCGATGACTTCCATGTTGGTGTTGAGATGCAGCACCCACATACACTCCCGGTCGGCGGATGCTTCCTCTCTAAGCAGCTCGTAAGCCTGAGATGGACTGACGATGCGCTCTCCTGTGGACTCTCTCACCTTTAGTAGCTTGACTCTCATCGCTCTAGCGCTTTCCAGTCCGGCTCAGAGCCGTCCAGCGGGACTATGGCCAGGACTCCCCATTTGGCTTCCGGGTTGCCCATCCCGAACATTCCAATCATCTTGCTACCGTCGCCGTTGTAGGAAGATAGAATGGTCATCACGCCATTCGTTGAGAAGACATAGGCGTATTCGCAGCCCATGTCGGCGGCGTTCTTCTCGGTGACGAGCAGTTCGTCTTCACTCCTGTCGCCGTGGCAGTAGCACTCGGCGTTGGTTGAGTGGGGCACTTCAAAAGAGTGCCCTAGAGCCACGTAGTTGCCGTTGGCCATTTCTCGGCGGACTTTAGCGGTAAGGCACTTACCGTGAGATTCCCATTCCTGGTAGTAATGCTCCCAGCTCGGTTTCCCGCAGGTCAGGCAATTCCCCTTGCCGAACTCGTTGAAGCCTACGGCAAGTGAGAAGTCCTTGTTGACGATGGTTGACCATCCGGCGGGATGTCCGTCAATCAGGATATGGAGCATCCCTTCTATGTCGCCCTTGAACTGGTTATGTGACAGCTCCCAGAGAGCCTTGCCCAGTCCGGTGGGATACGAGTCCCAATGATGGTATCTGCCCTCGAAAGAGTCGCCCTTCTGTCTGGCGATAACCCCTCTTGTGCTCACTCCGGTCTCCTTATGATTACTTTGAAATCCCCGTCGACCTCGGGTCGGAAAAGTTCTATGTGTAGCTGGTAAACCAGCCCCATACGATAAAAGAAGGGGGGCTTAACCCCTCTCGGAATTAAGCCCCCGAATACAACCGATTTGAACGCAAAAAACGCCCCTGGTAAACCAGAAGCGTCTTTCGTTTTCTGCTTTTAGTGGTTTAGATAATCCCTAACCGCAAGCCATACCCGTTCTGCTATTCTGTTCTCTACTGACTTTGGAAGCTGTTTTGCGTATCGGATAGCCTTCCTTCTCTTATTCTTACTAACCCCCCTCAAGATATTGCCTAAATCAACATATAGTCTCATATAACTTGAACCAATCTTGATTTTAGCGAATGGGGTTAGCGTCAAGCCACTCATTCCTAGACTTTCCCGATAATAGAGTGGTTGCTGGTCGTGGAATATGTCCATTGAGATATTGTTAAATCTGCCAGCTATGGGGTATCTTCTCTCACCCAGAGAGTGTATCGCTTTCCGTTCTGCCAACCAGTCAATTATAGCCAGCTCTCTATCGTCAGCTTTCCAGCCACCAATAAGCCTTTCAATGTATAGCTCATAGTGATGCTCTGGAATGGGGCAATGCGGGTGTCCATAGACACAAAAGCCCCCGCTATCAACGAACAGCTTGATTAAATGAGCTTGTCGGTTAGGGGTTGCCCACTTTGGCAAGTGTGGCATATTTTACCCCCTCTCTGTTCAACCTAGTGTTAGGGTGGCTGTGTCCTGACTATTTAGGCGTGGACTAAATCCCGCTTGGCTTTGGGCTTTGCCTCTTCCGCTTGTGCTACCGCTTCCGCTTCCGCTTCTGCCCTTGCTTTCAGGGCAGAGGATAACTGGTTCTTGTCGTGCTGGTAGATAGGCTCTCCCGCCTTCTTTGCCGTTTCAATTTGTGCCTTGTAGCCTTCTGCGTTATCTCGCATTACGCTACCAGTATAGTTAAGCAAGTTGGCGGTGAAGTTGTCTCTTACCATCCTGACATTTTCCGCTATCTCTTTAGCTACCGTGATAATGGGGCGACCAGCCTGACTGAAACGGACTTGACCAGCCTTATCATAGCCCAAGCGTAGCGGACAACCGATTGCCTCACTGGGGATAGCGGTATCGCCCATAGTGTTAGTGGCGGTGAAAAACGGAAGCCAGACTTGCTGAAGGTCAATTGACCAGACCTTGCGACCTTGTGGCTGTTTCGTGTTGGGAGTGACCAGACTCTTAATATAGTTAGGCGTTTCCATTGTGTTCAATACCTTCCTTCTTCTTTATTGAACACAGCCACCCTAACACTAGGTTGAACTACATTCTATATGACCGACTCCGGTAAGGCGTTTCGGTAAGCCTTGTGGTGAGTGTGGTGGCTTACCTATTCAGTCTTAATGTTGTTTGGCAATCCAGCCTCAGATTTTTGGGATTGCCTATTCGGTTTTTGTTAAAGTTCTAGCTTCATTATTCAACAATTAGTCATTTGTTTACATTTCAAGAACTAGCGCGTTTATCACCCCCCGGGGACGGGGAAGGAAATGAGAATAACAAAGAGAAAAGCCTCCCCAAAAGGGACGCGGAAAATTCCGGGAAGTCAGGATAGGCATGTCGAGTCAGGTGGAGAATTTTGGGGTAACAGGAAGTAATTATCACAGGCGGTTGAACCGAGAATGACTGCATACATAAAAAATCGCTCACACTCCGCTGAACAATTAGTCGTCAAGGGATATTTCAAGAGCACGCTTTTCACTTGATGAGGAGGACAGCCATTTCCTGGATGTTCATTAAGCACACTTTTAGGAAAGCAACCCAGGTGGTCACCTGAACGAAACAGTTACTTGACTTCTATGAATTTGGGGTCTACCATATGTCGTAAGTCTTTGTTCGATTTGAATATGCGAAGAAGCAAAGCAAGATTCATTTACGCCGTTTTTCAGAATACGCATGGACAATATCAGCACGGAAGCAATTGAGCGATTCCAAAACCTAACTCACAAGCAATGCCCTGAGCCGGTTAAGCAATGGGTAGAAAAGATGGATACTGGTTGGAAGACCCGCTGTATGCTATATAACATCCTCTGGGGAGAACCCAAAACCGATAACCTTGGGCTAGAGTACCTGATTGAATTTTTCGATAGATTAGAAGAATACTTAGTATCAAAAGGCATGCCCTCAAAAAAGCCAGAGGATCTAATTACAACTTTGGCCGACAAACCTGAAGCGCTATTTATGAAAGGTAAACCCGCCAACTTGAGCAACGTTAGACCCGCAAAAGTCATGAGAGTTGGAAGTTTTGCCAAAAGATTATTGGGTCTCGATACAGCAATCTCCGATAGAGATTGGGAGCAACAAATAGCGGACAGGATTATAAATGAGGAATTCTCCTCTAGCGATTTGCGCGGACTGTTAAGAACAGATCGTCCTATTTGTTGGGTTACAAAATACAGTGAACTAAGAGAAGTTGAGAGTACCTTTCCTGACAGTAACGAACGAGCTACAGCTTTGAGAGACAAACTGGGTCTTGAGCAATTTAGGGAAATTGGGTTCCTTCTAATAGAATTGGACTACCCCGAAACAGTGTCTCTGCCGCCATCTTTCTCGCTAACTATACCGACAATTTTCGATGCAGGGGGCCATGCGGTTTTTGCTCCCAAACGATTCGATGAGGAATGGGGAAGAGCAATTGACCTCAAGACAATTGCTGTTGGTATGTGTGAAGCGGTGCACGGAGAGTGCAGCGTAAATCGACATTTTGATTTCAAGTTTATCGGAAAAGTGACCGAACGACGCTCGGAATTTTATCAGTACGTTTTTAGATATTTATCTGAAGACGGTCACAACAATGAGGTGAACGTGTCATGATGGAAAAATCAGGGCAACGCAATACGTTGGTTGTTAGTGTTGCATCTCTTGAAAAGCTAACTTACGATGACCTTCGGGATTGGATGGAAGTTACGCTCAGTACATTAGATGCAGGTCATATTGATTTGAGTTATTATGAGGATATTGATGACGCGATAATAGATTTAGTACATGCCTCCCATAGTCTCCATTTTCAACAGAGGGTTCGAAATGCTGTTGTAGAACTCCTGGAAAGTTGGTCCACAGAATATGACGCCCATACTTTTGACTACTTGTATCGATTAATTGTCATTGTCGGTGGTCTTAAAATAACTAGAAGCCGAAAGATATTGGTGGATTACGCAATCATTGACAGATTTAAAGGGAAGATTGGTCTTGGGCAAGACCTGCATCAGACAATTCTTCGAGTAATATGGGGACTTGGCATAAGAGATCCTCGGACGAAATCAGCATTCACTCGAGAAATTGAAAAGCAAACTGATTATACTATTTTATGCTTCAACGCGCTTTACGATACGGACTTGATTGGAAGTATGGAGTATTTGCCGGATAGGTTACAATATGTGATGTTAAACAAGTCCAATGAGACTAAAGAGGATTGGTACGAACGTTTTGGAAGATTCATCCGTAAAATGGACTCAGTTGAAACATATTCGTTTAAACGCCACCTTTTAGAGGTCTTTGAGAAATTGGATCTCGAAGGAACCAAATTCCTTATTGACACTCTATCTTACAATCAAGTACAGTTCGCGGTATTGGGAAGTTTTCGGGGTGGTGAAGGTCAATCCAGATGCATCGTTATTAAATGGCCAGGTGGCCCGCTGGAATCAATTAAAAATCCGACTCAGGCACTATTGGAAGCTGTTCAAGGTAACGAAGCTTCCAGTATTGAACATCGATTACTGGTGCTCAAGGATACGTATTCAATAACTCATGATAATAATGAACCTTAGGAGTTTCAATAGAACGGTATGAAGCCACAAGAAATTCGAAACGCGATCGAGAAATTTGCCCAATTCGCCCACCCTCTTGATGGTTGGTTCAACGATCTGCAGATATTAAAACAAGACTTGAGTTTGTCCAGTGAGTACGAGTATTACTATGCTGTCGATTTCGCTGAGTTGTTTTTCTATGCCTACCCCGGCACAGAAAGGCAAATATTAAATGAAAAATTGAAGAGAAGAGCACTCCTTTTAAATGACAGTGAATTCTACAGAGATCAAATTACACTGGCATTAATGTTCAGGAAGTTTATGAAACCCTTGATTCAACATGCATTCACGCTGTTACCGCCGCATATGCTGGAGTTCGAAGACCACATGACATGGGTGACAGAATATTTACTCAAATCTATTGCTCAACCGACCCTACCTAATGCAGGTGCCTTGCCGCAAACGATTCAACAGATATACGAAAAACGTAAGAATAGTAAGGACAAAAATCTCACTATTGAGGAAGCCAAATTATTCGTTCAATTTGTTGAGAACGAGTATAGGGACTACCTCGGATGGGTGGCATGTAGAACGGCTCAAAGATTTAACCGAATGAAAGAACTAATGTCTTCAGGCGGGTCAGTGGTTTCTTTGTATGATACGTTTCCAAAGATTGATATTGATTTCAATGATATAAGAATTGCGGCTAATGGACCACTTGAAACAATAAACTTGATACGGCCTCAGCCTGAAAGAGCGTATAACAACTATATCGACGCATTATCCTGCGGATATTTGACACTAATAAATGAGAAGATCAATCCTGAAAAGAAGATTCTCGTTTTTGTAACTCATTCATTTGCTATGCAGCAAGCGTTAAAGTCCATCAAAGTTAGCATCCCATTTCAAGGAGAATTGCACGACGTACCCGTGCTAAGGAATAAGAATATATTGCTTGCTTACTTCCTTCACAGAGGTTCAAATGACGAGGAGACGTTAGAACTAATAGATACTAGCTTAAATCTTTCCGAACCGTTTGGTAAATTCAAGCAAATGTACGAAAAACTTCAAATTCTGTTTGAACACCCTAAGATACATGAACTCACTGTTCAGGAAATGAATGTGATCATCGACGGCGATGTTGAAACTGTCATCACCAGAGCTTCTCAACTCGTTGAAGCTTTTGAAAAATACCGAAAATCCAATACTTATGAGAATCTTCGGATGGCGTGTATGCAAGGAGAAGATACACTTGCTCAACTGTTTAACGAAATACGAGAAGACTTAGATAGAGATCTCCCAAAAGAGCTTCAGAACGCATTGGATAGTGTTAACTTCATAAGAAACGATGCCAACGTTAAGAAAAACCTTGAATCGTCACTTGCATCCATTACGAGAGATCTGGGCCAAGATGGTCGAGGGTTGTCACTTCTGCAAGAATTGCAAAGAGATGACTTTTCAACAATGCGAAGCATCGCAAAGAAGTTCAATTTGCGGAATCTAGCGACATTGACATTAACTAAGGATTTGTCCGAACTGTGTTATTATCCCAGTTTTCGACAACCAGAGACTAGGCAATTGGCCGATACAATCCTAAAACCAAGTGTACGACGCACTTACATAGCCCTAGCGGACGAGTATGCTAAGTTGCTATCTATTGTTTCTAAAGGAGAAACCCATCCGGAATCCCTCCTACTACAGGCCTATATATTTGGTAGCGATGGGAGATTGGATGATGCTCTGGCGTGTTTAGAAACGGCTCTCAATCAACCCGGCATAGATAATAAAGTGCGATCCGAGATATTGTTCTGGAAAGCAGTGATTTTACGCAACAAATCCTCAAGTCTTCTGGCTGACAGCCTGAGGTGTTGTTCGGAAGCACTGGGAATACAGAGAAGCGAACATCGATTCTTATGTGAAAAGAGCTTTATATTATGGCAGTTGGCCGAGGAAAGACCGACAGAGTTTTCTGTCAATGATGCCGCACCCTTGATGGAAGAAGCATTAGCCTCCTCTTTGAAGCTAGGGCTTCATGGCGATCCGGTATACTTAAACATATTAAACAATCTATCCAACATCTACGCGGAAACGGGTAGCCAAGCCGACATTGAAAAAGCTATTAACCTCGCAGATGAGATGGAGACCTTGTGGCGATGGGCTTGGCCGCCTTTCTTCCGCGGCACACTGGCATTCATATCTTATCTAAAGGCGAGCCGTAATATGGTCAATAAGGTGGCTCTTATGAATTCTGCGAAAGATGAGATGACACAACTTCTGGCTAAGTCATCGATGCCACCGTGGCAAGAAGCGATCGTTCACCGTCATTTGGCTTTAATCGAAAATGCAATCCAGCGAATTTGATAATGCTTCGCAAATTTAATAACAGGATATTGAGCTACTTATTCATTACATGGAACGAGAGTTAGGAAACGACAGGTTCACGGATATGGTTTCAGTTGTGCTTCATTGAGTATGTTAAAGGACATTGGCCTTACCCAGTCTTAATTTCATCTGTTTTTTAGAGTAAATGAACGGAAGTTTGTTTTGCGGCATATGTATTTAGAGGGAACTACTGCGTCCTAGTAGCAGTCTGTGTTGATGCGATACAGTCAAGGGTACTACACATTGCCTTGGACTTCTTGTGATGTAACGAAAAAGTAAATTGTGACCTAACATTCCTGATAATTGTTATCATCCCCAATTCTTAGAATGTGGAGCTTTATCCATTACACGAAATGGTTTTACTCCGGTCACTACCACATTCATGGTGCCTTCACGCCTGGATACTTTGCCTCTCACCATCAGGAATGACGACTTGAACTCATATTCCTGGCGTTCAAATACCTGCGGGAAGACCATCAACGGGATGAGGCCGAACTCATCTTCAAGTGTCATAAAGACCACTTTTCCGTGAGGTCTCTGGCGACGGATTACCAGTCCGGCGGTCAAGACATTAGCTCCATCTTTCATCTCAACTATGTCGGTGCTGCACTGCATCCGTTTACTCAAGCCGGGACGCAGCCGGGCCATGACGTGCCCGGTGGGGAAGACGCCCATCAGACTGTACTCGTCCTTCATGCGTTCCCAGTCACCGGGCGCTTCCAATTCGACCAGGTCCTGCTCGACCGGCAGAGATAAAGACAGTTGAGCGTTTACGGGGCGGTACCTGAGGCCGATCTCCCATTTCACCTTTCTCCGGTTAGGCTCAAGGCTGTCGAAGCCGCCTGAGCCGGCCAGATTAAGAGCCACTTCCTGAAGCACCCCGGTGCGTTCCAGGAAGTCACCGATATTCCTGAAGGCCCCCTGCTTTTTCCGGCCGGCCTCAATCAGTTTGGCCGCCGCTCCCCCCAGTCCCATGACGTTCAGAAAGCCCAGCCGCACAGTGCCGTTTTCAATGACGCACTTGCCCATGCTCAGATTAATATCCGGATTCAGCACCTTTATCCCGTGCCTGCCGGCATCCTCTTTCAAAGTTTCCAGGTTGTAAAAGCCCATCGGCTGCTGGTTAAAGATGCCGACGAAGAACTCCAGCGGGTGATAGAGCTTCAGCCAGGACGACTGGTAGGCCGTCACCCCGAAAGCGAAGGCATGGGATTCCGGGAACATGTACTGTCCGTTAAACTTTTCAAATACTCTTGCCGCTGCCTCCTCATCGGCGCCTTTGGCCTTGGCCCCCTTGAGGAACTTCTGCCGGTAATGCTCGATGAGTTCTTTGTTATGCTTTCTGCCGAAAGCGCGGCGCAGACGGTCGGCCTCACTGGGGGCGAAACCCGCCACATCTATGGCGAGCTGGTTCACCTGGTCCTGGAACAAGACTACCCCCAGCGTCCGCTCCAGGGCGTGTTTCTCCAGGGGATGGTCATAGACCAACGGCTTCCTGCCGCTGCGCCGGGCCAGATATTCCTGCACACCACCATTGACGCCCACTCCGGGCCTCACCGCCGCCACCTCATGAGCCAAATCCAGCAGATTCCTGGGCCTGAGCCGGGTGATGGTCTGCATCTGGGCGGAAGATTCTACCTGAAAAATGCCGATTGTATCCCCGCGGCAGAGCATATCGTAGACGGCGGCATCATCAAAATCGATACGTGACATATCGATTCTTTTACCGGTGCGGTCCTTTATCAACTCAATGGCCTCCTGAAGCTGGGAAAGAGTGCCCAGGGCTAGGAAATCTATCTTGACGAATCCGGCATCGTCGATGCTGTCCTTGTCCCACTGGCAGACGTAACGGCCTTCGATGGCGCCCCTCTGCACCGGCACGATATCTATAAGCGGAGTGGATGATAGAATCATCCCGCCCGGGTGCTGCCCCATGTACTTGGGGAATCCGTCCAGCTCCAAAGTCAGCCTTATCAGCGCCTGCCATGCAGAGGAGTTTAATTTGTCCTGGAAATTAGGCATCTTGTCCATCTCGCGCTCAAGCTTCCGGGCGTGCCCCCAATTCACCTGCCCGGCAAGCTGGTCGATTTCTGTCTGTGGCAGCCCAAGCGCCTTGCCCAGGTCCCTGACTGCTCCCCTGACCATGTAGGTGGCGATAGTGCCGGTGAGAGCGGCGTGCTGCCAGCCCCATTTTTGATGAGTCCGCAAAATCAATTCCTCCCTGATGCTGCGGGGAAAATCAAGGTCGATATCGGGGACGTTGGTCATGACGTCATCCGGCAGAAACCTCTCCAGCGAGAGGTGATATTTAAGAGGGTCTATGTGAGAAAGGCCTATCAGGTATCCCACCAGGAGAGCGACCGACGAGCCTCTGCCTCTGCCGGGGGGATTTTCTTCAACGGACAGGGAGGGATCACTCAATCCCAGGTCAATCATTACTTCCCGTCCCAGTTTGATTACTTCATGATAGAGGAGGAGAAAGCCGGCCAGGTTATACTTGTTTATCAGGCGGAACTCTTCCTCAAGGCGTTTGCGCACCGCGTCCGTGACCGAGCCGTAGCGCCTCACGGCTGCCTCATAACAGAGCTTCTCCAGATAGCTGGCCGGGGTATATCCCGCCGGAGCCGGATAATCAGGCAGGGCATAGCCTAAATCCTTGGTCAAATCAAACGAGCAGCGCCCGGCGATTTCCAGGGTGTTTGCCAGAGCCTCAGGATATTCTTTAAAGAATTGCTCCATTTCTGTTCGGGAGCGGAGATAGAATTCAGAGTTCGGCCTTCGTTCCAGGTGGGTTTCTTCCAGGCTTTTGCAATGGCGGATAGCCACAAGGCAATCCTGAAGCTGGTGCCTTTCTCGGACATGGTAGTGAACATTACCAGTGGCGACCAGACGGGCTCCCGTTTCCCGTGCCAGCCCGGCCAGCATTTTGTTGCGTTCGGAATCACCGAAGACCAGGTTCTGCTGAAGTTCCAGGTAGTAATTGTCCCTGCCGAACCACTCCATGTACTGCATTACCAGATGGCACGCCCCCGAATAGTCCGTTTTGAGCATCTGAGCCAGCTCTCCCTGAGGACACCCCGAAAGGGCAATCAGTCCCGAGGCGTGAGTCGCGAGGAGCTCAGGGGGTAATTCAGGCTGATTACGCTCACCGGAATTGTGGGCGGCGGTGATGAGGCGGGAGAGATTTTTATAACCATCGAGGTCGCGGGTCAGAAGAGTAAGGTGGCAGCCGCCCCTGAGAGTTACCTCCGCGCCGATGATGCCCTGCATTTCCAGGGAACGGGCCAGCTGGGCAAAGCGCATCGCCCCGCACAGGTTATCATGGTCTGTTATGGCCAGCGCCCGGTAACCGAGCTCCTTTGCCTTCAGTAACAGTTCCTCAAGTGATGAGGCACCGTCATGAAAGGAGTAATAGCTGTGACAGTGAAGTTCGGCATATTCCATATCAGTACTCAATACGACTGCCGGTACCAGCAGTTATTGACAAGGTCTTTGTAGAGCACCAGTCTATGTCCGGAGGCGAGGCGGACAGAATAATAGAGACGTGAAACCGGCTCACGCCGCCACCATTCGTCATCGATGCGCCACCTTTCATCGATACCGGAAACAACCTGACGCATTGGCTTTTTGATTATCCGGCGCGGCGGTGTTTTAACCGATGAATTAGACACAGCGGGCATCTTGACCGCGAGGGGCAAGCCGGAGGCATCCTCTTCTACCTCAACTGACTGGGGAGCATTTACAGTCCTGTAGGTGTCAGCGCGTAGCGTCTTTCCGGTATCCTTGACCACGGCTCCACCTCCTTTAGCTGAAATACCAGGGTATTGCCCTGCCTGAGCTCCAACTGGCGGATGTCTTCCATCAGATTGTCCCTGCCCCGGACCTCCCGGAAGAGGCTTTTCTGGCGACCTAGGGGGTAGCCCAGGCGGGTGACCCTGACCCCTACCTCCTCGATGGGGCCGGGTTGGGGGAAGTTTTCCATAATCCGCCTTATCCGGGAGATGGCGGTGTGCATATCCATGACCGGCTCTTTGAACTGGATGCTCCGTTCCCAGTTTTCTGAGTTCCAGCTGCGTGTCCACATGGCCATGGTGTGTATACCCATGCCTGCCGGAGCAAGGCGGGTAAAGACCGGGGAAAGGAGTGATTCTACAGTTAGAATTATGGTTTCCAGAGAGACAGTCACCGAAGGCAGGAGAGTGCTGCCTTCGATAATCTCCTCCCACAACCGGGGATATACCGGCATGGCGTCATTGCCTCTGGCGAGTTCCTGAATCCTACGGCCTTCCGGGCCGAACTGTGACTGAAGCGGGCCTTCCGGGAAAACTGCCAGTTGTCCGAGGGTGTTAATCCCGAAATCATGCAGCCGGCTCTTACCTTTTGCCGAAAGGGGGAGGATGTCACAGGGAAGCTCTTTTAGGAAAGAACTGATGTCTCCCTTAAATATTTTGTGGCCGGAGGGAGGGCTGTGCAGAGCAGCCAGACAGGCGGGGAACTTTCCCTCTGCAATTCCAATCTGAGGGATAAAAGTCTTCGGCAGGACTTCTATCACCTCTTTAATCAGGTTCTCATCCTTCGGGTATATCAGCTGGAGTCCATCTATACCCAGATAGGCAGTCCCAAGTTCAAGGCCCTCGACCAGCGGGCTCTTTTCCTCTAACCCATCCAGAATCCGGTTAAAGGTAGACCAGTAGCAGGGCATATCCGCCTGGACTATTTCAGCCTTGTCATAGCGGGCGAGGGCCTGCTGAAGAGGCATGTCCCGCTGCAATTCAGTTAACTCTGGAGAATAGTCCAGTACCAGTTTCCTGGAGCCGGTCCCATAGATTATGATTACCTGGCGGGCATCGATTCCCGGATTTCTTAATATTTCGCATCTCAAGGGAAAATGCGGCAGCAGAACGCATAGAATCCTCACATCCACCTCCTAAAGCAGGAATTTGATTATAGTAGAACAGAAGTTCTATTGTCAAGAGATGTTTAGTAGAAACTTGGCTAAATGCTTTATAATTACTTTCAAAGAGCAGAAGAAATGGATAGCCAAGCAAAAATATATATAGGAACATCGGGTTGGTCATACCCGAAGGGTGAAGGCGCCTGGAAGGGTTACTTTTATCCGACTGGCAAGATCGACGAACTTGAATACTACAGTCAGTTTTTCAACACGGTCGAGGTCAATAGCTCTTTTTACGGGCCGCCGAATCCGGCTTATGTGCATAACTGGGTGAAAAAAGTACCCAATGATTTTCTCTTTACCGTCAAGCTATGGCAGAAATTCACTCATCCTAAAATGTACAAAGCTGCGACTGGGGAAGAAGCAGTTATATCTTTGGATGATGTAGACCTGTTCAAGCAGAGCCTTGAGCCTTTAGCAATCGCCGGGGAATTAGGCGCTTTATTAGCACAGTTCCCGCCAAGCTTTATAAATGACAAATTTGGCCGGCAAATATTAGTTGCAGTTAGTAAAACCTTTGGACAGTACCGGCTTGCAGTTGAATTAAGGCATCGAAGTTGGAGCGATGACCCGAATATAGCAGCTCTACTAAAAGAAAATAGGGTAGCATGGGTTCAAATAGATGAGCCAAAGTTCTCTTCTTCGATAGCAGGAGAACTTCCTATTACTTCTGAAATAGCCTATTTTCGTTTTCATGGTAGAAATACAGAGACATGGTGGAATGGAGATAATGAAACACGCTATAAATACCTCTATTCACAAGCGGAAATTAATGAGCTTGCGGAGAGGATAAAATCCGCCGCCGGGCAGACGAGACTACTTTTCGCTCAATTCAATAATCACTGGCAGGGTTACGCTCCCAACAACGCAAACGATTTGAAGAGGTCCCTCCAGTTACCTTTAATTGAACTGCCAGAACCGGCACCATTGGAGGGATAGATAAACTTTTATAATTTGGTAATTCAGATTTCAAACAAATGCCAGCATTGTTTCAGGGAGAGTTCGACTCTCCCCCGCCTCCACCAAACTTAAATTGCAATGCAAGGTTTTGGGGGTCGAGTTCGACTCTCCCAGGCCTCCACCAACCTTTTGTGAAGTGTTGCAAGGGTTTAGGGGTCGAGTTCGACTCTCCCAGGCCTCCACCAGAAACAAAGACGGGCGTGAAGATTCGTTTTCACGCCCGTTTAGTATTTTAATGACTGAATTTTCTCTATTAGCGGTCACCTCAAAGACCGGTATAAAAGGAGTTCGTCGTTTTCCCATACTATCCCCGGTAATTCACGGGGGCGATAGTGCCTTGTATTTAAGTTAAGCTACTTGACCTTGCCCAACGCTTTGAGGACTTTATCGGGTGTGAAAGGATAGTCCATTATTCTCACTCCGATTGCGTTGTAAACAGCCATAAGAACAGCGCTTGGGCCAGGTGACGTTGCTATTTCCCCCACACCGACCGCCTTGAACCGATGGGAAGGAATGGGGGTGTCCAGAGTTATGTTAGCGAATTCAGGCAGGTCGTTGAAAGTACGCCATTTATAGTCAATCATATTACCATTCATCATACGTCCGGTATCGGAATCCAATACGCCGCCTTCGAATATCGCTGTGTCCAGGCCGGCAGCTCCCAGGGCGCCATGCAGTTGTCCTTCCAGAGACGCAGGAGAGATGACCTGACCGCAGCCAGCGCTTTGAACAACGTCCAGCAGCTTTAATTTGCCCGTCGCAGTATCAACTTCGACCTCGACGAAGGTCATAAGAAAATTGCTTAGAGTGAAATCCTGTTCGAAGCGGCCTTTGCCGAGGACCGTGGTTACCGTGCTGGCATAGCTCCCCATCGCCCTGCGCCAGATCTGCCTGTTTTCCGGATGTTTTATCTCAAAGATATACCCGTCTTCGCTATCCATTTCCTCCGGTTTGAGTTTCATCACCGGGGCCGCCAGTTCCAATAATTGTCGCTTGGCATCCTCGGCTGCTTTGATCACAGCCGAGCCGGTCGCGTAAGTGCCCCGGGAACCGACAAGAGAATGGTCGAAAGGATTAGTGTCCGTATCAGGGTTGCTCATATTAACACGTTCAAGGGGCAACTTCAGCACCTCAGCAGCCATCTTGGCCAGACTGCTGCGCTGTCCTTGCCCGGCCTCAGAAGCGGCGACAAAAACAATAGCCCGGCCATCATTAGGAGTAAGTTTGACCCAGGCTTCGGAGAAGTCTTCACCGACATCCGCGTTGCAGTGAATGCCCAATCCCACGCCCCGCCGTTTGGTGCCGTCGACTGAAGTGGGCTTGCCCCATCCCTTCCATTTTTCATGCCAGCCAAACTCGGCTGCGCCGTTGTCTATAGCCGGAGAGAAATCTACGCCCCTGTAGATGTATTTTTTCCCGTCGCGCCAGATGTATTCGTCGCCTGCCTTGACGAAGTTCTTCTTGAAGAAATCCACCGGATTCACTCCGGCCTTCTCCATGGCCATGCCCAATATGGGAAGAAGCGAACTTTCCAGCTCCTGGCCGCCGTAGCCACGGACTATGCCCGTATTTGCCCGGTTAGTTAGGACCAATTTCGAGTGCAGGTCCCAGTTTGGGCAACGCAGTACCAGCTGAGCCTCACCGCAACCGACGGCGATTTCGTGAGGACCAGCTTCTGAACCCGAGCCTGTATTGACGAACCAGTCTCCGGTCACGGCAGTGACGGTGCCATCCTTCTTGATGCCGACTTTCGCATTGATCCGGCAAGATAACCTCAAAGAATAGGCCGCCATATGTTCTTCCTTTGTATAATAGACCTTGACGGGCCGCCTGGCGGCCTTTGAAAGGAAGGCGGCATAACCTACCGGCGTCATATTGGCATTCTTTGTACCGTAACTGCCGCCGCACTGCGTAGCAATAAACTGGACATCTGTTGTCGTGCTAAAAAAGGCGGGATTTTGAGCGAGGAATCTATTCAGGCCAAGGGATTGAGTTGCTGTATATACCACCAGCTTATCCGGGTTTTTCCAGTAGGCGATGACCCCCGGAGGCTCCGGAGGTAGAGGATTGGGGAAGCATTCATAGAATCCGGTACCTTCGATTATTTCATCTGCTTCTTTGAATCCCTTTTCAACTTCACCTCTTATCACGTTTTGCAGAAGTTGGGGAATCTGGGGGATAATGTTTCCCGGATACTGATCATAGAGCGCCGGCTGTCCCGGTCTGAGCGCCTCTTCCACGTCATAGCAAGCCTGAAGAGGCTCGTATTCTACTTGGATAAGCTCAATTGCCCGGTCGCATATCTCCCAGCTTTCCGCGGCTACCAGGGCTACGGCGTCACCCACAAAGCGCACTTTCTTATCTAATATCCTCATATGTACTGGAATGCCCCATTCATAACGCGGGATGTCTTTCCAAGTCAATACAGCATGGACGCCGGGCAGGGCGGCCGCCTTGCTGACGTCTATGCTCTTTATGTTGGCGTGGGGATGTGGACTCCTGAGCGCCCGGCCAAAAAGCATGTGAGGCAGCCGGACATCATCTATATACTGCGCTCTTCCGGTAACAATATCGTTCGCATCTTTGCGCGGCGTGTCTTTTCCAATGTAACGGTAGTTTTCAGCCATGCTACTTACCACCCTTCACAACTGCGTTAACGGCTTTCAAGACTTCATAATGCGAAATACAGCGGCAGAAATTGCCCGCGAGGGCTTCCTTGATTTCATCTTCGGTCGGGTTGGGATTCTCGTCTAAAAGTGCCTTGACCGTCAAAATGATGCCGGGAGTGCAGAAACCGCATTGAAAGGCGGTCTCGTCAATAAACGCTTGCTGCAGCGGGTGCAATCGGCCTGTTTTGGGGTCTTCAAGTCCTTCGATAGTCGTGACATTCATACCTTCACATTCTATCGTCAGCAGGGTACATGCTAAAACGGCTTGACCGTTCAGAATAACCGTGCAGGCACCGCAAGACGCCCTGTCGCATGCAATTTTAGTACCGAGTAAACCCAGATAATCTCGCAGTGTCTCGGCTAACGTGTTCGATGGGAGGACATCTTTCCCAATCATAAGCTCATAAGGCCTGTTATTGACCACCAGGCTGATGTTTGTTTTATCTGGCATTATTACCTCTTTTCGCAGAAGCCTCAGGAGTCAAAATGGCGCGTTGCACCAATTCCCTGGCAATACTGACTTTATAACTATTTTTCTCGAGTGGCAATGCGTCTTCAACGGCGGCGGCAGCGGCAGCGTCGGCTTGTTTTTCATCAAGCCTGTGCCCTATTAAAAGCTGTTCCGCCTTAACGGCCCTTATTGGACGGGGAGCGACCGCCCCTAATGATATCCGAGCTTCGCGACAGATACCCCTTTCCACAGTTAATATAGAGGCGACACTGACAACTGCAAAGTCTATCGATTCCCGCAACCGGAATTTATCATATTTCTGGACCGAATTGGCCAGTGGTCTTTTTACCTGAATCTCGGTAACGATTTCTCCCGGTTCCAGGTTGTTCCTGAAAGCCTCCAGAAACTCGTTTACTGGTACTTCTCTGGCCTTTCCAACCCCAGCAATTATAACTTTGGCATCCATTACGCTGAGGACTGTGGCGAGATCCGAGGCGTTAACCGAAACGCAGCCACAGTTAAAACACCGGTTGGCCTCGTGCTCAACCCCTCCCGGTACCAGGTAGGTTCTATCCTCGGTATCCAGCGAGCGCTTGCTCACTGGCATATCAGACGTCGAAATGCGTTCGGTTTTTTTCAAGTAGTCATTATTAAAGCGCAGAAGCGACTGATCCTTGCCCCCATTCCCAGCTTCAGCATTTCCTAGATAACTTTCGATTGAACGCGCTGCCTGTGATCCGGATGCGATTGCCTCTATCACAGTAGCAGGGCCGGTAGCGGCGTCGCCACCAGCGAAGACACCCTTACGCTGGGTACGCGTTGTCTGGGTATCAATTTTTACATTAAGTAGTTCTGATTGTTGACCGGTAGCAGAGATGATAGCGGTGTATGATTCGGTGAATTCGCTGCCTTTGAGTGGCATCGGCTGACGGCGGCCGCTGACATCCGGTTCGCCCAGCGACATTTTTGTACACTGTAATTGCAATTTTCCTGCGTTCCCTGAAATTTTCTTTGGAGAAGTTAAATACTCTATCTTCACACCTTCTTCGAGAGCGCCATCGATTTCTTCTGGAGAAGCCGGCATTTCATTCCTGGTTCGACGATAGATAATGGTAACCTCTTTCACGCCGAGCCTCTTGGCGGTGCGTGCGGCGTCAATGGCCGTATTGCCGCCGCCGATTACGGCTACTCTTGTTCCGACATCCGTGGGATTACCCTGCTTCACAGAAATCAGAAAACTTACACCCGGCAAAGCTAATCCTTCACCAGGAATACCTATCGATACCGGATCCAGCGCTCCCGTGGCCAGAAAAACCGCATCATATTCCTTCCTTAAAACACTGAGTTTGACATCCTTGCCGAAGTTCACATTAAGTTTGAACTCGACTCCCATGCTCTGTATCGCCCTGACGCAATCCTGGACGACTGACTTCGGTAAACGGTAGGCCGGAATAACGTAATTTAACGTGCCGCCCGCTTCAGCCATCCGTTCAAACACAGTTACATGGTGTCCGGCCAGCCTGAGGCGGTAAGCGGCGACCAGTCCTGCCGGACCAGAACCAACGATAGCTATTCTTCTACCGGAATTGTGTTCAGGCTTGCGGAAGAAGGTCCCAGGATGCTCCAGAATATAGTCACCCAGGAATTTTTCGATATCCCTGATGCTCACTGGCTCATCGAAATCTCCGCGATTACATTCCTGCTCGCAAAAATGAGGGCAAACACGTCCCGTAATCGCCGGCAATGGATTCTTCTCAAAGAGCAAGGCGGCCGCTTCTTCAATTTTGCCATCACGAATAAGCCCCATATGTGAAGCAATATCTATACTGCCGGGGCAGGCGGCCTTGCACGGGGTATCTTTATCCCTTAATCCCCCAAAAATAGAATGGTACTGGTTCTCACGGGTTAAGGCGTAGCATCCATCGCCGTTTTTCAAATAACATTCTATTCTTCCGCCGGTCTGGTGGGGATATCGATAATACCAGCAGCGAACATCCTGACAGAGGTTGCCTCCCAGAGTTGCCATGCGGCGGATGCTTGGGGTCGCTACAGACTTGGCTGCCTCACCCAGGATCTTGTAACTCTCTTTAATAATTTGGGACTCTGATATGTCAGTCAATTTGGTTAAGGCGCCAATTCTCAACAAGCCGTCTGTTTCCCGGATATAACCAAGCTCGGAGATGGTTTTTATATTGACTATAGTATCCGGATATTCGGGCAGAATCTGATCTTTAAGGATGCCGAGTAAGTCCGTGCCACCGGCTATGAGTTTAGCCTTGTCACTTTTCAGGAGTTCGGCTGCTTCGTCTATGGTTCTTGCATCGATATGGTTAAAGGGTTTCATTCTGTCTTCCGTTGCCTCCACTTTCAATCCGTTCTACGCAGGGAATTATATCATATTTGATTGATTGTTAATAATCCACGCTTTCTTGCTTCTTTCTCCCATTTGACATATAATCAACTAAATTAGAGAATATCCGCCAATGGTTCTAATTCTAGCAGCGGTATTTGGGGGCGGGTCAGCCGGATATTAAAGTAGAATTAAGCACCAAATTGACAAAAGGATTGGCTTAATGTTACCTTATGGTCATAGGTGACTTTGATTATGTTTACCAGAAACAGTTTCAAAGGAGGTTCACATGACTACACGGTTAGGTGACATCCTCAAGCGGCGGGCTCTCGAAAGTTTTATTGGCAGAACCGAAGAAAAGACCATACTTCTTAGTCTTCTGGAAGAAAATGGACCTCTTGCCGTCTTCGTCCACGGCATCGGCGGCATTGGCAAGTCTAGCTTACTGGAGGCGTTTTCCGAAGAAGCCAGGGCGCGCGGAGCCATGGTAGTCCACCTGGACTGCCGCTCGATGGAGCCAACCGAGCGTGGCTTCCTCAACGAACTCAGCACTTCAATCGGTATCGAAGTAGGCACACCGGAAGAAGCTACAGAACGTCTGGGACACTTAAGACAGAGGGTCGTGCTCGTCCTCGATACTTACGAACTATTCCGTATTATGGATACCTGGCTGCGTCAGGTCTTCATTCCCACCCTGCCCGGCAATGTCAGGGTAGTCCTTTGCGGGCGTGAGGCTCCGGTACCAGCCTGGCTTACCTCACCGCAATGGCAAGGACTGTTCCGCAGTATACCACTGGACTCGCTTAGAGAGGAGGATTCTCTCAAACTGCTTTCGCGCGCCGGAGTCGAGGGAGAACACGCGCGGAAGATAAACCGTCTCGTTCACGGCCATCCCCTGGCTCTGAGGCTGGCTTCGTCTACCTTGACAGAGCGTCTTGCTTCCAAACTGGAACAATCTGCTATTCAACGGATAGTAGAAGTGCTAACCCAACTATATCTGTCCGACGTGCCTGACCCGCTGACGCGGAAGGCGCTGGAGGCTGCCTCGGTTGTCCGCTGCGCCACCCAATCTCTGCTGAAGGCGATGCTTCCTGATATGACGCCGCAGGATGTCTTCGAGCGGCTGCGGGCGCTGCCTTTTGTGGAGAGCGGACGGGATGGTCTTGTTATACATGACTCTGTACGAGAATCTATCGCTGCTTCATTAAAAGCGTCCGACCCGAGCGCATACAGGGACTATCGCCGGGCTGCCTGGCACCAATTACGCACCGAGGTACGCTCGGCGGGCATTACGGAACTATGGCGGTATACGGCGGACATGCTTTACATCCTGGAAAACCCGGGCGTGCGGGAAGCCTACTTTCCCAGCGGTGCACACGAATATGCTGTCGAACCGTCCCGCCCTGAAGACGGCGCAGCCATAGAGGCCATCATCGACCGACACGAAGGGCCGGAGGCAGCAAAAGCACTGAAAACCTGGTGGAACCACGCCCCTGAGACATTCTACGTAGCACATGATATCGAGGGCAAGGTGGCCGGCTTCATGTCCATGTTCGACCCCTCACTCATAAATCCCGATTTTTTGCAGGAGGACCCGGTACTGCGGGGCTTCTGCGATCATCTCCTACACAATCCTGTACCCAAGAACCAGCGGGTGCTATTCTCCCGCCAGTGGCTTGCCCTTGAACATGGCGATACGGCGGCGTCGCCCGTGTCGGGAGCCATGTTTCTGGACTGCAAGCGGATGTACATGAGCATGCGTCCAAACCTCCGGCGTGTCTATATCTCATTGTGTGACCTATCGACCTTTGCTCCGGTTTTCGAGACGCTTGGCTTCCGATTCACAACCGAGACAAAGCTGGATGAGACCCTTCACCACATGGGCGTGCTCGATATGGGGCCGGCATCTGTGGACGGCTGGCTGGGTGGTCTGGTCGCTGCTGAATTGGGCGTGGAGGAGACGAGCATCCTAGATACCGCACAGGCAGCCGCAACAATCATGTTCCTGGACATAGTCGGTTTTTCCAGGAATCCAAACAGCCGGCAAAAAGAACTGGTGGATTCTCTCACCACTGAGGTCACATCCAATCTCAGTTCGCTCTTGAATACCCCTCTGGAAACTCATGTTGTTGCCATGCCCACCGGCGATGGTATGGCTTTAGCATTTCTGCATAGGCCAAAACAACCTTGGGATATATCAACGATTATGAGCTTGATATACCGCGTTAAGCAATGGGCAAAATCAAAAGATATATCCTTAAGGACCGGTATTCACGCCGGTGAAGTTGAGTTTATTAGCGACATCAACAATAAAGCCAACATCGTTGGCGATACAATCAACTACACCCAGAGAGTAATGGATGCCGCAAATCCGAAGCAGGTACTATTTTCCGATACTGCATTCAGGCAGTACATCGGCTCGAATAATCCCTCCTATTCCGGCCTTCCATATGGGCCTGGCTGCAGGGCCGTTTTCGAGGGACCTTTTGAAGTCCAGGCCAAGCACGGAATGAGGATGTTAGTCTATAAGATGACACTTGACCCTTCTCAAGACTGGCTGTCGAATGAGGACCCGGTATCGAAGAACACAACTAGCGTAGAAGCCACCTGAAGTCCAGGCTAAGCACTGGATGAGGATGCTAGCCCACAAGGGAAAAGGCTGCTGGTTCCATCTTAGACAAACCTGAGAGTATATCCAGGTAGTTCCCTTTCCCAGGCCTCCACCAACAACTCACTCTCGTTCGTCGGTATCTCCCCGCTTCAGGGTGGTTTTTTTAAAGGCGCATCATGCAGTCAAATTCTATCTATCTATCCATCTATCGAAGCAACAATTCGTTATAATTTTGCTCCTGTCCCAGTCAACACAGACATAACTCTTGACATTCGTATCAACTACTGTCAATAATGCTGGCATACAGGGGATGTTCTGTGCAGAAAAATCAAGGTTTCTCGGAGTAAATTCTTTATGCAGGAGGAGACATAACGAAATGCAGGGTATGACGGCTATAGCGAAAATCCTGAAGATGGAGGGTGTGGAGTTTATCAGTGGTTTCCCGATGAATGCTATCTTCGAGGCAGGGGCCAAGGAGGGCATCAGACCTATTATGGCCAGGAACGAACGGGTAGGGGTCGGCATCGCCGATGGTTTCACCCGGGCTTCATTCGGTAAACGCATCGGTGTCTGCGCTATGCAATCCGGACCGGGAGTGGAAAATGCTTTCTCCGGCGTAGCCCAGGCCTTCGGTGATAACGTACCTATTCTGGTGCTGCCCACCGGCCCGGCGCGGCGGCGCCAGGCGCCGCCGAATTTTGTTTCCTCCAGGAGCTTCCAGGACATAACCAAATGGACAGACATGATAAATTTTGCTGACCAGGTGCCTGATATGATGAGGCGCGCTTTTGCTAACCTGAGAATGGGGCGGCCAGGGCCGGTGCTGCTTGAGATACCTGAGGATGTTTCCGGCGAAGAGTTCGATGATGCCAAATTCCAGTATAGCCCGGTAAAAAACGCCAAACCTGCCGGCGACCCGACCGATATAAAAGAAGTTGCCAAGGCGTTGATAGCCGCCAGTAATCCGGTTATCCGTGCCGGTCAGGGAGTACTCTACGCAATGGCTTGGGATGAGTTAAAGGAGCTTGCCGAGCTACTTCAGATTCCCGTCTTCACCACTTTGGTTGGCAAAGGAGCTTTCCCGGAAAATCATCCCCTGGCTCTGGGAGCCGGAGGCCGGACCAGACCCAAAATGGTGATGGATTTCCTGAAAAAGGCCGACCTGGTCTTTGCCATAGGTTCCAGCTGCACCAAGGAAGGCTTTACCACTCCGATTCCCGATGGCAAGAGAGTAATACAAGCGACCATAGATGAACATGACATAAGCAAGGATTACCCACTGGAACACGCCATCATCGGGGATGCCAAACTGGTGCTGAGGCAGCTTATCGAGGAGGTTAAAGCACAGCTTGGCCCCAACGGTAGAAAAGGAAATGATGCCGTTGCCAGGGCAGTAAAAACAGTCAAAGACGAGTGGTTGAAGGAATGGATGCCAAAGCTTACTTCCGGTGAGGTACCCATTAATCCCTACCGGCTAATCCAGGATATGATGCAGGTGCTGAAGCCGGCGGAAACAATCATCACCCATGATTCCGGAAGCCCGCGAGACCATTTGGTCCCCTTCTGGGAGTGCCCCGTCCCCGGAGGTTATATAGGTTGGGGGAAGATGACCACACTGGGAGCTTCACTCGGCTTTGCCATGGGCGCCAAGCTGGCCAGGCCGGAGAAGACCTGCGTCAGTTTCCTGGGCAACGCTGCTTTCGGCATGGTAGCCATGGATTTCGAGACGGCGGTAAGAGAACGGATTCCCATTCTGGTTGTCCTGGTCAACAATTCGCTGCTTGGGGGTTACTCGGGGCATCACCCGGTTGCTTCTGAACGTTACGATCTCAATAAGCAAACGGGTGACTACACTAAACTCGCGCAGGCGATGGGCGGTTACGCCGAAAGAGTAGAACAGCCGAACAACATCATTCCGGCTCTCCAGAGGGCCAAAAAAGCCGTGGACTCGGGGCAGGCAGCGCTTCTTGAGATAATTACCCGGGAAGAAACTACTTATTCCTTATATCGATGATTGATTACAACATCCTCTCCCTTAAGGGGAGAGGATTGAGGTGAGGGTGAAAATCGGATTTATATCACCCTCATCCTAGCCTTCCCCCCTCAAGGGGGAGGGGACTGGTGAAAGGAGGATAGAATAAATGGCGGATAAGTTTAAGGTAGTCAGCCTGGGCAAACTGGGTGGCGCCTCTCTGGCACTCGAGCAGAAAGAGGTGGCCGGGGTAAAGGGCGGGGTGGAACTGGTGGGTGCAAGGCCCACAGGCGAAGATGAGCTAATTTCGTTAGCTAAAGATGCCGATGCCATTCTGGGCGGCGGCCGTTTCCTGACGCCCCGGGTATTGGCAGCACTGGAAAAATGCCAGATAATCGCCACTTACAGCGTCGGTTATGATACCTTGGACCTCGATGCCGCCACGTCTAATCATATCATCGTGGTCAATAATCCGGCGGTTTGCTGGTGTGTTGAGGAGGTCTCGAATCATGCCATGGTCCTGTTGCTAGCCTGCGCCAAGAAGCTTACCCAGCTCAATGACCTCGTGAAACAGGGGCGCTGGGCGGATACCCGCAAGACGATGACCCCGATGTCGCCCATTCACGGGCAAACGCTGGGTATTATCGGCTGTGGCAATATTGGCCGGATGACGGCCAGAAAAGCCCGAGGCTTCGGCCTGAGAATATTGGGTTACGACCCGTATGTGGATAAGTCCATCGCTGAGCAGTCCAGTATCACTTTGACCGACCTGCAGAAGCTGCTCAGGGAAGCGGATTTTGTCTCCCTCCACACGCCTCTGACCGAAGAAACCCGGCATATGATTGGGCAAAAGGTATTCCATGAGATGAAACCGACCGCCTATTTTATCAATACCGCCCGCGGCCCCATCGTGGATGAGCCGGCGCTGATAAAGGCCCTCCAAGAGAAGCAACTGGCCGGGGCGGGGCTGGACGTTTTTGAAAAGGAGCCTATCGATCCGGCCAATCCGTTGCTCAAGATGGATAATGTTATCGTGCTGCCACACTCCGCTTCTTTCTCTGATGCCGCCCTGGAGATTCAAGCCATAAACCCGGCTCAGGAAGTAGCCAGGGTGCTCAGCGGGCGGTGGCCCAGAAACGTGGTTAATGAAGGTGTCAAGCCTAAAATTAATCTGGTAAAAGAGAACTAAATGGGTAGTTCTTCTTAATCCCGATTATCATTCACCAGTAAGGAGGTTCCCCGTGTTAAACAGATTTAAACTCAAAGAGAAAGACCTGGTCAGGGTACCCGAAAATCAGCTCCGGGAAACAGTGGTAGCCATATTTGAGAAGATGGGTGTGCCCAAGGACGATTGCCGTCTTGGAGCCGATGTCCTGGTGAGCGCCGACCTACGGGGCGTAGAGAGCCATGGCGTCTCCAACATGCTCCGTAACTATGTCAGGGGCTATCAACAGAAGCAAACTAACCCTACTCCTCATTGGAGCATCTTACGCGAGACGCCTTCGACTGCCAGCATCGACTGCGATGCCGGACTGGGGATAATCATCGCCCCCAAGGCCATGGAAATAGCTATCGAAAAGGCCAAAAAGGTGGGGATGGGTATGGTCACGATGAGAAACGGCCGCCACATGGGCATGGCTTCTTACCACGCTATGCTGGCGCTGAAACATGACATGATAGGGCTGTGTATGACATCGACTCCCCCTGAAATGCTGCCCACATTCGGGGCTGAACCCAGGTTAGGCACTAATCCCATCGCCTTGGCGGCGCCGACAGATAAAGAAGCCCCTTTTGTTTATGACGCCGCCACAACAGTCGTTGCCGGCAACAAGCTTGGGCTGGCCCGCCGTCTGGGCGTTAAGCTGCCTCCCGGATGGATAGGTGACGCTAACGGCACTCCGATTATGGAGGATGTCGACGCGCCGGCTCCGGGTTACGAGGTACGCTCACGTTCATCATTGTTGCCGCTTGGCAGCACCAGGGAACTCGGCTCACATAAAGGCTATGGACTGGCCTGTGTCGTTGAAATACTGAGCGGCATTCTGACCGGCGGAGGCTACGGTGCACTCGGAACCCGGATAGGCTTTACTCACTGCGTCGCTGCCTATAATATCGAGGCTTTCATGGATACAACCGAGTTCAAGCGGACTATGGACGAGTGGCTGGTAATGCTGAAAACTACCAAGCCTGCGTTAGGCTGCGAACGGGTGCTCTACCCGGGCCTGCCGGAAGCCGAAGCTGAGGTCTCTAACCGTGCCAAAGGAATTCCCTTCCACCCCGAGGTGATAACATGGTTCCGCAGTATATGTGCTGAGATGTCTATACCGTGTAAAATGTAGCAACCAGGATAAAAAGCTTCCTTATACGTCTGTAATACTCAAGAACGCAGATTGTAAAAAACTGACCCCAGCAGATAATACCGGGTTTAGAGGACGGAACGGGACCCATTTCAGCAACATCTCTTTGAATGAGGCGTCCGAGACAGATACATCACGGCTGTGAAGGATTGGTATTCAATCCCCTTTAAGCCGCGTATCAGGCATCTCATCCCCGCTACGCTTCCGCACATGTCTGAGGAATCTACCGCCATTGACAGCTATTAATCAAAAAAGTTATTATCATCATAGCCGAGATGGATAAATCAGCCGAATTAGCGGTTGTTCACGCGGGACTATCAACCATGTTTCAGCGCACCCTATATCAAAGCGCTCCGAGACAATTGTGTCCGAGCTAAAGTATAAAGGAGGGAAAATGTCAATTATTGACGAAATGACGGGGAGGGGCGCGTCAGAATGGCCATATCCCGTCAAGTACGGTAAGGAAAATGAACTTTCCACCGATGTCCTTGTGGTCGGTGGCGGTATAGCCGGTTGCCATGCCGCTATCAACGCTGCCAAGAGAGGCTCAAAGGTTATCGTTCTGGAAAAGGGCGCGACAGTGCATAGCGGCTGTAGCGGAGCCGGAGTAGACCACTGGGGAGCGGCCTATACCAACCCAGCCTGCACCTCCGACCTAGAACAGGCGGCCGAGTCAAGCGCCAGAAGACGCTCGTATGTTAATGGTATGCTCAGCTACATCACAATGCGGGAATCGTACGATGCTCTCGTCGATTGCGAAGATTGGGGTATGCAATTCAGAGACGTGGATGATGAATTTGCAGGCTCTCCAATGCGAGATGAAAAATCCAAGATACTATTCGCCTATGACTACACCACAAGAGTAAATATCCGGGTTGTTAATGGTGCGCATGTCAAACCGGTGCTCTACAGAGAATTACTGCGCCTCGGGGTTAAAGTGCTCGACCGGGTTATGGTCACAGGCCTTCTCACTGAGGGCGGTAAACCGGGAGCCAGGGTAATTGGCGCAATGGGCATCAACGTACGCACCGGCGAGTTCTTCGTAGTCAACGCAAAAGCGACTATTATGAGCGCAGCTCAATACTCAGGCATCTGGGTATTCAATACAGAACTGGCGGGGTCAGCCGTTCACTTGGATTGCCCAAACAATGTGGGCGAGGGAACCGCTGCGGCCTGGAAGGTGGGAGCCGAACTTAGCCTGATGGAGCGGAGCAAGGGCCCTGTCCACGGCAGCTTCGGGTGGCCCCGCTTCGGGGTAGGCTCGCCTACCAACACATGGTTCCCGTGCAATCTGGTAGATGCCAACGGCAAAGAGGTGCCGTGGGTAGACAGGGAAGGCAACATTCTGAAAAATGTCTCCGATAGAACTGCCTTTAAGGCAGGCGCGACGCCGACCCCGGACATCAACGATATGATTGAAAGAGGGGAGCTGGTTCTTCCTCTTTACGCAGACCTTCCGTCTATGCCCGAAGACGAACGACGGGCAATCTGGGGTCTGATGATTGCTAATGAAGGCAAAACAAGAGTCCCTGTATATCAGGTTTTCGGTGAAGCCGGTTTCGACCCCGACAAAGATATGATGCAGGCGCCGATAACTACTCTCGAGGTTGGGGGTGAGGGCGAGGGCCCTCCGTTATGGCGAAGCGCTTCAGCAGGTGGAGGTTGGGGCAGCGGGGGTTTGGTGGTTGATTGGGACATGAAGACATCTCTCCCTGGTCTGTATGCGGCCGGAAACGCGATTGCAGGGGAAAACGGCGGACATCCGGGCGCCGCCACGACAGGGCGTTATGCGGGCAGAAAAGCTGCCGAATATGCTGCCACGGTTGATTCTCTGGTTCCGGACAGAAAGCAGATTGATGCCGAAAAAACCCGCGTCTATCAGCGTGTCGGACAGACCGGTGATGTTGGCTGGAAGGAACTTAATGCAGGAACTGCCAGGATGATGCAGATATACTGCGGCGGATACAAGAGTGAGCGCATGCTGAAGGAAGGCCTATGGTGGCTGAATTCCATTAGAGAGAGTGAGGTAAACCGCACATACGTCAGGAACCCTCATGAACTGATGCGATATATTGAATGTCTATCCAGACTCACAATCAGCGAGGTCATCATAAACGCCTCTCTGGCGCGTCAGGCCAGCAGCCAGACTCTGGATTTCCACCGGGTTGATCATCCCGAAATGGACCCGAAGGAGTGGGCTAAATTTATTACCTTAAAACTCCAGAACGACCGTGTAGTTACCGGAAGCCTCCCACTGAACTATTACCTATCTGAGCCTTATGCATCGACTTTCAAAGAGAACTATGAGGCTCATGCAAGTGTGAACGAAATGAGGTCAAAATAGATGAATGACGAAGCCTATTTGGTACCCAACCCGGCAACTCCCTGCCAGTCCATCAGAATCGACCCTAAGATTTGCATCAGTTGCTACCGGTGTGCAGACCAGTGCCGGACGGATGTCATGGTACGAAACGTTCCTAAACCAGGGGGACTCGCCCGCTGCGAAGAGAGTTGCCCCGCCGGAGAGGCCATCAGGTGGACTACATACTATATCGATAGGGGGCGATTTGAGGAGGCCCTCGATAGCATCAGAGCCGAGAATCCCTTCCCCGGAGTATGCGGCCGCGTATGCTTCCATCCTTGCGAGGAGAAATGCGCACGCATACCGCTTGATCAGGGGATAGCAACAAATGCCCTCGAGAGAGCCGCTTTCGATTATGGCACTCCAAAAACCGCAAAACAACCGCAAAAACGTCCCGCCACGGGGAAAAAGGTGGCAGTAATCGGAGCAGGGCCAGCCGGTCTTACTTGTGCCTACTACCTGGCTATCCTCGGCCACAAAGTGACAGTATTCGAAGCGCAGCCGGTAGCCGGCGGCATTCCCCGCATCAACATCCCAGAATATCGTTTGCCGGCTTCGGTAGTCGATAGCGAGGTAAAACAGGTAGCGGCACTTGGCGTTGACATTAAGGTCAACAGCCCGGTCGATGCTAAAGCATTCGCAAAAATAACACACGACTATAACGCTTGTTTCGTGGCTACAGGAGCGCCGCTCTCGCAGAAGCTGGGCGTTCCGGGAGAAGACACTCCGGGCGTTATCGGCGCAATCGAATATCTCCGCAAATCCAGGCTTGATAACAGCGCCAAAGTGGGTAAGAAGGTGGTTGTCATCGGTGGCGGCAATGTAGCGATGGACTCAGCGCGCCTGGCCCGCCGGCTCGGCGCCGAGGAAGTCACCATGGTGTGTCTGGAAAGCCGTGACACCATGCCGGCTTACAAACCAGAGATTGAAGCTGCCGAAGCGGAGGGCGTACGCATCTCTCCCAGCTGGGGCGTCAAGAAGATCGATGCGCAGGCCGGGAAGTTGACAGGCATCGAGCTTAAGTCTTGCGTTTCCGCATTCGATAAACTTGGCAACTTCAGTCCCACTTATGATGAAAGCAAGACCACTACCGTCGCTGCTGACACCGTTATCGTGGCCATCGGCCAGGCGACCGACCTGTCTTTTGCAGATGCCAAGATGAAAGCCGGCTCCCGTATAAAAGTTGACCCCGTTACGCTGGAAACCCCTGTATCGGGCGTGTTTGCCGGCGGTGATGTCGGCTCTCCAATCCGCTCGATCGTTCAGGGCATCGCTTCCGGCAAGAGGGCCGCCATCAGCATAGACGTCTTTCTGAATAAAGGTGACAAAAACGTCTTGCAGGCAGCCGGAATTGGAGCCACATCCATGCATGCTTATATGGCCGGGGAAAATGCAGTTCCGGAAAACCGCCTGCCGGAAGAGCTGGAAACCCCTTATTTCGGACCAGGTGCCCGAATGGAACCTGCGATGTTGTCCGGGGAACAGCGCACACACTCGATGAACGAAGTCAACAGGGGTCTCTCGCAGGAACTGGCTATATCCGAAGCAAAAAGGTGTTTCCGCTGCAGCCAGTACCAGCCGCCCCTGGTCCTGTATCCTGACGAGTGCTGGTTCTGCGGGACATGCGTAGAGGAATGCCCGGCGCCGGGCGCCATCCGGATGGAGCATCCGCTAAATCAGAGAATCGCCTGGAAGCGTAAGGAGACCGGCGAGCTATTCCGCCGGGGGATGAAGAATCCACCTCCCCCCAACCTGCGCCCACCTGTAGGCGAAAGCAAGAAGCATACAGCCTAGTAATGAAACTAAAACAGGGCAGGCTTTTAAGCCTGCCCTGTTTGTTTATCATCCATCCGAACGCGCCGAATGCTCAGTTGGTCTCTGCAAGTAACGCATTTATACGCACCAGATTGTTTGGTACCTCTTACCACCGCTCGCACATTTTCAGGTTTTACATCTATATCACACCGGATTTTGCCAGTTCATCTATCTCGCTCCTGGTCATTTCCAGCAGCTCGGAGAGCACATCACCTGTATCCTGTCCCAGGTCAGGAGCGGCTCGCGCTACGCGAGGCGGCGTCCTGGAAAGATTGATTGGCGAGTTCGTCATCTTAACCTTCCCCAGCTTCGGATGAGGCACCTCAGTTATCATTCCTCTGGCCTGCGTTTGAGGGTGGCTGGCGACCTGGGCGATATTATTTATCGGCCCGCAAGGAATGCCTAACTCAGAGAGTTCTTTAAGCCACTCATCGGTCGTCTTCATTTTCAGCGCATGGCTGAGCACCGGCTCTAGCACAGAGTAGTGTTGAGTGCGTAGTTCGCCGGTCTGGTATCTCTCATCATCCATCATCTCCAGGTGGCCGATTGCCGCGCAGAAGAGCGGCCATTGATTCCTTTCCCCGCCTACCATAGCGATTGCGATATCACCATCTTTGGTTTCAAATGTCTGAAAGGGCGTGAAAACAGCGTGGCGGTTGCCGAGACGCTGGGGTATCGTTCCTGTGGCGAAGTAGCGGGCGAAAGCGTTTTCCAGCAGAGCTACCTGACAATCGAGCATACTGATATCGAGCATCTGGCCCTGGCCGCTTTTTTGACGCTCGAAAAGAGCGGCCAAAATGCCTGTGGAGGTGAACAATCCGGCTGTAATATCGCCAAGAGATGCCCCCGGTTTGACCGGCGGGCCGTCAGGTTCCCCTGTTATGCTCATCATACCGCCCATAGCCTGGATAACGATGTCCAGTGCTGGAGCCTGGGCAAGAGGACCGGTTTGGCCGAAGCCAGAGATGGCTGCGTATATTAACGACGGGTTTTGCTTTTTGAGCACGTCATAATCCAGCCCAAGTCTCTTCATTGTACCGGGGACGAAATTCTCAACCACCACATCGGCTTTTTTGACCAGTTTCAGAAAGACTTCCTTGCCCTGCTCTTTTTGCAAGTTAAGAGTCAGGCTCTTCTTGCCCCGGTTGATGCTCATAAAATAAGAGCTTTCGCCATCGATGAACGGCCCGTTGCCCCGCGCCAGGTCGCCGGAACCGGGCTTCTCGATTTTAATGACCTCAGCGCCGAGGTCGGTAAGAATCATAGTGGAGAATGGTCCTGAGAGAACCCAGCTCAAGTCTAAAATTCTGACGCCCGCTAACGGTCCGGCCATAGCTGCCTCCCCCTTCTTATCGAATCAGTTTTCCCATTTTAACCTTTAGCAATCCTAACGTGCGGCTTTCCGGTTGTCAAGGTCAAAGCTGGTCTTCAATGAAATAACTTTCTTGCCTGACGTTGACTGGCGCAACGCTGCATCGGCACCAACAGTATAGTCCAGCCTGGTACAGGTATGCAATTTCTGGAATGTGGCTTCACCAGTACTCAATTTTGCCTTGATGCCCTAACGTGGTTCCACGTGAAGGGTGATTACCCGGCGCCCCCGCACAACGCCATCAAAATCGTATTCCACAGGTATCTGGTACGAGCCGGGGAGCAGGTTTGGAGCGATTGCGATTGTCAGATTGGATGAGTACACGTTCCGCGGATAGGCGACAAACTCAACCGGCTGCAGGCTCACTTCCAGCCCGTCAGGGATACCGGTCTTGTCTATCGCCATGGTAACCCTGGCCGGCCCATGTTCGCCGCTGGAAAGCCTGGCGTCGATGGTCAGCGTTGTCCCGGCCGGGTATCGCAGAACGTCCGTCTGGACACTGGCCTTGCCCTGAGTGAATATGAGCTGGACCGAATCTACCAGTTTATTGATATTAGCAGTAAAGGTATATAAGCTTAGTCCGGCGAAATTAAGCTCCGGAGGCGCCTGATAGCCGCCCGCGCCAACGATGACGTGGTTCATGGAATACACCTTATCATTCCATATCAAGTATCGGCCGTTCGGTCCGAAGTAGAAGTATTGGCCGGGGGCTGATTCTCTCAAGAATAGCAGGTAGCGTTCCCCAGGAACAAACAGCGGGTCTTCGCTCCCGTCCGAGCCGGGGACATCCGGCGAACCTGTCTGGCTGACGGAAAGCCGGCTGAGCTGTGCGCCTTTCAGAGTCTTCTCGACCCGCAATGCCCATCTGGTGCTGTAAGGCCCATTCTGACGTGTCACCTCGACGGCTCTATCGACAACAGCAACTGCAATAGCGTCTGAAAAGGCGGTGAGGTCAGACAGGTTATTAAAACCGAATGCGTAGTCGATCTGAACGTTTCCGCCCGTTTTCTGTGGAGGCCTGGGGGATGCGCTCTCTTTCTGCGGCGCTTCAATTGTGGGTGGTTTCTGAGCGCTGGGAGCACTAGGCGCAGAGGGAGTTGCGGGAGTAGTGGGAGTAGTAGGAGTGGGGCTGGCACTTGGCGCCGCCGGGGGAGTAGATGCAGGTAATTGAGAAAAGATACCCCTGTAACCTAAAAAGCCCACTACCGCCAGGAAAACGACAGCCGCTGTGGCGGCGATAGACACCCAGCGCGTGCTTGGGCCAAACTGCCACCATTTCTTAACCTCGCGAGCTTGCTCCTCGCGCTCGACCAGCTTGTTGATGAGTCTCATCTTCAAGGCTGTCTGGAAAGCCGGCGAAGGTTGAGAGCTGAGGGTCATAAGTGTGCGGGCAAATTCGACAGCCTCTTTAAGCTCATCACTCGCTTCGCTGCTGACAGACACATCTTCGCCCGTGAGGAGCTTATCCAGATATTCTGAAAACTGTCTCTCCGTATTGTTATCCAATGCCATTTTGCCACTTCCTGAAACATTCTCTCAGTTTGCGGACTGCGCGGTAGAGTATCACGCCGATATTAGACTCGGACAAGTTGAGCAGTTCAGCTATATTGCGATTTGTCGCCTCAGCCCGAATTTGAACGAAATAATCTCCTGTTCGTGCTGCGATAGTCCTGACAGGCATAGCCACAGCCTCTGCAGTTCCTCATTATGAACAGCTTGCTCGTCCGGGAGGGGGTCATCCCCGGCAACCTCATTCGCAGCTTCCAGGGGCATGTCCTTTCTTTTGCCCCGCACACGGTAATAATCTATCAGGGTATTCCGGGTTATAGACATCAGCCATGTCGGGAACGAGGCCAGCTCCGACCGGTAGCGATGGAAACTGTTCAAGGCTTTCTCGAACACGGTAGACGTCAGGTCTTCAGCCGTCTGGATATCGCCCACACGGTACAGGACATACTTATAGACACCGGGCATGTGCTTCTCATAGAGCGCGGCGAAGTCCGCGCTGATGCTATGGATGCTCCCATTAATGCTATCAGTCCCCTGCGATTGGCCCACATTATCTCCCTGATATTGTCGCCATGTCATCTCGACTTGTCGGGATGACATGGCTTTCGATAACTGAGTTTACCATAATCAGAACCATAATACCTTACCTGAGATTCCACGGCCGGTAAAACCTAGTGCCGCTCAGTTCCATCAGAATATCTGATTCCCTGCTCAAAGTATCATCATCGAGGTCATATGCTTCTTCGTTGAAATAATCGAGGAACTCTCCAAACATCTGCCGGTAGGGGCCTGAGACCTTGAGCGGCATCGACTGGCGTTCCCATTCGAGAGTCGGCGGCACGATAATCCCGTGCCTGTCGTTAACCATGGTCTCCCAGGGCGGGTTTGTGCGGACGTGTTGCCGTTCATCTATCATCCAGTCCTTCAGCAAGTCCGCGTACCGGGCCAGTAATACGCCCTTCCTTATGCCGTCATTCTGGAAGAACTCGCGGGGGGTCTCAACTAATCTGACGATGGACTCGCTGCTGTCCGGCCTTCCGTTACGGTCTTCGTAGCTGACCGCTAGCCGCAAGCTCCCGTTCGGACCTGTTTTCCTTAGTTTTAGCAGAATTATCCCGCCTTTAGTCTCGCCCCCCTGCTTCTCAGAGGGGAAGAGCGTATTGACTTTCATCAGGCGTCCGGTTGCCTGGTCAGCCTCAGGGCTGCCATATACTTTTTCGATTTGCCACCCAATGGATTTGAGGTTTAGCTCCAGATTGAACACAAGCGGGGTGACCATATAATCGAACTCATCGTACATCCGTGTCCTGAACTCATGGGGTGAATGGACGGCATAGTAATTAGCTCCTCGTATCCGGGTGATATAATTGACGAGTTCGGTATTGAAATCGAGACCTATGCCGATGAAAGTATTATAAATGCCTCTGGCGGCGTTCCTCCTGACCATACCCAGCAAGCCCCGTTCGCTGATATCACCTTGATTAGGCATGGCATCCGTCAGGAAGATTATCCGGTTTTCGTACTGAGAAGGGTCGGCTCCACGCAGTTCGTCAAATAAATCAGTCGCCATCTTTATGCCCGAGTCAAGATTGGTGCTGCCGTCGGCTGAGAGCCGGAGTATACGGTCTTTTAACGCTCTCATATCCGAGTTACGAACCAGGTTCAATGGTTTGACAATTTGAGCAGAATCGTTAAACACCACCATGCCGAAGCGGTCGTCATCGTTCAGGTGGCTGAGCAGGGCGACCACGGATTCAGTCGCAACATCTATCTTGGTCTTCCTCACATCTTCGCTGGGGATGCTAACACCTTTACCGGACTGGTCGTAATAGTAGCTGTCGAAGATGGAACTCATCGAGCCTGAGATGTCCAGCACGATAACCAGGTTAAGCTTCTTCCTCTGGAAATCCCTTTCTTTCATGCCGGAATTCAGCCCGACCGAGAGATAGTAGTCAGTCTCTCCGGAAAACGGGTCTGCCGTTACAGCGTAGCTGTATGACGGGCTGAAGAGCTTATCGGTCTCCTCAGGCCGCCCGGTTTCGAAATAATAGTCATAGAAAAGCCCCTCGTAGGTAATATCAGTCGGCAGGGGGAGGTAACCGTTCTTGATATTATCCCTGAAGGTATTGATGTCTTTCGCCCCGCCGGCAGCAAGACCGATAGTGCCGCTTCCTGAAATTTGTTGCGGAGCTGACGGTGCGGTGGGTACCGTGGGGGTTGGGCGGGCCTCTTGTTGCGGCATTTCCTTAGTGGGAGAGGAAGGCGCATATTGCAAAGGTGCCGGCGTTGTTGGGGCAGATTTCGTCTGAGGTGTGACACCCGCAGGTTTTTGCGCGGGGGCACAACTGGAGATTAGTACCAAGAACAGGATCGTGGCAATCGTGAGCATGAAATGGATAATCCGGCTCTTCTTTGGCTCTTTCATCGTATGACCTCCTTATCCCTTTGTCTTTATATACGATGAAATGTCCTGAGTATTACACGTTATTGAATATTGATCGGATAAGTCGAGCGCGGTCGGGCGCTACTCGGCAGCGCATAACATGCCCATCAGATGTCAGGTAGGCATAAAGGCGGAACCGAAGCTGATTAACATTACAGTTCTGGCTTCGTGTATAATGAGGCGATATGGCAGATTCGGTCCAGCAATCCAACCAGGAACAGATTTCACCGTGGGCATTGTTTACCCGTCTGGACTTTTTTCTCCTCTGGTCGAGCGGCGTGGCAATGAACATCTCGATGCTTCTACGCACGCTCATCAGTTCACAGTGGCTGTATGATACGACCGGCTCCGCGGCACAACTGGGCTTACTTGGCGTTGTGCAGTTACTACAATTGCCCATGGCCCTCTACGGCGGGTCTCTGGCTGACCGGTTGGACCGCAAGAAACTGATGGTTATGACCCAGCTAGTCGGCTCATTGCTGCTGGTGATACTGACAATACTGGCTCTCGGTAATAACCTGAATCCATGGCACATCTTTGCTGTTACCGGCGTCTCAGGCATGGTAAATATGCTGGGTTCCTCGGCTCGCCCGGCTATGCTGCCCAGGGTGGTGCCCCGGAGTCTATTGACATATGCCATCACTACGCTCAATGTATCTTCACAACTGGCCACGGTCGCCGGTCCAATCGTGTTCTGGCAGGTCTTTGACCGCCTGGGTGTAGCTGCGTCTTTTGGCGTCAGCGCCGGCATCAGCCTGTTAAGCACGGTCTTGCCCATGCTAATCAGGACTTCAGGAAAACCGGAAGTGACCGCACATCAGAGCACTTGGACATCGCTAAAGGAAGGAACTCTCTTTGTGATGCGGCATCCGCTGCTGCCCGGCCTCTATTTCCTGGACATGGGGGTTACCGTGGTAAGCTTCTACCGGCAGCTTTTCCCGGTATTCGCACGCCAGCTTTATGGCCTTGGAGCCGAAGGCACAGGACTGCTGAACACGGCAAATGCGACAGGCGGAATTATCGGCACCTTCGCCGTATTCTTCGCCGGACGGTTTGCCAAGAAGGGTGTACTAGTTCTGGCGGGAACCCTTGTGTATGCCGTCTTTCTTATTGCCTTCGGTGTTAACAGGAGCTTCCCTCTGGGACTATTCATTGTCAGCATCCTGGGCATGACAGACTCACTGAGCATGACCATGCGCCTGACGATTGTTCAGCTCACTACCCCAGACCAGTTGCTTGGACGCGCCTCTGCTATCCGCACCTTCGCCGCTATGGGTTCAAACAATCTGGGACAGGTTGAGGTAGGCATGCTATCCGCCATCATCGGAGCGGGGCAGACAATGGTCCTCGGCGGTGTGCTATCGGTTCTATTTGTGATAATAGTCTGGCGCTTTCTTCCCGGTATAAGACGATACCGCTACGACGATAACTGAGTATTGCGGCTAGGGCTGCGCAAAAGCAGCGACAATGCCTTAAGCTCTCGCCCGGCTTCATCAGATTTCAAGATATTGTCCTGATACTTGATTTATTCACCAAGTTAAAGATAAATTATTGAATGAGAGAGTGACTATCTTGCTGTTATATTCTATTCGACATATAATCATACGCACATTGTAGAGTAGTTTCCCTCACAATATCTTAAAGAAAGGAGGAGAATGGCTAGAAAATGGATTGTGCCTTTTCTCATAGTTGTTCTCTTCCTGGGCGCCGTGAGCAACGGCCTCTTGTACATTCGACTTACCAATATTGTCCGGGATGATGAAATTTTAATTGCCAGACTTCGTGCCGACCTGGTCAGCGCTAATGAGAGAATCACATCGTTAATGGAAACCACCGATAATCTAACAGGAAATGTATCCGGTCTATCAGGTTCGGTTGGGAATCTCCAGACAGGCGTCCAGTCTCTCACTGGTAACGTGTCTGCCATTTCAGGTTTGGTGGGAACTCTGCAGCAGGACCTCAAAATCTTTAGCTCCGACCTTGCAGCAGACTTCACAAACGCTGCTGAAAAGGTCAAACCAGCCGTTGTTGTAATTAACGTTCGCACTGTAACGGCAGTCCTGCCAGGCAGGACGGTTACGCAGACAAGCTCTGGTTCCGGCTGGATTATAAACGGTGATGGCCTCATTGTAACCAACAACCATGTAATTGCCGATGCAACGTCCATTGAGATAACCCTGGCGGACGGCCGTACTTTTCCATCACTTGCGGTACAGACCGACGCAACGTCCGACCTCGCGGTTGTCAAAATAAATGCCCGTAATCTTCCCTCGTTGAAAACAGGGGATTCCGATAAACTTCAAGTCGGCCAGCCGGTAGCCGCCGTAGGTAACGCCGTAGGAAGAGGACTCAATATGACAGGAGGTTGGGTCAGTCGTGTGAATAACTCGATTGTCTTCAGTGACGGCCGCAGTTTCTCAGGACTGATTGGAACTGATGCCGCTATTAACCCGGGGAACTCCGGCGGGCCGCTCATCAATACCAGCGGAGAAGTCGTCGGTATTACCAATGCCAAGCTGGTAAGAGCCGGTGTTGAAGGCATAGGCTACGCTATTAGCATCAACAACGCCTTAAAGATAATAAATAACCTGATAGCGAGGTTCTGATTGCAGCCAGGATACATGACCGGGAATTCGACTATCTTGCCGTAATATTCTATTCGACATATAATCAGAAAAACAAGGAGGTGTTATGATGCTAAGTTTTATCGGAGCTGTAAATTGGCTGGCTGTGATTGTCTGCGCGGCGCTGAGTATGGTCATCGGGTTTATCTGGTACGGGCCTCTGTTCAGTAAGCCCTGGGCTATATTAACCGGTTGGACAAGTGAGAAATCTGCCGCTCTGCCGAAAAGTAAACTAGTTACCAGTTACGTCATGGCTTTCATCGCTGCATTTGTAATATCATCCGTGCTTGCTATTGTCTTACTGGCCGTCAAAGCAAACGGGATTGCCGACGGCATTATTACAGCTATTGTTTTATGGGTCGGTTTCACCGGGGCGACTATCGGGGTTAATATGACTTTCGAACGCAGGCCTTTGTCATTATTTGGCATCGAGGCAGGCTTCCATCTTCTAACTTTGATTATTTATTCTATTGTATTAAGCGTTTTGTAATCTCAATACATCCAATATCCGACACTAAATGCCCCATGTTTGCTCAACGGGATTGAACTTGCGGACACATATCTTGCTGGTGTAAATTAATAAGTAAAATTATTTAAGGAAAGCAAGGTAAACAATTTCAAATGGAGGAACAAAAATGGCGGAAGGCATGCTTAGTCCCTACCGGGTTTTAGACCTGACCGATGAGAAAGGCTTACTCTGCGCCAAGATACTCGGCGACCTCGGCGCTGATGTCATCAAGGTAGAGAGACCGGGGGGAGATGCCGCCCGGAGCATCGGCCCCTTTTACCATGATGAGCCTGACCCGGAAAAGAGTCTTCTCTGGTTTGCTCTTAATACGAGCAAGCGCGGGATAACGCTTGACATCACGACAGCCGACGGTCAGGAAATCTTCAAGCGTCTGGTAAAAACTGCCGATTTTGTCATCGAATCTTTCGCACCCGGTTACATGGACAAGCTCGGCCTGGGGCACTCAGCCCTGCAAAAGATTAAGCCCGGGATTATCACAGTTTCCATCACCGGCTTCGGTCAGACGGGTCCTTACAGAGATTACAAGATTGCCGATATAGTCGCTTTTGCGCTGAGCGGTGAGATGTCGGGGTGGGGCGAGCCTGACCGGCCTCCCGTCAGGATAAGCAACCATTCCCAATCCTACCTTAATGCCGGGGCTGACGGCGCCATAGGGGCGCTCATGGCGCTCTATCAGCGAAATATTAACGGCGAGGGAGAGCACATCGATATCTCCATTCAGGATGCGGTTTCTCTTCTGGATGGTGAAAACCGGAATCCCGCCTGGACAAGGGCGACCCAGATACGCCCGCGAGGCTCAAGCGGGATGATGGGAGCCGCTCATAAGACAAGACGGATCTGGCCCTGCAAGGACGGCTATATCTCGTGGTCACACGGCGGGCTTTCTCCTCTCGGCCCCAGTCTGCCTCTGGTCAAGTGGATGGACCGTGAAGGGTTCACCAATGATTATTTAAAGACGTTCGACTGGAACCGGCCTGATTTTGTCAGGGTACCACAGGAGGAGTTCGACCAGATAGAAGAAGCTACAGCCAGGTTCTTTATGTCCCACACAAAAGCCGAACTGCTGGAGGGAGCCGTCAAGAACGATGCGATGCTCTATCCTGTATCCACCACAAAGGACATGATGGAGAATCGTCAGCTTATTGCCCGGGGTTTCTGGGTGGAGATAGAGCACCCTGAGCTAGGCCTCTCCATTACCTACCCCGGCGCTTTTGGCAGCTTCTCGGAAGTACCCTTGAACATGACCCGGCGGGCTCCGCTGATCGGGGAGCATAACCATGAAATTTACGAGAAAGAGTTAGCCATCCCGAAAGAGACGCTGTTGATATTAAAGCAAGCCGGGGTTATCTAGAAATGCCCGGTAACGAGAGGAGAGGAAATGGGGAATAAAATGTTTGAAGGCCTCAGGGTTGTCGAAGTCACCGTATACGTGACGGGACCATTAACATCTCAAGCTCTGGCTGATTGCGGTGCAGAAACGATTATGATACAGACAGGGAGCCGGCGCCCCATGGGACCTCCCGGCGGCCCGGCGGGTATGCCTGACGGGATGTACCAGAATAGTACTAACAAACTCAGCATCAGCCTCAACTTTGCTTCTCCCAAGGGGCTGGAGTTGGCCTACAAGCTGCTCGCTAAGACTGATGTTTTTGTGGAGAACCTGGCCGGTGGGACTCTAATAAAAAGGGGTCTCGGCTATGAAGCCGTCAAGAAAATCAAGCCCGATATTATTTATCTCAGCACATGCATGATGGGGCAAACAGGCCCGTACGCCAGCCACGCTGCCTCAGGACACAAATTATCAGCCTTATCAGGTTTTAATCACATGTCCGGCTGGCCTGACCGGGAGCCGGGCTGGGTAGGCACCTACACTGATTTTGTCGCCCCCCGCTACAACATTCTTGCGATTTTAGCTGCTCTTGAGTACCGCCGCCGCACCGGTAAGGGACAGTTCCTCGATATGTCCCAGTATGAAGGCGGCATCCAATTTATGGGTCCTGCTCTCCTTGACTATGCCGTCAACAAGCGGGTAGCCGACAGGATGGGTAATGAAAACCCGTACGCGGCGCCTCATAATGCCTACCGTTGCCGTGGTGAAGATAGATGGTGCGCCATCGCCGTATTCACCGATGAGGAATGGCGCAGCTTCTGTAGAGTCATCAATAACCCGGCTCTGGCTGATGACCATATGTTCGCCACCCTGGTGGCCAGGAAGGAAAACGAAAGATATCTCGACGCAATGATAAATGCCTGGACAGAGACGCGTACGCCTGAAGAGGTTATGGCTCTGATGCAGGCGGGCAGGGTGGCCGCGGGTGTGGTGGAAACTGTCGAAGACCAGGTGGAGTACGACCCCCAGTTAAAGCACCGCCACACATTCTGGGAAGTGGAACCGCCTGACGCCAGGAATGAACTGAACATACCTGACTACCGGCTATCGCTGCGAATCAGACAAAGCCCGCCGTTAGGCGAACATAACGACCATGTCTTCAAAGGCATCCTAGGAATGTCAGATGCGGAGGTTGCCGAGATGGTAAAAGCTGGGGTAATAGGCTAAGCCAAACAGGAAGGATAAGCAAAAATGGCCCGAATAGAAATTAACCTGCCTGGTAATTTTATCTTCTCGACGAATATCCCCGTCCGCATCAGCGACATTAATCGGGGAGGACACGTGAGTTGGGATTCAATGTTCCGTATTCTGGACGAGGCGAGCGTCCAGTTCTGGAACATCATTGAGCCTCCGGATACGGAAGGGGGAAAAGTCTCGCACATAACTGTAGATGCCGGTATTAATTACAAACGGCAGGCCTTTCACGGGCAGACGCTTAAAGTGGAAATAGGAACAAACGATTTTTCCAGTAAGGGCTTCGACCTGATTTTTAGAGTCACCGAGACGGCCGGCGGCGTTGAGATAGCCAGAGCAAAGGCCGGCATTCTCTGCTACGATTATCAGACACAGAAAGTAATACCAATTCCGGAAAAGTTGCGGAATAAGCTCACAAAGTAAAGCTCATAACTGTTAACAGTTTTTTTCTGACCGGAGCACAGCCCAGAGCAAGTCAGACGCGCTCACTCAGCCGTGATATAATGCTTTATTAAGGATTCAGTGAGGGAATATGTCACCGCTTCAGATTTATGACGCCAAACTGAACTCTACTGTGACCGTAGAGAAAATCGATAAGCAGGACGCCGAATGGAAAAAACTGCTGACCCAAAAGCAGTATGAGATTACCACCAGGAGGGGAACGGAAGCTCCGGGCAGCTCGCCGCTAAACAAGGTTCACGAACCGGGTATCTTCAAGTGCGTGCGGTGCGGCACCGACCTTTTCAATAGTTCTACCAAGTTCGAGTCGGGAACCGGCTGGCCCAGTTTCTATGAGCCGGTCTCGCCTCTGAATGTTGTGGAAAAACTTGACATAAGTCTTGGAATGGTACGCGCGGAGATACTCTGCGCCCGGTGCGGCTCTCACCTGGGACATGTTTTCGATGACGGACCCCGTCCTACCGGCAAACGCTACTGCATGAACGGCTTTGCTCTGGAATTTATGAGCGAGGCAAAAAAATGAGTCAGAGCGAGCATTTTGAAACTGCGACTCTCGCCGGCGGCTGTTTCTGGTGTCTTGAGGCGGTTTTCCTGGATGTCGAGGGCGTTAAAAGTGTAGTCTCCGGCTACACTGGGGGAACCTCAGCCAATCCGACTTATGAGAAGGTATGCGCCGGCGAGACGGGTCACGCCGAAACCGTACAGGTTACATTCGACCCGGATAAGATTTCCTACCGGGAAATCCTGGAGATTTTCTTTTCCGTACACGACCCGACGACACTTAACCGGCAGGGCGCGGACATCGGTACGCAGTACCGTTCCGCCATTTATTACCATGATGAGCTGCAAAAAGAGACGGCTGACAAGCTGGTCAATGAACTAAATAAAGAGAAAATCTGGAGCAGCACCATCGTGACCCGGATTATGCCGCTTAGCCAGTTCTACAGTGCCGAAGACTACCACCAGAATTACTACTCGCGCCATCCTGAGCAGGGATATTGCCAGGTAGTCATCTCACCCAAGGTCAGCAAGTTCCGCCAGAAATGGGCGAACAAGCTCAAAAAATGACCGGTATTCAAATCGGGAGGTGATTGAGGTGTGCAGAAACATCAAAACATTGTTTAACTTCGAGCCACCTGCGACCGATGCTGAAATCCGGGCAGCGGCTACCCAGTTTGTCAGAAAAATAAGCGGATTTCAAAAACCATCCGTAGTAAATCAAGAGGCTTTCGATGAATCGATTGATGAGATAACCAACTCAGCCTCCATTCTGCTCGGGTCGCTGGTTACCAATGCTTCTCCGAGGAATCGTGAAGCAGAGGCCGCCAAAGCCCACGCCCGCGCGATTAGCCGGTTTGGAGGATAGATAGAAATATTGGACTTGCAGATACCCCTGTGATAGGTGTAACTTAATAGGTATTAAAACCTGAGGAGGAGCAAATGGCTGTAACAAAAGAGAAAGTCTACAAATGCCTCAATCCTGTCGGCAACCAGGAGCCTGTGGAAACATTCCCCCTGGCGCCGCGGCTGAAAAGCCTCGCCGGCAAAACAGTCCACCTGAGTATCTGCGGCGAAGCGGATATCTGGGTACCTTTGGAAAAAAAGTTCAAAACAGAATATCCTGACATCAACTGGACTGTACATAAGAGATTTCACATCGTTCCGATGGAACTGACGGAAGAAGAGAGAAAAACCACAGATGCGGTCATTCTCGGTGTCTGCTGGTGACATGGCGCAGTTAACAGGCAGTTGCCTTATTTAGCCGACCTTGAAAAATCAGGCATCCCGACGGTAATCATCAATTACGATGAAGAGACCGGAAAAGTGGAACATGATTCCGTGGTATTCGGCATTCCCAAACTAAGACATATAGTAGCTTCGCGCAACTCTCCGGGAGGGGTGGAAGAAGCCGAAAAACTTGCCCAACCTATCCTCGATGCCTTGACCCGGCCGCTGAACGCCGAAGAAAAGAAAAGCGGCAAGTGGTCGCCCAAGGAGAAGAGGGTACTTTTTGAAGGCACTCTTGAAGAAGCCGAGGAATTCTACCATCAGACCGAGAACCTTCCCGGAATCCTTAATGCCCCTTTCGCCACCTATACGGATGGGCTTCCGGTAATCATACCCACCGAGGAAAAAGTAAAAGAGATGCTTACCGGCACAAGCCACAGGCCGGATGAACTGATAACTCTGCAGCGCGATTCGGCGGTCCAGGGGTTCGGAGCAGTTGAAACCGGATATAAGCAAAAGAAAGGCGACGTCGTCAAATTTATGCCGATGTACCGGACGGCCACGGTAGAACAGGTGGCAGTCAACGCAGTGATGGCGGGGTGCAAACCGGAATACTTCCCGGTGGTACTGGCCCTGGCTGAATCCGGAGGCGGCACCGGTGACGGGCGCGGCGGCGGTGGGTCATTTGTCGTCAGCGGCCCCATCTATAAAGAAATCGGCATGAATGTTACCAACAGTCTGTTCGGCCCCGGAAACCCGGCCAATAAGACTATCGGCCGCGTCGGCAGCCTCTTCTGGCGGAACCTGGGCGGCTATAAGGAAACCGTCACCACCATAACGACTATCGGCAGCCCCGTCACTAACGGAGGCTTGATGTTTGCCGAATATGCGGAAGGGCTGCCGAAGGGTTGGAAGGGCTTGAACGAAGAGCTTGGTTTCAAGAAGAACGAGAGCGTCCTTATGTCCTTCAGAGCAGGCTCATGGGGTGTCGGCCAGCAGAATGCTCCGGGTGTATACCGCTCACTTCAGAGAACAGGCCACGGCGCCATAGCCAGATTCCTCGATGTCAAAGGTATCGTTGGGCCGCACAACTACCTGGAATATCTCACCAAAGACCTGTGGGCTACTATGGAGGGTGGTGTCACCCTGGTGTTCCCGCCCCAGATAGCCCAGGACATGTCTGACTACGGCTTCAAGACCAAACAGTCCATCTATGAGTGGCTATGGAAAAGGAGTTTTGAACCTGTAAAAAATTTCAAATTACGTGGTAATCAAGATTTCGTCACTAACGGCTGGCTTGGAATAGAGAAGACATCCGGCAAGCACTGGAAAGAGTTGTCGGATGATTATATGGTGCCGGCTGGAGGGGACGACCCGTTTGGGAGCTACAACATAATGATTATGAACATGCAGGAAACGGCCTGTGCCCGGTTCAGCGGCGGTGGACACAGTCAGGGTTACAGTATCGACGCCTGGAGGTAAACCTTAGCACAGAGCAAGGCAGTAAACTAAAACCATATCTTATTAAGGAGGAAAGCGATGTGGAACACACTAAAGACTGATGAGTACGAAGGGATGATTGCCGAAACAGTCACCATCACGGGGCAAAACGCAGACCTTGTACATGCCTACTTTGCACGGCCGCTGGGGAAAGGCCCGTTTCCCGGTATAGTCCTGGTCGCTCATCTGCCGGGATGGGACGAGTTCTACCGTGAGATGACGCGCCGATTTTCCCAGCACGGGTATCTGGCTATCAGCCCGGACCCGTATTGCAGGTTCGGACACGGGACACCATCGGAGGTAGCCGCACTGGCCCGCAGCAAAGGCGGCGTGTCCGATGATGCGATAGTAGGTGATTGCGAAGGAGCAATGAAATACCTGAAAGCTTTGCCTTTCAGCAATGGTAAGGTCGGCGTGATAGGCACATGCTCCGGCGGACGTCACTCCTTCCTGGTAGCTTGCCGGGTCAAGGGGCTGGATGCGGCAGTCGATTGTTGGGGCGGCCGGGTGGTAGCCACGAAAGAAGACCTGACCGCATCCCAGCCTGTTGCCGCTATCGACTATACAAGCGGCCTGGCTTGCCCTCTGCTGGGAATCTTTGGCAACGATGACCAAAGCCCTTCGCCGGCACAGGTGAACCAGCATGAGGAAGAGCTTAAAAAACACAGCAAGAACTACAAGTTCCACAGATATGACGGCGCAGGTCACGGGTTCTGGTATTATCATACGGACCGCTACCGCCCAACCCAGGCGATGGATGCGTGGAACAAAGTTTTTGAATTCTTCGCAGAACATCTGAAGGTATAGCTGCAAAAACAAATCAGGAGAACCAGATGAAAACGATGCAATTTCTAATCGACAATATTTGTGCCGATTTTACAGTAGATTCTTTGTTGACGCTTGTCAGGAAATATGTTTCTGAAAGGCCTGCCACTATCGGCGATATCGCCGAGGCCATCAAACAGAAGGACCGCACTCTGGACATCAGGTGCGCTGAAGGTCTGGCTGAGGGCGCTGTGCAAGTTCTGAGCGAGAGCGGGGACATCAAGGTCAGGGAGACACTGGTATACGCAGCAGGCTCGGCGACCCACAGGCGGTAACTCCGCGGCACTCTTTGTCTTGATAAGCATTTGGAGGCATATTATGCATATTACTTCTCTGGAAAAAGCTAGTAAGACTATACCCAATATGGAAGGCGCCAAGGGTATCTTTAAGCAGATACCGATATCGAAGGCAGACGGCACACCGACTTTCTCATTCCGGGTTTTTACGATTGAACCGGGTGGGCATACGCCTCACCACAACCATCCATTCGAGCACCTGAACTATATTATCGAGGGCACTGGTACGGTAATCGAGGGCAACCTGGCGCATGAGATAAAGAAAGGCGATTTCGTCATGGTGCCGCCGGGTGAGACACATCAGTACCGGAATACCTCGACAAGCCCTTTGGTCATGATTTGCGCCGTGCCTAAAGAATACGAGTAAATCCGTTTTCGTGTTAAGGCGAGGCCTTGCTTAAGCTGGGCCTCGCCCTGAACTTATCGTAATGAGTTGACCGCAGCTTCTATCCTGCCCAATGCTTCCTGAAGCATGCCGCGGGGACAGGCAATGTTCATTCTCTGGAATCCGGAACCCCCGGCGCCAAAAAGAAACCCGTCATCCAGACCTACCCTGGCCTTTTCTCTCATCAGTATTCTGAGCGCCATGTCATCGATACCCAGCCCCCGGCAATCGAGCCAGAGCAGATAAGTGGCCTGGGGTCTGACAGGTTTTATTTCAGGAATCTTTTGTTCAAAATATTCAAGAGTAAATTCCAGATTGCCGTCGATATAGTCAATCACCTGCTCCAGCCATTCATCGCCGTAGCGGTATGCCGCTTCCATGGCGACGAAGCCGAAAAGATTGGGAATACTGACACCGACTCTGGCTTCGTTAAATTTCTGGCGAAGTTTCTTACTGGGGATAATTATGGATGAAGCCTCCAAACCAGCCAGGTTAAAGGTTTTACTAGGAGCCATGCAGACGATGGAATTCTGCTCGAATTCTTCAGAGATAGCTGCGAAGGGTGTATGCCTGTCGCCCTTAAAAACAATTTCACAATGCACCTCGTCCGAAATCATAGTGGCGCCGTTACCGATAACAATCTTGCCTAAGCGGGTGATCTCTTCTTTGTTCCAAAGACGCCCGATTGGGTTATGGGGATTACAAAGAATCATCGCTTTTACCCGGCCCGGCATCTCCCTCATCCCCATCCTGGGCTGAAACTTTCTTTCCATGTCGCTAAAATCAATCTCGTAGCGTCCGCCGGCCAGCTTTAGCTGATTGGTTGATATCTGGCAGCCATTCTGTCTAACTGTATTAAAGAAGGGATAATAAACAGGCTCCTGCAAAATAACTTCGTCGCCGGGACGGGTCAAAGCCCGGATTGCAACATTTAGAGCGGGAATGACCCCCGGGGTGAAAACAACCCACTCCGGGTTTATCCGCCAATCAAACTTCTTCTTCATCCGTTCAACAACGGATTCAATCAGGCTCTTGCCAGGCTCGGTATAGCCATAGAACTCATGGGCAGCCCGTTCCTGAATAGCGTCGGCTACCGGTCTGGCAGCCGGGAAATCCATATCGGCTACCCACATCGGGATGATGTCATCGCTGCCGAAGACATTTTTCAGTTCATCCCATTTGGAACAACTCGTGTCTTTCCTGGAACATATCAAATCAAAATCGTATTTCATACTAACTTTCCGCCTATAGGGTTCATTATAACAGGAGTTCTGTGAGATGAAAATATCGCCATTTATTGAAAATGGAGCGGGCTTTAATGATATGATAAAAGTAGTCGGAATAAAACAGACACAGAGCAGATGTCATTGCGAGGAGCATCGGGACTCGCAATGACGAAAAGTAATCAAATAGGATAAAGTAAAATGACGGATTGGCCGGGACTCACTGAAGAAATCGAGCGGCTGCTCAGGCTGCAAACTTATCCGGTTGCCTATAAGCGCCTGGATGACGTCAAAGAGCTTGATAACATACCTAATCTGCGGAAGCTTGACCGCACAGCCACTTTCTGCCAGTTGCCAACGCTGGTTCGGAGGGGCGGCTGGACTATCGGCGTGACTAGAGATAACGTGCCGGAACGTTGCGCCCGGATAAACGGCCTGGCAGCCACAACCGGCGAGGAAATCGACCGTGAGGTGGCTAATTTTGCCACTTCCTGGTTTGCTACCAGGGAAGAAGCCAGGAAACAAATGGCGGAATATCCGCTTGTCCCTGCCGGAGAGGCTGTGGTGCTGGCGCCGATGGCGGCAGGGAAATTCAGCCCAGATGTGGTGTTAATCTACGGTAATCCGGCTCAAATGATGCTGCTGATGAATGGACTTCAATTCAAAAACTATGATCGTTTTAATTTTTTCTTCATCGGGGAAGGGGCATGCGCCGATGGACTGGCCCAGTGCTATACGACCGGTAAACCCGCCCTGGCTATTCCCTGTTTTGGAGAAAGAAGATTCGGCGGCGTGACCGATGACGAAATGGTCATCGCCCTGCCGCCGGGGATGATTGAGACAGCTGTCGAGGGTCTGCAAGAGCTCTGGAAAAGAGGCTTGAGATACCCGATTATGTATTTCGGGCCTGAGTGCGACCCAGCACCGGCTCTGGCACGCGCCTACCCGGATGATACTACTATCGGCAAGAAGCGCTGGAAGGCAAGTCGCACAAAATAGCGTTTAATGCTCAAACAAATACCATTAAAGCGGAGGCTTGGCAGAAATATGCCCTTTACAAGACCCCGGATAATCCGTCCTCCCAGCGAGGCAAGCAGCTACTTCCTGCCGCTCACCAGCGGCTGTTCCAACAACTCTTGTGCCTTCTGTAACTATTACTACGGCTCAAAGCTTCGCATACGCGAACCTGATGAGGTCAAGAATGAGATAGACGCTCTGTCTCGATATGCCCGGAATAGCGTACATTTGCCCGACGTCCCTGAAATTGTCTATGCTCTTGCCGACCAATGGGACGGCAAACGGATATTCCTCCAGGATGCCGATGCTTTGGTTTACCCCTTCCCGAAGCTGCTTGAAGTACTTGCATACATCAACGCCAACCTTCCTTTCGTAGAACGGGTGGCTACATACGCCACCGCGCAGGACATACTCCGGAGAACTCCTTCCGAGTTAGCTGAACTAAAGCGCCTGAAGCTGGGTATCATGTATATCGGCCTGGAAAGCGGCGATGATGAGGTGCTGAAAGCAATCAATAAAGGTGTGGATGCCAACCACATCATAGAAGCCGTCAGGAGAGTCAAAGATGCGGGAATACTCACTTCGGTCACGGTCATTCTGGGATTGGGCGGCGTATCCGGCAGTGAAAAACACGCATTGGCAACTGCCCGCGTACTCAGCCTGATGAACCCGGACTATGTCGGCGCACTAACACTCACACTCGTAGAAGGGACACCCTTACACAAGAAATGGCAGAGCGGTGATTTTCAATTAATTTCGCCGTTTCAATCGCTCGAAGAACTGGCCATGATTATCAGCAACTCCGAATTTACCAATTGCTTCTTTACTTCGATGCACGCGTCAAACTACTTTTCAATACGGGGTAAGCTTCCAGAAGAGAAAGCCCGGATGGTGTCCGAACTCAAAGCCATCATCAATAAAGGTGACCCGGCTTACCTGCGTCCAGAATCGTTCAGAGGGCTTTAGTAACACATATTTATAGCCATTTATGATATTATTAACGAATACGTTCGAGGAGATTTACGGTAAAAATGCGAGACCAGAAGCCCGGCCCTGAGAATGATAACGTGAATACTAACCCGGATGGAGAGCCTTCCGTTCACAGAGAGATGGTCGGCCCCTTTGCGTCCCTGCGTTTACCGAACTTCCGCCTGTTACTGACAGGAACCGTCCTCGCAAATGCAGGCATGTGGATTCAGCAGATTACATTGAGCTGGCTGGTTTATGACCTGACAGGCTCCGGTGCGATGCTGGGGTCTATCAATCTGGTCCGGTCTATATCAGCGCTGGGCATGACGCCGCTGACCGGGGTTTTGATAGACCGTGTCAACCGCCGTAGGCTCATGATGCTGACTAACGCCTGGTTGTTTATTATAAGTCTTGGACTGGGAATTATCCTGCTTTTCGACGACTCTCATATCTGGTATCTCTTCGTCTTCGCCTTCCTTGGCGGTCTGGCACAGACCATCGACCAGAATCTTCGGCAGGTTGTCATCTTCGATTTGGTGCCCCGCGCTGCCACACCTAACGCCGTGGCAATCATCCAGACAGGGTGGAGCCTGATGCGTTCATTTGGCCCCGGGATAGGAGGTTTTCTCATTCTCTGGGTTGGCCCCGGGGGTAACTTCCTCGTCCAGGCCGGCGCCTACGCCCTGATAACAATTACAATTCTGCAGATTCAGTTTCCAGCACGAAAATCGGATGCGGTCCGGAGTTCTGCGATGCAAAATATCCGGGAGGGCATACGGTACGTGATGAAGGAGCGGGTCACCCGGACTTTTATGCTGATGGGATTTATTCTGCCTCTATTAATCATCCCCATATTTTCCGTGCTGCCTCCTATCTACGCAGCTAAGGTCTTTCACGGCGGCCCGGAGGTATTGGGCCTGCTGTTATCATCTGCCGGCATAGGAGGCATACTGGGAGGCGTCGTCGTCGCGTCGCTGGGCCGTGCCGAGCGCAGGGGTATTATCCAGGTCGCTTCACTATTTCTAATGAGCCTGTTTCTGATAGGCTTTGCTTTCAGCACAACACTCCCGTTAGCTCTAACCTTGATGGCGGTGGCAGGTTTTTTTGAAATGATATTTCTTACGACCAACCAGACGCTGCTCCAGCTATCGATACCTGACGACTTGCGGGGCCGGGTGACCAGTGTTGTCAATCTAAACGCTGCGCTATCACCCCTGGGCGGATTGATAGCTGGAGTCGGTTCTGACCTTTTTGGAGGTCCGAAGGTGATTACAATCGTTCTCAGCGGCATCGCGGCAGCCATAGCGGTGTTTGTCTTCATCGGCTCTCCGACCGTCCGTAACTACAGGTTAAGTCATGCTATGAAGCCCAACTCGCCTCAGGAATAATCTTGCTAATGAATGAATTATTAATCGATACTCACGCTCATCTGGATTTAAGTGACTTTGATAAAGACCGCGCGGAAACTATTGCCAGGGCGTTGAACGCCAGGGTAGCCAATATCATTACTGTCGGCACGGATTTGGAATCAAGCAAGAAAGCAATAGAGTTGAGCGAACACTACACCGGGGTTTACGCAGCCGTAGGAATTCATCCCCAGGATACATCGACAATCAGCGAAGCGGATATGGCCGGGATAGGTAAAATTGCAGGGCATCCCCGTGTAGTCGCTATCGGTGAGACGGGACTGGATTTCTACAGAGACCGCTCGCCGAAAGCGGCGCAGATACAGGCGTTAAAATGGCATCTGGCTCTCTCGGCAGAATCAGGGCTTCCTGTCATCATCCATTGCCGTCAGTCCGAAGTTGAGATGCTGGAGTTGCTTCGTTCCTGCCTGTCAGAGTATGGAGACAGCCGCGGGCAATACAAAGGGGTAATCCACTGTTTCAGCGGTGACGCCCAGACCGCAAAAGAATACCTGAATATGGGCTTTTACCTTTCTCTCGGTGCTTACATCGGGTATCCCTCCTCAAGAGGAATTCATGGGGTTATCAGGAGCATACCCGGGGAGCGATTATTAGTGGAAACGGATTGCCCGTTCCTGCCTCCGCAGACCCACCGGGGCAAGCGAAACGAACCGGCTTATATCCCACTTACAGTGAAAGTGTTAGCTGCAATCAGAGAAGAACCGTATGAGGATATCGCCAGGGCAATCACGCAGAATGCTCGACGACTATTCAACTTACCAGCAAACAATTGACATCTATCCGCACTCGTGTAAGAATTATCAAAATTATGAGGTGATTTGATTAACTATGAATATATTAGTTTCCGGTTCACTAGCCTACGACAGGATTATGGACTTCCAGGGACGCTTCTCCGACCACATCCTGCCCGAAAAAATACATGTTTTAAACGTCAGTTTTACAGTCAACAGTCTGACAGAGAAATTTGGCGGAACGGCTGGTAACATTGCTTATGGACTTTCTCTTTTAGGCGAAAAACCTTTAATCCTGGCCACTATCGGTCGAGATTATCACCGCTACTTCGACTGGCTGAAAAAAAATCATATTTCTTGCGACGGCATCAGGATTATCGAAGAGGAACTAACTGCCGGCGCATACATCACCACGGACCAGGCCGATAACCAGATAACCGGGTTTAACCCGGGCGCCATGAAATTCGCTTCTGCCTTCGATTTTAGTAACATTAGCTCGAAAGAAAGCATCGCCATCATTGCTCCGGGGAATCAGGAGGATATGATTAATTACTCTGCCCTGTACAAGTCCAGGGGCATTGATTACATCTTTGACCCCGGTCAATCTCTGCCGATGTGGAGCAGCCCGGAGCTTATTAAATGCATTGACGGCTCCAAGATTCTCATTTCGAATGACTATGAGTTAGAACTGGTCATCAGTAAGACGGGCTTAAATAAAAAGAAACTGCTTGAGCATACTGAGGCCATCATTACCACTTTGGGAGAATTTGGTTCCCGTGCGTGTACACGGGATTCTGAGATAGATATTCCCGCTATCAAACCAAAGGAAGTTGTCGACCCGACCGGCGCCGGTGACGCCTACAGGGCAGGGTTAATTCAGGGATTGGTACAAAACATGGGCATCAAACAAAGCGCGGAAATGGGAAGCGCGTGCGCCTCTTTCGCCATCGAACGCTACGGCACCCAGGAGCATCATTTTACCTTGACGGATTTTAAGAAAAGACTGGACACCTACCGTACAGAGTAGCTCTGTTGGACACAATTGGCAGGAAAAAAAACAGCATGAAATCCCAATTAATCATCACACATCCCGGCAGCGCGCATTTCGATGATGTGACGGCCGTCAGCCTGATTCTGGCCATGAATGCCGGCACAGAATTCAAAGTCGAGCGGCGGGAGCCATCACAGGCGGAACTGGATAATCCGGATGTGTGGGTATTAGATATCGGTAACCGCCATGAGCCGGAGAAGCGTAATTTCGACCATCACCAGTCGCTGGACTGCCCGGCATCGTTTGTCCTGGTGGCCGAATACCTGGGGCTTGGGGAGACGATGTCCGTCATGCCGTGGTGGCATTTCAAAGACGAGGTCGATCGCTTCGGGCCGGTGACAAGCTCCGAAAAATATCATGCCGGCGATGACATTGTAAACCGGAATCCTGTGGAAACCTGGCTGGTAGACAGCTTCGCTTCCAATCAGAATCCTTCTGCTGAAGTACTCGCTATACTCAAGGCTTTCGGCATCCATCTCATCGAGGAAGCCCGCACGCTCAAAAAACAGATTGATTATTGGAAAACACGCCCCAGACTGGTAATTGCCGGGGTGCCTGCTATTATCGGAGAGACGAAGGAATCCGCCGGACTGGAAGAGTTCCGCCGCCTGGTTGACAACAAGCCCGATATCGTCATCTCCCTGGACCGCCGTAATGACGGCTGGCGTCTTTTCCGCTACGATGGCGCGCCTGTCGATTTTTCCCGGCTTGCGGGCCGCCCTGAGATTCTTTTTGCTCATAAAAACGGATTTACGGCCAGAACCAAAGTGCGTCTGAGCGTGGACAAGCTTATAGAACTGGTGGGCAAGGCGGTCATTAGTTCTTGATCTAGTCCAATCCCTTCTCCCTTGACGGGAGAAGGTTAGGATGAGGCTGAACCCCTCACCTTAGTCCTCTCCCGCAGGGGGAGAGGAAACTGATTGTGAAGGATATAATAGAATGGACCAAAACGGTATCAGCCCTCTCAATCCACAAAGCCTGATTGAACTCGTGTCTGTACGGATGCCTTTCGGGAAATACAAGAATAGCATCCTCTGCGACCTGCCTGAGCCTTATCTGGTCTGGTTTCACAGAAAGGGCTTTCCCCCAGGGCACATCGGCGAGTTACTATCGGCCCTTTATGAAATAAAGCTTAACGGATTGGAGTATCTTTTGAAACCAATCAGGAATAAACAAAAGTGAAGTGTGATAAACATAACCCCATTTGCCCACCACCTTGAGAGGACGTAATATGAAGAAAATTATTTTAGCTTCGGCTTCACCGCGCCGGAAGGCGCTGCTGGAGCAGATTGGGCTTAAATTCACGGTCGATGCCGCTGCTCAGGAAGATACCGGGTTAGCTGGGCAGGAGCCACACCGGCTAGCCAGAGAAATCTCGCTGAAGAAGGCTGAATCCGTGGCTGGGCAGTATCCGGATGCCATCATCATCGCAGCGGATACTATCGGGGTTATCGACGGCCAAATATTAGGAAAACCAGAGTCAGAAAGTGAAGCCCAGGCCATGCTTGCCTCGCTGAGCGGGAAATCACACACCGTCATCACCGGTTTCACAGTTCTGGATACACTCACCGGCGAGGCCGTCTCACGAAGCGTTGAAACCATTGTGCACATCAGGCGTATTACGAAATCAGAAATAAAGGCGTACGTACAAACCGGTGAGCCGTTGGACAAGGCCGGCTCATACGCTATTCAGGGGCTGGGGGCAGTGCTGGTGGAGAAAATCGAGGGCGATTACTTCAATGTAATGGGTCTGCCGTTAGCCGCCCTGGCAAAAGTCCTGAAAGAGTTTGGTGTTAATGTCTTGTGAGGACATAGGACGCGGCGCTCTCTCCGGCCACATAACCGGTTGAAAAAGCGGCCTGGAGATTAAACCCACCCGTCCCCGCATCCAAATCCAAAACCTCTCCGCAGAAATAAAGCCCACCCACCAACTTGGAGTCCATCGTGCCCGGGTTGATTTCTTTGAGCGAGACGCCGCCGGCCGTCACCATAGCTGTCGACATGGAATAGGCGCCTTTGATATCGAAGCGTAGTGACTTTAATAAGCTTAACAGGCTTTCACGCTCTTCAAAAGTAATCTGGTTGCCCGGTTTATCCGGCGGCACGCCCGTCATCGCAACAAACGGCTCGACGAGCTTGTGAGGCAAGAAGTCTTTGATGATGTGCTGGCAGGTGCGCTTGCTGTGCCTGTCGAATGTTTCCTGCAGTTCTTTCCGCAACTCGTTTGGGCTTTTATCCGGCATCAGATCGATGGAAACGCTGACGGGGCCATTTCCGAGTGCATCAACAATAGCAAGGCTTAACTCAAGTATAACAGGCCCGCTGAGACCGAAGTGCGTGATGATGGCGTCCCCGGTACGGCTCTCGATGACAGGCCACTTAGGACGTTTGCCGCCGATACCCCGCCCGGCATCCACCCCGGGAACCAGCGAGGCGTCGATATCCACGGCCGGGCACTGAAAGGCGGTTACACGTGCATTGCGGAGACTGGCGCCCTGCATCGCCTTTGCCTTTGCTACATCAGTGACGACGAGAGGCACAAGTCCCGGCCGCAATCCGACAATGGTATGGCCGAGCGCCGCAGCAATCCGGAAGCCATCGCCCGTAGAGCCGGTCTGAGGATGAGACGAGCCTCCGGCAGCGATGATAACCGCTTGCGCGGGCAGATAGCCACCGGTTGTTTGGACTCCAGACACAAGACTGGCCTCTACCCTTATGCCAGTCACGTCCACACCAAAGCGCGTTGTTACCTTACCTTCGGCCATATAACGTTGGAAGGCGCGTACAATATCTCGGGCATTATCGGTGGTGGGGTAGATTTTACCATTCGGCTCAGTCTTACATTCAATTCCGTAACGGCTCAGGAGAGCCAGCAAATCATCACGGAAGAAGCGGTTAAAGACGCTGTATAGAAAGCGGCCGTTAGGGCCGAACCGGGCGATGAAGCTGTGCATCTCCAGGCCGTTCGAGAGGTTGCAGCGACCGTTGCCTGTGATAAGGACTTTCTTGCCGGGGCGCTCCATCTTTTCCAGGAGAAGCACCCGGGCGCCCAACTCCGCCGCCCGTCCGGCCGCCATCATACCCGCCGCCCCTGCTCCGATAACAACGATTTGTTGATTCTCATCCACAAAAGCAGTGTGACCTAAAGGGGAAGGGGTGTCAAGAGAAGCAGCGGATTACTTCGTCCTTCACGGAAGGACTCGCAAAGATAGAGGTAACTTCTATCAGCTGAAATCACCCCAAGGATTTTAGACAAGCCTGGAGAGAGGAGGCAACGACATCACGCTGCCAGCGGCGGATGCTTTCGTGGGTAAGTTCGGCACTTAAAGAACCGGGGTCTCTGGAAAGGCGTTCGAGGCTGAGGAGGGGCCAGAGGAGGGAGGGGTCGATGGCAAAACTGGAGCCTAGTGACGTTCGCCACTCTTTGAGCTTGGTGAGACGCTGGACTTGCTCTTCGGTGGGACGCAGAGTCCTGACAGAACGCGGCCTGGTTACATGTGGAGCAGTTATACCTCTCTGCACGGCCTGAAGAAGGCCGAACCCGAATCTTTTAAGCCCCGTTTGTCCCAGACCGGGCACGTCTTTGAGGTCGGCCAGGGGATTGACAGCCAGAAAGATTAGAGCGGCATCAGGCAAGACGAAGAACGGGGGCCGGTGCTGGCGGATTGCTTCTTCCTCCCGGAAGAGGAAAAGACTGCGCAGCACGGCGAGTTGGCGTTCATCCAGGTCTTTGGAACCTTTGACGGAGAGAAAGGCGGTCTCAATATCCTGTATTTTATAGCGTACCTCTTCGATTCTGGCACACTCTTCGGCAACCCAGGTTGTCCTGCCGAGCGTTTGGAGCTTCGCGTCCAGAATCTCCCACAAGGCGACCAGGTGGCGCACATCAGTCGCGGCATAATCGAGCGCCTCGGAGGAAAGGGGACGCCTTCCCCAGTCACTGCGCTGAAGGGCTTTGCTCTTATCGATGTCTACGCCAAGCATGTCCTTGATGATAGTTTCCAAACCCAGCCGCGTAGCGCCGGTGAAGCGGGCGGCGATGCTGGTATCAAATACGCCGCGAATGCGGAGACCGGAATGACGGTCAAGGCTGCGGATATCATAATCGGCTGAGTGAATGATTTTCTTGATGGCGACATCTGCCATAAGGTTTCCAAGAGGTGAGATATCGGGAATAGCTATCGTATCTACGATATAGACTTTGCGACTGGTAGCAATTTGGATGAGGCAGAACTGCTCGGGGTAATAATGGCGGCTGTTGGATTCCGTATCCAGAGCCAGGACACTCGAACCGGCCAGTTCATCGATTGCGGCGATAAGTTGAGCAGGCTGGCTGATTATCTCGACGGAGAGCGGTTTTGAATTGGTCAGCTGAGCGACTCCTCTCTAGAAGGAATAGGATGGTTATCATAAAGCCCCGGAGATAAGACAGGCTTTGAATCAGTCAGACTGCGAGGCAGGTTAGAAGCTCTCCAGGGTTATTGACGGCTTTCTGGAGTATAGCTCTTCTTTATCGAATGACCGTACTTCGGCTGAGTGTTTAGACATAACGTGGTCATTCATTTTGATTAAGCCCAAATGCCAGTCGTAATCACTTATTTCAAAGTTACATAAAGTACAGTGAAGCAAGAATGTCGCCGGAATTTTCCTGAGTTTGACCACTTCTTCAAAGTTTTTCATATTAGCTCCAATCCTGTTTTTATCTTATATCGTTTTTAGCGGTATGTCCATACTACAGAAGTTATTTCTCTTAAAACTGCCCTGTTTAAAACCGAAAATGAAACCCTGATCACCTATTGACAAAAGCTACCGAAGAGACTAGACTTCATTTTCGTCAGGTGGTTGAGGGGAGTATCGCGGTCGTATTGTGAAGCCGGGACGCCGGCTCCAAGAAACCGACTTTTTTATGCTAAACATTTTATTTCTGTCCGGAATTGTCATTTTTCTGGCTGTCACGCTTGTGACTTTAGCCCTTGTCCTTAAAGCAGGCCGGGTCATTCGACAGGCAGCCATCTGGCTAACGCTGCTGGGGAGCCTGCTATTTATGGGACTGGCGCTGGATATTATTGCGACCAACCAGCCATTCCGCACCGTGCTCTACCGGATAGCGTCACTTCAATTTTCCTTCGTGATCGATGACCTGGCAGCCTTTTTCATACTGATAATTTCTCTCGTCTCAAGCTGCGTATCTGTCTATTCTTTGCGTTACATCGACCACGGCGGCACCGAGGCGAGTAAGAACTTCCACGTCTCGATGATGGCTGCGTTCATGCTCTCGATGCTCCTGCTGGTGGCGGGGGAGAACAGCTTTGTTTTTATTTTTTTCTGGGAAACAATGTCTCTGACTTCATTTTTTCTGGTGATGTCCGAGTGGGATAACAAGGAAACCAGAAAGTCCGGGCTGTTTTATTTTGCCATGACTCAGATGAGCACTATCTTTCTCCTGTTTGGTTTCCTGGGCATCTACAGGATAACAGGCTCATTCGATATCAGACCTCTAACCGGAGCCTCACCGGCAATAAACACAGTCTTATTCCTGTCACTTTTCACCGGATTCAGCATCAAGGCAGGTGTGATGCCTTTTCATAAATGGCTGCCGTACGCTCACTCGGCCAGCCCTTCCAACATCTCAGCGCTGATGTCGGGGGTGATGATAAAGGTGGCTATATACGGCATGGTGAGATATATCCTACTCGGACTCAATCCAAGCCTGTGGTGGGGTATTATGATACTGGTTTTCGGCACTTTCTCAGCTCTGCTGGGCGTCATCTACGTCCTGAAAGAGCACGACATCAAGAAACTGCTAGCGTACTGCAGCATCGAGAATATCGGCGTTATTCTGATTGGAATCGGACTGTCCATTATTTTCCAGAGCCACAGTCTGCCGGAACTGGCGCTGCTGAGCCTGGTGGCAAGCCTGTTCCACACTCTTAACCACGCCCTGTTCAAGAGCCTGCTGTTCCTGACCGCGGGGGCTGTGGTTAACGCCACAGGCACGCGGAACATCGAGAAAATGGGCGGGCTGATTAAGACGATGCCCTACACAGGTATTCTTTTTCTGATTGGCTCGGTCTCCATCGCCGGGCTGCCGCCGTTCAACGGCTTCGTGAGCGAGTTGATGATATTCCAGGCTTTTCTCCAGTCCTTCATCATTACCAGCCCTTTTATGAAAATATTGCTGTTTCTGGGTTTATCCCTCTTTGCCCTGACCAGCGCTCTAGCGGCCGCGGCTTTTGTAAAAGCTTTCGGCATTATGTTCCTGGCCACACCCCGCTCCGATGAAGCCCGTAAGGCTCATGAGGTTTCACCATTCATGCTCGCCAGCGGCAGTATCCTGGCTGTGCTCTGCGCCGGGCTGGGCATATTCTCGTACCAGATATTCTCCGTGTTCGGTTATCATCCGCCGATACCTGACCTGATGGTCGTCAGCCTGTTCCTTCTGGCGATGCTTGGATTTGTCTGGCTGGTGCTGCTGCTGGTCACTACGGGCAAGACCCGCACCAGCGAGACCTGGGGCTGCGGCATTACTTCCCAGAACAGCCGGATGGAATACACGGCGACCGGCTTCTCCGAGCCAATCCTGACTATTTTCCGTCCTATCTACCGCACCAACAGGAAGGTGACTCGCACTTTCAGCGGCGCCGCCCACGCTATCTTTAAGAGCGGTAACGCCGAAATACTTACTTTCAAGTTTTTCGAGGAGAGGCTCTATTTGCCGGTTGCCCGTTTTGCCCACCGGCTTTCCACGCTGGTATCGAATCTTCAGGACGTCGACCTGGATGTTTACATCCTATATTCGTTTATTGCCATCGTCATTCTGATACTGATAATAGGCTGGATTATTTAAATGTCATTTTTTCTTTTCGCCATACTCAACACAGTCTTCGTACTCCTGATTTCACCGCTTTTTATCAGTCTGATAAAAATAGTGAAGGCGTTCAGCCAGGGGCGGCGGGGACCTCAGTTATTCCAGACCTACTACACGCTGAGCAAGCTGCTGCGAAAAGAGAACGTTTATTCGACCAACACCTCTCTCATCATGCGGATAACACCGTATATCAACATCGTGTTCATTCTGACAGCCTCGCTTTTTGTTCCTTTTGTTTTCATACCTCCACCGGTTGTCGGCATCGGCAACATCATTCTGTTCCTTTACCTGCTGATATGCGCCAAATTTTTTATGGCATTGGCCGGTCTGGATGCGGGCAGTACCTTCGGCGGCATGGGCAGCTCGCGGGAGATGAATTTTTCGGCCATAGTCGAGCCTGTGGTTATCGCTGCCTTGGCCGCCCTGGCTCTGGTTATGAAATCAACCAACTTCCATGAGATGTTCGCCTCAGCATTACAATCATCGGTATTCATAAATCCAGCGACCCTGCTGATCGCCCCTTCTCTGTTTATCATTCTTATCGTGGAAACGTCCCGGATTCCGGTGGACAACCCGGAAACACATCTGGAACTGACCATGATACACGAAACCATGATACTGGAATACTCGGGGCCTAACCTCGCTCTTATGGAGACTTCTCACGCCGTGAAGCAAACGTTGCTGATGGGAATACTGATAAATACGCTGGTGCCCTGGGGTCTCACCACCACGCCTACCTTGACCAGTATTCCGGTGGCAATCGGGATGTTTGTTGTAAAGGGGGCTGCGCTGGCAATCGTGGTGGGCGTAGCCGAGTCACTGGTGGCTAAAGCGCGCCTGTTCCGGTTACCTGCCTTGTTTATGCTGGCCTTTTTCTTTTCTTTCTCAACAATTCTCTTCGAGCTATTAACATGATGAATGCAACCCTTATCGATTACCTGATCAAGATACTGTTCGTTTTCGTGCTGGGCACGGCGGCGCTGACCATCGCCAGGCGTACCCTGTCATCACTTTTCACTATTTACGCCATCCAATCCTGGCTCATTGCCGGGATTGCCCTGGTACTTTTCTTTAAGGAGCGAGCCGCCATCCTGCTGCCAATTGCCGCCGTGACAGTAATAAGCAAGGCGTTCCTGATTCCTTACCTGCTAAGGAGGATTCAGAAATCGATGGACATCAAGCGGGATATGGAGTTCCGCTACCTGACCCCCATCAGTTCCATCCTGGTCAGCACGGCGCTGATTTTCCTGGTTTACGGCTCTTTTTCCAGGTTTCTCCTCGAGATGTCATCAGACGTGCTTTTCTTTTTCGGAGCCGTGATCGGCGTTTCTCTGACCTTGATGGGGATGCTGGTCATATTCACCCGCCAGCGGATGATTACCAAAATCATCGGCTACCTGACCATGGAAAACGGTGTGCTCCTGTTCAGTCTTTTCATCGCCGAGCTGCCCCTTATCATCGAGCTGTTGATTGTAATCGACCTCATTATGCTCATCGTTCTTTCGACTGTACTGGCTTTCGGCATCGATAGCACAATGGAAGAGTTTCACGAAAAATTACAGGCTTTTACCCTGTGGTTCAAGGAGTAAGCGTCCGGATGCTGTTACTGGTTTATATAGTGTGCGGCTTGTTACCACTGCTGCTGATGCTGCGGCGGATACCCGATGCTCCGAAGCGGGCTAATTTTCTTAATGCTCTGGTCATCGGGCAGGCGGCCGCATATCTGGCGTTCAGCATCGGTATACGCCTGCTTCTACCATTGCCGGTCTATTTCCTCGACCGCTACTTCTTCATCGATTCCCTGGCGATTTATGAAATAATTATCGGCTCAGCGGTATTCCTGCTGGCGGGGTGCTTTTCGCGCGGCTACGTGCATGGACTGCTGAAGGCCGGGGAAATAGCCGCCAGGGAGCTAAGACTTTTTTACGCGGCGTTTAGCCTGCTGCTGATGGTGGTAGCATTCGCCTTTTTTTCTAACAACCTGGCACTTTTCTGGATATTCCTGGAGCTGACCACCATTCTTTCGGCAGTGCTCATCGTGACCCTCAATGCCAAGGAGAATATCCTGGCGGCGCTGAAGTATGTTTTCACAGCCTCGACGGCCATGCTCTTCTCGGTTATCGGGCTGATTATCCTCTTTGCCATGACGAAACACGCAACCGGCTCTGGAACTCTGAACTGGGACTTGCTGATGCGACAAGCCAGTGATTTCTCTCCGGCGCTGTTTACCTTCGCCTTCGTCTTTATTTTCGTAGGCTTCGCCGCTAAGGCCGGCATCGTGCCGTTCCACACGTGGCTGCCGCAGGCTCATGCCAAAGCCCCTTCTGTCATCAGCGTTTTGTTGTCCGCAGTACTGCTGAACACCGGTATTTACGGCATTATCCGGTTGAATGCAATCGCTCATCGGACTAGCTCTCCCCGGGTCATTTCCATCAGCCTGATAGCCTTCGGTGTGCTGAGCATTGTCGTGGCGGCTCTCAGTATGCTGCCGCGGGAAAATGCCAAGAAACTCATCGCCTTTTCCAGCATCGAGCACATGGGATTTATCCTGGTGGGAATTGGGTTAGGCACACCACTGGCGCTTTTCTGGGTGCTTTTCCACACGCTGGCGCATGCCCTGATAAAAACACTGCTCTTTTTCTCCGCCGGTATCCTGCACCAGCAGTACGGCAGTAATAAATTCGAAGACATGAAGGGAGCTTTGGCGCTCCAGCCGCTGGCCGCCTGGGGACTGATTGTCGGCAGCATCGCCATAATCGGCATACCGCCGTTTCCCGTTTTCCTGTCCAAGCTGTACATTTTGACCCAGCTTGGGAATTTCTCGATGGTGTGGCTGGCGATTGTGCTGGTCTTCTTTTTACTTGTAGCGGCGGCAATCGCCACGATATTAATCCGCGCTTTGCCTGAAAAGGCAGAGCGGGAGTACACGCATTACGAGGTAGCGATGAGCATGAAGCTGCCTATGGTTATCCTGCTTGCCGGAATTCTGTTGCTGGGCGTCTACGTCCCATCCGGTTTCAGGCAGATGCTGAACGGTATTGTCACGAGCCTTGGATTTTGAGGTAAAATTAAAGCTGTCGTCACGAGCAGGGGTTCTGAGGTAAAAATATGGAGCAAACCGGCAATCGCAGACGGTCGACTCTGAAACTGGTGCAGGACGCTTTCAGCGAGAGCCATAACAGGGAGGTCTATATCCCTGTTATGGAGTTTGATTTTGACAATGTTCTAACCGCTTTAGCAGGCAGGGATGTCGTCCTCACCGGACTTTTCGCCGTTGAAAATTTTAAGGGACACAGCGGGTTTACATTGTTATATGTGCTTGAACAGCGCGGGAGCAGTAACACCGTTATACTGAAGCTGGCTCTTTCAGGTAAGGAAGCTCTATCGATAGCCGGCGATTTCGCCTCAGCCTGGTGGTTCGAACGTGAGATACGGGATGGCTTCGGCATCGAGTTTCCAAATGCTTTCGATAAGCGACGCTTGTTTCTCCACGAGACTTATCCCGACGATTTCCACCCGCTATTGAAGAGTTTTATAAACCAACCGATAACAACCAGGAAGTCTGTGACTCCCGAAGAAGAATACAGCTTCAAAGAGATGACGGGCGAGGGCGTGTACCAGATTCCGGTGGGCCCGGTGCATGCGGGAATCATCGAGCCGGGGCACTTCCGGTTCAGCGTTATCGGCGAGACTATTTTCAACCTGGAAATCAGGATGTTCTATAAACACCGGGGCATTGAGAAACTGGCCGAGGGGAAGACGCCGGAGCAGTGCGTTAGCATCGCTGAAACCATCAGCGGCGATGAAAGCGCGGCGAATGCGGTTGCTTTTTCGATGGCGGTTGAGAAGGTCTGTCAGGCAAGTATCCCAGCCCGCGCCTGGCAACTGAGAACCATTTTGCTGGAGTTAGAGCGGATATACTCGCACCTGGGCGACATGGCCGGCATGATAGTCGATGTCGCATTTCCCAGAGGAGCCAGCCCTTTTTTCATACTGCGTGAGGAAATATTCCGGCAGAACGCTTTCCTGACCGGCTCGCGTTTTATGAAGGGGATAATAACACCGGGCGGACTTAAGAAAGACATCCCACGCGAGGCCCTGACAGGGCTGGCAGAATACTTGGCCGCGTTTTTACCGATGTTTGAAGACGCCCTGGACCTGGCACTCGGCAGCTCTTCCGTTGTGGACAGATTGGAGACAACGGGAATCATCAGACCAGAACTGATAAATCCGCTCAATATCAGCGGGCCGGCAGCCCGAGCCGGGGGTGCAGCCATAGATACCCGCCGGGACCACCCGTACGGCATTTATGACAAGCTCGAATTCGAGAAACAAATTAATGACAAGAGCGATGTGATGAGCCGCTTTAACGTGAAATCACGAGAAATCATGGATTCGGCAACAATGATTAGTAATCTGATAAATACTATTCAGCCGGGCGCCGTTTTTGCTCCGCTGGAATACAGAGACGGCTATGCTCTGGCCCTTATCGAAGCTGCCCGGGGGCAGAGCCTGCACTGGGTAAACATAAAAGCGGGCATAATCGACCGCTACAAGGTGCGGACGGCTTCATTATGCAACTGGCAGGCTATCGAGCACGCCGTGCTGGGCAATATAGTGCCTGACTTTCCACTGATTAACAAGAGCCTGAATTTATCTTACGCCGGCACGGATTTATAAGAGGACGCAATGTTCAGACGATTCACTAAACTCTTTACGGCTAACGTAATCGAAGACATCAAATTCAACAATGAGGAGTTCACAGCTCTGGGTTTGAGATTGAAGGGCGAAGTAATCTCCTTGTTCGGTCGGAGTCTGGCTATCCGGGAATTGGACTCGGGCAGCGATAACGCAACTGAAATCGAGCTGGTAAATCTGACCACGCCTTACTACGACATCGAACGGTTCGGTATATCATTTGTGGCTTCCCCACGACACGCCGATATCCTTATCATCACGGGGTCTGTGACGCACAACATGGAAATTGCCGTGAAGAAAACTTACGAGGCAATGGCCGCCCCAAAATTCGTGGTGGCCGTAGGGGATGACGCCTGCAATGGGGGTATGTTTAAGGATACCTATGCCGTCAACGGCGGCGCTGACAAGATTATCCCCGTCGACCTGAAGATTCCGGGAAATCCGCCATCGCCTCACGAAATTATCAATGGTTTGCTGGGCTTAATGAAAGCGATGAGGGCCGGGCAGAGAAAAACAAGCGGGTAGTTAGGAGTTCACCATGGAAGAAAAAACGCTGTTCGACGAGTGGCCGGAACGCTACGACCAGTGGTTCACTACCCCTATCGGAAAGCTGGTCAGAGAAACAGAAGGCGAGCTGGTGATGGATTTACTCAAGCCCAAGGCGGGAGAAAAAATCCTCGATGCCGGTTGCGGAACCGGGGTCTTCACGCTTGATTTTCTGGCTGCCGGGGCGGAGGTGGTCGGGCTGGATATTTCAGCGCCGATGCTCAAGCTGGCCATCAAAAAGTCAGCAGGCTATGCTTTCTCCGCGCTGCGGGGAGACATGGAGCATTTGCCATTCAAGGACAATTCTTTTGACAAGGCCGTCTCCGTTACAGCCCTGGAGTTCATCGCGGACGGCAGGGGAGCAGTCAACGAGCTGTTCCGGGTGACGCGGCCTGGGGGTTGGGTGGTAGTAGCTAGCCTGAACAGCCTCAGCCCTTGGGCGGCCCGCCGGAGAGCAAAGACAGAAAGCGGACAGAAACACATATTGGAGGGCGCTTTCTTCAGATCTCCTCATGAATTACTCTCCTTGAGCCCATACAAGGGCATAGCTAAGACCGTCGTCCACTTTCAAAAGGATGATGAACCGGGGCAAGCGGCAAGGACGGAAGAACGCGGACAGCGTAATGCCCTGAATACAGGAGCATTCGTAGCTGTTCTGTGGCAAAAGCCCGGATAAGTCTGATAATTTTGAGCTGGTTTCGTCGCTACGCTACTCACAATGACGGGAGTAAAATCCCTCTTTATCCCATTTATCAAAAGCATAGAATCTACCTCCTTCTTTCTCCAACTATGGCTAAGGTTTTTCGAAGTCATAAATCAGCTATTGCCTGATTGTCATTAGGAGTTACGTGGACTACACTTTGTTTATCAGGATGATAGAGAGTAAAGGTCAGTTGTTTGAAGGAGAACAGGGAAGATGAGTAAGAAAACATTATGGCTGGTGGTGAGTTCTTTGATGGCGCTGTCACTTCTGATAGCCTCATGTGCTCCAGCAGCAACCCCGGCCTCACCGGCTCCAGAGACTCCGGCGGCGCCGGCCAAGCCAACCGTTCCGGCAAGTCCGGCTGCACCGGCTGCTCCGGTGGAGAAGGAAGCCGTGTCACCACAAGCGGGTACTGTAAAAGTTACGTTGACGAAACTGGATGGGACGAAGATAGATAAAATAATTGAAAAGCCAAGATACGGCGGCACAATCACCTTGTCTATAACCACCGACCCACCCAGATGGGATGCGGTGGTATTCGCCAGTTCCTCAAATGCAGGACATGATTACTCCGGTAATGAAATGATGACCGGAGACTGGGCCCGGGGTCTTGCCGGCACCGGGGAAAGGACATGGTGGGTGAGCGGTTCGTACGAGACCAAGACGTGGCGGGGCGAGCTGGCGGAAAGCTATGAGGTACCCAATGATTCAACGATTATTTTTCATCTGCGTCATGGGGTACGCTACGGCCTTAATCCGGACAGCGAAGCAAGCCGGCTGGTTGGAGGCAGGGAGTTTACCGCCGATGATGCGGCATTCGAATACGAGCGGCAATGGCTAAAGAGTCCTAACAGCTTTGTAATGGGTACTACGGCCGCCGGAGAGAGAATACTATCGGCAAAAGCGCTGGATAAATATACAGTTGAAATCAAGGTACCGCCGGCATTCCTGGGACCGCTTCTGATTATGACGGCTGAACAAACCTACATAGGCGGCTATGCGCCTGAGGTGATTAAGAAATACGGGGACGCCAACAACTGGAGGAATAATGTTGGGACAGGGCCGTTTATTCTCAAGGATTACACCCCAGGCAGCGTGATAACGCGCGTCAGGAATTCAAACTACTTTGAGTTTGACCCGATTTTCCCTGAGAACCGGCTACCTTATGTGGACGGTATCAGAGAGCTGATTATACCTGACGCCTCCACCCGGCAAGCCGCCCTGAGGACGGGTAAAATCGACTCGCTCAACGCTGTTTCATGGGAGGATGCCGAGAGTCTCCAGAAGACCAACGCGTCTTTAAAGTCAATACAGAAAACTCCCAATGCCTCGATGGCAATCGGCGGCCGTATGGACAAGGCTGAATTACCTTTTAAAGACATAAGAGTCCGAAAGGCACTGAGCATGGCTATCGACCGGCAGGGGCTGGTAAATAACTATTATAAAGGCCATGCCGAGGTGTTTGCTTATCCTTATTCGAAGGGAGTCAATCCCCAACTCTTCACCCCCCTGGAGCAGCTATCCGCTGAAGCCCAGGAAATATTCAGTTACAACCCGGAAAAGGCGAGGCAACTGCTGAAAGAGGCCGGCTACCCCACCGGTTTTAAGACCTCTATTATCACGACAGCAGCTAACGTGGATTTCCTGGCGATAATCAGGGATTACCTGCTGAAAATCGGCGTCGATATGTCGCTCGATGTGCGTGACACCAACATAGTTTCAACCTTAACCAGGGGCAGGACATTCCCCGAGATGGTCTACGGCAACACCCAGGAAAACTGGGCAGTGTGGAAAATGCACGGCATACGACTTGAAAGCGCAACGAACTATTCCTATTACCCCGGGGATACCCGCTCCAGGGCTGTTTACGATGATTTGAATAAGTACCTCGGCAGGGATGATAAGAAGGTGGAGCAGCTGCTGAAGGATTTTGCTCCTTACTTTATCGAGAACATCGTCTGGGGAGCCGTCCTGCCGCTACCTTATACCTATGATGTTTACCAGGCGTGGCTGAAGAACTTCAACGGTGAGGAACATATAGGTTACTTTGACCCGGACGAAGCCTGGCGCTTTAGATGGATCGACCAGGGCTTGAAAAAGTCACTGGGCAATTAAGCACTAGGGCAAACTCGTACTAATGAAACATGTGGAGGAGAAAAATGGCAAAGAACGATACGGTCTATCAGTGTCTTAACCCGGTCGGCATACGGGAAAGTGTAGAGACTTTCCCCCTGGCGCCGCGTCTCGATACTCTCAACGGCAAAACCATCCATTTCAGTATCTGCGGCGAGCCGGACATCACAATACCCCTGGAGAAACAGCTAAAAAGTGAATATCCGGATGTGAACTGGACGGTAAAAAAGACGTATGACATTACTCCCATCCCGCTATCGGAAGAGGAGATGAAAACCACCGACGCCGTGGTGCTAGGGGTGTGTTGGTGAAGCGGGGCGGTGTGGAGGCAGTTGCCTTACATAGCCAGACTTGAGAAAGCTGGTATCCCATCCGTGCTCATCGACCTGGAAGACCAGCGGCACATGGTCAAGGAGTGGGCTTTATCAAACGGCGTGCCCAATATCCGCTCTTTACACGCATCACGGATACTGCCGGGGCCGGAAGACGTAGACGCTTTCTTTCATCCCATGATGGAAGCTCTGACTAAGCCCCTAACCAAACAAGAGAAGGAAAAGGGTAAGTGGGTGCCCCCGAATCAGCAGAAGATTCTCTTTGAAGGCACTATGGATGAAGCTATGGCATTTTACCAGCAGACGGAGATGATTCCACCGCCGGTAAATGCGCCGATAGCCATATACACGGACGGTTTCCCGATAGTCATACCCACTGAGGAGAGGGTGAAAGAGATGCTGACCGGCACCAGCCACAAAGCGGACGAGATAATCGCATTTCAGATGGATAGACAAGCCCAGAGCGGTGAGCCGAGCGTGCTGGGCAGGAGCAACGCGCGGTCAATAACCAAACCGAAAGGCACGCCTGTGCTGTTCAGTCCCAACAACTGGACGGCGACCGTAGAGAAGGTGGCGACAATAGCTGTCATGGCCGGCTGCAAACCGGAGCATTTGCCGACTGTGCTGGCAATCGCCGAATCTGGCTGTCCAATCAGCACCACTCATAATCTGGGGCAGGCGGTCTGTGTCAGCGGGCCGGTCGTCAAAGAGATTGGGATGAACGTCGGCTGCGGCATGTTCGGACCAGGCAATCCGGCTAATTCGACCATCGGCCGCACATTTCAGCTTATGGCGCGTAACCTGGGCGGGGCAATTCCGGGCATCAACCGTATGGCATGCCTTAACAGCCCCTTTGCCAATGGCGGCACCTGCTTTGCCGAGAATGCGGATGGATTGCCGCCGGGCTGGGAGGGCTTGAACGAGGAGTACGGGTACGACAAGAACGAGAGCATAGTCCTGGTTATGAACGCCGGGGGCATGCAGCACCAGGGCTTCCGCCCCGGTGGCTACCGCGCCTTGCAGAAGAGCGGTCATGGGGGCATGGCCAGGCGTCTCGGCGTCAAGGGTGTGCCCGGCCCGCACAACTGGCTGGAATACGTTCTGCCCGGCCTGTTTTCCCAGCGTGAGCACGGCTGGACATTTATCATGGTGCCTGAGATGGCCCACCACCTTTATGAATACGGCTTTAAGTCAAAGGCCGAGGTCTACGATTGGCTCTATAAGCAAAGTTTTGAACCTGTAGAAAAGTTCAAGCTCCGCTCAGGGCCTGATGTGGAAACCAACGGCTGGATGGGGATAGAGAAAACATCCGGGAAGCACTGGAAAGAGCTGCCCGATGACTACAAGGTGCCGATTATGGACGACCCATTCGAGAACTGCATCATCGTCGCTGGCGGGGATGAAGAAACAAGCCAGCAGATGGGGGGACGGGGGATGGGCCCCAGCTCCGCATTCAGCATCGATGCATGGCGGTAGAGTTTAGCCCAGACTTCAGTATCGATGCAGGTCGGTGAGACTGGCAATTAGTTACAAAAACAGGTTTAAGATATTTGAATAGCGCACAGGCGGGGGCTCGTGCCACAGATATGAAGAACAGCCTTGTTTCTTAACATAGAGCGGGAAATACCGTATTGCAGGGATGAATTGAAGCAGCAAGAGACCAAAGGCAGCCGGGGCGCCGGTTTTGATAAAGACTGGACGAAGGGCAGTATCCTGGGTAATCTCTGGGGGTTATCCTGGCCGATGATAGTAACCCAGGCTGTGACAACGCTGGGACCAACTCTCGATATGATATGGGTGGGCAAGCTGGGTGCGGCCGCTATTGCCGGGGTAGGCATCGCAGGTATGGTTGTCCAGGTAGTCGGTGCGGCCAGGATGGGACTGCAAACAGGCACCCGAGCCATCATTGCCCGTTCCATGGGGGCAGGTGACGAACGAGAGGCGAACCATGTGGCGCAGCAGTATTTCCTTATCTCTATCGCTTTCGGTATAGTTATGGCGGCGCTAGGCTTCCTATCCAGGCAAATGCTGATGCTGCTGGGATTGGAGGCCGATGTTATAGGCGAGGGCGCTGCTTACCTGCGTATCCAGTTATTCGGCATGGTGACATTATCCTTCCAGATGATGAGCCAAAGCCTAATGCAGGCGTCGGGGGACGCCAAGACCCCTATGAAAATAAGTATCTGGAGCAGGCTTTTACACGTGTCTCTAGCTCCAATGCTTATCTTCGGCTGGTGGGTCTTCCCCCGCATGGGGGTAAGCGGAGCGGCTTTAACCAATGTCATTTCGCAAGGTGTGGCGGGAGGGTGGGGACTGTGGATACTTTATAGCGGACGCACCCGGCTGCGGCTGACGATGAGAAACTTCAGCTTTGACGGTGTGATGATATGGCGGATAATAAAGATTGGCATCCCCGTAGCCATAAACTGGACGGAAAGAACATCAGCCAATCTTCTGGTGACCTGGTTCGTCGTTCCCTTCGGCACCGTGGCAGTAGCGGCTCATTCCCTTATGGAAAGGGTAGACAACATCGTGCGGATGCCGTCCATGGGAATAGGTAATGCAGCGGGCGTACTGGCCGGCCAGAACCTGGGAGCGGGTGAACCTGAGCGAGCCGAGAAAACCGGCTGGCTGGCAGTAGGCCTGTTCAGTGGCATTATGTTCATTCTTTCGGTGATAATGGGGTTTTGGCCTGAATATGTTATCCGCATCTTTAATACAGAGCCTGCCCTGGTAGAAACAACAGTTACCTTCTTGAGGATACAGATAGCAGGCTTTATGATGATGGGCTTTATCATAACATTGATGAACTGCCTGAATGGTGTCGGCGATACCTGGTTACCGACTCTGAATACTATGATAACGATGTGGCTGGTGCAGATGCCCCTGGCTTACTTATTGCCGAAATACACAAGCCTCGGCGTGAACGGGGTTCGCTGGGCGATAGTAGCAGCTATGGTTATCAGGGCAGCCGTGTTCGCTTTATATTTTAAGACCGGGAGGTGGAAGAGTAAGGAGGTTTAGCCAGCTTCGCAATTCTTTTCCTGAGTCTGTTTCAACGTCAAACAGCAACGAGATTGACAATATACTTAAATCCCAATATGCTATTCGTATAGTGAGTGAATAATGACTGATACCAGGAAGACGAAAAAAGAGCTAATCGATGAACTTGAAGCAGCGCACCAGCAAGCAGCCGCGTTAGAGCAGGCCGAGACCAGTCACAAACAGGTTAAAGAGCTCTACCAAACCCTGGCTGACAGCTTGCCTGTGGGCGTCTATATTTACCAGGACGGTAAGTTTCAGTTTGTAAACCGCCAGTTCCAGAAACACACCGGCTTCGGTGAAGCGGAGCTGTTGACAAAGGCGCCCCGCGAGCTTATCCATCCTGAAGACAGATCCGGCGCCCGCCAGAACGCCATCAAGATGCTTAAGGAAACCCGGTTGGCGCCTTATGAATTCAGGGTAATTAACCAAAACGGGGAAACCCTCTGGGCGATGGAGACAGTGACATCGATTATCTATAACGGTAAAAGAGCTACCCTGGGCAACTTTATGGACATCACCGAGCGCAAGCAGGCTGAGGAGGCTCTCCGTGAGTCTGAAGAGAGGTACAGCGCCCTGGTAAATCTGGGGGGCAGGGTGGGTGAGGCTATTATCATGCTCCAGGATAAGGACGGCGTGTACTCTATCCAGACATTCGTCAGTGATGAATGGCCCCGCATCACCGGCTACTCGGAAGCTGAACTGCTCGGCATGTCATTCCTGGACCTGCTTGACCCGAAATACCGCGAAGCCTCTCTAAAGCGTCATAAGAGAAAGATTAGCGGCGAAATCATGCCGGGACTCTTCGAGATGTCTGTTATAAGAAAAGACGGCACCGAAGTACCAATCGAGGTCACCAGCGCCTACACAACATACAAAGGGGAACGGGTGAATGTCGCCTTTATCAGAGACATCACGGGGCGCAAAGAGGCTGAAGCCAAACTCCTGGATTACCAGCACGAACTCAGGTCTCTTGCCGCCCAGCTTTCTCTGGCTGAGGAACGCGAGCGCCGAATCATCGCCACGGAACTGCACGACCGTATCAGTCAAACCCTGGCTATCTGCAACATAAAGCTGGGGGCTTTACTGGAGCTGTCATCGGCGACACATTATCTCACCAAGAACCTGAATGAACTGAGAGAGCTTATCTCCCAGATGATAAAAGAGACACGTTCCCTGTCTTTTTCAATCAGCTCGCCTCTCCTGTACCTATTCGGTCTCGATGCGGCTATAGAGCAACTGGCCGAGGATATGCAGGAGCAATACGGGATTATTTTCCACTATGAGGCCAGTAAACAGCTTCAGCCGCTCGATGATGATGTCCGCGTCCTTCTCTACCGGGCGGTATATGAGATATTCGCCAATATTCTGAAGCATGCGAAGGCACATCATGTCGAGGTAGCCATGAAGCAACACGCCGGGTTTCTACGAATCATTATCGAGGACGACGGCGAAGGGTTCATTACCTCTCAACTTACGGATAATATGCGAAAAACCAAAGGTTTCGGCCTCTTTAGCGTCCGTGAACGGCTCTCTTACATCGGCGGCAAGATAGACATCGACTCTCAACCCGGCAGGGGCACTAAAGTAACCATAACCGCCCCTTTGAAGCATAAGAGAAAAAATAAGAGTGTGGCGCAAATACCTGAGGTTACCATTACTGCTCCACTGAAACATAAGAGTAAAAATAAGATTGGAGCGCAAATAGTATGAGTATGAGAGTTCTGATAGTCGACGACCACAAAATTATGCGTGAAGGATTACACAGCCTGCTTGAAAAGCAACCTGACATTGAAATAGTCGCCGAGGCCGAAAGCGCCCAAAAGGCGCTAAAGATGATAGAAGAAGTGATGCCTAACCTGGTCATCATAGACGTCGTCATGCCGTCTTTGAACGGCATCGAGGCTACGCGGCGCATCCTGGCCAAGGTGCCCACCATCAAAGTGATTGCCCTCTCGATGTATTCGGATAAGCGGTTCGTCATGGAAATGCTGAGGGCCGGGGCTTCCGGCTATTTACTCAAGGATTGCGCCTTCGAGGAGCTGGATGAGGCCATCCGCACGGTGATGCAGGACAGGACTTATATTACGCCCCGCATTGTTGACATAATAGTCAAAGACTATTTCTCCCAGGTGGAGAAGCCGACATCTTCAGCCCTGTCCGCGCTCACAAGCCGGCAGTATGAGGTGCTCCAGCTTCTGGCGGAGGGCAAGACCACCAGGGAAATCGCCGGTCAGATGTCTCTGAGCGTCAAGACCATCGAGTCTCACCGCCAGCAAATCATAAACAAGCTGAATATCAAAAGCATAGCCGGGCTTACCAAGTATGCCATCCGTGAGGGACTGATTTCCCCGGATGTGTAAGGCGGCTTGATCCAGACAATTCCCATCAGTCCTGTTAACAGCCACCTGTCCCTCTGGAACGGCTGCTCCTTGTCCGACCTTAATCAACTTCTGTAACGCCGTAAATTGGGTATTGACCTTGACAGAAAAGAAGCGGTGCGACTAAAATTAGTCAAATAAATTCAGGGAGGGTAAAAATGCCAGCAGATAAAGTTTACAAGTGTCTCAATCCGGTCGGCATAGACGTGCCTATAGACACGTTTCCTCTGGCGCCCCGTCTGGATACACTCGACGGGAAGAATATATATTTCAGCATCAGCGGTGAACCGGATATTACCATCCCGTTTGAAAAAAAGATAAAGATGGATTACCCTGATGTGAACTGGCAAATCAAGAAGACCTACGGCATCGAGCCTGTGAGGTTAACCGAAGAGGAGATGAAAACCGCAGACGGCCTGATACAGGCGGTTTGCTGGTGAAGCGGCGCTGTGTGGAGGCAGTTGCCTTACATAGCCGAGCTTGAGAAACGAGGCATCCCGACAGTTACAATCGACCTTGAAGACCAGCATGAAATGATTAAAGAGGAGGCGCTGAGAAACGGCGTCCCCAATGTGCGCTTTTTAGCCGCTTCACGCTATCTGCCGGGGCCTGAGGATGTCGACAGAATCATCGAGCCTACGCTGGCAGCCTTAACCAAACCCCTGACAAAAAAGGAAAAGGAGAGTGGCCACTGGGCGCCGCCTCAGCCGAGAGTACTCTTTGAAGGCACTCTTGATGAAGCGCTGACCTTCTATCAGCAGACCAGGTACATCGGTTTGCCTGTAGAGGCGCCTCTCTGCGTCTATACCGATGGTTTCCCGATTGTCATCCCGACCGAGGAAAGGGTGAAGGAAATGCTGACCGGCACCAGTCACAGGCCGGATGAGCTGATAACCCTCCAGCATGATATGATTGGCGCTCAAATCCAGGGCGGCGGTACGCCGGGAGTCGCCGGAGGTCCAAATGCGAGACCGAGCTTATTCGCGGCCAGGAAGAGGGGTGATGTAGTCCGGTTCGAGCCTTTGAAGAGGACGGCCACTGTGGAGCAGGTAGCGGTTAACGCCGTAATGTGCGGCTGCAAACCGGAGCACCTGCCGGTGGTGTTAGCCCTCTCCCAGTCAGGCACTCCTATCAGCACGACTAACTTCCCCTCGCAGGCGGTCTGCATCAGCGGGCCAATCGTCAAAGAAATCAATTTGAACGTCGGCTGCGGCCATCTTGGCCCGGGCAGCCCTGTAAACGGACCCATCGGCCGCAGCTACCAGATGATGGCAATCAACCTGAGCGGAGCCGTTCCCGGCGTCAACAGGATGGGTTGCCACGGCAGTCCCATCAACAATGGCGGCACCTGCTACGGCGAAAATGCGGCGGGACTGCCCAAGGGCTGGCTGGGTATGAACGAAGAAGCCGGCTTCAAGAAGAATGAAAGCGTCGTCATGGTGCAGCAGATTGGCGGCGGTATCCAGGGTTCTCAGTTCTCTCCGGGCGGCTACCGGGCATTCCAGAAGAGCGGCCACGGCGGCATTGCCAGACGTTTCGATGTCAAAGGCACCCCCGGCCCTCATAACTGGCTGGAATACATCGTGCCGGGCGTCAACGCTCTACGTGAAGGCGGCACCACCTTCGTCATGGTGCCCGAGATGGCACAGCACCTGAAGGACTACGGCTTCAAGACAAAAGATGAGGTCTACGAGTGGGTATGGAAGGCGACCTTTGAAACTGTCGGCGCTTTCCGGAAACGCTCCTGGCCCGACTTCCAGATGAATGGATGGATGGGAATAGAAAGAACCTCCGGGAAGCCTTGGAAGGAATTACCGGATGACGCCATGGTACCTGCGGGCGGCAACGAGCCGATAGGCAACCTTGTAATTATCGCCGGCGGGCAGGAAGAAGCATCCGTTCAGTTCATGGGCGGACGCGGACAGTCCTTCAGCATAGACGCGTGGAGGTAAGTTATAGAATCTCCTCTCCCTTGAGGGGAGAGGAATAAGGTGAGGGTGAGTAACTGATTCAAATCACCCTCATCCTAACCTTCCCCCCTCAAGGGGGAAGGAACACCAGGTTTAAATAACGCTTGAAGAGAGTCCCGATTAAATCGGGACTCTCTTATTAATTATGATAAGATAAGATAACGGACACCAAATAAAGAATCCTGGAAAGGAGCACCTAAGTGACCACTCCACAATCCGACCCAGAGAAAACTCGCGATAGCACCGACCGAACCAGGGGACTGGTCATTATCAATACCGGCAACGGCAAGGGTAAGACCACGGCGGCATTGGGGCTGTTGATGAGAGCCTGGGGACATAACATGAAGGTTATCATGCTCCAGTGGGTCAAGAAATCCTCAGCTAACTTCGGCGAGCACCGCGCCGCCCGCAAAATGGGGATAGAGATTGTGCCGAGGGGCGCCGGCTTTACTATCGGCGGTAAAAACGAAGCTGAAAACAAGAGCCTGTCACTCGAGCAATGGGATAAAGCAAAACAATTAATTAATTCAGGTACATACCAGATAGTCGTCCTGGACGAATTCACCTATCCAATAAAATACGGCTGGCTCACCGTAGAAGAGGTAATCGATGCTCTCAAAAGGCGTCCCGCAAGAGTGCATGTGGTTATCACCGGGCGTGACGCCCCGCAGGAACTAATCGATTTTGCCGATGTGGTGACGGAGATGAAGGAAATCAAGCACCCTCTCAAGAAAGGGGTTAAGGCACAGAGGGGGATTGAGCTGTAAGGCGTTGTTGCGGAAGATGGCTTTATGCTATCCGCTCGTGGTGAGCCTGTCGAACCATAGCGGGTTGGGCAACCTCACCCTTCGACAAACTCAGGGTGAGCGGGTGGATGAAGTCTTCTCTAATTGCTAACACCTTGTACATTTATTCATTTCTCATCCAGAGCATGCCTTAAATCGCGGGCAAAATCAGCCACCTTTACCATCGACGGATCGACTTCCATAAGCTGGATTATGCGCGAGCCGACAATCACCCCATCGGCAATCCCAGCTACTTGCTTTGCTTGTTCAGGAGTGGCTATGCCGAACCCAACGCAGAGCGGCTTGGCGGTCACTTTTCTTACCCGGGCGACAAAGGCTTCAAGGTCAGTGGGCAATTTGCCCCGCGCCCCGGTAACACCGGTCACCGAAACCAGGTAGATGAATCCCCTCGACCTCTCCGCCACCAGCGTGAGACGCTTTGCCGGGCTGGTTGGCGCCAGCAAGTAAATCAGGTCAAGCCCCTGCTTAATTGTCAGTTTCTCAAGCTCCGCGCCTTCTTCCGGAGGCAGGTCAGGGATGATCAGTCCATCCACTCCCGACCCGGCACAAGCGCCGCAAAATTTCTGAAGTCCATAGCTAAAGATTGGGTTAAAATAGCTCATAAAAACGAGCGGCACATCGATCTTACGGCTTAATTCTTTAGCTACATCAAGACAGGTCTGGGGAGTCACGCCGAGCTGCAAAGCCCGGAAGCTGGCCTGTTGAATGGTGACGCCATCTGCGAGGGGGTCCGAGAAAGGAATGCCTAGCTCGATGATGTCGCAGCCACTTTTAGCCAGCATCGGCACCACTGTAAGAATAGCCTCGATACTGGGATAGCCGACGGTCACATAGGCAATGAGAGCTTTACGCCCCTTGCGCTTGAAGACAGCCTCGATGCGGCTCAAAGTTTCACCCCCAAAGCGTCGGCGACGATATTCATATCTTTATCACCCCGCCCGGAGATATTGATAATAATAATTTGCTCTTTGGGCAAGCTGCCGGCCAGTTTAGCGGCGTAAAAGACGGCGTGAGAGGATTCAAGGGCCGGGGTAATGCCCTCGCTGCGGCAAAGCAGTTGGAATCCTTCCAGGGCTTCTTTATCGTTCACGGCGACATAGCTGGCGCGCCCGCTATCTTTGAGATAGCTGTGCTCTGGGCCGACTCCGGGATAATCCAGTCCGGCTGAAATACTATGCGTCTCCATTATCTGACCGGCGGCGTCCTGGAGAAGATAGGATTTGGTGCCATGGAGCACGCCTACTCTTCCTGCCATCAGAGTGGCGGCATGCTCTCCGGTATCCAGCCCCCGCCCGGCCGCCTCCACGCCGATAAGTTTGACTTCTTTATCATCCAGGAAAGGATAGAAAATGCCGATGGCATTACTGCCCCCGCCGACGCAGGCAACGATGTAATCAGGCAAGCGCCCGGCTTGAGCCATAATCTGCTGTCTGGCTTCCTTGCCGATGACCGACTGGAAATCACGCACCATCATTGGATATGGTGAGGGGCCGACTACCGAGCCAAGCAGGTAGTAAGTATCCCTGGAGTTAGTTACCCAGTCCCGAATCGCTTCGTTAATAGCATCTTTTAATGTACGGCTGCCGGCAGAAACAGACCTGACTTCGGCGCCCATCAGCTTCATCCGGAAGACATTCAGCGATTGCCGCCTGACGTCTTCTTCACCCATATAAATGATACAGTCCAGCCCCAGCTTGGCGCAGACGGCGGCGGTAGCCACTCCATGCTGACCTGCCCCGGTCTCAGCGATGATTCTTTTCTTGCCCATTCGCTTAGCCAGCAGACCCTGCCCCAGGGCGTTATTTATCTTATGAGCGCCTGTATGAGCCAGGTCTTCCCGCTTGAGAAAAATCCGGGCGGCGCCAGTCTGACTGGTAAGAGCTTCCGCAAAGTAGAGGGGTGTCGGCCTGCCCGAGTAGTTACGGGATAAGGAATCAAATTCAGCCCAAAAATCCTTATCAGTCTTCACCTTGGCATAGGCGGACGTTAGCTCATTCAGCACAGGAATCAACGTTTCCGGGACAAACTGCCCGCCGAATTCTCCAAAATAGCCTTTTTTATCCGGTAACAATTCTTTCTTTTTCGGCACTTCTCACCTTCTGTATGAAATCCCTGATTTTTATAATATCTTTGCGACCATCAGTCTCGACACCAGATGAGACATCCACCCCCCAGGGCTGGACTTCTTTAACCATCCGGCTGACATTATCCGGGGTAATCCCTCCAGCGACGATCACAGGGAACATTGACGAAATTTCTTTAGCCAAAGACCAATCAAAAACCTGCCCGGTACCGCCATAAGCCTCGGACGAGTGGGTATCCAGCAAGACAGTGAGCCTTTGCTTCCCAAGCAAACGATAGCCCTTTTGGATCTCGGCGTGAATTTCTTGTACCTGATGACTTTTATGAACATGTATCGCCTTAATAGCCGGTCTCTCGATTTCAAGACAATACTGCCAGTTCTCATCGCCGCTGAGCTGCACGTAATCCAGATTGCAGTAGGCAGCGATACGGTTGACTTCCTTAGCCGTTGTATTGACAAAAACCCCTGCCACAAGCGGGTGATTATTCAAAGCCTTGACAGCTTCCGCTATCTGCCTTGCTTTTTCTGGAGAGACTTGCCTGCTACTGGAAGCGAACACCATTCCAACGAAATCTGTTCCCGCTTCAGCCGCCGCCAGAGCAGACTCTATATCAGACAACCCGCAAATTTTAACTTTTGTCATAGTTCGACTCCGCTCACTATAAACCCAGCTCCTTCATCTTGGCCGCTATATCGCGGGATGCCATCAGAGATTCACCGATGAGCGCGGCGTCAACACCCCATCCCCTCAGCCTCTCCATGTCCTTACGGTCTTTGATGCCGCTTTCGCTGACCACAATTCTATCCTGCGGAATAAGGGGACGCAGGCGCTTTGTGGTGGTCACGTCTGTTTCAAATGTGGTCAGGTCGCGGTTATTGATGCCGATAATCCTTGCCCCGCTGTCCAGGGCAATCTTGAGTTCAGCTTCGTTATGCACCTCGACCAGGCATCTCATACCAAGTCGATGACTCAGCTCGAGCAGTTCCTTCAGTTTAGTTGCCGTCAAGATAGCTACGATGAGCAGGAGGGCATCGGCCCCGTTCGCCCTCGACTCGTATATCTGGTAAGGGTCGGTCAGAAAGTCCTTTCTCAGTAATGGTATCTGCTTATCTCCCAGGGCTGCCCTGATTTCCGGCACGTAGCTGAGGCTGCCCTGAAAGTGTTTCACCTCGGTCAAGACCGATATGGCCGAAGCTCCGTTAGCGGCATACGTTTTGGCTATCGCCACCGGGTCAAAATCAGCCCGGATAAGTCCCTTTGAAGGCGAGGCTTTCTTAACTTCGCAGATAAGCCGGACGCCCTGGCCGCGCAAAGCGGCGGCGAAGTCCAGCGGGGGCGGCCGCCTTAAGGCTTCTTTTTCCAGCCTGTTGAGAGGCATGGCCTTCTTTCTAGCTTCAAGCTCGACCTGTTTATCGGCGACAATTTCGTCCAATATCATTAATTATTCCCCAATACCATTCTATGTAGGGGCGGGTCTAAGACCCGCCCGTTACTTTCGTCTCTTTCCCCCTTTGGTAAAGGGGGACTAAGGGGGATTTTCCCTGTCAAGTAAACGTATTGCTCAGCTTGATGAGATGCTCCAGCTTGGCAAGAGCCTGGCCGCTATTTATTGATTCAGTTGCTAAATCCATCCCCTGCTTAATCGTCTTTGCCTTGTCTCCGGCAACCAAGGCCGCCGCCGCATTCATCAAGACCACATCCCGCCGCGGGCCTTTGTCACCCCATAAAACCGAGCGTAGAAAAGCTGCATTTTCCTCAGCCGTGCCGCCCTTCAATGTGTCCAGGCCGGCTGTCGAGATGCCGAAGTCTTCCGGTTTGACAGTATACTTTTTAAGTCGCCCGCCTTTAAGCTCACACACCTGGCTAGGTCCGCTGATAGTGATTTCATCCAGACCGTCCTCACCGTGGACGACCAGAGCATGGTTACAGCCGAGACTCTTCAGCGCCAGTGCCATCTTCTCCACCAGCGCGCCATCGGCAACGCCGAGCAGGTAGTGGGTAGCCCAGGCCGGATTGGTCAGGGGGCCGAGAATATTAAAAACGGTGCGGATGCCAATCTCGCGCCTGGGCGGGCCTGCGTATTTCATAGCCGGGTGAAAGGTGGGAGCGAACATAAAGCCGATGCCGACTTCCTCGATGCACTTCTGCACCTGCTCGGCATTCAGATTAAACTTAACGCTGAGGGCTTCCAGAACATCGGCCGCGCCGCACTGACTGCTGGCGGCCCGGTTGCCGTGCTTGGCGACTTTCAGCCCGGCGCCGGCAACAACGAAGGCGGTCACCGTCGAGATATTAAAGCTATTCAGGCCGTCGCCGCCGGTGCCGACGATATCGATAACGGGGTCGGCTACCGTCACCCGGATGGCTTTAGCTCTCATCACTTTGGCCATGCCGCTAATTTCATCAACGGTCTCCCCCTTGAGCCTGAGAGCGGTAACAAAAGCGCCGAACTGGGCTGGAGTCACCTGCCCTTCCATTATCTCGTCCATCACCTGCGATGCCTCGTCCATGGTCAGCAACTTGCCCGTTACCAGGGCTTGAATTGCTTCACGAATCATGTTTCTTACTCTCCAACTCCTTGTATTCAATATGATGCTGCCCATGTTCATCTTGTGTCAGCCTAGAACGAAACCATTTGCCATACATATTCTGATATTTAGCTGTTACCTCGAAGCTTTCCTCAGGTCTTGCCCCGCTATCACTGCGTCTAAGACTCATTGTGACTTCTCCATCCACCTCAAGAACAGTTTCCCCGAGCGGACCTTCTCTCTTAAAATAAGGATGGCGAATGTTTATTTCCGGATGAAGAGCAGGCCCCCTCCCGATGTTTTTAAACTTAGCATACATTTCATCAATATTATTCTTAGACTTAGCATTCCTTGTAACCCCACTACTATCACCAAATGTTACCCTGATGTGAATCATAGGGCGAATCGCCTCACCAATGGATTTTTCTGCTTCCTCAGCCATTTTCACGCTGGCGTCTGCCTGTTTCTTAGTAAGTCTACTTAAACTCATCGTTTGCCACGCATAAAAACCCGTGACTAATACCAGAATCACTGTTGCAATCGCCATGATAACAGTTGAATTTGCTTGAATCCAATCAATCAGCGTCATTGTCTCAAACTCTCCGAACTAAATCCCTCTCACTCTCCCTTTGTTAAAGGGAGGTGCCTTTATCGTTAATACTCTTTCTCAGGTATCCCTCTTTCGTAAAGAGGGACAAAAGGGAGATTTGTTCCCCCTAAGTATACAACTTCAAAAAGTTTCTTAAAATATCCTTGCCGGCGCCGGTCATGAAAGACTCCGGGTGGAATTGGATGCCCTCGACCGGGTGCTGCTTGTGCTTCAAGCCCATTATTTCATTATCTTCATCTTCCGTCCAGGCGGTTATTTCAAGGCAATCAGGCAGCCCCTCCCGCTTGACCGACAGCGAGTGGTAGCGGATGGCGGAGAAGGGATTCGGCAGGCCGGTGAACACCCCCTGATTACTGTGGTGGATGAGAGAGGACTTGCCGTGCATTATCTGCTTCGCCTGCCCGACCGTCGCCCCATAGCTGTAGCCGATGCATTGGTGCCCCAGGCAAACGCCGAGCAGCGGCAGTTTCGGCCCGAAGTGTTTGATGGCATCGTTGGAGATACCGGCGTTCTCCGGATTCGAGGGGCCGGGGGAAATGACTATCCGCTGAGGTTTCAGCTTCTCAATCTCCTCGATGGTGGTCTTATCGTTGCGCTGCACCACTACCTGTTCCCCCAGCTCGCTAAAATACTGGAAGAGGTTGTAGGTAAAGCTATCGTAGTTATCGATTAGTAAAAGCATATTATTTTACCTCTATTTACTGAAGTCCACATCTGCGAATTAACCAAAGTTCAAAGAGACGTTCAAATCTCTCTCTTATCTCCCCTTTACAAGGGAAGATGCCTGCAAATAACTCATTTCTGTTTCAGGCATCCCCCTTTTTCAAAGGGGGACTGGAGGAAGATTTTGTTGCAGGAATTTGAGCTTTGACATTTGAACTTGGTTATCATCCTCCCGCGCTTTCGGCCTGGCTGATGGCATTAAGCAGCGCACCTGCTTTATTCAGGGTCTCCTCATACTCCTTCTCGGGGACGCTGTCATAGACCACGCCGCCGCCGGCCTGGGTATAGGCAACACCCTTAGTAAGCACCATAGTCCTGATGGAAATAGCCATGTCCATATTGCCGTTAAAGGAGAAGTAGCCGGCGGCTCCGGCATACGGGCCTCGCTTCTCAGGCTCGACCTCGGCGATTATTTCCATAGCCCTGATTTTAGGCGCTCCGGAAACGGTGCCGGCGGGGAAGCAGGCGCGCAAGGCATCGAAGGCGTTCATGTCTTTGCGTAGCTTGCCCTGCACGTTGGTCACTAGGTGCATCACGTGGGAATAACGCTCCACGTCCATCAGTTCGCTCACCTCGACACTACCCGGCTCACTGACCCGCCCGATGTCATTACGCCCCAGGTCGACCAGCATGATGTGCTCGGCCCGCTCCTTTTCATCACTCTTAAGCTCCTGCTCCAGACGCTGGTCTTCCTCAGGAGTTTTCCCCCTCGGCCTGGTGCCGGCAAGGGGCCGCGTGGTGACAATACCATCTTCCACACGCACCAGAATCTCAGGAGAAGCCCCGATAATGAATGAATCACCCAGGTCATAGTAAAACATGTAAGGTGATGGGTTTATCGTTCTCAGTGCGCGGTAGATGTCGAAGGGCGCCGCCCTGGTGGGCTGGGAGAGTCGCTGGGAGGGCACCACCTGGATAACCTCGCCAGCGGTGATATACTTCTTTATTTTCTCGACGACGGCCATATAAGCACTCTTGCTAAAGTTTGAAACAGGTTGGCTTTGAGACGCGACAGGGTTAGTCCCACGCGCCTGGTTAGCGGGCGGCAACGGCTTGTGCAGCCTGTCCACCAGTTCGTCTATCTTCTTTACCGCTTGTTGATATTCTTTCTCGATATCCCCGTCGAGGTGAACGTGGGTCAAGACCTTGATTTTATGAGTGACATGGTCGAAGATAAGCAGGGTATTCACGAACATAAATAGCGATTCGGGCAAGCCCAGGGGGTCGCGGGTAGGCGAGGGCAACTCCTCGAAGCGAGTGACTGTTTCGTAGCTCAGATAGCCAACCGCCCCGCCGCAGAATTTGGGCAGTCCGGCCACGGGCACCGGCTTAAACCAGTCAAGTTCCTTCTTAATGAGAGGCAGCGGATCAATCTTATCTTTTCCTTCAGTAGTCAGCACCTTGTACGGCTCGGTGCCGATGAAACTGTAGCGGGCCAGCCGCTCGCCGCCCTCGACACTTTCCAGCAGGAATGAATTGTCCCCACGGTTAATCTTGAGGAAGGCAGATACCGGCGTCTCCATATCGGCGACAATCTCACGGTAAACCGGGACTACATTGCCCTCTTTCCTCAGCTTCTTCACTTCTTCCAATGACGGGTAATACATATCACTTCTCCAATTGAGCACCTACTTGCCTGTCTAACTCTGCAATTTCCTCTCCCCTTGTGGGAGAGGACTAAGGTGAGGGGTATCCTCATTGTTCACCCTCACCTGACCGTCTCCCCTCAACATAGAAGGGATTTACCAAACAAAAAGCCCCTCGCCATAGGGGCGAGGGGCTTGCCTTTTCGCGGTGCCACCCTATTTAGCCGATTTTCATCGAGCTATCTCTTTCAGATACAGTCCCGATAAAATCATGGACGATATCCTGGGCTTCGATAACGGTGCCCTTTCCGTCAAAACCTAGTGCCCGATTCTTTCGGGCATCCCGTATGAGTTTACAAATCGGGATATTTTCGGTTTGCAGCTCCCGAGTCCATTCAACCCCTGCGCCTGGCGCCGGACTCACACCTTACCCGGCTCTCTTTGCCACGCTGGAGGCATACTAATCTCGTTCCCAGCCTTTAGCTATTCAATTAGAAAAAGTATAAACCGGAAGCGGCGTGCTTGTCAAGCACGACCACATAAAACCGGTACAGGAGCGCAGTATTACATTACATAACTATGTCAGTGAAATATGATTCAAACGGGCATTCAGAATGTGGGAGGTTACCTCGATAAACCCCAGTTCGCTGATGCCGTCGCTGACATAGCCGGTCCTTCCGAAGAAGGACTCCAGCTCCTGCCTGTGCTGTTTCGCGAGTAGTGGATTAGGCACCAGAACGAAGTGGGGGAAAAGCTCGAAGAGAGACATATCGGTAAGTGAGTCCCCAAAGATAATAACGTCGCTGGCAGATAGGCTCTTATCCGGAAGCATCCCGAGCAGCCTCTTAAGTGTCTTGCCCTTGCTGATACCTGCCTGCATCAGGTGGAATACGTAGCCTGAATCTAGCAGTTGGGTTTCCCCGATGTGGTTGCGCAATTCTGAAGGTTTGACACTATCCGAAAAAAACACCACGTCGATAATTCTATCCTTATTATCTACCCGTCCTTTGACGCCGGGAAATAACTTTTGCAGCTTCTCCAGAGCTTCGAGGGCAGGCTGACGGGAGTAGCCCAGATCTACCAGCGGAGCATCAACCTTGAGTTTGGCTACAGCGCCGTTCTCGGCGATTATCGGCCCGTGGATATCCAGGTCATGCGCCATTTGTTCCAGTTCAGGAAGAGTCCTGCCGGAGACAAGACCGACCGCTATCTGCTGCTGCTCCAGACGCCGGACAGCCTCCGCTACTCCCGGGCCGGCAGGCTCTCCGCCGGCGGCAATAGTGCCATCGACATCGGTCATAACCAGCTTGATTTGCCTTGCTAGTTGTACTGAGATTTGTAAATACGATTTTGACATGAACGTCTTATCTTATCCCGATATGAAGAATGATGTCAAAGTTTACATAAATGTAAAAACAATTCAAGCTCGATTAGCCTTGATTTGATTGCCCAAAAAAATTATTTCGCCCTGATTTTCTTCTCGGCAGGCAGGTTTACTTACCTGGCTTACTGGTAGTAAAATGGATGTGCCAAGGAAATTAGATAGGAGGGAAATCATGCGATTCATTATCTACGGAGCCGGAGGCATCGGGGGGGTTATCGGAGGCCACCTGGCACGCACCAAACATGATGTAATGCTGATTGGAAGGCCGGGTCAGGTAAAAGCCGTCACCAAGCACGGTCTGCACCTGATTACACCTACCGGGACTCATATCCTGCATATACCGGCCGTGACCGAACCCAGAGAGATTAAGTTCGGCCCTGAGGATGTTGTTTTCCTGACTATGAAAGGGCAGAACACGGACGAAGCCCTCAGCGTTCTAAAAAAAGAAGTTGAAGATGTGCCCATTTTCTGCTTCCAGAACGGGGTACGCAACGAGGAGACCTCCTCACGGCACTTCCCGAGAGTCTACGGCGCCATGGTGAGAGTCGGCGCTACTTATCTTAAGGACGGCGAGGTGACTGCCCACCGCGACCCGCCCGGCTGGTTCGTTATAGGCCGGTATCCCAAGGGGAGCGACAAACTGGCTGAGGCTGTGGCGGCCGAGCTGCGTGTTGCCGGTTTCTTCGCCAAGACCAGCGAAGATGTCATGCCTTTTAAATGGAGCAAGCTGATGAGCAATCTGGCTAACGCCGTCGGTGCGATTACAGACGCCAGAGGAGAGGATGCTAACAAGCTCTCCCGGGCGGCCCAGCAAGAACTGAGTGATGCTCTAGCACGGGCTGGCATTAAATGGACATCACAAGAGCAGATAGCCAAGGAGTGGCCGGAGATAAGTGCACCCTTACGCGGGAGTATCGAAACTGATGCCAAGAGTTCCACCTGGCAAAGCCTGGCCCGGGAGCAGGGCAGTGTTGAAACCGAATTTCTCAACGGCGAGGTGGTCTCGCTGTCAAAGAGACTGGGACTCCATGCACCGGTGAATGAAATGCTGGTGAGAATCTCCCAGGAGATGGCCGCCAAACACGAAGCGCCGGGTAAATACACGCCTTCCCAACTTCTGGCACAGGTGGCCTCGTCTAGATAGGCACAATAAAATACTTTTAAAGTCTCACAGAAGATGGCAGCAAAACACGAAGCGCCCGGGAAATGCACGCCGGCCCAACTTCTGGCACAGGTGGCCTCGTCTAGATAGGCACAATAAAATACTTTTAAAGTCTCACAGAAGATGGCAGCAAACACGAAGCGCCCGGGAAATGCACGCCGGCCCAACTGCTGGCACAGGTAACGGCTTCGCGCTAATGGGCAAGAGTCCGGGAAAGCGAGATAATGACGAAGTTAGAGCAGTGGAAAAACAAGGCAGGCCAATTAAAAGTCGAGACTTATGCTCTTTATCTGGCTTACAGAGACCCGGCAACACCCTGGTATGCCAAGCTATGGGTTGCTTGCGTGGTGGGTTACGCACTCAGCCCGATAGACTTGATTCCGGACTTCATTCCTTTCCTCGGCTACCTGGATGACCTTATCATTGTGCCTCTGGGAATTAACCTGGCACTGAAGATGATACCGGCGCCGGTCATGGAGCAGTGCCGTGCTAGAGCCAGGGAGAGGCTGAGCCAGGAAAAGCCAAAAATGTGGCTGGGCGCCGTTATCATTATTGCCATCTGGCTACTGTTGATAACTTTACTAATAGTCCTCGTAGAACAAATCATCTGAATAAAGAGCAACGTATTTGAGAGGGGCCAGCGCCCCTCTCAAATTTTCTCCGGTAATATCGACTGGAATTAATATCAATAATTCTCGGCAAGTAACTCATAATATGCCTGCGGGTGCTTACAGGCCGGGCATTGTTTGGGGGGTTCTGTGCCCTCATGCACGTAACCGCAGTTGGCGCAATGCCATTTAACCGGTGTCTTTCGCTTGAATACCTCACCTTTGACAACGTTATCGATGAGTTTCCTGTACCTTGCCTCATGGAACTTCTCGACTTTCAATATCTGGTCGAATGAACCCGCAATCTCGGTAAATCCCTCATCACGGGCGATTTTAGCGAAGTCGGCATAGATGGTAGTCCATTCCATCTTTTCTCCGTCAGCTGCTGCTTCCAGATTCGATTTGGTATCTTTAATCATACCCGCCGCATAGCCGGCCATTATCTCCACGTTTCCGCCCTCCAGCCATTGAAAGAATACCTTGGCATGTTCCTTCTCATTCTCCGCCGTCTCTATGAATATGTTGGCAATCTGTTCCATACCATCTTTCCTGGCAGCGCCGGCGAAATAGGTGTAGCGGTTTCTTGCCTGTGATTCTCCGGCGAAAGCGGCAAGAAGGTTCTTCTCCGTGCGACTACCCTTGATTGATTTACTCATTTGCATCCCTCCTGTCTCAATTTTCCCAGCTTACTTACCTGCTTACAATATATACCATTTAGACGGCTGATTAAACATTCCCCGGGTTATTGAAAGCGAGGTGCTATAATGGAGTTAGAACGTAAAGTGAAGCGGCGGAGCAATGAGAATCAGCAAGTCTATCGAATCTGCGGCGTCAGCAGAGAAAATGTGGCTTTTCTTAGTCCAACCAGATGAAATTACCAGTTGGTGTACCCCGATAATGAAATTCCGCCGAACGGGTGAGCAAAGCAGCGGGGTAGGGACGACTTTTAGCTTTGAAGAAAAGGCTGCCGGCCGGATGATGAAGCTGAACTTTGTCGTTACAGAATGGGTGGTCAACCGGAGCCTGGCTTTCAGGATGACCTCAGGTAATTTAGTCAAAAGCTATGCTCAACGATATACCATAGAGACTACTCCAACGGGCAGCAGGTTCACCTGCACGGAAGACATCGAGCTGCCTTGGGGAATCATCGGCAGGTTTGCCGGGCTATTCCGCAGGTCTTTTTCCGAGGCCCACCTGGAACGGATGCTGGTCAAGCTTAAGGCTATGGCGGAAATGTGAGACCTTTCCCTTCTCCATTGAGGGAGAGGCGACTAAATTGAATCTACAAATCTTACGGATGGTTCGGCCAGCTCACCACAGGTGCCACCCTTCGACTATACTCAGGGTAAACTTCCTCGTAATGACATTGGAAAGACTGATGCAGCTTAGTGTTCTATATGCTATATTAGAACGTGAGTAAAAGTATGACACAGCCCAAGATGAAAGCGGTAGTTACGGGTGGGGCGGGGTTTATCGGCTCCCACCTGACCGAGGCGCTGATAGCGCAGGGTTATCAGGTCACTGTCATCGACGACCTCTCATCCGGCAAGCTCGATAATTTAGCGCAATGCCGGAATAAAATCGAGTTCGTCAAAGGCAGCATCACCGACTTCTCCTTACTTAAAAAGGCGTTTCAGGGCGTCGACTATGTATTCCACCTGGCAGCCATTGCAAGCGTACCGCAAAGCATAGATGACCCCAGGACTACTCACGAAGTAAGCATAGGCGGGACGCTGAATGTTCTCATGGCCGCATCAGAAAACAAGGTGAAGAAAGTAATTTATGCCTCATCGGCAGCCGTTTATGGCAATGCTCCGGGTCTGCCTAAAAACGAGGAGATGTTGCCATACCCTTTGTCACCTTATGCAGCCGGTAAGCTTGCCGCTGAATACTACTGCTCGGTTTTCAGCCAGGTTTACAAACTACCTACGGTTTCTCTTAGATATTTTAACGTCTACGGACCGCGCCAGAACCCAAATTCTCAGTATGCGGCCGCCATCCCCAAACTCATCAATATGGTTTTGGAAGGCCATCCGCCGGTTATCTTTGGAGATGGTGAACAAACCAGAGATTTTACCTTCGTGGGGGATGTTGTCAGAGCAAATCTCCTGGCAGCCGAGAGTGAAGTCAGCGGGGTATTCAATGTCAGCAGGGGAGAGAGTATCACCATCAATCAACTGGCTGAGATTGTTATAAGACTTGCCGGTAAGATGCTTAAGCCTGTCTATCAAGAAGCAAGGAAGGGTGACATAAAACACAGCCTGGCAGATATAACCAAAGCCAGAGCCTTTGGTTATAGACCAGAATATGATTTGGAGTACGGACTGGGGAGAACGCTGGAGTGGCTGAAGGGCAGATAGCATGGATTGGGGAACTAAAGAAGGCGGCTCCGATGCTGAATCGGAGCCGCCTTCTTTTACGGTAGGGGAGAGAGAAAGTGATTATTTGTGTACGGTAAGACTCACCTTCTTGATGTCAGCAGCCACTCCCTTAAGAGGGGCAAGCATACCGAAAGTGGTGCTCCTGATTATTTTACTGGAGAAAGTGTTAGTCGGCACTACAGACCCGTTCAGATTCACAGTGACCTTATCGCCGTCGATAGACAGGGTCAGGTCTTGTATCTTACCCGTGCCCTCAAGGGCTTCAATCATACCAGCGACGGTATGGTCGATGAATCCCCCGACAAAATAGTCTGTGTTGATGGGAACGCCGTTAACGGTAAGAGTCAGGCTGACTGTCATAACTTACCTCCTCATTTGCTTAAACTTCTCCCCTGAGGAGAGAAGGCAGGATGGTGGTGATTATCCCTCACCTTAACCCTCTCCCTCAAAGGGGCGAGGAAACTGCTTTCGCAGCAATAACGCAAGCGCCAGACGTTACCTCCAGACATCTACGCTGTAAACCGGGGCGTTAAAACGGCCTCCGCTAAGCTGAACACAGGCCTCTTCCTGCCCGCCGGCGACTACGATGCAGCTATCACGAGGTTCGTTGACTACAGGAACCATGTAATCATCAGACAACTCTTTCCAGTGCTTGCCGGAGGTTTTTTCTATCCCCATCCAGCCGTTGGTAGTTAAATCGGGCCAGGAGCGTCCCTTGTATTTTTTTACAGGTTCAAAGCTTGTCTTATAGAGCCACTCGTAAACCTCATCTTTAGTCTTGAAGCCATAGTCATGGAGGTGCTGAGCCAGCTCCGGAATCATGATAAGGGTCCAACCGCCCTCCATAGCAGCCCAGAGCGAGGGGAAGAGGTACTCCAGCCAGTTATGCGGGCCGGGGGTGCCTTTTACATCGAGCCGTCTGGCGATACCGCCATGACCGCTCTTCTGGAACGCCCGGTAGCCGCCCGGGGAGAACTCGTGACCCAGCATCCCACCATGATTGCCTACGCCGCTCATAACCATGACAACGCTTTGGTTCTTTTTGAAGCCGCTCTCTTCGTTCAGGCCTTTCCAGCCCGATGGCAATCCGGCCGCATTCTCAGCAAAGCAGACCCCACCGTTATTCAGGGGGCTGCCGTGGCTGCTCATCCGGTTGACTCCAGGCACGGCGCCACCCAGGTTAATCGACATCAGTTGATAGGCGCGACCGATTGGCCCATTGACCGGGCTGCCGGGTCCGAGGTGGCCGCAGCCCATGTTCATCTTTATCTCTTTGGCGATTGGGCCGCTGACAACACATACCTGGCTGGGGAAGTTGGTCGTACCGGTAGCGACCCCGGATTGGGCGATAGCCAGCACCACGGGCAGGTGCTCAGGCTTGCAGCCGGCCATGACGGCAATGGTAGCTACTTTCTCGACGGTAGCCGTCCAACTCATCGGCTGGAATAATACCGGTTCGCCTTTCTTTCTGCCGCCCCGCATCCCCATAGCATCTGCCTGGAGAGTTATCATTTCATCCGGTTTGTGGCTGGTCCCGGTCAGCATCTGTTTGACCCGTTCCTCGGTAGGCACTCTTATCGGAAAACCGTCCGTGTAGATAGACAGGGGAGCGTTTACGGGGGAAGGGATATCTTTTGTCTGCTGGTAAAAGTTCTCGGCTTCATCAAGGCTGCCTTCAAAAAGCACCCTGGGCTGGGGCGGAGCATAAAGGCCCTTCTCTTTTTCCTTTTTGGTCAGGGGTTTGGTCAAGCCTTCGATTATCGAGCTGAGTATTTTATCGATGTCTTCAGGTCCGGGAAGTGTTCGTGAAGCAGGCAGATAGCGTACATTTGGCATACCATTCGACAGGGCTTCCTGCTGCACCATGTTATGCTGGTCTTCCAGGTCAATAAGGATAGTCGGGATGCCGGCTTTCTCCAGTTCAGCTATGTAAGGCAACTGCCTCCATACGGCCCCGCTTCACCAGCAGACCCCCATTATCAGTCCGTCAGTAGTCTTCATCTCCTCATCGGTCAGGCGTACAGGGTCTACACCGTAGGTCTTCTTGGTCGTCCAGTTTACATCGGGATAATCGTTCTTCAAACGTTTTTCCAGGGCGATGGTGATATCCGGCTCACCTGTGATATTCAGGTTGATAGTCTTGCCGTCGATGGCGTCCAGGCGCCGCGCCAGGGGAAAGGTTTCGATTGGTTTTTGAATGCCGGTGGGATTTAGACATTTAAACGTTTCTCTGGTTGCCATTATCACTCTCCTTAAATAATTTACTCAAGGCTCTCCACAGTTTCGGGCCCCATGCCACTAATATTACAAATAGCGCTATCAAGCCGCTCACCAGGAGCCATCTGTTTTTCGTTTTCATCTTGCCCTCCTGTCGTTCGTTACTCGGGTAGGCTCGGTTGAATAGAAATAGACAGCGCGATTATCGTCAATTATAGTGCTGCCCCCCATTTTTATCAAGCCGAAATTTCAAAGCCATCTTCGCCGACAGACTATTCATAAAATCGACGGAACGTTTTTACGACAAAAGTCGTATCGGCAGCGCCATTATTGGAGTAGATTCGGAGTCAATAAATAAAATCATGGAGGATAGAATCATGGAACTTATTGAGGGATTGCAAACCCGCCGCAGCATCAAGAGTTTCTTGCCGAAGCAGGTACCGCAGGAAACACTGCTTAAACTGATTGACATTGCCTGCTATTCACCCTCCGGAGCCAACAAGAACCCGTGGCGTTTTGTGATAACTACCAACCCGGAAAACTTAACCCGCCTCGGTGAGGCGCACCGCGCTTGTAAATGGCTGGCTACGGCGCCGGCGGCAATTGCCGTCGCAGCCGACGCTTCGGTATCCAAATACTGGTTGGAGGATAGCTGCGTTGCCGCCTACTCGATATGGCTGGCGGCGACAGGCCTGGGATTGGGAGCGGCATGGGCAGCTATGTACCAGAGTGACACCAAAGAAGAAAGCGACCGGAGGCAGAAGTTTGTTCGTGAGATATTCTCCATCCCAGAGAATCTTTACGTGCCTATGGTCATGGCAGTCGGTTACCCCGACCAGGCTCCAGCCGAGAGGAAGCGGTTAGAAACGAAAGATATTATCAGCTGGGAGCGCTATACTTCCACATCAACCTGATTTTTGTTACAATTGAAACGCTAAGTCAAACTAAACAGGAGGCGATATTGTCACAATTAGATAAGATTTCAGAAGGCGTTTACCGCATCAGTTCTACGGCAGGTCCGGGGGGCTTCAGCTTTAACCAGTTCCTGATTAAAGATACTCAGAGCATGCTGGTTCACACAGGGGCAGTCCAACAGTTCAAGGGAGTGACAGAGAGCATTAGAGAGGTGCTCGACATAAAGCAGCTAACATACCTCTTTATTTCCCACTTCGAGTCCGATGAGTGTGGGTCGATATGCAACTTCCTCGGCGCTAACGCTAACCTGATTCCTGTCTGTGGGGCAATTACAGCCCGCCAGCTCCAGGGCTTCGGCCTGCACGGTTCGCCTCAAATAGTCAAACCAGGCGATGAACTGGCCCTGGGCAAGCACAAGCTGAGCTTCATCAGCTATCCCTCTGAGATGCATCTCTGGGAAGGTCTGCTGGCTTATGATACGACTGACAAGATTCTGTTTAGCTCCGACCTTTTCGTGGCCCGGGGAGGCGGAGAAGCCGCTATCAAAAAAGCCAGCCGGGCGGAGGTCTTAAAGATTGAGGCGAGGTCAATCCCATCCGATGAGGGGCGCACTAAATGCCAAGCGGCCATCGATGCGCTGGACATTCAACTGGTGGCGGTAGGGCATGGCCCGGCTCTCGACCTGAGGCCGTAGCCCTGGAGAGTTTAACAACGTCTCGCCATACCGACGAAAGTCGGTATCCAGGTTCTGTGTGGTATTGCAGAGGCGATTTTTCTGGATTCCGTGTCAAGGACGGAATGGAGAAAGCCTGTTAAACAACTAACAAGCCACTTGCTTTCTGCGCCTATTTAATCTAAAATTGAAAAGATTTGGTAACGGGCGATTAGCTCAGCTGGTTAGAGCACAGTCCTGATAAGACTGGGGTCTCAAGTTCGAATCTTGAATCGCCCACCACTATATTAAACACATAACTGGTTAGAGCATCCCGATAACATCGGGAGAATCTCAAGTTCGAATCTTGAATCGCCCACCATTATAGTAAATGTTTTTTGTATACGTATTACAGAGCGTGCCGACTGGCCGATATTATATTGGCTCCACACGTGATGTGATGATACGACTAACCCAACACAATTCAGGAAAGACTGCTTCCACAAGAAATTATCGACCCTGGAAGTTAGTTCATACAGAAGAATTACCAACCCCACGTGAGGCTCGACAAAAAGAATTCCAAATCAAAGCTTGGAAAAACCGTGAGTACATGGTCAGAACGCTGGGACTAGACACATAACTGGTTAGAACATCCCGATATAATCGGGAGCGTCTCAAGTTCGAATCTTGAATCGCCCACCATTAGGGTTGAGCAGCTACATCACAGCGTCAGAGAGGTTTAAGAGGGGAAGCAAATCACACGGAAAGTTACCAAAGCCCGGCTCGGTGTGGAGAGCTAGTCCGGTGGCAGTCCGACGCCCGGATTCATGATATTATTCGGGTCGAATAGTTTTTTGATGCCACGCATCAGTTCCCACTGCTTCTTATCGGGGACCAGGTCAAGGTCTTTATTTCTTATTTGTCCGATGCCGTGTTCTCCAGTGAGAACCCCATCTAGATTAAGAGCTTCTTTGTAAATATCTCTTTTCACCTGGTTTAACAGTCCCCGCTTATCCAGTTCCTTCATGATATGGGCATGAAGATTTCCATCAGCCGCGTGACCGTATACAGGTATCGTTGTATTGTATTTCTTCGCAATTTCATCCACCTTCTCCAGGAGCTTGCCAACACTGGCTGGAGGTACTGTGATGTCCAGCGTATCCCCCATCCTGTCTTTGAAGGATGGGAACATGGCGCTCCTGATTTTTAGTATTTCCGATTGCTGCCCCTGTTTCTCAGCTATCTGGATATCGATGCACCCGGAATCTTCGCATATTGCAGCTATCTGCTCTTCCTGGGTAGATAAATCGTTTTCGCTGGAGCCGGTGAGAATAATCATCAGGTAAGCAGTACCTTTCTCTACAGGCCACTTGATTCCAAGACGCCGGGCTGATTCTTCTATAGCGTCACGTTCAAAATATTCTAAAGCAAGCGGTATTGTGCCGCTCTTGAGAATCTTCGGAACGCTGTTTATCGCATCATAACGGCTGTCATACGAAACAATCAGAGTAACAGAGGCTCCCGGCCTGGGGTAGAGGCGGAGCGTAATTTTCGTGATGATTCCCAGAAGCCCGCTGCTGTTTATTATGAGCTGCAAAAGGTCAAAACCCTGGTTATTCTTGAGGAGTTTCCCACCGAAATTCATTATTTCTCCTGTGGGAAGCACCACTTCGAGCCCCTTCACATAGTTGCGCATGACCCCGTATTTTACTGCCCGGGAACCACCGGCATTCAACGCAACCATCCCACCTGCCTGCGCTCCCTCATCACCCGGATGGGGAGGGAATATGAGACCAACGGCGTCAGCGGCTCTGAGAATCTCGGCGAGGGTCACTCCCGCCTCGACCGTCACCATCAGGTTGTCGGTATCCATCTCGATAATCTTGTTAAATCTTTCCATCGATATCAGCAAGCCGTCCCTTGTCGGAATCGCCCCGCCGCAAAGACCAGTGCCGCCGCCCCTGATGAAGACAGGCGTTTTATCCTGATTCGCCAGTTTTAAGATTTCCGAAATCTCCTGGCTGGTGCCGGGTTTAACAAACACGACATTTTTCGCCGGTTCAGGCCTTACTGCGGGCACGCTTTCATCAAAAAGATAGGGCAGCATCCGTTCTCTGTCTGTAACGACCGCCTTTTCTCCCACTATCTCAATTAGTTTCTTGATGTCCATAATAGAAAATACCTCTCAAACAATCACAGGAAAGATTTCATCTGGAAATAACGAGCTAATATTACTTGCTTCATTCTTCCCTGTCAAAGAATACCTGTAACCTGGTCACCACAGTAGATATTGACAATGTCTTATACAGAGAGTAACAATTAGACGTGGAGAGCGAACGCAACGAATTCGACGAAGTAAAACTTCTGTCTGCCTTTACGATGGGTGCGCCCGGCAAGCGGACATTTTTTCTGGCAATCGGCCAAAAAGAGAAGTGGGTGCGGGTATGGCTGGAAAAATACCTGCTCCAAACCCTGGGACTTGCTATTGACGAATTTATTGCCGCTCTGTCAAAGGAACACGTCACTTTCGACAGTAAGGCAGAGGAGATGCCGCTGTCCGCCGATGTTCCATCGGGATTGCCCGCTTCTGAGCTTGATGTAGACCAGGTTACGCTTGGGTTCGAACGTCAGCGAATCGAGCTAAACCTCCTCGTTCACCCGTCTGGTCCGAGGCAAGAAAGCCAAAGAGAATTATCTTACCGGATAACTCCGTCTCAGCTTAAAAAGCTTGGCGCCCAGGCCAAGAGTATTTGCGCCGCCGGCCGTCCCATCTGCATTCTATGCGGCAACCCCATCGACCCTGCCGGACACATTTGCCCCACAGGCAATTGACCTTATATCTTCCACTAAACCGGACACTATCCGGCATTGGTTGGTGTGTTGAAAAAACCAATGCAATATGAACCCTTTCCAGCTATAATGAAAGACATACATGCTAACTGTCACCAACCTTTCTAAGTCATATAGCGACCGCGTGCTTTTCAGCGGAGTCAGTTTCACTGTGGGCATGAGCGACCGCATCGCGCTCATCGGCAGGAACGGCAGCGGCAAGACCACTCTTTTTGAAATCATCGCCGGTAATATCCAGCCGGACGCGGGGAGCGTGTCTTTACGGCGCGGCACAACCACCGGCTACCTCAGCCAGGACATCAGTGCTCCGTCCCATGACACGTTACTAAAGTATGTTTCCAGCTCATCCCAGACGGTCAACAACCTGGCCCATAAAATCTCCCTCCTGCAGGAAGACCTGGCCGAGGAAAAGGACGAAGAGACTATCGGCGGAATGCTCGAAGAACTGGGTGAGCTTCAGAGCAATTACGAGTCCAGGGGTGGCTACGATTCCGAGCATGAGGCAAAGATTATCCTCTCCGGACTGGGCTTCGCCGGATCAGATTTCGGACGCGCTCCGTCCGAGTTCAGCGGCGGCTGGCAGACGCGCATCGAACTGGCCAGGCTGCTGTTCCTCAATCCGGATATCCTGATGCTCGATGAGCCGACGAACCACCTCGACCTTGAAACCCAGCGCTGGTTCGAGAGCTATCTGAAACGCTATCACGGCGCCGTCCTCTTTACCTCGCATGACCGCGCATTCCTCAACAACGTCGTCCACAAAATCATATCCATCGAGGATGACGGTGTTATCTTCTATCACGGCGATTACGATAGTTACGTCCTCGCCAGGCAGAAAGACATCGAGACGCGCCAGGCCACCGCCAAGAGGCAGGAACTCAGTATCTCGCGTGAGATGCGCTTCATCGAGCGTTTCCGCTCGAAAGCCACCAAGGCCGCCCAGGTGCAGAGCCGCATCAAGAAACTGGAGAAAATCGAGCGGATTACGGTTCCACGCTCGACGAAGAAGATTCATTTTAATTTTGTCGAGCCTCCGCGGAGCGGTAAGACCGTCATCGAGCTTAAGCACGTTGGCAAATCTTACGGCGAACACGTTGTCTATGCCGACCTTAACCTGATACTGGAGCGGGGCGACCGCGCCGCCATAGTCGGGGTGAACGGAGCCGGCAAGACAACACTGCTGCGGATGCTGGCAGGCGTCCTGCCCTTTGAGAGTGGCGAACGTATCCCCGGTCACAACGTCACCACAGCTTATTTCGCCCAGCATTACATCGAATCTCTTAATCCGGATAATACCCTCCTTGAAGAACTGCGGAGCGTAGCGCCTGATGAAACGGAACAATATCTGCGCGGTCTGCTGGGGGCGTTTCTGTTCAGCGGAGATGATGTAACCAAAAACATTTCGGTGCTCTCCGGCGGGGAAAAGACGCGGGTAGCTATTGCCAGGATGCTCACCAGGCCGGCTAATTTTCTCCTCCTGGATGAGCCGACCAATCACCTGGATATTCCATCCAGGGAGATTTTGACCGATGCCCTGAATGATTACAAAGGCACTATCTGTTTCATCACCCATGACCGGACGCTCATCCGGGAAATCGCCAATACAATCATAGAAGTAAGCGACGGCGGGATAAAAGTCTTCCCAGGTGATTATGATGATTATCTCTGGCGGAGTGAAGCCGCCGCGCGAAAAATAAGTGAGGCACAAACTCCACGCGATTCTAGTCCGTCAGAACGTCCGCAAGCCGGTGTGAAAACCAGGCAGCGCAAGGCGCTTGAAGGCCGACTGCGGAACGAGCACTACCGGGCTATTTCATCTGTCAATCAACGCATCGGAGAAATAGAGCGTGAAGTCGCCTCGGCTACGAAGCGGATTAAGGAAATCGAAGCCTTGCTGGCCGACCCGGCGCATTATAAAGGCGACCCTCAGAACATCATATCCGTGAACCGTGAGTATCTCGTACTTAAGGAAAGAGTGATTGGACTGACGGCGGCATGGGACGCTTCGACAGCCGAGGCGGAGCGGATTGAGGTGGATTACCGCCGGGCGCAGGAAGACCTGGAGAGGGAGCGCAAGGAGTAACACTGAATGCTCGCCAAATTCACACCCCACGGCTGGGCGAATACGGATTTCAACAATCTGATGGTGTTCGGCGGTGATTTCTCGTCGGCGGTTCCGGCGATGGTAGCTCTGGCCGGATTCAGCGCGGTTTTCCTAGTACTGGCAGGGGTCAAGTTCAGGACGGACGCGGAGTAGGGGCGATTTGTTTGCTGAAAAAGGGGTAAATATAAATCAAAAGAAACAAACAACTGATGATTCTGTGCCCGAGAGTTTACATAAGCTGAAATTCAATTGTGAAAGTACGCTAGATTCGCTGCGTTAAATCATCCCATGTGCCGGTGGCAAGTCAGTCCCTTCGACTTAGCTCAGGACAGGCGGAAGTCCGGCGCACCAGCCTAGCAGTACGATAGCACAGATGTTCTATTTTGGCAAGGGGGGTTTGTCCATACGATCGGTCTATGGAATTACACGGGCAAAGGCTCACACCTTAGATTGAGAAATTAGAGTGAACAAAGACGCTGAATTCTTGGATTCTACAGGTGTTTCTTACCTTCACTGTCACCAAAACATTGAAAATTATTGAATTCCGTGATATACTTTTCCTAAATTGCATTAAAGGAACTGAATTCCTTTAATAGGAATAACATGAAAAAACGTGCCGACCCTAAAGAAACAAAAAGGGGAAAATTCGTAAGGCTTGCCAACAGCCGTACCAACGCGGTATTGAAGCAGCTTAAGGTCCTGGGTAATTGCTCAAATACGTACGTTTATGACTACAGCGAAGAGGATATAAACAAAATCTTCAGAGAAATTGACAAGCACGTTAAAGAGACAAGAGCCAAGTTCGGGTCGTCTCTGAAAAAGGAGTTTAAGCTGTAATGAGTGTGAACGAATCTGATACCTCAAGAGAAGTTTTATTCAAGCTAGTCAAAGCGAAAACAGAAACGGAAGTCACAGGCATCGTAAATACGCATCCATTTTTCAATGATTGCACCTGGGACTATTATGGCAATCTGCAAAATAACGCCGGTATCATAAAGGCGCAATCTCCAGATCCCATCGGTGCACTTGTCGAGAAAATAACTAACGGAATAGACGCATTACTTGTCAGAAAGTGTTTGGAGATGGGCGTGAATCCAACGAGTTCAGACGCGCCAGCGAGCCAATCTCAGGCAATAAAGACCTTGTTCGGAGAGAATATCGCAGATTTCAAACTGAACGAACGTGAGATTAGAGAAGTCGCCGCCAAAACTGTCAGAATTTTCGCTGAAGGAGATGGGCAGAAGCCTACTCTGACGGTTCTTGATTATGGTGAAGGGCAAGACCCAAATGATTTTCGGGATACATTTCTGTCCATCGGCCGCTCTAACAAAACTAAGATACATTTCGTACAGGGGGTTTATAACCAAGGTGGGTCTGCCGCATTGAAGTTCTGCGGGAATGGCTACCAATTGATACTGTCGAGGCGTGCTCCATCACTAAATGGGAGTAAATACAACGATTGGGGATTCACGTTAGTGAGAGAAAGGTACGAGGCCGGATCGACTGCGGAACAATACGAATTTTGCCTTCTAAGTGAAGACGGCAGACGGGTTATTCCTCACATACCTTACGAGGTCCTCAATGTAGTCCCGAATGGGGAGACGTTAGAAAGCGGGACGCTGATCCGTCTGTATAGCTACATACTCAAGAATCCGAATCTGTTCATCACCGGTCAGCGGGAAAGAGAATTGGCGAGGGAGATCAACAAACGATATTTTTCGATTCCTTTACCAATCGAATTGAATGAACTGCGCACTCATCTGAAGGGTTGGTCAACTCACAACGAAAAAACAAGAATATTCGGTCTGTGGCGCCTACTCAACAAGCAACTCAGCAACAACAAAAAGGTAATCCGTAAAAAGTTGGCCTTGAAGTCTGAACTAGGCATATTTGGAGCAAGAACGATCGAGATAATGATTCTTAACGACGAAGGAGATGTCGGGGAATCGTATAAGAGCCAGAGTGAGAAATTGTTTCTTACTGTTAACGGTCAAGCTCAACACACCGAAACCGTAAATTTCCTTAAGACGGAATGCCTATTACCGGACTTGGCTCCTTATATGGTAGTGCATGTCGATTTATCAAACGCAGGCTACCAGGCTAACAAGGTCTTCCACACTGATAGAACTGGAGTAATATCACTCCCGGAGTATTCTGAATTCCGAGACAGGCTCGTAAAATCTATCAAAGATGACGACAATCTGATTGAGTTGGACAAGGAATATAAGGAAAGAAAACTGAAGAACGTTCAACCAGAGGACAAAGATCTCTCTCGTTACATAGAAAGACTAGTTAAAAGCAATACGTCACTCGTCCCGTTTTTTCAACTTGGACTAGATATGAACATAGATAAGGTGGACAAGGGGAAAGAGCATTTCGTCCCAAAGCGGGTTCCGACCTTTCTTGAAATAGTAGGGCCGGGAATAAAGACGGTCCCATGCAACCGATACAATTGGCTAAGACTAAAGACAGACGCAGCAAACGATTACCTTACTCGCAATAAAGACCATGGTACGTTCAGTTGGAATCCATCGAAGAGCGTACAGTTGAATCAATACTCGCTTCGTGACGGAATTATCCCAATACGGATGGAGCCACAGAGCAAAGCCAAGGTAAACGACGCGGACGAACTCTCGTTTGAGTTGACTCGTCCGGATTTACCAGCACTCAAGGCAAGTATCAAGGTTATGATCGGACCACCCGAAGAACCTCGTCACAATCCAACAGGAGAGAAACGGAAACCAAAGACCTCAGCGCTCAAGCTTCCTAATCGGCAATTCTTGACCAAAGAGAACTGGCCTGCGCGTAATTGGGATGAATCCGACATCGCTGAAGTAACAGAAAGTCACGATGGTATCACCGTCTATATAAATAAAGAACCGGAGGTACTGTCAGAGTTCCCAATTAGGAACCCCCGCTATAATTCAGGTGACATGATAGAAGCGGTAAATAAGAAATTCTATGCAACTGTTTACCTTTATGCACTAGCAATGTACTTTGAAATGGGAAAGAACCCAGAAGACAAGACTAGGCGTGATTGGGCAATTCCGGCATCTTTGAAGGCGATAAGCAAGTTCACCCTGGACTTAGCATTCGCCCCGGAAAGAACACGAAGGACCACTGACTAAAGGATGGGTGGTTCACAAGCCCCTTGTCCTGCCGGCTGAAACGTGTTCTAATGTGACTGTGAGAATCCATACATACGCAGCAAGCTTCGGCGATGACCTGGCTGCCAAATACATTTCTAATAACACCAGATTTGGTGATACCGTCCTTGATTGCTTTTCTGGTTTAGGCACAACTCTCGTTCAAGCTCGACATCTAGGACGAGAGTCTATAGGCATTGACGTTGACCCCATAGCCTGCCTCGTTTCAAGAGTCGCCACGCAGAATTATTCTGAACAATTGTTGAATAATTTCCGAGTGGAGGTGTTGGAAAGAATCCAAGAAATGGAAGGCAGATTAAGAGACTTTGCATTCGAAGATCATGTATGGACACCTGGTGCCACAGTCTCTTTAGACGAAATGCCGCTAAAAGTTCCAGATTGCCCGGCTATCAGCTACTGGTTCGCCCCGGTTCAACGGGCTATCCTGTCTTACCTAATGACCCTCGTAGATTTATATGAGACTTCGGAGTCGCGTAAGGCGGACATACTTAGACTATCTATCTCATCATCAATCATTAGAAAATGGCCCAACACACTCAGTTTAGCAAGAGACATCGACCATTCCAGACCACATAAGGTCAACAGAGGCGACCTTACAGTAGCGGAGCAGGTAAGGATCTTTAGAATGGTGTTTGCGAAGACCGTTCGTATCCTGATACAGATAGCAGGAAATCCCGAAATATCTGCCACTGCCACCGTCATACAAGGAGATGTTAGTTCAGGGCTTTCTGGAATTGCATCGAGTTCGATTGACTATATTCTCACGTCTCCGCCATATTACAACGCTATTGACTATCCTCGCGCCCACAGGTTCTCGGAATGGTGGCTATACCCACATCGGGAACCATTGATGAGACAAAGCTACCTTGGATTAAGATCTGCTGGTAAAACGCCGGATGTGGTGAAAAATTGTGATGCCATAATACCCGAGTGGGTCGTTCAAATGGCAGGGATTCGCGCAGCAAGTAACGGCAATTATCCGGCCATTTGCCGATATATCTTAGATATTGATAGCGTGATAAGAGAACTCTCAAGAATCTTGAAAACCGGTAAGTTGGCCACAATTATTCTATCAAACAACTCTATTCAGGGTTATGAGCTACCAGTGTGCGAAATAGCCGGTAATCTCATGGAACTCAATGGTTTCTCGAACGTTTCTATAGAGGAACGCACTATTCAGACAAATAGAAGAAGATACCCATTTGGCATTACAGGATTCAATGGGCTAATGCATTCGGAAAAGGTCATACAGGGGATTCGGATGAGTAACCCGTGAAGATCAGAGACCACGAGCGCTTACACACTGGCGACCCCAAGGTCTAGTCTTTCAATCCGTCAGATACCTTTCCACAAGTTTGCCGATATTCTCGTGCTCTGGACTCCATACCAGCCAGACGGATTTGCCCCACGGGTTGAGGCGGTCACGGTAGTTTTCCTGTGTCAAGCCGGGGACGATGTCCTGCACCGTGAGCCAGGTCTTTTCTCTGGGAGGCAGGGTCACCGGCGGTAGGGTAGGTCACGTGAGACCCTTCGCACCTCTACGGAGGGACTCAGGGTGACAAGAGGGCGAGAACCAAATCTTTCTTTATCTCCCTTTAGAAAAGGGAGAAGGGATACGGAAGATTGATTCTTAGAGATTGCCACGTCTTGCTGCGAGGGTCTCAGGGAGACAGGAGGGCGAGAACCAAATCCCTCTTTATCTCCCTTTAGAAAAGGGAGAAGGGATACGGAAGATTGATTCTTAGAGATTGCCACGTCCTTCTACGGAAGGACTCGCAAAGACGGGGAAGACGGATTGTTTCTCTTCGACAAGCTCAAGGGTAAACTCCCCTCTACGGAGGGACACAGGGTGACACTAGAAAGTAGAATCACCCTCACCCTAGCTCTCTCCCGTCAAAGGGAGAGGCGAGTTAAGTGGAGTCACGAACAACCGAGGCTCAGAGCCTGCCCCATACTTGATATGCAGGTGACAAAAGAGTAGGGGCGACCGGCCGGTCGCCCCTACAAAATCTCCGATTGGCCTTTTTACCGCCAAGCGTCTATGCTGAAGGCCTGGCCGTGGCCGCCGCCGGACCTATCGAGGACTGTTTCCTCGCCATGGGCGAGGATGATGCAGTTACTCATAGGGTCAGGACAGACAGGCACCATGTAATCATCGGCTAGCTCTTTCCAGTGCTTGCCCGATGTCTTTTCTATGCCCATCCAGCCGTTGGTGAAGAAGTCAGGGCCGCCGCGCATCCTGTATTTCTTGACCGGCTCGAAGCTCTTCTTGTAGATATACTCGTAGACAGATTCTTTAGACTTGAAGCCGACATCATAGAGGTCTTTGGCCATGGAGGGAATCATGACCATAGTGACGCCGCCTTCCCTGGTCGCCCACATGCCATCAAGGAAGTAATCCAGGAAGTTGTGCGGGCCGGGGATGCCTTTGACTCCAAGCCACCTGGCGATGGCGCCGTGACCGCTTTTCTGGAAGGCGCGGTAAACACCAGGCATCCAGAACTGGCCTCCGCCGCCGCCACCGGGACCGCCGCCGCCGGCCATAATGATACTCTCACTCTTCTTGAAACCTAGCTCTTCATTCAAGCCTTTCCAGCCCGGAGGCAAGCCTTCCGCATACTCGCCGTGGAGCAGGGCAGCGCCGCCGCCGCCATAAGTCATAATGGTGCTGACGGTTTCTTTATAACCGCCGAGGTTACGCCACATGATAGCGCCGACGCGACCGATGGTCTTATTGGGCGGGTTGCCGATGCTGCCGCGGCCGTAGCTGACATTTATGCCTATCTCCTTGACGATGGGACCCGAAGCAACAAAGCTGCCGCCGCCGCCCCGGCCGTCACCTGTGCCGCCGCCTGATTCGGCAATGGCTAAAACCACCGGGAAGTACTCAGGCCGGCAGCCGGCCATGACGGCATTTACAGCCACCTGTTCAACGGTCGCCTCCCTGTACATGGGCATGAACTTGACCGGTTCACCTTTTTTCCTTTTCATGCCCCCGCCCAGGGCTTCTCCCACTCCCATTCCCCTGATTTCCAAATCACGCTGGAGGGCTATTATTTCATCAGGGCTGTGGCTGGTACCGGCGAGCATAGCCTTAACACGTTCTTCAGTGGGTATGACTACCGGCAAGCCGTCTGTATATTTAGAGAAAGGGGCGTTGAGTATACCGGAAATCTTCTCCGTCTGAGCGTAGAAATCCTCGGCTTCCTCGAGAGTGCCCTCGAAGAGTACCCTCGGTTCTTCCGGCGCCCACGTGCCGCTTTTCTTTTCTTTAGCGGTCAAGGGCTTGGTAAGAGATTTGACGAGGGGGTCAATCCAGTTATCGACGTCTTCAGGTCCGGGCAGGGTGCGGGAGGCTTCGATAACCCGCAGCCCGGGGATTCCGTAAACTACGGCATCATGCCTGACTTTGGTAGTTTCTTCCGACAAATCGATGAGGACGGTGGGAATACCTTCTTTTTCAAGCTCAGCTAAATAAGGCAACTGCCTGTTTACTGCGCCATGTCACCAGCAGACGCCGAGAATGACGCCGTCCGTGGTCTTCCTCTCTTCCTCCGAGAGCCGGATGGGACTGATATTGTAGGTTTTTTTGACTGTCCAGTTGACTTCAGGATAATCACTCTTTAACCGCTTCTCCAGGGGAATGGTAATATCAGGCTCGCCGCAGATGCTCAGGTGGATGGTTTTGCCATCGATGCTCTTGAGCCGGGGCGCCAGGGCCGATTGTTCCACAGGCTCCTGGATGCCGGCGGGATTAAGACATTTGTAAACCGTATCTTTCTTTGCCATTTTCTCTCCTTAAAATATTCCGGTCACTTCGATATGAACCCTGTGTCTACCCAGGAATGGGCAACCACAGGGGGTTACCCCTACTTTGCGCGACTTCGCATCTCCTTTCTTTTTCAATTCGTGTTGATTAATTTTATTCACATGGACGAGGGCTGTCAACTATCAATCCTGGAGATTGCTACGTCGCTCCGCTCCTCGCAATGACATATTGTAAAATCCCTCCCAATCTCCCTTTAATAAAGGGAGATGTCTACTCCCCGCAATGACAGCGGAAACAAGCACAGGGCAGACAAACCCTTATTACTCCGTGGACTAATCGATTACGCCGTCTTCCACTAACTGGGTAATCTCATCCTCGGACAAACCGAGGATATCTTTGAAGACATATTCGTTATGCTCGCCCAGAATAGGGGAGCGTTTAACCTCATAAGGCGTCTTGGACATCAGAAAGTGGACTCCGGCGGGGGAGAAGTAATTTGCCCCTTCGGGATGCTCCAGCTCCCACAGGAAGTGCCGGTGCTGCAACTGAGGGTTATTCTTGATGTGGTCTTCACCATTTTCCACCATACCCGCTGCCACTCCGGCTTTCTGCATCGCGTTCATTACGTCTTCAGCGGAACGGCTTGACGTCCACCCGTTAACCAAGGCATCCAGTTCTTCCTCATTTTCTTTCCTGGCCAGCAAAGTATTAAATTTGGGGTTTTTGGCCAGGGCCGGCTTGCCGATGACCTTGCAAAAGCTCTTCCACTCATTATCAGTGAAAACGGCGATGGCGCACCATTTGTCCTCACCTGTGCAGCGGTAAGCGTTATGGGGGGCGGCATAGGCATATTTATTACCCACACGCCCGGCGACACGTTTATTAGCCGTGTAATCAAGGATAGCGGGAGCCATAAATTGCACCCCGCCTTCATACTGGGACATATCGAGGAATTGCCCTTTACCTGTCCGCCGCCGGTAGTCGAGGGCGGCCAGCAGCGCAATAATATTATAGCGGGGAGCGATAATGTCCGTGTAGGCTGCCATATAGACAGGCAGCCTGTCCGGCCAGCCGCTAATCTGCTCAAAACCGGTTAAGGCAGTCAGTTTATGTCCTGAAGCAGCGTGGCTGGCGTACGGCCCTGTCTGCCCCTGCATGCAGGTGCTGAGCATAATAATGTCCGGCTTTATTTTCTTCAGGTCTTCATAACCCAACCCTCTCCTTATCAACGACCCACCAGCCAGGTTTTCCACGACAACATCCGCCGTGGCAATTATGCGCCGGGCTAACTCCAGACCTTTGGGAGAGGCAAAATTAAGGGTAACGCTGAGTTTGTCCGTGTGCATCGGCTGTCCGCCCATGCCGCCGCCGGTCATCTGGCTCCGGGTTTCTATTTTTATCACCTCTGCGCCGAGGTTAGAAAAAGCCTGGGTTGTCAGCGGGCCAGTCAGATAGAAGGTGATGTCAATAATCCTGATACCTTCGAACAGCTTCTTAGTCATTATATTCTCCTCCTCATCCCGTTTTTCACCCTCACCCCCGTATCAAGTACGGGGCAATCTCTAACCCTCTCACATCAAGGGAGAGGGGAGCAAATAGCGAATTTATGCAATTTTTACTACTAAATAACCCCGGCTTGCTTGAGTACGAGCAGTTTTTCCCTTGAGAAACCCAGTTCTTTACCATATATTTCCTTGTTATGCTCACCGATGAGCGGCGCCCGGCGGGTGATGCGGATGGGCGTCTCCGAAAAGGCGCCAAAAGCGCCGGGATAGGTGAGGCCGATGCCCAGCTCAGGGTGCTCCAGCTCCACCCAGAACCCCCTGGCAGCCAACTGGGGATTTTCCAGCATGTCACCGGTGGTCGCCACAGGATAGAGCATTATCTGGTATTTGACAGCCCCGTCCATAAGCTCAGCTTTGGTATGCGCCATAAAGAATTTAGCCGTCGGCCCTTCTATCTGGTCCATTTCCTCCTGGGATATTTGAGCGAAGTCAGGTCTCCTCCAATCGAAGTTCTTCAAGAAATCAGAGGTATAGCCTTCCACCTCCATCCACTTGATGACAGGCAGCGAAGGGGAAAGCCGGTTGCTGCCTCCGTGAGAGAAGCAGACAAAGCCATCCTTGCAGGGGTAAATATTCGTGGTGCGGTGGGCGCCGCGCAACTCTCCCCGTTTGCCGAACATAGTCCTCTGGATGTTCCAGGGAGCGGGGTTGTAGTAGATGGACGAGTAAGCGGCGGAATCAAGGGCAGAGACATCCACCTGCTGTCCCTCTCCTGTGCCGCTACGGTGGTAGAGTGCGGTCAGCGCACCCATAGCGCCATCAGCGCCGGCTTGAAGGTATACCTGGGAATGGTGACTCATACGGATGGGAGGACGGTCGGCGTCACCTACCAGATTCATCTCGCCGCCCATCGCCCAGCCGACGATATCAGAAATCTTCCAGTCTTTGTAAGGGCCGGTCGGGCCGAAGGCAGTGATGGAAACCATAATTAGCCCCGGATTTATCTTCTCTAAATCTTTATATCCCAGCCCAAGTTTATCAAGATAACCAGGCGGGAAAGACTCGATGACAAAGTCGGCGCTCTTGACCAGCCTCTTGAATATTTCCTGACCGTCGATTGTCTCGATATTAAGGGTTATGCCTCTTTTGCTGGTATTCATTGCAAACCAGAAAAGGCTCTTTTCAGGGTCAGGTTCGTCATGATAGAACGGCCCGATACTCCTGGCGGCATCGCCGCCAGGTTTCTCTACCTTGATAACATCCGCACCGAGGTCTCCCAATATCTTGCCGCTGAGGAGACCTTTCTCATCCGTCAAGTCTAAAACCCGGTAAGGACTAAGCAAACTTTCCGTCTTCTCTGCCATCCTCCAGCCCCCTTTATAAATAATTGATATCCGCTTAATAGCCCTTCGATTTCTTCAACGTCTGGTCGTACCAGACCCACTGGGGCCAGGTGGCGTCAAAGTAGCCGACTGTAAGTTCACCGGAGTAGTTCTTGACCCAGGGCCACCAGAAAGTGGTTGCCGCAGCGCCGGGGCACAGGCGGCAAGCGCCAGAGACAGGGCCATCAAAGCGCTCACGACAGGCCAAAGAGTTCTTTTCCTCATCTATTTCTCCCTCTGAATATGAGAATTATTTAAAGCATAGGTCAGGCGAGCCTAGAAAACAATCAGGAATTAACTGAATTATACCTTCTGAAATACCTTAGTATAATCTAAGGGAACGTATTAGATAAGAGCGGTTTGATTTTACGAACCTTTCACTTCATTGTTATATAGTGGTATAATGCGGTCAGCAAAATGATAAGTATAGTGATACCCGCTTTTAATGAAGAGAAGCTGCTTCCCGAATGTCTTGAATCTCTCAGGAATCAAGACTACGCCGGGGGATATGAAATCATCGTCGTTGACAATGGTAGCACAGATGACACAGCCCGGGTAGCCGCCGGATTCGGGGCGAAGGTAGTCTCCTGCATCAGTAGGGGAGTGGTTTATGCCAGGCAAGCCGGAGCACAGGCTGCCTCAGGTGACATAATCATTCAAGGTGACGCTGACACAGTTTATCTTAGGGACTGGCTGACAAGGATAGCGAGTTATTTCTCTGCACATCCTAAGACCGTAGCCTTAGCCGGCGCTTATGTTTATAAAGACCCGCCGGGCTGGGCCAGGTTTGAATATTCAGGAAGATACATAATGAACATAATCGGACTCCTGCTTTTTGGCCGTCCCGTGTATATTTCCGGAGCCAATTTTGCTTTCCGGCGGGAAGCATTCTTAAAAACGAAGGGTTATGACGCGGAGTCTCTCTATCCCGACCAGTGGGGCATCTCCCATTCTTTAAGCCAGGTAGGCAAGATTTATTACGACAGAACCGTGCTGGTGCACACTTCAACCCGGAGGGTGCAAATACCTTTTCACCTTATCCTCCTCAACATCGGATTGAACTCTTCTCGAATATTCATCCACTTTATCAAACATAGCATTAATCTTTCGAGGACTACATCGGCAAAATTACCTTATTTGAAAGCATCAGCCAAACGGGCTGCCTTAATACTACTGATAGTTATTACATGCCTTTTTCTCTACGTGTACATTGCGCCGAAAGCTCAGGTCTTCGGCAACCCGGTCACTATCCAGGGACTGCTTAGCATACCCAGCTTCAATCAATAGTTATGAATTCAATTATGAACCTGACCGATTTATTTTCTCAGGGCCTGACTATCATCGGCGCCTTTGATGCCAGGGTGATAGTGTTCCTGTTCCTACTATGCCTTATCGGGGAAGCGGCCGGACTATTTATTCCATATTTATTCGAAGCCACCTGGCTGTTGATCGGCTTTCAGGTCAGCCAGAACGCATTGTCTCCAGTGTATCTGACCACATTATTAGTGGCATGCGTAGCCGGCAGGGAAGTGGGGGCGCTGGCCCTGTATTATGCCAGCGGGAGCGGAAGCGCTCTGCTGACCAGATACAGACACCGCTTAATGCCGAGCGCAGAAGTGATTAATACATCCCCTCTCAAAATATTTCGGAAAATAGACATCACAGCCTCACCTTTTTCAGTTGCCCTGGGACGACTGCTGTGGTTGCGAATCCCGTTAACTTTAATTCTGGGGGTCAAACGGAAATTGAAGGTTCTACTGCTGGGAGTGGCGCTTTCAAGTCTGATTTACGAAGGCATTTACCTCACTCTGGGCGCCATCGCCGGCAAAACAGCCAAGATAGAGCCGGTTCAACTAATATTGTTCTTTATAGCCACCCTGACAGTAATCTGGGTCGTAACCTTCGCCATCCGCTATTTGATAGGTCGTCTGACCAAACGCCGCCGCCCGGCTGCTGCTCCACAAGATTAAGAAGCCAAACCCTCCCCGACGCAGAACAGGGTAAGGGAGGGCGACTGCCAGTTTATCATCAAAATTTTCCGCCGGGATAATCAAAGCTCACCAAAAAGGCCTTTCTTTTCTATTGACAGTGGTTAGCACTTTAGCATATTATCTGGACAGGTACTAAAAGGGTCAATTCGATGAGCTAGAAGGCTCATTTCGGTCTTTGGGAAGCGGCAAATAATGGCGGGGGCTGGCAAAACTCACCGGCGGGGGGTAAACAGGGATGAAGATTAACAACAGAAGGTCAAGCATCCAGATAATCGCTGATATGTTGAGGTTAGGTGAGGCCGGCAAGACCGAGATAATGTACAGCGCCAACATGAGCTACTTCCAGTTGCAAAAGTATCTTAAATTCTTACTTCAGCAGAAGCTCATCGATAAGGTTTATCTGGGTAACCCGAGCGTGAGTTATAAAGTGACCGAAAAGGGTTTCAGTCTGCTGAAACATATAGACGGCATTCAGCAGGTGCTTGAAGCAGGTGACGAAGACTGACCTAACATCTTGGAGTGGTTTTAGCATTCGGAAAGAGACTGAATAAAGGAGAAATGCTTGGCTGAAAAAAGGATGCTGATAGTTCCGGCAGAACTTGTGCAGAAGATCGACGATAACCGGGGCGATATGAATCGAGATGACTTCATTCAGTTCTTAATCGATAGTCAGTTCAAAGAGGAGACCAAGGATAAGAAGCCTGCGCCTCAATACGCTACCAAAGAGGAAATGCTCTCCCTGGAGCAGGACATCAAGAAATTACTGAAGAGTTTTCTTGATTTCTTTCTGAATTACGGGCTTGAGATAGGTAAAGAGCCAAAAGAGAGCAGCTTTGAGGAGATAACCAGCAAGCTGAAAGGACTTGAAAAAGATATAGACGAGAATGACAAAAAAGGGAGAGCGACTATCAAGTGGAAATAGTCCGCTAATCATTCCTTAATAGGGACAGGCCATTTTCAGGCCGTTGTTTTGAAGCCCTTCTTCTTTGAAGAAGGGCTTCTCCTTTTTTGTTGCGGTGCCAATGATTCCGGGGATATAGAACATTGTTCTAGTACATAATCACTTCCAAAGCTAATCAATAGCTGGCATAGTCAGTCTATCCAGACTTCTGTGCAGGAGGTGTTATATGTCGAGGAACACCGAGCTTCTGAAGCAAGGGCAGACAAAAGAGCTATGGCAAAAGTGTTGCGGATTCACTGACCTAAGTATCGGTGAGTTTATGAGTATCCAGCGTAGGTTGCTGCTGGAACAGATGGAACTACTGCAAAAATGCGAGCTTGGCCGCCAGTTATTAAATGGCGCCGAGCCTCATACGGTTGAGGAGTTCCTGGAGCAGGTGCCGATGACAACCTACATCGATTATTGTCCCGCTCTTCTGGAAAAGCGGGATGATATTCTGCCGGCAAAGCCCAAGTCATGGATACAGACCTCAGGCAGGTCCGGCGAATATCCCCATAAATGGATACCGGTCACTGAGAAATTCTGGGAAGAAGCAGGCCGGAACTTCAGCGCCGTGGCTATTTTCGGCACCTGCAAAGAAAGAGGAGACATCCAGTATCTGGATGAGTTCAAGATGCTTCACGCGGCCGCCCAGTCACCTTATTTGACCGGCGCCATTGCCTATAAACTCGAGGAGGAGCTTGGCTGGGAGTTCTTCCCGACCCTTCGCGAGTCAGAGGAAATCCCTTTTGAAGAAAGAATCGAGAAGGGCTTTAAGCTGGCCATGACGGAAGGTATGGATGGCTTCTACGGATTGGCCGGCATCCTCGTTGCCATCGGTGAAAAATTCAAGCAGGGTTCCAAAAATACGAAATATTCCCAGTTGCTGTTAGAACCCAGAAGACTGTCCAGGCTAGCCAAAGGCTTGGTTAAAAGTAAATTGGCCGGCCGTCCAATGCTGCCCAAGGATTTATGGGCGCTTAAGTTTATAGCCTCCATGGGCACTGACTGCACCGTTTACAAGACAAGAATCAAAGAATTGTGGGGCAGGACTCCCCTGGAGGTGTATGGGAATACCGAGACCTCAATCATTGCCACACAGACCTGGGATTACGAAAGCATGGTCTTTTTCCCAAACCTCAATTTCCTCGAGTTTATGCCCGAAGAAGAGCATTTCAAGTCCCGCATCGATAGAAGCTACCAGCCGAAGACCGTCCTGCTGGACGAAGTGAAAGCCGGTGAGAACTACGAACTGGTTATCACTAATTTCCACGGCGGCGCTCTGGTAAGATACAGACTCGGCGATATGGTCAGGATAACGTCACTGCGGAATGAAAAACTGAACATCGATATTCCCCAGATGGTTTTCGAGAGACGGGCAGACGACCTCATCGACCTCGGATTTATGCGCCTGACGGAAAAAGTAATCTGGAAATCATTAGAGAACTCCGGGATACCTTACCGGGACTGGACAGCCCATAAAGAAGTCGGCGAAGTGCCCAGGCTGCATCTCTACATCGAGCTGGCTGATAATCATCCTGCCACAGAAGAGGAGATAGCCGCCAGGGTTTTCGAGGAAATTCAAAAAGTGGATGACGGGCTGTATGTTTACAAAGACCTGCCGCTACTGGCAAACCTGATTGGATTCAAACCAATAAAGGTTACAGTACTACGGGCAGGCATCTTTGCCAGGTATAAAGCACAACGGCAGTCCGAAGGCGCCGACCTGGCGCATTTAAAGCCACCCCATATTAACCCATCAGGCAAAGTACTGGCCTCACTGGGAGTTCAATCAGGCGCTTCACCTGAGATTAAGATTGCGGTTAACGCCTGAGCGATAATTAATACTTTATCATTCAATTAGAGGGGAACCAGTCATAAGGAGACGTCCAGATTATAATCTGGACGTCTCCTTATATTTTCACTCATAGCTTATTATTTTACATAACTATTCAAGCTCATTTTATGAGCCATAACGGCCAATAATCTCGTTTTATCTTGACAATTTTCCAAAAGTATAGGTAAGCTTGATATAGATGAGGTTCATTTGATGGATATCTATTACCTGGTTCCACTGCTGGCAGCGGCTATTTATATTAGCGTCTGCTTTGTGGTCATAGCTAACCGTACATGGGAGACGGAGCACAAGCTTTTTGTCGCATATCTGTCTGCCGCCGCGCTGTGGAGCTTCGGTGACTTCCTGCTGCGCAGCGCCTCATTAATCGAGTATAAACTCCTCTTGTTTAGAATAGTGGTCTGGGCCTCTATGTGGTGGGTGGTGCAGCTTTACCATTTCGTGAGGACTTTTCTCCACCAGCCTGGCGGTTGGGGAACGAAGCTGGGCTATACTTCACTGGCGGCGCTTGGTGTAGCGGCTACTCTGGGCTATGCGCCGCGAAGTATCTCCTATAGCAACGGATCAGTCAGCCCGGAGTACGGCTGGTGGTTTTTTCTGTATGTGGTGCCCTTATTCACAATCGCGGCTCTGGCCGTGAACTCGTTAATACAAAGACTCAGAATTATAACCGATTCCAGGGAGCGCAACAAGATAGCCTACCTCATCGGCGCCATATCCATGCTGGTTCTCTTCGGCGCTCTCGGCGTCACGCCTCTAGCCCACGAATTTCCTGTGAGCCACATGGGCGGACTGCTGGCCGCCAGCATTCTGGCTTATGCCGTATTGAAACATGACCTGGTAAGCATCAATTCCGTTCTCCGCCGCGGCATGGGATGGGCAAGTTTATTTGTTTTAGGCTCGTGTACATTCGCTCTTGTTCTCTACCTTCTTCATTTCTTGCTCAACTTCCGGCTGGACACTCTTACTCTGGTCGTAGCCACACTGGTATCGTCTGCCGTAGCCGTATTCGTTTACCGGCTGCGCCACAGCTTTTTGGAGATGGTCGACCAGCTGTTTTACAGGGAAACCTATTCCTACCGCCAGGCATTACTGAGATTCAATATCAAAATGGGAAACATCATCAACCTGAGTGAACTGGCCGGCGAGATGCTGCCAACAATAGTTAAAGCGCTGCGCACCTCACGCGCCCAACTGTTATTTGAGGACAGCAGCAGCGGTGATTTCACAACTCAGTTTGCCTATCCGAACGTAGAAGGTAAATCAAGCGACGAACCCAGATTCAGCCGCGGCAGCCCTATCCTCACCTGGCTGGAGAGAGAAGCCAGCCCTCTCGACCTGAAACAGATTGACTTCATCCCCCAGTTCAAGGCATTATGGCAGGCAGAAGAGGAAAAAATGGTGGCCCTCAATCTGGAATTTTTATGTCCCATCAAGAGCCGGGGCAAGCTCATCGGCATCCTGGCCCTGAGCGGCAAGATATCCAACACTGCCTATTCTCAAGAAGACCTGGAGATGATAATCAGTATGGCCAGCCAGGCCGGCATTATGATAGATAACGCCAGGATGTTCGATGTGCTGAGAAAACAACAGCTTCAAGTGCAGCAAATCCTGGCACAGTCTGTCGTTGCCCAGGAAGAGGAGCGGCAGAGGATTTCTATCGACCTGCACGACAGTGTCGCCCAGTGGCTGGCGGGCGCTTCATACCGCGTTCAGACCGCCGACGCACTTCTTTCCAAGAACGGCAGCGCCGAAGTCCGGGCTGAATTAGCTAACGTGGAGGACACGATAGATAAGAGCCTGAAGGAGCTGAGACGGGTGGTAATCGGCCTCCGCCCGCCTGCTCTCGATGAGCTGGGACTCGACCATGCTCTGAGGAAAAGCCTGGACGATTTAAAATCTGACGGCCTGATTTGCAAATTTAACGAAGCGGGCACAAAAACCCGCCTCTCATCGAGCGTAGAGATAGCTGTTTACCGTTTGGTCCAGGAAGCTCTTACCAATATACGCAAGCACGCTCATGCCACTAAAGTGAGCCTGCGCTTGCAGTTTCAGGAAGACACGCTCCTGGTCGAGGTGCATGACAACGGCAATGGTTTTGACCTTTCCCAGACACTGGATAGCGCCGTAGCTGTGGGACATATGGGCTTGCTGGGAATGAAACAAAGAGCCGAGATGCTGGGCGGAGACATTAAGATAAAGACGGGCGCAGGAGCAGGAACGACGCTGACATTAAGCCTGCCTATTCAGTTGCAGGAAGAAGGGGAGGGATAAATGGACACAATTCGGATAGTTCTGGTCGATGACCACCAGGTGGTGCGTGAGGGGATACGCCGTATGCTGGAAATAGAACCCGATTTAAAAGTGGTCGGCGAAGCCGCCAGCGCTAAAGAGGCGCTCACTCAGGTCGCATCACTCTCTCCGGAAGTAATTTTGATGGACATCAAGATGCCCGGTGTGGACGGAATCAGCCTGACCCGGGAGATAAAGGAGAAATTCCCTTCCTGTAACATCATTATGCTGACGCTGTATGATGAGTATCTGCCCCAGGCGATAGAAGCCGGGGCAAAAGGATATCTTCTCAAGGATATCCGCCGCGATGAGCTGCTGAGGGCTATCCGCGCGGTTCACGAGGGACGCTCACCATTCAATCTCTCCCTGAGCCAAGAACGGCTGGCCGAGTTAATCACATCGACCGACAAAAAGCAGAAGACCCCCTTATTAGACCGGGAATTAGAGATGCTCCGTCTGATTGCTAATGGCGTAACCACTAAAGAGGTCGCCAAGCAGCTATTCTTGAGCGAGGCTTCTGTCAAGAGAAGCTTGAGCCTTGTCTTTGACAAACTCGGCGTCCGTAACCGCTCCGAAGCAATTTCAGAAGCCTACAAGCGAAAAATACTTTAAACTCCCTGCCTTTTCCAGAGGGATTAGCGGGCTTCAGCATCTGTCCCCATGTCTTTGTCCAGTTTGCATTCCATGTTCGATGTCCACTCTTAGACTTTTGGCTCAAAGAAGTATCCTTTCAGGACTTCCAGCGTCAGCTTTAACAATGGTAGATTTATATTAACGTAACGCTGGAAAACTCCTACAGATAGCCCGAAATGGAAGGCAAGATATGAAAAACATCCGAGTTCTGGTGGTCGACGACCACCAGGTTGTCCGTGAGGGACTGCAACGCCTGCTGGGGCAAGAAGAAGACATTGAGATAATCGGCCAGAGCGCTAACTGTAAAGAGACCCTCCGCCAGATAGAAGGTCTTTCCCCGAACATAGTGCTGATGGACATCAAGATGCCCGATGTAGACGGGATTAAGCTTACTCACCTGATAATGCAAAAACGGCCGTCTTGCAAAGTGATAATGCTGACACTGTATGATGAGTACCTGACCGAGGCGATGGAAGCCGGGGCGAAGGGCTACCTCCTTAAGGACATCAAACGAGAAGAACTATCCGAAGCCATCCGGCAGGTTCATGGCGGCAAAATAGTAATCTGTGAAAGCATCAAATCCAGGCCTCAGATAGACCCAGGGCAAAAACAGAACAAGAAGATAGATGCCTCCAAGACTATATTCGAGGAGACTATCCAGGCCATGGCTACGACAGTTGAAATGAGAGACCCCTATACCGCCGGTCATCAGAAAAGAGTGACCAAACTTGCCATAGCCATAGCCGCTGAAATGGGACTGACAGAAGATCAGGTCAGCGGACTCCGCCTGGCCGGGCTGGTTCATGACATCGGCAAGACACGGGTGCCAATTGAGATTCTCACCAATCCTACCAAGTTGTCCGCAGCCGAGTTCAGTATTATCAAGACGCATCCGCTAGTCGGCTACGACATATTAAAAACGATCGATTTTCTCCAACCCGTAGCAACAATCGTCCACCAGCACCACGAAAGGCTGGATGGTTCCGGGTACCCCGGCGGCATATCAGGCGATGACATAATGCTTGAGGCGAGAATCCTGGCCGTGGCTGACGTCGTAGAGGCAATGTCCTCTCACCGTCCCTACCGGCCGGCTATCGGACTGGATAAGGCTCTGCTGGAAATATTAGAGAATAAAGGCATTCTCTATGATTCCAGAGCAGTAGAAGCATGCGTAGAGATTTGCAGCGCCGAACATTTTACGTTCGGGTGAGAGCCTAGAGATTTACAGCAGCGAGCATTTTAAGTTCGGGTAAGAGCCTAGAGATTTATAGCAGCGAGCATTTTAAGTTCGGGTGAGACATTGTGGTGACGCCGTCGGGACGGGTTTGAAACCCTCCCGTACTATCTTGAACCCGTACCTCCTGAAACCTGCTCGTACCATCTGAAGCCCGCACAACCCTCAATTGAAAGCTACCCAGACGGTGTGGTATCATTCCGTATCTATTTATTGAGATACCGGTTGAGGATAAGGCGGGCATGAAATTTACCAAAATGCAGGGCACCGGCAATGATTTTATACTTTTAGAGACCAAAGACACGCGGCAAAATTGGTCAAAGCTCGCTATTGCCATGTGCGACCGCCACTTCGGCATCGGTGCTGACGGCCTACTGTTACTGCTTCCTTCAGACAAAGCTGACTTCCAGATGCGTATCTTCAATAGCGACGGCTCCGAAGCTGACGCTTGCGGCAATGGTACAAGATGCATAGTAAAATACTTTGTCGATGCGGGACTGGCCGCTAAAGCAACCGCGGAAATAACCGTAGAGACAAGAACCGGTGTCAGAAAAGCCGTAGTTACTAAAAAAGCCGGCAAGGTAATCAAAGTTAAAGTCGGCATGGGCGAGCCGAAATTTAAGGCTGGTGAGATTCCTGTTGTCATCGGACAAGACGCTAACAAGGTACAATCGATGATAACCTGTCCGGTTAACGTGGATGGTAAGAAATTAGAGTTGAACCTGGTCTCAATGGGTAATCCCCATGCCGTCTACTTCACCAAAGAGCCGGTATCCGATTTCCCATTAGCCAGCCTGGGGCCGAAAGTGGAACATCACAAGATATTTCCCGACAGGGTGAATTTCGAAGTAGCCCGGCTGCTGGGCGATGGGCAAATCGAAGCCCGCACCTGGGAGAGGGGGGCGGGGGAAACGCTGGCATGCGGCAGCGGGGCTTGCGCCGTAGCTGTAGCGGCCCAGCTACACGGTTACGTGGGGCACAAAGTGACCATAAAAGAGCCGGGCGGGGCGCTTGAATTGGAGTGGGGCGGGGCGGGGGAGGTCTTCCTGAGCGGCCCTGCGGAAACTGTATTTACGGGGGAATGGCCAGGGAAACAGTAAGTCAAAGTGCAAAGAGCAAAGTGTAAGGTCAGTCCTTGCAGACGTAAGTAAATCAGAAGAGGTGCGACTAGATGAAAGTAGCCAGACGCATAGAAAACCTACCGCCATATTTATTTGTGGAAATAACCAAGAAAATAGCCGCCAAGAGGGCCAAGGGAGAGGAAGTCATCAGCTTCGCCATCGGCGACCCTGATATTCCTACCCCCAGCCACATCATCGACAAGCTGGTCCAGGCGGCACGGGACCCTGTGAATCACCGCTACCCGGAATCTGATGGCCTGCCGGACTTGCGTAAAGCGGTTGCCGAGTGGTACCAGAAGCGCTTCGGCGTCACTCTCGACCCGGATAAAGAGGTGGAGCCACTGCTTGGAGCCAAAGAGGGCATCGCACACATGGCACTCTGCTTCATAGACCCGGGGGATGTCGCCCTGGTGCCGGACCCGGCCTATCCTGTTTATGCCATCGGCACATTACTTGCCGGAGGCGAATCTTACTACTTGCCCCTCACGGAAAAAAATAATTTCTTGCCTGATTACACAAGTATCCCACAAGATATACTCAAAAAAGCAAAATTGCTCTGGATAAACTACCCGAATAACCCGACCGGCGCCATCGCCGACCTTGATTTTTTCAAGAGGACTGTGGAGTTTGCCAGGCAGCATAACATCGGCGTCTGCCATGACGGGCCTTATACCGAGGTCGCTTACGATGGCTACAAGCCGGTCAGCTTCTTGCAGGCCGAAGGAGCCAAGGACGTCGGCGTGGAGTTCCACTCGCTGTCCAAAAGCTACAATATGACCGGCTGGCGGATAGGAATGGTGGTGGGCAACGCCGAGATGGTAAACGCCCTGAAGACGGTAAAATCGAATGTGGACTCGGGGATTCCGCAAGCTATCCAGCTGGCCGCCATCGCGGCTCTGCGCGGTCCCCAGGACTGCATCGAGCAGCATAACGCAATTTATCAAAGGCGGCGCGACCTGGTTATCGATATGCTGAACAGCATCGGACTCGAAGCCAAATCACCCAAGGCCAGCCTGTATGTCTGGGTCAAGGTGCCTCCGGGCTACAATTCGGCAGACTTCGCCACTGATTTGCTGGAGCAGGTCGGGGTAGTAGTAACCCCAGGACTGGGTTACGGCAAGAGCGGCGAGGGGTACATACGGATGTCCTTGACTATCTCCGACGCCGGACTTGTAAAAGGGCTTTCCAAACTGGCGGGTTGGCGCGACAGCAAGAATCAATTCAGACGCAAATAAATTGACATAATATAGAGGAGGCAAAATAATGTTTAAGAGAATCGACCATACCGAATTTGTCCCGGCAGATTTTGAGAAAACCCTTAAATTCTACACTGAAATTCTGGGGTTCAAGATTCAGATGAGACGCAAGATTGAAAACAGGCCGCCTATGAAAGAGATCGTTTTCATCGAACTCGGCGGCACCATGATGGAGCTTTTTTCAGTCGATAATCCGCTTCCGGTATCTAAAGACCCCTGGCGGGTAGGCTACAGAAAGATTGCTATCCAGGTGGAAAACGTGCCCAAGGTTATTGAGTATCTCAAGAGCAAAGGGGTAGAGATAGTCGCTGGTCCGCCGGCTGCCGCCGGCGCGCCACCCCCGACGCGGGCAGAAATAAAAGACCCGGACGGGATATCAATCGAGCTGCTGGAGAGGAACTAAAACTGCCTTCACAGATGTACAAGAAGCAAACTTTTCGCCGCGACTTGAGGCATGAAGCAGCCAGGCGCAGTATAGACCTCAGGCAGGAAGGCAAAGAGAGAGCCTTCTTAATCGCCGTGGATGCCAGGAAAAAAGCCGATAGCTGGTCGACCAAAGATTCTCTGGAGGAACTGGCCCAATTAGCCGCTACGGCCGGAGCGGAGGTGGTGGGGCAGATGAGCCAGAAGTTGCCTTTCCCATCTAAGACAAGTTATCTGGGTGAAGGCAAGCTGGCTGAGCTGGTGGGCTTGAGGGCAAGCGCTAACTACAACGTGGTGATTATAGATGATGAGCTTTCGCCGGTACAGCAGCGCAACCTGGAAGACGCACTTCAGGTAAAGATTATCGACCGTGTCGCCCTGATTCTGGATATTTTCGCCAGGCGCGCCCGGACCAAAGAAGGGCAGCTTCAGGTGGAGCTGGCCCAACTGGAGTACCTTTATCCTCGCCTGGCCGGGCAGTGGAGCCACCTGGAGAGGCTGGGGGGCGGCATCGGCACCAGGGGGCCGGGCGAATCACAGATTGAGACCGACCGGCGTATTATCGGGAAAAAGATACAACGTTTGAAGGCAAAGACCGAAGAGGTCAGGAAGCAGCGCCTGCTGTACCGCCAGAGACGCAAGAGGACGGGCATTCCCGTAGTTGCCCTGGTCGGTTACACTAATACAGGCAAGAGTACCTTGCTCAATGCCCTCAGCAAGTCCGATGTCTTTGTCGAAAACAAGCTTTTTGCCACCCTGGACCCGACCACCCGCCGCCTGACCCTGCCTGACAAAAGCACCGTCCTGGTGACGGATACGGTAGGCTTCATCAGGAAGCTGCCGCCGACTATCGTTTCTGCCTTTCGAGCCACCCTGGAAGAGCTATCAGAAGCCAGCCTCCTGGTTCATGTGGTTGATTTCTCATCACCGGAGGCTGATAAACAGTGCCAGGCCGTGGAGAATATCCTGGCCGACCTCGACCTGAGCGACAAGCCCAGAATTACGGCACTAAACAAAATCGACCGGCTGCTGGACAAGTCCGAAAAATGGGACGAGGAGTCCGCTCTGAAGCATTTTTACGACAAAACGCCAGCCGATAAGAATACGGTGCTCATTTCTGCGGGCAAGAAGTGGGGACTGAACGGCCTGCGGGAGCTAATAGGCCAGACCCTGAGCAAGACGGCCACTGTGTCTATGTCACCCTGAGCGTAGCGAAGGGTCTCACGTGAGATTCTTCAGTCGCTACGCTCTCCTTCAGAATGACAGTGCGTAAAATCCCTCTCAATCTCCCTTTAATAAAGGGAGATGCCCGCAAATTCCCTTGCAGAAAGGATTAGTCATCATATATTTGCCATTTTAAGCGTCCTGGCTTATAATTTTCCGCATGGCGCAAAGATTGCTCCTCCTGAAGTGGCTCCATTCCGTGATAGCCTTTTTCATGCTCGGCTGCCTCTTTTACATCCTCTATGCCGGAGTGACCGGGACATTCAACATTTTCTTACTGATAGCGATAGCCACCATCTTGATTGAGGGCGCGGCCATCAGCCTGAACAAGTGGCAATGCCCGCTGACCACTCTGGCCGAGAAACACGGGGCAGAAAAAGGCTCCGTGGCGGATATCTTCATACCCGGTATAATTGCCAGGAACCTCTTCAAATGGTCTCCGTGGATATTTGCCGGCGAGCTTGTTTTGATTGGGGTTAGATATTTCACTAAATGACCAATTATTATCAGGCATCTCCCTTTAGTAAAGGGAGATTGAGAGGGATTTTGGTCTTGCTCTTGACGTGATAATAAGTTCACATAATATATCAACGAATTGTGGTATAATACTGTCATGAACGATTCTTCTTGGTTTGCAAAACTTCTGTCTGACCCCGTTGCCATTGCAACCCTCGTACTGGCTTTGATGACAGCTATTCTTGCCGGAACGTCATTTTGGATAATTCGGCAAAACTACAAGTTTAGAGAAAAAGACCGGAAAGAACGATTGTTAAACGAGATTATTAAGTGGGCAACAGATATACACTATTGTACTAACCCGATTTTAAGACCTGGTGAGAATGAGAAGGTTACTCGGTTTAATATCCTTACAAACCTCATAAATATGGCTGCCATAGACGAATATATCCGAAAGGTCACTAAAATAGAGTTTAGTTTCCCCTTGATAAAAGAAGTCGATGAACTTACCACAAAAGCATTTTTGTACGGGTGTGTTTTGCAACTAAGTCTTGAGTCAGAACTACGGGAGGAGTGGAGGAAAGCATTTATTGAATTAGTCGGAAAGGAAAAATTAGACGCTATAGAAACAGCGATTAAACAAGACCGCCAAGCAGTGTCAAAGACAATAGGTGAATATGAGGTCTCAGTAAGAGTACTGGCACAAAAAGTTGTAAGTAGCTGTGCAGAAATCAAGACTAAGCTCCTACGCTAGTGATATTATTCTCCGTTTCCTTCTCTCTTTATCTTTTTACCCCCCTTCCCCAGCCTCAATATCATTATGTCAAACTATATTCTTGTATATAGTGGTTCGCACTATATATGTTATGTCACACGCCGCCTATAAAGCAGCATTAAATTTACATAACTATCTTAGGGCATAAATTTGTGAACTAGCCTTTAATTTCCCTCAAACCTCCAAGTGTTAATTTATATTCCTTATCAAAACTATGTCGTAAACTAGGATTAGATGTTATTATAACTCTATATGAGATATCTGGGGAATTAGTATTATCATTACTGTCCCTAACCCAAGAAATAGACTTTACTGTGCGTGTTTCATACCTTTCACCGTTGAATTGGCAATAATAAAGGCACCAATTAACACGATTCTCAGATGATCTGATTATTTCTATTATTTCTAGCTGGGCTATACGCAATAGAGCGGATTGTCCTTTATTTAACGCCATGCATTTATCATGGGTGTTTTCCCAAGCTCCGAAAGCAGCTGTGGGCGTGTTAAAAATATTGCCGATGGGAAAATCAAATGAAATCTCTATGTTAGCGCTAAATTCTGCCCATTCACCGACGTTCTTCACAACGAGGTAGTTTGCTCCATAGGGAGAAATTAGAGTATAGACCTCAATTGAGGGATGGGTGTCGAGAAGATGGTCATTAGCTTTCTTAAGGTCGTAAATTATCCAAAATATTACTACTATAAAAACAACGAATGTTATTAGGGGAATAAACTCAGAACCAAACCCGACGATCCCTGAAATGTTAAATGCGGCATCTATGCCAGTATATAAAGCTAACAAGCAAGCACCCACAACTCGGATGGTAAGATATTTAACCATGCCCCTATTCTACCACGAGTTACTTAATGTGGATAACTGTAAATAACATTGATAGGCCGGAGATTGTTTGGGTTATTGTGTTCTGCTTCCGCCAGCTATTTTAATTCTTACCCCCAGATGTTGTATAGTAAGGGCATAAAATTAAAGGTTAAAAAGCAAAAGTAAAAATTTGGGGAGGTAAAAACAAAATGAGCAGCGTTAAATTACCCCAGTACATCTGGCACAACCAGAAGGATGTGGAGTACGCCCTTCCGGATAGCTGGAAAGTTAGCGTGCAAAACATCGCCGGTTATAACAAGCCAGCAATGACACCGGCCAAGATAAGGGCGGCCATCGCTTCTCCCATCGGCACCAAGCCATTAAAGGAACTGGCGAAAGGCAAGAAGCAGGTAGTCATCATCTTCGACGATATGACCCGGGGCACCCGCCCGTCTGACATAGTGCCATTCCTTCTTGAAGAACTGCACCAGGCCGGCATAACCGATGACAGGATACGTTTTATGGCCGCCGTTGCCAACCACCAGGCGCTCGACCGCAGCGCCATGGCGAAGAAGCTGGGCGAGGACATCGTCGCCCGCTTTCCCGTTTTCAACCACACCTCATTTATCCATTGCAGCCAAATCGGCACCACCAGCTACGGCACCAAAGTCGCCATCAATGACGAGGTGATGCTCTGCGACCTGAAAATCGCCATCGGCTCGGTAGTGCCTCACCCCACGTACGGCTTCGGCGGGGGCGCCAAGATAATCCTGCCCGGAGTCGCCTCTTATGAGACCGTGAAACAGCACCACCAGTCCACTCACACCGCATGGGCAGCCGGGCAGAGGACGAAAGGAATTCAGCTCAGGGGCACGATAGAAAACAGCCCGATTAACGCCGATGCCCGCGAAGCGGCTAAAATGGCGGGACTCGATATGCTCATCGATTGCATCCTCAACGGCCAGGGAGAGATTGTTTCCATCCATGCCGGCGCTCTGGAACCTGCCTACCAGGCGGCGGTCAAGGAGGCCAGAGGCCATTACATGGCCGAAAACACGGCGGACAGTGACATTGTCATAGCCAACGCTTTTATCAAAGCCAGTGAATACACCATGGCGTCAGCAGCTTTGCCGGCGGTAAGCCCGCGCGGCGGCAGCGTCGTCTTCCTGGCCAATTCCCCCACCGGCCAGGTGGTGCACTACCTCTTTGACAGCTTCGGTAAGTCTGCCGGCTACAGCGGTTCGGGAGGCGGGGCGCTTCCTACCCACATTAAGAACTATATCATCTACACGGAACAACCGGAAGCCAGGGTGATGGAGCGTTTTGTCGGGGAGAACCGGGCTTTAATGACCTCTAGCTGGAGTGAGGTCATCAAGAGACTGGAAAAATCTCACGGCGCGGGCAGCAAGGTGACCGTGTATCCGAATGCGGATACGATGTATTTTGCCCAGTAAAGAATTAAAACCACTAAAATCCCTCTCAGTCTCCTTCCGATTCGTAAACTCATACGGAATCCCGCGCCGATTCGGTTCCCTCATACGGCGTCCCGTATGACCGTAGGGAATCGGGATATGAACGAAGTGAATCGGGACTTTAATAAAGGTAGATGCCTTTTGAAAACCAATGTTGGTTTGATATCCCCCTTAGGAAAAGGGCGATTAAGGGGGATTTTGGCGAATTTGTCTGAGTTTCGTGGGAAGCCAGGTGAGGAAACCAATAGATATGACCAGTGTGACCCAGGTGGCGGACGGAATTTACAGGATAGATATCGGCCTGGTAAAAGGGGCGGCATCAGGAGACTATCTCGGCTACAGCCTTGTATATTTCATTGCAGCCGATGGTGAAACGGCGATTATCGATACCAGCCCGGCGGCGGTGACCCCGGCCATTCTCGAAGCTATCCGCGGGCTGGGTTATGACCCGGCACGGCTCTCACACATCATCCTGACCCATATTCACCTCGACCATGCCGGAGCGGTGGGAGCGCTGGCACAGCAGTTCCCGGGGGTGAAGGTGGCCGTTCATAAGCGGGGCGCCCCCCATATCGTTAAACCGGAGATGCTCATCGAGGGCACCAGGCAGGCTTACGGGGTAAACTTTGAAGCTGACTACGGCCCAATCAGCCCCGTACCTAAACAGCAGGTCATTCCTGTCGATGAAGGCGATATCATCAGTGTCGGCAGCCGGGAACTGAAGGTTATTTACACCCCCGGGCACGCCCCACACCATATGTGCCTTTACGATTCCAGGAGCCGGGGCATCTTCAGCGGGGATTCGCTGGGCTTTCTCGCCACGGGGAATAACTCCGTCATCATAGTGGCCGGCTTCGACCTCGATTCCGCCCTGGCGTCCATCGATAAACTGCAAGCCCTGAACCCAAAGCGTATTTACGCCGCCCACGGCACGGCAGAAAGAGAACCAGTTGAATTCATCCAATCGGTCAAGGCCACTACCAGGGACTACGGAGACATCATTCTCAAAGCGATGCAAGCCGGCGAGGGGCAAGAAGAGATGACCCGGAGACTAATGACTTACCACAAAGAACACGACCCTGACGACGCCAGAGACACGCTGCGCCGCTTCGATGACATCATTCCCTGGTACATCGCCTATTTCAGGAGGAAGGGGCTGGCCTAGCTTCAACTGCCGGCAAATAAACAAGTGTTATTTGGCTACTCCGCCAGGTTCTGTTTAATCTTCTTCATACAGTACTCGATTATCTTGTAATAAGCCTGGGCCGTCTGGCTTTCATTATCCGGCTTCATCGAAGCCAGGAAGTAAACAATCTCATTATCTCCCAGATTTTTAGCCATTTCTGTCAAATTTACGCTGGCGCTAATGACTGCGTCAGCATCAAATTGCCCCTCTAAAATTTTTTTTGAAATCTGTGTAGTCGCCAGCTTATCCAGAAATGCCACATAGGCCAGTGTTTCCGCATTTTTTGCCTTTAGCGCCGTTAAATTCCCACTTAATCCCCGGCGCTCGGTATCCAGGGCGGCAATGTCCTGCCTCAGCTTGTCATACTGCTGAACCGATAGCTCAGGGTAGCAAGATGATAATAAGAGACCAAAAGAGAGCCAGATGATTAAAAAAACTTTCCCGGCCATAAATATCTCCAGGCTGCGTTTCAACTAAACATTATGTCAATTATATCCCGTTTGCGAGGTTGAACAGGATTTTCTATAGTGAGTATATCAAAATTTTGAGGATAAGAACACCATTTTGACAAAATTATATGATTACCCTTATAAAAAAGGGTGGCTGGGCTAACTCGCCCAGCCACCCATATTCACCGTTCAAGGGTTGTAAGTTCTATTTCCCGGAACCTATTACTTTGATGATGTCATTACCGGTAAATGTCCTATCCCCTGCCAGCTTACCCTTGATTGTAAGGTTGACATCACCTGTCTTATTACCAAGGGCGTCAATTACGGCCTGACGTTTAAACTTCACGCTTAGTTCCTTCCGGTTACTACTGTCATTAACGCTGCTTTCCTTGTTATTTGCCTGGCCGCCGGGACTGGATTGAACGGAAATGACGGCGCCGTTGACAGATAGTTCGACAGTAGCCAATTCAATCTGCGCAATGTTATATCCCGCAGGGAGGCGGATGCGGGCCGTAATGCTGTTATCCTCACCTTTACTTTTCAAATTCAGGATGTTGGGAAGGATAGCAATGACTGTTTTAAGCGCTTCAGGGGCAAAGCCGGCAGTTACGCTTGTTATGAGTGTCGGGGTAACAGGGGCAGCTTTGTCAATTGTAAAAGTTTTCGATGCCGGGGGTGATTCCAGGTTGCCGGCATTATCTATGGTCCTGGCCAGGACGGTGGTGACGCCCTCGGTAGTGACGCTGATTTGAGAGAAGTAAGGCAGCCAGGTAGAGCCGCCGTTAAGGCTGTATTCTATTCCGGCCATACCTGAGCCGCCCGGATTGTCTACCCCTTCAAACTCGACGCCCACGTTAGAGCTATACCAGCCGGTACCTCCCTTCGACCCGAACAGGTAGATGGTAGTGGCGGACGGAGCTGTCTTGTCTATTTTGACTTCCCTGAAGGCCGGCGGCCCTTCATCATTACCGGCTTTGTCCCAGGAGCGGGCCAGGATAAGGGTCGTGCCCTCAACGCTGATGGTGATTGGTGAGCTGTAGGTCAGCCAGCTTCCGCCTCCGTCCAGGCTATACTTGATTGCTCCTTCACCTGAGCCGCCTGTTTTATCCGCGGCTGTGAGCGTGACAACTACATCCGACCTGTACCAGCCGTTATTACCAGACATGCCGCTCAGGGAGATACTTGTCACCGGGGCTGTCCTGTCCGGCGGTTCACTGAAATCGATGGCGGCACTGGCATTTACCATACCTTTGCCGTACTGGCTGTCCCAGCCGGCGGCACCCAGGTCTTTCGCCGAGTCCCTCAACCGGTGACGGATATCAACGTTGCTGGTCCGGTTGGCGCTTATCAGCAGGGCTGCCGCTCCGGCTGTATATGATGATGCTGCCGATGTCCCGCTTATGCTACCGTAACCTCCGCCCATGGCCGTGGAGTTAATATTAACCCCGGGCGCCACCACTTCCAGTTGATAACCTGTGCTGGAAGAGGCGTAGCGGACGCCCGCGTTGTCAGTCGCCCCGACGGCGATGACCGATTCATAACGGGCCGGATACCAGACATTGTTGCCCGTGCCTCCGGCATTGCCGCCATCTCCAGCCCCAGCTACTATGACGATACCTGCATTGTAGGCGCTGTCCAGGGCGTCTTTGATTGTAGAGGGCATCTGCATGGCAACGCCGAAGCTCAGGTTTATCACCTGCATATTGTTGTCCCGCGCCCACTGGATGCCGCTCAGTATCGAGCTCATTAGTCCGGCTCCATTAGAGTCCAGCACTTTCACGGAATAAATGGCTGCTTCAGGAGCGATGCCTGTGACACCGATGCCGTTATCCCGCGCCCCAATGATGCCGGCAATCAAAGTGCCGTGACCGTTATCATCGTCCCCGCTCGTTGTCCCGCTGACAAAACTAACGCTGCCGGCCACTGCCAGGTCAGGGTGGTCCAGGTCGATGCCGGTATCGAGAACGGCTATCTTGACCCCGGTGCCCTTGTTGGCCGGGTTCGCCGCTGCCGTACGAATCCGCTCAAGACTCAGGGAGAGACCGTTCCCGAGTATCTGCACCTGCGTGTCTACCTCTATTGAAGATACCTCAGCCGCACTTTCCGTGTTTCCTCGCGGCGCCGCTGCATCCGGGATAGCTGAACCAATAACCAGCGTAATTGCCAGCATGAGACTTAGAGTTGATGATGTCTGCTTAATCCATTCCTTTCTCATACTGAGCCTCCATGTTTATTTCTTTTCAATAAGTATGGAGCCAGGCAGCGAAACAACGGCTTAAACGATTAACATAACTTCTAAATATTTTCTGAACGTTTAACATAAAGAAAATGGGCACCTCTCATAGTGCCCAAAATAATCTCTCTTTTTGATACGGGAGTCCTGTATCAGGCTGTATTTTTAAACTGATAACCAATGCCCGCCACGGTAACTATGTAATTTGGATTGGTTTGGTCAAACTTAAGCTTGAGCCGCAGACGCCGGATGAAGACATGCAGGTATTCTCTTTCGTCGCTGTACTCAGGTCCCCACACTTTATTCAAAAGGTGCAAATGAGTGAGTACTTTCCCCGCGTTAAGAATGAGTTCCTGTAACAGGGCATATTCGGTCGGTGTAAGCTTAACTTCCGCACCTGCAACAGTGACCCGTCGTTGACTGAAATTAACCTCCAGATTATCGCAGGTGAAGGATGGCTGGGCGGGCGTACTTGCTGCCGTGTCTGTACGGCGTAACACTGCTTTTATCCGGGCTATCAATTCTTTGACGCCAAATGGCTTTGTGATGTAATCATCGGCGCCGAGGTCAAGACACTTTACCTTATCTGCTTCGTCGATGTTAGCGCTGAGCATTATAATCGGCACTTGAGACCATTCCCGAATCCGGAGGCAAACCTCGAAGCCATCCATCTTCGGCATGGCGATATCAAGAATTACAAGAGAAGGCTGCTCGGACTCTAATACCCGAAGCGCTTCAATACCATTTATAGCTGTAAACACTTTGTAATCCTGGCTTCCAAGATTGGCCCTCAGCAATTTTATTATGCTCGGTTCATCATCTACCACCAGGATGGATATCTCATTCATCAGCAATACCTGTATAATGAATATGTTAATTATATACAGGTATGCCACTGTCTGTCCATTTTATGACAAATTATATCTCTTCAAGCTCTTATTATGGTTCCGCGTTAACCCGGAGAAAAGACAAAGTTGCTTATTCCGGTTTGCCGACAGGTAATTCAAGTATGAAAGTCGCTCCCTTGCCCGGCCCGCTCTCGGCATAAATCTTACCGCCGTGTTCGGTAATGATGCCGTGGCAGATACTTAAACCCAATCCGGTGCCTTTACCCACCTCTTTAGTAGTAAAGAACGGGGTAAAGAGCCGGTTCATATTCTCCGGGGTAATCCCCGGTCCATCATCGGCGAACGACACCCGCACATTATCGCCCACTCTCTCGGTTGTAATTGTCAGGAAACCTTTATTGTGTGCCCCAAACATAGCCTGCTCGGCATTGACGACGATATTGAAAAATACCTGCTGAAGCTGGGAAGCGTTCCCTGTGACTTGAGGCAAATCCGGGGCAAAGTCAAGGTTGGACTGAATGTTGTTCATCTCCTGCTCGTGATGACGCAGGGAAAGAACCCTCTCTATCTGCACGTTAAGATTAACCGTCAACTTCCCTTCCGGCTGCTTTCGGGCGAAGGTAAGCAGGTTCCTGACTATTCTGGCAGTGCGCTGGGCTTCATCATTGATGACCTGTAGTTCAGCTTTAGTGTCATCAGGCAAATTTTTCTGAAGCAGAAGGTCTGAGAAGCCAATAATCCCGGTCAGCGGGTTATTGATTTCATGAGCCACACCTGAGACCAGCAGTCCGATGGAAGCTAACCGGTCTTGAGCCATCAGTTTCTCCTGTATTTTCCTGGACTGGGTAATATCCCGGGAAGTATGAACGGCGCCGGTGATTTCCCCTTTTTCATCAAACATGGGCGATGTAGTAACCTGCAGCCAGATTTCCAGAAGAGGTTCAAATATTTCCGCAACCTCGGTGCGTCCTGTTGTAAGTGTCCGCGCCAGCGGGCAGCTTGCAATCGGAGCGCTGGTACCATGTACGACTTCATAGCAGTGTTTGCCAATTAAGGCTTCCGGAGGCATCTTGAAGGATTCTGCGAAGGCCTTGTTCATCCTGACAATTCGGAAATCCTTGTCATGAATAGAAATCATATCAGTTATAGAGTCGAAGGTAGCGCTCCACTCTTTGGCCGCCTGCTCCACTTTCGCCTCAATCGTCTTGCGCTCGGTGATATCGCGGACTATATCCAGAAAGACTTTCCTGCCACCCCAGTCTATGACGCTATAATGAACTTCGACAGGCAGCAGTGTCTTGTCCTTACGGACATGCACCGCTTCTACGACAATGGCAGATCTTTCGGACGCAACAAGGTCTCTTGGATGCGGGCGTTGAAAGGAATTAGAGGTAATGAACTCGGGCATGTAGTGTCCCAACAGCTCTTCCCTGCTGTAGCCCAAATTCAAGCAGGAGGCTTCGTTCACGTAGAGTAACTTGCCGTCCAAATCAGTCACATGGATAAGGTCGGTAGCCGCATCCAGAAGCTGCGCCTTTAATCTTAATTCCTCCTCCATCGTCTTGCGTTCGGTGATATCATGAGCCACACTTATTACCAGTTTCCTGGCGCCAATTTCTATCAGCGCGGCATGGACTTCCAAGGGTATAGACGAGCCGTTCTTGTGGCGATGATTGACATTGAAAGTAATTGTTCCTTTTTCGGTTAACTCTTTCAGTCTCCTAGGGGTTTGCTCATTATATTCCTTGTCTTCGAGCTGGCTCAACTTCATGTTTAATAGTTCTTCTCTTGTATAGCCGAGTGTAAGATACGCAGCTTTATTAACATACAGAAAATTACCATCAAAATCATGCAGGTCAACCGAGTCCGATTCCAGGTTCAGCAGCTCAGCCTGTAATCTGAGGGTTTCTTCCGCCCTTCTGCGTTCTGTGATGTCCTGATATACTGCCTGAAATTGTCTTTCGTTATTCCACATCACCTCTTTACGTAATACTGACAGGTGTCTGATTTCACCATCTTTACGCACAATACTGATTTCATAATTAGAAGGTACAGGTATACCCTGCCTTCGCAGTACAATTCTTTGCTCGTGCACGGCATAGCTTTCAGGCGTATAGCGCGCCTGTGCCGGTGTGGTTTCAAGTTCATTAATGCTGCTATAGCCGAAAATATCCAGTATCGCTTTGTTGGCATAAAGCAGTCTTCCCTCTTCAGTAACGATACGTATGCCCAGAGGAGACTCATCCAGAGAATTCCTGAAGTTTTGTTCGGCTATCGTCAGTTTCTCATCTGCCTTCTTACGCTCGGTAATATCCTCAACTGCAGCAAGAAAATAGAGAGACTTCCCCTCCTTATCCCGTATGACACTACATGTCAGGTTGCCCCAGAACGAGTCTTTGTCTTTCCGAAGGTAGCGTTTCTCAGTCTGATAGACCGGTATCTCACCTTGAAAAAGTTTTGCCACTGCTTCACTGTCTCTTCCGATGTAGTCAGGGTGTGTTATATCGGCGAAAGTCAATGAGGTAAGCTCTTCCTCCGAGTAACCCAGCATTTTGCAGAACCGCTGATTAACCTTTATGAATCTATAATCAGGAGACGAAAGAGCCATCCCCAGGGGACCTACCTCAAATACGCTGCGTAACATCTCTTCGCTTTCTTGTAGGGACTCTTCCGCCTTCTTGCGCTCGGTTATAACATCGAATACCGCCACAAAGTATTCTTTCTCCGGGCTGTATACTGATACTGAAAACCACATCTCCAGAGCTCTCACATGGGTTTCAAACATCTCCGGTATTCCGGTTAAAGCTACCCTGCTGTAGATTTCGAACAACTCGGGGTCTGACTTCTGAATCCCCGGAATGACCTCGGATACTCTCTTACCCATGACATCCTTTAACCCCGTCAATGTTTCAAACGACTTGTTAACGTTGAGATAGATGAAATCAGCCGGCTTGTCTTGTTCAAAAATCATCTTGCAGTAAGCAAATCCGTTGAGCATATTATCGAATAAAGAACGATAAAGGCTTTCGCTTTCCTGCAGGGACTTCTCCATCCGCCGGCGCTCGGTTATATCGGTCATAATCCCCAGGATGGCCTTGCCCTCGTCGTAATCGATTAGTCTGGTTGTCAGTATGACATCGACTCGTCTGCCGTATTTGGTAACCAGAGAACAGTCATATGGAGGAATCTCTTCAGACTCCATATGTCTCACGAAACTCGCTCTCGCCTGTTGTATGCATTCAGGAGCTACCAAAGTCATGAAATCAAAACCAGGGGCATAGAACTCATCCCTTCCATAACCCATAATCTCTTCACACTGGTGATTAGCGTATACTATTCTTCCCGCCTGGTTGATAAACACCATATTCGGTGATTGTTCGGCAAGGCCCCTGAATTTCTCTTCAGAACGGATTAGGGCTTCTTCCATCCCGTCCTCAAGAGAGTTCATCTCAGGCGCAACGCGCGGCGAAGGAGATGATTCGGGTATTAGCTGTCCTTTTGTCTTACTTTTATCCTTTTTCATTTTATCACTCCCTGGAAATCTACTTAGACGCGGTGTCTTTTACTAATATTAAAAATGGGCATCCGAATTCCGGTATGCCCATTTGATGCATCAGCAAATATCTTGCTAACTCAGCGCTATGGGCTGTTCAACGCAAATAACAGGTAAGTATCTTTCATTTCACCATGCCTCGTCTTAATGACTAATCTAAAGTGATAATCCTGAATAAAAGCTAATTGTTCCGGTATATTCACTGAATAATTCCTAAACATTGTCCGGTCTTAAAAATGACTGTATTCAAGAAAGTTAGATTCTTATGGCTGAAAAGGCGCCGGTTCTGATCCTGACAGGGATGGAACCTGCGACCATAATTAAGTGGACCTGGCAAGGATTGAACCTGCGCACAAAATTAAGTGGGCTCGGCAGGGATCGAACCTGCGACCAATCGGTTATGAGCCGACCGCTCTAACCACTGAGCTACGAGCCCCTGATTCGGGGAGATAGGTGACTAAAATGCCGCGAGCCTTAGCGAAAAATATCATATCGCAACGGCTATCTCAAGTCAACCCGCTGCACATCCGGCAAGATCTGTGCAGGCAAGCCCAGAATAAGTCACGAAAGACTCGCCTTAGACAGGGTTCCAGACAGTAAGAGGAAAGGTCAGAGCCTTGACTAATGTTTATGTAAAGTTATTGTTTTAAATTGACATCAGGTGGTTTGGTTAACAAGATCAGCGGTATCGCCGGAACTGAAAGCAAGGCAAAGATTTGCCAGGCCAGGTGATAGCTTCCGGATGTGTCGAAGACCCACCCGGCAATGACGGGGCTGGCCAGCCCTCCGACAGTGCCTATGAGCGAAATCAGCCCCATTATGGTGCCAAAGTTTTTTGTGCCAAAATAATCAGCTTGCAAGGCCGGCCTCAGGGGTATCGGCCCGCCGAAGCCTGGACCGTAAGTGAGCAGGAACGGGATAATAAGCCAGGACCTGTTCACATCTATTAAGGAAAATATCAAAATGCCGACTGTCTGGATGACAAGGGATATCGCTATAAGATACCTCTTGTTTGTAAAATCACCCAGCAGGCCAAAACCCAGCCTTCCGATAAGGCTGCTTAGCGTCATACCTGTCACCGCAAGGGCAGCTATAGCTGTGGGTACCTTAACGCTTTCCAGATAGGGTACGATATGCACAGTAACCGCGCTTGTCCCCACCTGCTGGAAGAAGAAGACCAGAGAAAGCAACCAGAATGCCCGCGTCTTTAAAGCCTCTTTTGCCGTAAAACTCCTGGCTGAAGATTCTGATTCCTGCCCTGCGGTTTTACCGGTCGGGTTTAGATTTAAGCCGCTTTCTGTTTCTGGCATCGAGGCTGCTATTTCACCATCGGGGAGATAGCCGTATTGAGCGGGTTTATGCCGGAACAATAAACTGAGGGGCACGCCAACCGCAAATAAAACGATACCTGTGATAGACAGCGTGTCTCTCCATCCAATCTGACTGATTGAGAAGGCTAACAATGGAGCTAAAAGTCCACAGGCGCCGGGGCCGATAAATGTAATTGCCAGGGCCCGGCTTCTTTTCTTTGTGAACCAGTTAGCCACGACTGTATTCATAACCAGACCGGTGCCAAAGCTCATCCCTGTTGCCACAAGCAGGAACGAGCCATAAAATGCCCACAGCGAGTTAATGCGGCTCATCAAATAAAAACCGAGACCTATGACGCACCAGCCGGCGAGCATCAGCTTCCTGGCGCCTATCCTGTCAACCAGCAAACCGGCTACCGGGCCTAAAGCGCCCTGCTCAATCCCCCTGAGGGTGAAGGCGACAGATGTGACCGCAGCCGACCAGCCAAAGGTATTCCGGATGGGATTAAAGAAGGTGCTGAAGCCATAAAAAAACGCGCCCCCGCCAAAGAAATGCAGAACGGCAGCGGCTATGACAATCCACCATCCGTAAAATATTTTTCTTTTTGCCATAAGCTAATCCATTACCACCCACTTGTCATTTCCCGCTCTAAAGAATAGCTGAATATAACAAAATATGCAATTCAGAAGCCTCTGTGAAGCACTTCTCTACCGTAATGGAGTACCAACTTTGAGGAAGCTAACAGAGCGGCACGCATATCATCTAAAACAAACGCCTAGACCGCCGGCTACACATTGTGCTTAAATACTTATATTATGGAACAAGCTATTCAGAGGGCAGCCAGAGATTTATTGAAGGCAAGGTACGGCATCGCCCTGACCGGAGCCGGCATTTCGACCGAGTCCGGCATTCCTGATTTCCGGGGGCCTTCGGGCGTCTGGACGTTGAACCCGGAAGCTGAAAGAAGAGCTTACCTGAGATACCGGGAATTCATGGAGAACCCGAAAGGCTGGTGGGAAAATACCTTAGCCCGGCCGGGACACAATTTTTCCCTGGGCGACATAGATAACGCGATGCCAAACCAGGGTCATTACATCCTGGCTGAACTGGAGAAGCTGGGCATCATCAAATGCACAATCACCCAGAACATCGATGCCCTGCACGAAAAAGCCGGCACAAAAAACCTGCTGGAATATCACGGCAGCGTCGCCAAGCTGAGATGCCTTTCCTGCGGCTCAAGATTCCGGCGAGACGAGTTCGATTTGGAAAAGTTAGCCCGGGAAAACAGGCTGCCTCCCACTTGCCCCAAATGCAGAGGGCTGATAAAAACCGACGGGGTCTTTTTTGGAGAGCCGATTCCCGGCGATGTCGCCGAGCAGAGCCTGGAGGCCGCTCTGAAATGCGATTTGATGCTCATCTGCGGGACTTCGGCAGTGGTCTATCCCTTCGCCAGTTTACCAAGAATAGCCAGGCAGAGACGGGAGGTAACAATAATCGAGCTTAACGCCGAGCCGACGCCTCTAACCGGGGAAGGCGTCTCCGATTACCTGCTGCGGGGGAAAACAGGCGAAATTTTGCCCAGAATACTGGAAGAGGTCAAAAAGCTGACCAGGTGAGGAACACCATTGGAAACGAGTATAAACGGAGCTAAGCTTTCCTTAGTCCAGGGAGATATTACGGAGCAGGCGACCGACGCCATTGTTAACGCTGCCAACTCAAGCCTGATGGGGGGCGGCGGGGTGGATGGGGCTATCCACCGCGCCGGTGGACCCGTCATCCTCGAGGAATGTAAGAAAATAGTCGCCCGTCACGGTCGTTTGCCCACCGGCCAAGCAGTGATAACCAGCGGGGGCAATCTGAAAGCCAGGTTTGTCATTCATACAGTCGGGCCGGTCTGGCACGGGGGTAATCAGGGAGAGCCGGCACTGCTGGCCGGCGCCTATAGAGAGAGCCTGAAACTGGCCGCCGGGCATAATCTGAAAAGCGTTTCCTTCCCATCTATAAGCACCGGCGCTTACGGCTATCCCTTACCCGAAGCTGCCGAAATAGCATTAAGCGCTGTGGCGGCTTTTCTCAAAGAGCAAACTACGTCAATCAAAGACGTAGTTTTTATCTTGTTCAGCCCGGATGCCCTGGCCGCCTACTCGTCAGCGCTCAGCCGGATAGCCGGGAATTGAAAGCGTACAGACAAAGCCACTGCCCTAATCCTATCCCTCGCTTAACTCTAAGGTGATTCGGAAGATATATATTAGTATTATCCCGATTGTCTTTTATGCTCAACTGGATTACACTTTGCCTAAGTGAGATCTCGTTTCAAAGGAGAAAAAACGATGAGCAAAAGAATTCTGTGGTTATCATTAAGTTTCCTGATGGTACTGTCCCTGGTGATAGCAGCCTGCGCTCCAGCAGCAGCCCCGGCTACATCAGCGACCCCGACTGCTCCAGCGACCACTACAACCCCGACTACCCCAATTACTCCTAAAACACCGGCCACACCGGTATTAGAAGTACCCAAATACGGCGGTTGGGTAAACTGGTACCGTACCAGCGATATAACCAACTTTGATGAGGTCATAGGCTGGCAGGCTCCAGCGCAAACGCTCCAGATGACAAACGGAGACCTTTTGCGGGGAGACTGGACAAGAGGACCCGCCGGCACCGGTGAACTCAAGGTCTTGAACGGCAACCGGTACGACCATAAAACAGGCTATCTCGCCGAAAGCTGGGAGATGCCTGAAACAGGTCACTGGATTTTCCATATTCGCCCGGGGGTACGCTACGCTGTTAACCCAGCCCAGCACGCTGAAGCCAGCCGTCTGGTCGCCGGACGGGAGTTCAACGCTAACGACGCAGAGTTCATCCTGAGGAAGTATGCGACTACACCTACAGCTTACATTTACAGGGCTTTCCCGGGACTGCGAACAGCGAACATCACAGCTCTTGACAAGGGGACACTGGACATCAAAGTACCGCCGACAGAAGCCGTGAATGCTGCAGCTATGTTTCACGATTTTGCCACCGTCGACATACCCAAGGAGGTGATAGACAAATACGGTAACATGAGTAACTGGAAGAATTCGGTTGGCACCGGGGCATTTATGCTCACCGATTTCGTTCCGAGCAGCCTGGCAACTCTGACCAGAAACCCTAATTACTTCATGAAGGACCCGTCAGGCACGGGCAAGGGCAATCAGTTACCTTATGTAGATGGCGTCAGAATACTAATCATACCCGACACATCTACCCTCTATGCCGCTCTGCGGACAGGCAGGATTGACCTGGGGGTGGTTTCATGGCAAGACAGCGCCAGTATGATGAAGACATCACCACAGTTAATATACAGAATGGACGCGGAGGGAGTCAGCACCACGGTGGGGATGAGGACAGACAAACCACCTTTCAATGATATCCGGGTTCGCCGGGCGCTGACCATGGCCATCGATTATGAGACACTAATTACGACGCTCACAGGCGGCACAGGCGTCAAAATGATATATCCCGGAACTAGAGACCCGGTATACAAGGAGACTTTCCTTCCTTTTTCGGAAGCGCCGGCATCAGTTCAGGAGCTATATACCTATAACCCGGAGAAAGCCAGGCAGCTATTAAAAGAGGCAGGCTATCCTACCGGCTTTAAAACCACGGTACTTCTTCCTAGTGTCACAGCCACCATCGACAATATGTCGATACTTAAGGATATGTGGGCTAAAGTGGGAGTTACTTTAGCAATAGATTCCAGGGAAACTGGCGTCTTCAATAGTCTGGCCGCCGTCCGAAATTACGACCAGTTGATTACCGGTGTCGGTCTGTCGGGAGGTAGCGCCTTGATGCAGGGCAACAGGATGCAGGGGGAAGGACAGGTCAACATGAGTTATATTAACGACCCTCGGGTTAATGAAGTCTACCTCAAGGTACAACCATTAATGTTTTCTAACCCGTCTGAAGCGATGGGGACGGTGAAGGAGATGCTGAAATACGTTTATGACCAAGCCTGGTTTTTCTCATTTCCGAGTGCCGGCCCGAGTCACACATTCTGGTGGCCCTGGCTAAAGAACTTCTACGGCGACACCAGTATAGGCTGGTTCGATAGCAACTTCGCACAGTTTGCCTGGATAGACCAAAACCTGAAAAAGACAATGGGGTATTAACCCTGCATTGGAGATGGTTGAAAGAGCCGTTTGCTGCCGGAGGCTTCTAATCCTCCGGCAGGTATGTTCCGTTGGGCAATATGGTATCATTATGCTGGCTTGTAAAGGAGGGACAACATGGCCACAATGAGAGGCAGCGAGGCTTTAATGCAGATTTTCCGGGCTGAAGGGGTCGACCACCTGTTCGGTCTGCCCGGCTCGACCGAGACGCAGTTTATGGATAGTCTGGAAGACCACCCGGAGATAAAGTATATCCTGGGGCTTCACGAGTGCATCGCCGCCAGTATGGCAGTCGGTTATGCCAGGGCTTCAGGCAAAGTCGGCGTGCTCAATGTGCACACATTCGTCGGCATGGGCGGGGCCATGGCCACCCTCCTTGACGCCCAGCGGGGAGGTATCCCTCTCATAGTCACCGCGGGCAACGGGGACGCCCAGGGGATAATACGGGAGGGCGGGTTATCCGGCGACCTGGTGACGCTGGGCAAGACATTCTCCAAATGGAGCGCTCAAGTAGACCATGCCGCCAACCTCGGCCTGGTGATGCGCCGCGCTTTCAAGGTTGCAACGCAACCCCCCACCGGACCCGTTTTCATCGCCCTGCCTCAAAACGTAATGAATGAGAACATCGATTTCGCCTATGAAGCCAACCCGCCCTTATCCTTCAGCCGGAAACGCCCCGACGGGGAGTCCATCGAGCGGGCGGCAACTTTACTTGCCGGGGCAAAAAAACCGGTGGTGATGCTGGGGCCGGGTGTGATTAAACACCAGGCGATACCTGAAGTGATAGAGCTTGCTGAGCTGACCGGGGCGCCTGTCTTCATACCCGGCATGAGCAGCGATACGCTTTTCCCCACTACCCATCCCCAGTTTATGGGCGCTGCCCCGGGCAGCCCGGACATTAGAAAACTAACGGAAGGCGCGGATGTGACAATCGCCATCGGCACACAGCCAACAGCAGCTAAAAACGTCATCCAGATTGACAGCGACCCCTGGGAGCTGGGCAAGAATGCCCCAGTGGCTGCTGCTATCGAGGGGGATATCAAGCTGGCCGTTGCCGAGCTGAATGAGGCTCTTAAGAAGAAGCTATCGTCAGCCGACCGCCAGGCAGCCAAAAGCCGGGCTGAAAACATCGCCGGCGTAAAAGAAACCATCAAAGCCAACTGGCTGAAGCTGGCTGAAAAAGAATGGAATGACATCCCGATGCCCGCTTCCCGCCTGGCTCAGGAATTGGCTAAAGCTCTGAAGACGGGGAGTGTCATCGTCGATGAAAGCTGGTCGTATTCGCCGACCATGCTCCAGTACCTGGATTTCCCGGAACCGAACCGCTACTTCCGCCACCGCGGGGTCTCCATCGGCCAAGGCATGCCAACTGCCATCGGCGTCCAATTAGCCATGCCGGACAAGCCCGTAGTGGCTCTGATTGGGGATGGCAGCGCCGCCTGGTGCCCTCAGACCCTGTGGACGGCGGCTCACTATAAACTGCCCATCAAGTTCGTGATTATCCATAATGCCAGCTACCGCCTGGTGAAACAGAATAAAATGCGCCAACTCGGTGAGCAGGTGAGAAACAAAAGCCTGGGCTTGAACCTGGAAGACCCGGTAATTGATTTTGTCCAGATGGCGAAATCAATGGGCGTCAACGGTCAACGAGCCGACCAGCCGGACAAGCTGACACAAGTATTAAAGTCAATGCTTGCGTCAGACAAACCAGAGCTAATCGAAGTGCCGGTGGAGGGGAGGATATAGACACCCGCCACCCATTGGTTGTTATTCTGTGTTATGATTTATTAACATGTAAGAATCCTTTGAGGTGGTTATGGAAAATACCGACGAAGCTATTTTTCTTCTCAAAGACTCGGGAGAACTAGAAAAGGTGCCTGTCAAACCATACGATAATGAAGACCTTCTCCAATCTCTGATCGAAAAATATCCGGAACTTTTGGCTGGTAACCAAATTAATCCCGAAGACCCAACACGGTGGATAATGGTCAAACGTGAGGCTGGCGTACCGGGTGGTGAACTGCAGAGCGATAGATGGTCAATTGACCACCTACTTCTCGATCAAAACTCCGTTCCCACCTTTGTTGAGACCAAAAGGAGTTCTGATACCCGTATTCGCAGGGAAATAGTGGGGCAAATACTTGACTATGCAGCCAACGCGCAGCAATATTGGCCTATTGGTCACATCAGAACGCTGGTTATCGCCCAATATGGCGGAATAGAGAAAGCCGAAAATACGATCTTAAAACTCCTCGGCTCTGAATTTAGTGATGACATGTCACCTAACCTTGAGGCATATTGGAGCAAGGTTGAAGATAACCTTCGTCACGGGCATGTGCGATTAATATTCATAGCCGACCAGCTTCCTCCAGAACTCCGGCGCGTTATTGAATTCCTGAATGAACAGATGCAAGAAGCTGAGGTATTAGGCATAGAACTGACTCAGTATGTTGGCTCCAATTTAAAAGCTTTGGTTCCCAGGGTTATAGGACAGACCGAGATTACCCGCCAGAAAAAACTACAGCCACCACTCAGCCAGAAACGTATTAACCAGCAAGAATTTCTGGAAAGCATCCCTGAAAGCATCCGAGGCTTCTTTGCACAAGCTATTACTGAGTCCAAGCAACGCGGTATGCAGATTTACTGGGGCACTAAAGGATTCAGCCTTTGGGCTCCGCCCAGCGCGGGTAAACGAATAACGTTATTCTTAGGATACCCCCGCGGAGTTGTTAGTAAAGACTACCCTGTCGCTCAAGGCTACGTTGCGAATATTGACGATCTCCAACATAGAGAGCAAGTAAGGAATCAGTTCCTCGAAATTCCAGGGACAACACCGTCGGGTCAATACACGGTCACTCTGGAACTCAATGAGAGGACTTTGGAAAATGCCAAGAAGCTTCTTAAGGTAGTCTGGGACGTCAGCACAAAAATCTCTGAACCTGATAACCATCAAATATGAACCCAACGCTATTTGTACTTGCCCTGATAACATTCACGGCTACCATGGTGGGTGGATTGGTAGCCGTAAAATTCAGGCGGCTTTTGCAGTACTTTTTTGCCTTTTCGGCAGGCACCCTGCTGGCCGTTACTTTCTTCGACGTGCTGCCCGAGAGCTTAATAATTGCTCAATCCATAGACCTGCCCATACGACATCTGATGATTACAACGGTAGTCACTTTCATGTTTTTCAGTTTTCTGGAGAGATTCTTTTTGACCCATCACCACCATGAAGGCGAAGAGCACGGTCATATCATGGGACCCATCGGAGCGGGCGGTCTGGTGATACACAGCGCGCTGGACGGGGCGGCGATAGGCATTGCCTTTCACGTCAATTCATCTATGGGTATTATAGTCGCGTTGGCGGTAATATCCCACGATTTCACGGACGGCATCAATACAGTTGTAATAATGCTCAAAAATGAACACAATGTCAGGAACGCCAGGATGTTTCTAATAATCGACGCCCTGGCCCCCTTATTCGGGATACTGGTGACATCCTTTTTTGTGATAGACCAATCTGTTCTCTCTATCATCCTGGCCGCATTTGCCGGTGAGTTTCTCTACCTGGGAGCGGCTAACCTGCTGCCCGAAACCTATCAGCACAACGCCTGGAAGATGAGCATAGCCATGATATTCGGGGTTCTCCTGATATTCGGTCTGACTTCTATAATACAGAGCTAAAAAATGATTTCAAACGTTTTATTCGACCTGGACGGCACTCTTACCGACACCACAGAAGGTATTGTACGAAGCATGCAATATGCTCTCGACCGGCTTGGCCGTCCCCGGCCTGATGAACCAGAACTGAGAGGTTTCATCAGTGCTTCTATTCATCCGACATTTGTGAAACTGCTGCACACTCATGAGGAAGCAATTATTGAAGAGGGAATCCGTTTTTTCAGGGAAAGGTACTCCGAAATCGGGCTCTTTGAAAACACGGTCTATCAGGGGATACCGGAATTACTGGCCGAATTACACCAAAACAACTTCGGACTTTATATTGTGACTTCTAAAGCGAGAGTCTACGCCGAGAGGATAATAAAACAGTCCTCACTCGACCGGTGGTTAGGCGACATTTTCGGCCCGAGCCTGGAAGAGAGACAATATACTAAGGCAAAGCTCATTGAGACAGCCCTGATAACTCACAAGCTGGCAGCCGATAACACGGTAATGGTTGGAGACAGGAAAGAAGACATCATGGCCGGCAGAGCAAACGGAACCGGAACTATCGGAGTTACATACGGCTCAGGCAGTCAGGATGAAATAGCCAGCTCGACTCCCGATTACATTTGCCATAGCCCCTATGGTATTCAGCAGATTCTCATAGCTGATGATAATATAGAAAGCATCTGATGGTACTAGATGGGGTGGAACGACCATAAGAAGGCAGATACTTTGGACTCTCGAAATAAAACAATACTGAATCTCCCAAATTTCGATAGGCCTCCACGCGCAATTGCGATTGACCTGGACGGGACCTTATTAAACAGCAAATCACAGTTATCTCCCCATAACCGTACAGCAATAGAAAGGTGCCTTTCAAAGGGGCTGCCAATCCTCATTGCCACCGCCCGTACTGAACGGTCAGTCCGCCGGCTTATTGGGGACGAATTGACAGACAGGTGCTCCCTGGTAATGATGAACGGAACAATCGCAAAGGGCAGAACTCCATTATCCGGTAACATTCGGGAAACAATACCAGCAGAAGCTGCCAGGGACATTGTCGAGCTCATTCTCAGGATGGAACCAGCGGTTCGTCTGACAATCGAACTGGAGGGATTTGAGTTTGGTTGCAACGAGCAAATGGATCGGGACACACTTTGGCAAACTAATTCTGCAACTCCTGAGATGGTACTGCCGTTACAAGAAGCCATCGCTCGAAAACCAGCTAAGATATCAGTCAGCGGCTCAAGTAGAAACCTTTCACTGGTGGCCAAAGAAATTACTGCTCGATTCAGCAGTCATGTTTCAGTAGTTCCTTCAGACGGTATGAAGTTTCTCAATATCCCCAGTGCGAAAGCCTCGAAACCTATCGCTTTGCAATATCTCCTTAATTCTCAACATATCCTGCTGGATAATGTTCTTGCTTTTGGAGATGATATACCGGATGTTGAGATGCTGAGAGAGTGCGGCACATCGGTGGCGATGGCCAACGCCTTCCCCGAGGTTAAATCCATCTGTGCCTACCAAACTGCTACTAATGACGAAGACGGCGTAGCACTGGTGCTGGAAGAAATGCTGAAGACTCTGGAATAAATTCTATTCTAATGAGTCTTCTTCACGTAGACCTTGATTTCCCCGCCCGCTTCCTCAATCCCCATGAATTCGTTGCCGGTAGCATCCGCCCAGGCCGGCATATCCTTTTTAATGCCTTTATCATCAGCCACTATTTCCAGGATTTCTCCCGTCTTTAGCTGCTTGAATTTCTCTCTCGTTTTGACAATGGGCATCGGGCAATAAAGCCCGGTACAATCTAAAGTCTGGTCTGATTTCATTAGATTCTCCTTGAGATTATTTTAGATTTTCACCCTCATCCTGACCTTCTCCCTCAAGGGAGAAGGAAGGAGTTACCAAAGGGGCTTCGCCCCTATTAATCCCTGTAGCATATACCCTTGTTTAACTGCCTATCTTAACAAATATCGGCTTAAATGAACAGTGTCACCTTTGATTTACGTGCCTCATTCAGGAAATAGGCAGCGCCGGCCATAACCTGGACCTCATCCCGGAATGAAGTGGTATCGGAAGGCAATCCCATCACCCCGCAGGTGGTGGTGCAGGCGATCATGTTTACCCCCATCTCCTTGGCCATTAGAATCATCTCTTCTAAGGAGGGCATGTTGATGTCTTTCATCAGCTTCTTCATCATCCAGGTGCCCATACCCCCCATATTGAAGCGGGAAAGCTTGAGCCTCTTCGAACCGCCCCGGTTCATCCAGTTCAGCATCTTCCGCATCAGGCCTTTGCTTTTCATCGGGCCTTCATTTTTCTTGATTATGTTAAGCCCCCAGAAGGTGAAAAACATGTTGACTTCCATTCCCATGCTGGCTCCGGTAGTCGCCAGCATAAAAGCGGCTAGCGCCCGCTCCAGGTCGCCGCTCAAGACAGCGATGGTAAGTTTCTCCCTTTCCTCCGATTGCCCCTCCCCTTTATTAGAAGTCTGAGCCTGTGTTGTCGCTGCCATTAGCGTCCTCCTTTATGTTCTTAGTGTGTCACCCTCACCTTAATCCTCTCCCCTTAAGGGAGAGGAAATTAGTGAGACCCCTATCCTCCTCTTATGGAGGGACTTAACTTTTAATCTTTGCCCCGCAACTCTGGCACGTCTTTTCGTCTTTGGCCATAGGCTTACTACATTCGGGACAGAAAGTTAAAGCATTTTTACAAGCCTGGCAGTAAGGGAGAGATTCATCCTTTATTTCCTCATCACAGTAAGGGCAGGCGCAGTGCTCTTCCTCGTCATGCTCATGCCCTTCACTCGCAGATTGTGCGGCAACCGGCTTACCGCTCTTCTTATCCAGGTAATCCTGAATAGCTTTATGCAAGGCTTCATCACCGAGATTGGAGCAGTGCATCTTCTGCTTCGGCAAACCTTGAAGCTCCTTGGCTACTGTAGCGGCATTTATTTGCATCGCTTCTTCAAGTGTCTTACCTATCGCCAGTTCGCTGACCATACTGGAGACGGCGATGGCCGCCCCGCAACCAAAGGTCTTATACTTGACATCCTCCAGGCGGTTTTCCTTGACCTTGATGTAGAAAGTCATCATGTCTCCGCAGACAGGATTGCCCACCTCCCCTACCCCATCCGGATTCTCTATTTCCCCGACGTTGCGGGGGTGCATGAAATGGTCCATTACTGTGTCACTATAGATTGGCATTATTTGACTCCTTTACTTTCTTTCAGGAATTTAGAATAAAGCGGCGACATCTGCCGCAGTCTGTCTACGATGGGAGGCATTACATCAAGGACATAGTCCATATCTTTTTGAGTATTATCCTTACCCAGGCTGAAGAGAAGCGACCCTTGGGCAAGCTCGTGATTCAGTCCCATGGCAATGAGCACATGAGAAGCCTTAAGAGCCTTGGAAGTGCAGGCCGAGCCGCTAGCTACAGCCACCCCCTGCATATTCAGAAGCATGAGCATGGACTCGCCCTCGATAAACTCAACACAGAAGCTGGCATGACCGGGCAGGCGGTTGGTCGGGTGGCCGGTGACTACCACATGACCCACCCTGGCAGGTAATTCCTTCAGCAGGTAGTCACGGAGCGGAGTGAGGCTCTTGATTCTATTGGACATATCGGCGGCGGCTATTTCAGCCGCCTTGCCCAGTCCGACAATGGCCGGCACATTCTCCGTCCCGCCACGCCGCCCCCCTTCCTGAATGCCGCCATCGAGAAGGGGTATAATGCGGACTCCTTTGCGCACCCAGAGAGCAGCCACACCTTTCGGTCCGTAGAACTGGTTGCCCGCCAAGCTCAGGGCGTCGACTCCAAGCTCTTTTACATCAACTGGTATCGTCCCGGCAGTCGCCACGGCATCGGTATGGAAGGCGATGCCCTTTTCTTTAGTAATTTTGGCGATTTCCTGTATCGGCTCGATGGTGCCCACCTCGCCGTTAGCATGCATTACAGATACCAGGATTGTATCTTTTCTGATTGCCTTTGCCAGCGCCTCGACATCTACCACGCCATACTTATCGACAGGCACCTGAGTAAGCTCAAAGCCCATCTTTTCCATGGTTTTAGCCGAGTTCATCACGGAGAAATGCTCGATAGCCGATATAACGATGTGCTTGCCCGCATTTTGCCGGGCCATCGCCAGTCCCTTGATAGCAAAATTATTGCTCTCCGTACCGCTGCCGGTGAAAATAATCTCTTCGCTATTGGCTCCAATGAGCTTGGCCACATTATCCCGGGCCTCATCCATCGCCATCCGGGCGGCATCACCCCAATCATGCAATGAGGAAGGGTTGCCAAAAATCTCGCCCAGGAAGGGCAACATTGCCTCACGTACTTCTGGAAGGAGTGGGGTAGTCGAAGCATTATCCAAATATACCTTTTCCATATCTATACCTCCGTATGCTGGCCTGATAGTATATAAAGGTAATATCTAGGATACAGTTTCCCTTTATCAAGACATACGACATAGGTCACAAATAGACTTAACAATATTATAACATAACCTTCCATCAGGAAAACGGATTGCTTCGCCCCGATAAATCAGGACTCGCAATGACAGGGGTTCTACTCATTCTTAGTTGTTTCTGTAACTGTATATCTAGTATAATTTCACCAACTTTGAAAGTCGGAGGTGACAATGCAACCAGAATTCAATTTCAATTTCACCGCTTCCAGTTTCATTTTTATCAGTTCGGTTGCCTTTGCTTTTTATACTCACGTTGGCTGGTGGGCATTGGGTGGAATGGCATTTTTAGCCTACGATAAGTTCAATATTGCCTGGTTAAAGATGTCATTTTTTGTTCTGGCTATTACTCTTTACATTGTTGCTAGTTTTAATATGGGATGGTTTTTTTAAGACTTCATAAATACCTCCTACGATAAGCATTGCTATTAGGATTATTCCTGCGAAAATACCCCAATTCATAGACTTACCTCCTTGCAACCACGAGTGAGTAATAAGATGACAGGAAAACCCTTGCCAATCCGTATACTCTATGGTAGTATAAAGTAGTTTCATTCTTTCACAGGTTCCAATATCCGTCAAGGAGGATTCAGCGATGGCTACAGTCACCCGGCAATACCGCTACACAAGGGAGAAACCGTCCCTGCTGACCAGGATGAAGAAAATCGAGGGGCAGGCCAAGGGCATCCAGCAAATGATAGAGGAAGACCGCTACTGCATCGATATCGTCCAACAGCTAACCGCCCTCTCTTCAGCCGCCGACGAAGTGGCGCTGCTTATCCTGGAAAACCACATCGAGGGCTGCGTTACCGAGGCTATCCGTGAACATCATGGCGAGGCCCACATCCAGGAACTGATGAAAACGATACGGAAAACTTTGAAAAGATAGATAGGCGTCTTTGGCAAACTTGTTCAGGGAGAGACGGTAGAAGAATAATTGAAAAGGAAAACATGGTTTTTCATAACCGGGGGGATTTTAGGAGCTGCACTCATCTTTGCCATAATCTCCCTCTCCATTATTCACAGCGGGGTGGGAATTACGAATGTGAGAGACTTTAAATCGCAGACAAGTTCCTCACCAGGGCAGATGATAAGTCTCAGGGGACGTGTCACCCCCGGCTCGGTCGGCCGGGATGAAAAGACTCAGGTGGTGACTTTCATTCTCACCGATGACAGGGAGAGCCTGAACGTAACTTACCGGGGGAACTTGCCCAATAACTTTAAACCGGGAGTGGTTTTAGAGGTGCGGGGCAGCTACCGCGCCGATGGCGTCTTTGAAGCGAACGGATTCATTCGTCCTTCTATTTGTATTATTTGTCACGGCTGAGAAGCTTAGCGCTTTTTAGAAAATAACCGAAATTATTTTAAAAGGAGGTGATAAAGGTGGCGAAAGATCTGGTTTGTGGTATGACAGTGGATGAAAAGAAAGCCCCGGCAAAGTCCGAATACAAGGGCAAGACCTACTACTTCTGCGCCCCCGACTGCAAGAAAGCCTTCGATGCCAACCCCACCAAATATGTCAAAGGCTAAGTTTGTTAGCAAAATAGGCCGAAACCAGTCCTTCATCTGAAGGGCTGGTCGCCCCGATTCCAAGGGGGCCTGACGAGGCCATTATAATAGGAGGGGAATTATGCCGATAGATCCAGTATGCAAGATGGTAGTGGACGAGAGTTCACCATTTAAAGCTGAGGTAGGGGGCAGAATGTACTACTTCTGCGCCCAGGACTGCTTACAGACATTCTTAAGCCCGGAAACACAACTGAAAAGTATGAAGCGCAGGGTTACAGTAGTCCTGACAGGAGTGCTATTGATAGCTCTCTTGAGGGTAATCGCTTTGTTCGCTCTGGCGGCCGGAGTGTCCATAATTACCTGGGCGCCGATACCTAATTTGCCCTGGTTTACCTGGGGGTACTGGCTATTCATCTTAACCACGCCCGTCCAGATTTTCGGCGGCTGGAGCTTCTACAAGGGGGCCTGGACGGCGATTAAGGGAAGAAGAGCGAACATGGATTTCCTGATTGCCCTAGGCACAACCACCGCCTATGTCTACAGCCTGATCGTGCTCTTCTTCCCCGGACTGCTGCCGGTGGATGACAAGAACGTGTATTTCGAGGTATCGGCAATCATCATCGCGTTCGTGCTCGCCGGCACGTTTATGGAAGATTTTATGCGTGCAAACGCTTCGGCGGCGGTAAGGAAACTCATGGACCTGCGTCCGGCTATTGCCCACGTTATCAGGGATGGCCAGGAAGTAGAGATAGCTTCCGAAAGCGTTATGATTGATGAAATTGTCGTGGTCAGGCCTGGTGAAAAGATACCAACGGATGGCGTTGTCACCGAAGGGAGTTCGTCCGTGGACGAGAAACTGGTCACCGGCGAAAGTATGCCTGTGGAGAAAAAACCTAGCGATAAACTCATCAGCGCCACGCTCAATAAGATGGGCAGCCTTAAATACAGGGCGACGCAGGTTGGTGCCGATACCACGCTGATGCAAATCGTGAAGATGGTCGAGGAGGCGCAGGCATCGGTGGAGAATGCCCGCATACAGAGAATAGCCGATAAGGTTAGCGCTGTTTTTGTGCCGGTGGTTGTCAGCATTGCTCTCCTAGCTTTCCTGGGCTGGTTTCTCGTCGGAGGTAACTTTACCGCCGGGGTGCTGGCGTTCGTGGCGGTACTCATCATCGCTTGCCCGTGCGCCATCGGAATTGCCACGCCGACCGCTTTGTTTGTCGGTGTTGGCAAAGGGGCACAATTCGGCATCCTCATCCGTGGTGGTGAGTACCTGGAGCAGGCTCAGAAATTGACCACTGTCATCTTCGATAAAACCGGTACCCTTACTAAAGGAGAGCCATCAGTTACGGATATTATCGGTGAAAACAAAGATGAAATCCTGAGATTGGCAGCTATTGCCGAGAGAGGCTCGGAGCACCCGCTTGGCGAAGCTATCGTGCGGGCCGCCAGAGATAAAGGGATTACAGTAAAGGACGCAGAAATATTCGAGGCCATACCGGGACACGGCATTAGAGCCAAGGTTGACGGTACGGAAATACTTGTCGGTAACCGTCGATTACTAAGCAGCAATACTATCTCCCTGGACGGTCTGGAAGAGACCCTTCAGGGGCTGGAAAGCCAGGGCAAGACGGCGATGATAGTAGCTGCCAATAAGAAGGTGGCTGGCGTTATCGCCGTGGCTGATACCCTGAAAGAACACTCGATTGAAGCGGTCAGAGAACTGAAAGAGATGGGTATCGAAACCATTATGCTGACCGGGGATAACGAGAGAACCGCCAATGCCATGGCGGAACAGGTCGGTATCGAAAAGGTCATTGCCAATGTCCTGCCGGGCGGGAAGGTGGATGTCATCAAGCAATTACAGGCAGCAGGCAATATTGTTGCCATGGTTGGGGACGGTATTAACGATTCACCAGCGCTGGCACAGGCGAATATCGGCATCGCTGTGGGCAGTGGTTCAGATATTGCCAAAGAGACCGGCGGCATCATCCTGGTTAAAGACGACCTGAGAGACGTCCCGCTGGGCATCAGGTTGAGCCGGGCAACAATGCAGAAGATAAAACAGAACCTGTTCTGGGCATTAGTCTACAACTCGGTGGGTGTACCAATTGCGGCTCTTGGGCTGCTAAATCCGATAATCGCTGCTGCTGCAATGGCTTTAAGCTCTCTATCCGTAGTCAGCAACGCTGCGCTGCTCAACCGCTTCAAGAGTGAACGAGACACCACGTAGAAGCTTGGTGAGAATAAGATTATGGACAGAACTACAGGCATAACCAGGCGAGATCTGGAACTTCGGCGGGGCGGGGTGGGTGTTCTTCCTCTCGATGATTATCCTGATGCCGATTGTGACACCGATGGTGAAAAAGAGGATGGGCGGAGGCGAATAACAGGAAAACTCAAATGTGAAAGTTCAAATATCAAAAGGGTTCAAGTGTAAAAGACCAAATGACAGATTATTTTGAACTTTGGATTTTGCCATTTGGATTTTGAACGCCTAGATACCCTTTCCCCCCCCGCCACCGCCTGATCCACCCAGCGTGCTGGCGTTCGTGACCGCTCCGTAGTCCCGCCTCGCCGTAGAGCGAACCATCCAGTCCCCTAGGAGTCGCAGACATCATAGCCTCAAGAAGTCTCTGCCTGGATGTCGCTAGCTCCCACATCACCTGCGCAACCGACAGACTTCATCGCAGGTCATGCCCCATGGCGCCGTAGGCCGCGTCTTGCTCGCCCGTCATGCGCCAGGCTGAAGCATAACCGGCAGAGATTCGCACCACGTCACTGGTACGGATGTCATCCCAGAGAGCTATATGCGCCAGGTGGTCCTTGACCGACCAGCCGTCGAGCGAGCGTTCGGTCATCAGTTCGTCACTGAGACCGTTTATGGCGGAGAGCAGTTCTTCACGCATCACCTTGTAATGCTGGAGTAATGCTACCTTATCTTCGGCCATACGTTTCTCCTGCCTACGCTTTAAAAACCTGAACCTCAGAGTAGAGTCTCATTCTAAAGGCACAGCATGCTGGATAATCTCCAGGTGGCAGGTATGGTGCTCCGCACACCACGATTGGCACTTGGCAGCCCACTCCTTCTCCTTATATGCCATGCCGCATTCTTCGCAAGTATAAAGCTTTTTGCCGTTCTTCTTTATCTCTTTGACCATATCAAACCACCAGACTATTTCTGAGTTGAAGAAATTTATGTCCTTTTAATCTCCTCTCCCTTGATGGGAGAGAGAAGGGAAGCTACTTCGCCAGCCGTTGCAGATAGCGGTTGGCCTGGAGGGCAGCTTTAGCGCCCTCGCCGGCGGCGACGATAATCTGCTTTTCAGGTACGGTGGTTACATCGCCGGCGGCATAAAGACCCGGCACTTCCGTCTCGCAGGAGCAATTGACAGGCACCTCTCCAAGCTCATTGAGTTTAACCAGATGGCGGACTGCTGCCGAGTTGGGCGTCAGGCCGATTTCGATGAAAACCCCGCCCACCTCAAGCTGTTTGCTCTGCCCGCTCTTGACATCTTTTATCAGCAGGCTGCGGACAAAATCCTGCCCCCCTATCTTCTCGGTCTGATAACCTGTGAAAACAGTCAGATTCTTGGCGTCAGAAAGTTTCTCGATAAGAACGGCGTCGCCGGTTAAAGGAGTGAGTGAAACCAGGTCGACATGCTCGGCGACTTTCACCATGTCCAGCGCCGCTTCAAGCGCTGAGTTACCTCCCCCCACCACAACCACCCTCTGCCCGGCGAATACCGGGCCGTCACAAATGGCGCAATAGGTCACTCCCCTGCCGGCATACTCCGCCTCCCCAGGCACGTTCAATTTGCGGGGACTCTTGCCTGTAGCAAAGATGGCGGTTCGGGCTTGATACCTGCCACCTGAGTCAGATACCGCCTCAAAACCGCCATCGATTTTATCCAGACGGGTTACCTTTTCGCCTATCTTCTGTTCCATGGAGTACTGGCTCATCTGGGTCTGGAACTTGTCTATCAGTTCGGGAGCCTCGATGAACTGGTAGCCAAGATAGTTCTCGATGCCCATCGTCTTGTTTACCTGGCCGCCGATGTCCCCGCTAATCAGCACCGCGTTAATCCGCTTTCTGGCAGCGTAAACGCTAGCGGCGATTCCCGCCGGCCCAGCGCCGATTATCATCAAATCATACATCGCAGTACCTTTTCCGGTCAGCAGCCGTTACTAACTTGCCAGCAGTTTATCAAGCTGGGACTGGTTAAAGCCAACGACAAGGTCATTATCGACAGTGATAACAGGAACGCCCATCTGTCTTGACTTCTGCACCATTTCCTGGGCTTTCGCCCTGTCTACGGAGACATCATATTCAGTATATGGAATTCCTTTTTTTGAAAGATACTCTTTCACTCTATGGCACCAGGGTCAGCCGGGGGTACTATAGACAACCACTTTCTTGTCAGACAATTCTTCCCTCCAATAAATAATATAACTATTATACCATTAGCTAAGTATAAATATTAATGCCGGGGCGTGAATATGACTTAAGTCATACCAGGGGATGTCAACCGGGTATATCATCGGCTATAATCTAAACACTATGATAATAGAGGGGAGACAGTAGAACATGGCATCGAAAGCTATCCGAAAAATTGTGCACATCGACGAAGAGAAGTGTAACGGTTGCGGCTTCTGCGTGCCAAGCTGCGCCGAAGGCGCCCTCCAGATTATCGGTGATAAGGTAAGAATTGTCAGCGAGACATACTGTGACGGACTTGGAGCTTGCCTGGGGGAATGCCCCGAGGGCGCTATCGCCATCGAGGAAAGAGCCGCGCCTGAATTCGATGAAGCGGCGACCAACATCCACCTGAAAGAACGGGAGGGCGCTAAAGCGCCCCCTCCGCAACAGGCCGTAAACCAGCGCTCGATGCTCAGCCAATGGCCGGTCCAGCTTACCCTGGTAGCACCTGGGGCGCCCTTCTTCAAGGGAAGCGATATGGCACTGGCGGCTGATTGCGTGCCCTTTGCCTACCACGGTTTCCACACTGATTTCCTGAAAGACCGCACCCTGCTGGTTGCCTGTCCCAAGCTGGATGACTTCCAGGCCCACCTGACCAAGCTTACCGAGGTTCTCATCCGTTCAGCGCCGAAAAGCCTGCTTGTGATAACTATGGAAGTCCCCTGCTGCTCCGGGCTGGTCTACATGGCCAAAGAAGCAATAAAACAGAGCGGCCAAGATATCCCCGTAAATACGGTAACCATCAGCGTTAAGGGGGAGGTGCTGACGGTTGCCTGATGTTAGCCAATATGCCGCCGCTTAACGGTCATAGTTAGTGGTGACCTCTATATAGACAATTCTCCCTGAATAAAATAGAATAGATATAAGGTTAGTTTCTTCCCGTGTTTGGTTTATGTCAAATACATAATATCGATGGAGGCAACCAGGAATGGCAACAGAGCAAGAAAAAACACTCAATGCGCTTCGAATTGCCGTCAAAATGGAAATCGATGGCAAGGAATATTACCTGAAGACCAGCCAGACCAGCAGCAGCAAAATGGGCGAGAAACTTTTACGTTCTATGTCCCAGGCCGAGGATGCCCACCGCCTGAAGTTCATAGATATCTACTCATCGATACGGGATAAAAAAGCCTGGCCCAAGACTGCGTTGAAGCCGGCCGCTCATAAAAACCTGACCACTCTTTTCGCTACCGCCACCAAAAGAATGGCAACCAGCACCAAACCTCTGGAAGGTGAGCTGGATGCTGTAAAGATAGCCATGAAGATGGAAAATAAGACCCTTGATTTCTATACCAGCCAGGCGGCGAAGGCAACCAGCGAAACGGAGAAGAACTTTTATAAGACGATAGCCGCCGAAGAACGGGAACACCATATGGTCTTACAGAACTATTACGAGTTTCTGAAGGACCCGTCCGGCTGGTACGCTAAGACAGAACACCCTTCTCTGGATGGCGGCTAATAACAGGTTAAAGCCCCCGTTCATCATCAAATCTCAAGGCCTGTTTCAAAAATACCAGCGCCTGGTGACTGATGGATATTAAAGCCCTATGCAAGTTATTGTAAATAAACTAGCGCGAGGTGACTAATGGATGTTAAAGCCTTATACAAACTGAGCTACGGAATGTTTATTGTTTGCTCAAAAAAAGGCGATAAGGTTAACGGCCAGATAGCCAATACTGTTTTCCAGATTACTTCTGAACCACCGACCATCGCTGTAAGCATCAACAGGAACAACCTGACCCACAGCTATATCAGCGAAAGCAAGGTGTTTACCGCTTCCATCCTGAGCATAACTACGCCCCTGTCCTTCATCGGCGGTTTTGGTTTCCGCTCAGGGAAGGATGTCAACAAATTTACCGGAATTAACTTTAAGCTCGGCAAAACAGGCGCTCCGGTCATTCTTGATAATACAGTAGCTTACATCGAAGCCACTGTCATCAAACAGCTCGATGTCGGCACCCATACTATTTTCGTGGGTGAGATTGCGGATGCGGAAATCCTTAATGATAAGGAAATAATGACCTACTCCAACTACCATCTTGTCAGAAGGGGCACCACTCCGACCACGGCTCCTACCTTCATTGCCGAGCCAAAGGAGAGCAAGGCAGCATGAGCAGGTATAAATGTAGTGTCTGCGGCTATATCTATGACCCGGAGCTGGGAGACCCTGAGAGTAATATCCCACCCGGCACACCATTCGAAAATCTGCCGGCAGACTGGTCGTGTCCTGTCTGCGGAGCCGCCAAGGAAGAATTTAACAAGGTAGATTAAGGGATAGATTCTTATGAAGCCAAAAGAGATAAAGCAGGGCGTTTACTGGGTGGGAGCCATCGACTGGGACAGGCGCGTATTCGATGCCCTGATACCCCTGCCCGATGGCACCAGCTATAACGCTTATCTAATCAAGGGCAATGAAAAAACCGCTCTGGTTGAAACCGTAGACCCGGTCATGCAGGATGGATTATTTGAGAGTCTGAATGAACTCGGGATTAAGAGGCTGGATTACATCGTCGCGAATCATGCTGAACAGGACCACACAGGCACTCTGCCCCGGTTGCTGGCGGCATATCCCGAAGCAAAAATAATCTGCACTCAAAGATGTAAAGGACTACTTATCGACCTGCTGTCAATCGCGGAAGAAAAATTCACCATTGTCAACGATAAGGATACTCTTTCACTGGGAGACAGGACTCTTGAGTTTATCTTCACTCCGTGGGTGCACTGGCCGGAGACGATGTCCACCTTCCTGAGAGAAGACAGAATACTCTTTTCCTGTGATTTTTTTGGCTCTCACGTCGCCACTTCCAACCTTTATGTCGCCGACGAGTGGCAGGTTCACGAAGCGGCCAAAAGGTACTATGCAGAAATAATGATGCCCTACCGGACGCAAATCGAGAAAAATCTGCATAAGCTGGAGGAATATCACATCGATATCATCGCTACCAGCCACGGCCCTGTATATGATAAGCCCGATTTTATTACCAGAGCTTACCATAGCTGGGTCTTCGACGAGCCAAAAAACATAGTCGTGCTGCCCTATACCTCGATGCACGGCAGCACCCGCAGGATGGTCGAATACCTGGTTGCCGCCCTATCACAGAGGGGCGTCACGGTACATCAATTCGACATGGTCAGTACCGACCTGGGAAAGTTGGCTGTAGCCCTCGTAGACGCGGCTACAGTCGTTGTGGGCACGCCCACAATTCTTGCCGGTCCCCACCCTAACGTAATATCAGCAGTATTCCTGGCTAACGCCCTGAGGCCAAAACTGAGATTCGCCTCCATCATCGGTTCCTATGGCTGGGGAGGCAAGACGGTTGAGATTTTATCCGGAATGATACCTAACCTGAAGGTAGAAGTGCTGGAACCTGTATTAAGCAAGGGTTTCCCCAAAGAAGCCGATTTCAAAGCGCTGGACAATCTAGCTGAATCTATCGCCTTAAAACATAAAGAGAACAACTTCAAATAAAATGCCGCAACAATGCGCAATCTTTCACTATAAAAACAAAGCAAGACTGGATATACACTAGACGTAATATCCAGTCTTGCGTAGTGCGTGCAATTTTCCAGCTAACGGCCTTATTTTCCGATTCGGAACATCTTGGTGTTGCAGGAAGGGCAGACCCCCTGCGTCGCCGGTTTGCCGTTCTTCATGGTGATGGCCTTAGCGTTCTTTATATCCCGCTTGGTGCGGCACTTCACACAGTAGCCTTGCATTAGATTCACCTCCTTTCTGTATATAAGTGTATCTGAGATGGATAATAGATTATCCCACAGCTAAATGTCAATAGCCTACAGCCTCATTTTTAAAAAACAGTGTTCAACCCTCCAAACAGGGGGCGACTCTCGATAAAACAGCTTGAGTCAAAGCTACTTAATCTTGCCGAGGAACTCTTTGACCTGAAAGTCCCACTCCCTTGAGGTCAACTCCACGGAGGTTTGCTTTCCCTCGATACTGGTAGTAACCGATACTCCGCCGCCGCCGCCCTCGAAGGACGCAAAATCAGCAGACTGCTCGGTAACCGTCAACTTGTACCCCTTTGGACCGAAGAATTCTACCGCTTTCTTGACTACCTCTCCGGGTTTCAGCTTGGTCTTAGCCCCTATCGTCAGCATTTTCTTCTCCTTTGAAATTATTTTTTACATTATACCACAAGAGATTCTGATTTCTTTATACACGTACCGGCTGAACCATGTGAATTAACCGAAGTATATTAGATAAACAGAGGCATAGTCTGTGATATAGGTCACGAAAAACTTTAATCCCCCTCTCCATGTTTCGGAGAGGGGATTAAAGCGGGGTAAAGTAATTAAACAACTGAGGAAGAAACCAACCGCTACTGGGGCGGGGCAGGCGCCCATTCCACTTTTACCTGGTCCGGTTTTAATCCTTTAAATGAGACACTATCTCCATCTATTGTGATGGTCGCTCCGGAAGGAACCACAGTCAGAATGGTCCCGTTAGCGCTTGTAGACACCTTGATAGTTTGAGCGGCTACATCCAGGACCAGGTTAATCTTGTCGGACGGTAACCCGTTCAAAGGCTTGCCTTCCATGGCCACCGTACCGAGATTCAGCTTTTCCAATCTGACGTCAGCCCCAACGACGCCGCAACCAGTGATTAGAATCAGCGTTACGGGCAGTAAGATAACCAGCAAAACGAGTACTATAGTCCGTTTCATGCTTTCCATCCTGTTTCAGCTAAAGATATTTCCTGCCCGGTCCGGATGTGCCATATATTCAATTCTGTGTAAGCAAGTTTCTGTAACAGGCGACAGCCGGGCGGGCAATTTAACCAGTTGCTTTCACGACAGCGACAAAAATGGTAAAGACGACAATAGTCACCAGCGATATCGTGGCAACCATCAGCGCCAGCCGCCGCCGGCCTATCTTGTAACCTAAATAGTCACCGATAAGCAGCACCGCTAAGGTGGCAATTATTATCTCGACAATTCTGATGGCGATACTTATCTCATCTTGAGACATTCTAGTTCTCCTCCATAACCGGCGAACTTAAACCCCTGAACAGGGTAAGGAGTCCAGTCAAAACGGGACTCCTTACCCTGGAGATTACCGGCCGAAACCGGATGAACCTAACGGACGAGTCCGTTGTCCGGCAGCCGGACGGCGGTAGCGCATAAATGATGGGACTTCCAGCTCCTCATCGGTCTTGCCTTTGAGCAGCTTGGACATTTCCTTTTCCCAGGCAGCCCCGGCCAGTGCTTCCCCGGTGGCAAAGCCAGTAGCAATGAGGGTTAACCGGCAATCATTGCCCATGTTCGGGTCGAGGACGACGCCGAAGATGATATTAGCTTCGGGATCGATAGCCCCGCGGATAACCTCAGCCGCGTCATTAACCTCAAACAGGCTCAGGTTGCTGCCGCCGGCGATGTTAAACAGGACGCCCTTGGCACCCGCGATGGAGACATCGAGCAACGGGCTGGAGAGGGCTTCCCGGGCGGCATCCTTGGCGCGGTTCTGTCCAGAACCCTTGCCGATGGACATCCAGGCCGGACCGGCGTCTTTCATGACTGCCTGAACATCAGCGAAGTCCAGGTTAATCAAGCCGGGGACGGTGACTACCTCAGCGATAGCCTGTACCCCGTGGAAGAGGACTTCATCAGCCAGTCTGAAAGCGTTATCAACGCTCGATTTCTGGTCGCACAGCTCGAGCAGGCGGTCGTTCGGGATAATTATCAGTGTATCCACCTTGGTTACCAGGTCGGCGATGCCCTCTTCAGCTACCTGGTTGCGGTGCGTCCCTTCAAAGGTGAAGGGCTTAGTAACCACGGCGATGGTAAGAGCGCCGCTCTGTTTGGCCATCTGTGCCACTACCGGTATCGAACCGGTGCCGGTGCCGCCGCCCATGCCGGCGGTGACGAATACCATGTCCGCTCCGGAAACGGCCTGTTTGATTTCATCCCGGCTCTCATCAGCAGCTTTCTGGCCGATGAGATGGTTGCCGCCGGCGCCGAGGCCGCGGGTAATCCGCTCACCGAGCTGGATGCGGGTTGCCGCCTCAGAGACCGCCAGCGCCTGGGCGTCCGTATTCATGACGATGAATTCGACACCCCGTATCTGCTCACGGACCATACGGGTAACCGCATTGCTGCCGCCCCCGCCCATACCGATAACCTTAATCTTTGCCCCGCTGGGAACGTAACTAGTCTTCGCCATTTTTTCCTCCTTATTTTTTATAACTTAACTAACTAAAGAATTTGAAAACCTTGCCCGCCAGGTTGGAGACGGGGCTTGTCGGACGCCAGGTCTGAATATTGCCCTCGTTTCTCATCTTCCACAGAAGAAGGCCGACAGCGGTGGCATAGGCTGGGTCACTCAGGACATCCGAGACGCCGTACAGGCTGGTGGGAATACCAATCCTGACCGGGAGCCGGGTAACTTCACGTCCCAACTCGGCAATTCCGGGCAGATTGGCTCCGCCGCCGGTCAGAACAAGGCCGGCTGGAATGAGGCGGGCGTAATCTCCCTGGGGCAGCTCCAGAACTATCAGGCGGAGCAGTTCCTCCATACGCATCCGGATAATATCGGAAAGATCGCGGTAGGAAGCGCTGTGTCCGTCTGTCGTGATGGTTGTATCATCGGCAGCCGTATCATCACCGGGCATTACGTTACCATACTTCTTTTTCATGCTCTCAGCTAATTCAAATGAGAGATTCAAGCCGACTGAAACATCATGAGTCAGCTGGTAGCCGGCGACAGGTAAAACAGATGTATGGTAGATGCTGTTATCCTTGAAGACAGCGATATCAGTGGTGCCGCCACCGATATCAGCCAGCATCACGCCCTTGGCTTTTTCCTCTTCGGTGAGGACGGCTTCGGCGCTGGCCAGGGGTTCCAGAACCAGGTCATCGATATCGACGCCGATGCCGCGAATGCACTTGGTCAGATTCTTGACCGAGGTTACCGCCGCGCTGATGATGTGCGTCTCCACGTCCAGGCGGAAGCCATGCATTCCGACCGGGTTCTTGACACCCTCCTGGCCGTCTACGGCGTAAGTGCGGGGAATAATATGTAGCACCTCTTGCTCGCCGGGAGCCTTAACGCTGCGGGCTACGTCCAGGACGCGCTTCAAATCACTGGGGTGCACCATCCTGTCATTCCGGGTAATAGCGATTACCCCGCGGTTATTCACCGAGCTGATATGCCGCCCGGTGATGCCGACATAAGCCGAATCAAGCTTATAATTGGCGCTTTGCTCCGCTTTCCTGACTGATTCGCGGATGGACTGCTTGGCTTCTTCAAAATTGACCACCAGGCCTTTTTGCAGTCCACGGGACGGCACGACGCCGACTCCCAGGATGCGCAGGGAGTTGCCAGTAGCGGTATCGGCCATTATGGTGCATACCTTAGTAGTGCCGACATCGATAGCAGCAATCCTGCTCTTTTTTGTACTCACGGTTCTTCCTCCTTAATTACTTTTCCCTGCCTGACCAAGGCTGCTGCTCAGCCTCCCCTTTGTTCGCGGTAGCGGACGTTCCATTTACTACACAGACCGTTGATAAACTGAGTTATCTCCGGATTATTTGTCCGTTTAAGCTCGGCAAGAAAACCGTGTAGTAACTCACCACCGGTCATACCTGCTACAGGTTCCTCCGGTCCAGGTAGATTGACGTAGATAATCTCCGTCATTTGCTTCTGATACTCTATTGAACTCATTTCCTTTGGTGTCCTCCTTTCTTTTTTTCTTTTATTATTCTTTTATTTAATATCGACCTTATTTCCAGCAGCTACCCGATACGGCCTGGCGTATTGCCATAACTGCTCCAGTTCCGGGCTGTGATCTCCAAAATTCCGAAAAGCCTTGTCCAACTGGGGGAATAAATCCTTATCATATTCATATATTGCTTCGAATGGAGCCAGAACCGGCACCGCGTCAGTTCGCGCCTGCCTCGACAGGTCGAGACTATCCTGTCCGCATATCAGGATTCCTTCATCAGTTATAGACCAAACAACGCGCACCAACGGCTCATTTCCAAAAGACCGACATAAGACAACATCATGATTGGACATGCGCGCCACCTTTTCAAAATGAATTGCATCTATTTTCATGCCTGTCTTAGGTAAGTGTCAAAGTTTGTGTCCTCTTTGTCCCGAAAAATATATTGACAATGTCGGCGTTGTCCGTTAATATGCTGTCAGGATAGACAGGGGACAGATAACAATGGTGATGAAAAGGGAAGACAGGGGCATCCCTCCCTATATCGGCTGGTCGACCTGGAACCGGCTGACCCGGCTGATGAAGACCTTCGTCCCCCCCAGGCTCGACCGGAGTTATTTCAATTCTCTTGGCTTTTCAGGCACCCAGTATTCACAGGCTGTCCGCGCCTTTTTGTTTCTCCGCCTGATGGACGATAACAAACAGCCGACCGAAGCTCTCCGGCAGCTGGTCATGGGCACGGATGACGTGCAGAAGGCGATACTGAAAAACGTAATCGAGAAAGCTTACCAGCCTTTTTTCGCCAATCCGGGGCCTCGTGATGCCACTCTCGGCGACCTGGAGTCCTATCTCCGCAGCCAGGGAGCCAAGGGGGTGGTGGACAAATGCGCCACATTCTTTCTGGCCGCTGCCAAGGAGGCAGATATCCAACTCTCCCCTCAACTGGCAGGCGAGTTTGGCCGCAAGACGGGCCGCAGAATCAAAGGCCGCAAAAAAGGACAACCTAGACAAGCCGAGCCGGCTATCAGCCTGTCCTCGGCACAAAGTACCCTGTCTCTTCAGGCCGGTAACATAGATTTCAGCCTGGTTTCCTATGTGGCTGAACTGCCCGAGGGTCAGCAGGACAAGTGGATAAGAGCCTATGTTAAAATCAGCCGGGCCTTCAAAGAGGACTGAAGGTAAAGCCTAGCGCCTCTCCTCCATAGTACCCGTCATGTGTAACACCTCACCCTTCGACAGCCTCAAGATGAGGTGTGCCATCAGATTATGTCACGTATTTCTGGATCAGGCCGCGAGCAACCTACCGGCTGCCTGGCGGCTGGCTCATATCTGAACGCATGACTTGCTTCCAGCGTTCTTCCTGCTCATTTCGCTTGCTGACTGCCTTCTCTAGTATCTCGATTTGCTCAGCCGCCTTCATGTAATCGCTTTTGTATTTTTCAAGCTCGGCTTCCAGCTTCGGCACCTGCTTCAGACTGTCAAAAGCCTCGATAATCAGCTCTATCAGCCGGTCGAGGGAAACAGCCTCGGAACCTCTCGTTCCCCTCCTAGCGATGTCTGGCCGGGGGACAGCTTGATACACACCTGTGCCCGCATCAGCGGGACCTGGTATTGATACAAAGGGACCACTCTTTATTAGCGTCTCAGCCGACCTACTTTTTGTTTCAGCCCCGGCAGGCCCCGGCGAGGAGAGAGCACGTCTTGGAGCCCGCCTTTCTACCAGCTGGCCGCTCTGGATGAACTTGCGCCTGTGTAAATCGATAGCCTGGCGGCTTACCCCGAAATGGTCGGCCACGGACTGGGTGCTTTGCCCATCAATCAGCATCTGCATCACCTGAACTACATCTACAGTCGGTTTTCTTGCCATTATTTGCCTATCCTCCTGGCATTCCATGCCGTGCAATATTACCGGCCTCCGGCTTGAATGGAGAATCCAGTCAAACACTCATAATATGATGCCCCGACTAAATCGGGGCATAACAGGTTTTCGCTTTTCTTGCCCTTATCACCCCATCTCATGCCACAGCAAGTATAGCAAGGTTATGATTACGATGTCAATTAAAAGAGCCAGGGAATTGCCCCTGGCTCTTTTCTTGCCTCTAGCGCTGTTACTAGCGCAGGTCTTTTAGAGTTTTCTCGCCCTTGAACTGAGCCAGGAGTGATAAGAACCTGAATACCTGCCTGGCCTTTCCCGATAGAGATATTACTGTCTGCATTTGTTGCCTCCCTTTTTATTTTTGTTTCTTGCGTATTCCGTATTTCTTGCCTTAATTGTAAACCATAGCTTGCCTAATACGCAAGTTTATCTAAACCACTTTAAGACAAGTTATGTAGATATACGCAAGTATTACAAGGCAACTAATCTACTATTTCCGTAATATTGCTCGTTTTTTCACGCAATTACTTGCTAAATCACCCCTATACACAAGTAAAGTAATTTTATCAATCACAGGAGCCCTCTCGATGGAGGCCGGAAACAAAAGCACAGGTCTTTGGCTGGAATGGGATAGGTTTACCTCACGGAAATTAGGCATTCCCGGCTTAATAAGGTAAAATGAATCTGTAAGTCTATGAGAGGAGAATTCCCCATTACATGTCGATAAAGAATACTGCTCTATTTGCCGGGAGCGTCATGGAGTACTGGTGGCGCTATTTCAGTAACCGGAGATTCTCCGTCGAGCAGGAGTTTTATGTCGTATATTCCGACCTGGACCACGGCATTCCTTTCCAGACCGATTCAGCTCTTAACTACTGGCTAATCAATTTCAAGATATTGCCTGCTACAATCAAACTGGGGGATGTCCTGCCCGATGAGCGCTTTAATGACATCAGGCTTGCCTATCTGGCTCTGGTCAGGCAAGGAATCGCTGCCTTTAGAAAGGTCCCGACCATCATGCCTCACTTTGGCGGGTATGCCGGCCCCCCCATCCTGGCCGGGAGCTTATTGAAACAGATAAATTGCTCCCCTTCCCTGCACACGGCGGCGCCGTTTCTTCTCTATAACATGGGCGCCGAATATTTGCCTGAAGACGAGCCTGAGTTACGCCGCCATATCGGTGACATTGTCTCGACTGTCATTAAAACAAAGAAACACGCCATGATTGATGTCGCCTTCGGCATGTTTCTCTGCCAGACAATAATTGAAGATAAGCTTGGCCTGGAGTTCCGGACTCTGGAGACTTTCTTCACCGGGGCGCAGAAGACCAGGGATAGCATCCCCTACGAGCAGATATATAGAATGTACCGTGAGATCAATGAACTGGCAAAAACCGGGCCGGGCGGCGGAGCTGACCTGCCATGGCTTATGGAAGAATATTTTCAGGAAATAGGTCTCCCACGCATCAGACGAGAACGGAGCAACTGTCTCTACGACCTGAAACAAAAAGCCCTTGTCTACCCCCCTGAGCTGACAATCGGCAAGGGCTGGTTTTAGTCTTCAAATATAGTTTTTCGAGGGAGGTCTGATACTAGAACAGGTGATGTGATTCTCTATATTATTTAGATTCAAATCAATGTGAAGAGGCAAGTTGCTTATACTCTTCCGACACCCCCAACGATGAGCAGGAAGTCCCAACCAGCCAGACATCCCGAACAGTCTCAAATTCACATAATCGAGAGAGTCCCGGCCGCCTGCCGCGCCTGTTTTGACTGTTTTGACCTGGTGGCGACGTTACGGGAATGTTGCGTTAAGCATGATTCCCCGCTTTCCACACGTTATCCGTACCAGAATTTTTGTTACTTTCGTTTCCTGGCTGCGTTCTTGCGCCCGGCGGGCGATACCGTAAGCACCGGAACCGGCGAATGACGGACAACCTTTTCGGCGACACTGCCAAGAACCCACCTGGTTATACCTGACCTGCCATGAGTGCACATGACAATCAGGTCTACATTGTGTTTCTCGGCAAAGTCGATTATTTCATCAGCCGGCTTGCCATACCCTAAAGCAGCCGAGGTATGAATGCCTTCTGCTGTAAACCCTCCCACCAGGCGGTTAAGGTAAACCCTGTTCTTCTCTTTGTTTTCTTCTTCTACCTTTGCCATCAAGTCTCTGCCGACCATATCGGTCGTACCTGCCTCCTGGTTGAAAACCGGCTCCACTATCATCAATAAGATTACATCGGGAACGCCGCAACCCAAGGCGATTGCCTTAACGTGAGGCAGGCTGCTCTCTGATGTTTCTGAACCATCCAGTGGCACTAATATCTTGGTATACATTATTAATTACCCTCCTTTAAGAGACTTTCATTCATGCGTTTTACTTCGAGCTTATTGCTGGATCGGATGCCTCACTTTCGCCCGTATTCTAGCACAAACAAATCGTCAAGGGCTAGTACGATTACATAAATTGAGAACAGACCTGATACAACTCGCCCTGACCCCTCCTGAGCGAAACCAAAGAAGCCTGTCGCAGGACCGTTAACCGGTCTCATATTTTCCCTTAGCAATAATTCAGGTAATTGTAAGTAATATTTCAGCAAAGCCCCGATTGACGCGACATTTGATCAAGCCCATACTGTATCAAATGTGATATAAAATACTTGAGCTATCCCCGCCATTTGGAAACCGGGTGCTGCCAGGGCTTCCCTTTTCACCTGGCAGATTATCTGATTCTTTGCTCCTCCCCTAACCCTTCTTCCCGTATCCGAATGAGAGAGGGTAATCGGGCTTAGTGGCAGGGCTAGCTGCTCTTATTGTAAAGCTCCGACCGTCGCGCGTGAGGCCTGAAATTGAAACATATACTTGGAATGGTTAAGCCACACCCGGATTTCCAGGACGCCAGAGTCCCGAAGATCGAGCTTGATTATCTGCGCCTGCTATACGCTGTCAGTGAGCTGAGGCACCGCGGTGAAAATGCCCAGGGCTATTTTCTCGTCACAGCCGATGTGATGCTGAGCCGCTTGGGCAAATTGGAACGTGACTACCACGGGAAAGACTATGCGAAAGTGTTACGCGTATCGCCCGATTACTATCTCGGCAGCGCCCTGCGGACGCAGAAAATGCAAATCCTATCTGGGTTTGTGAGAGATGCGGTACTGGATAAAGGCTATGGTCAGTCAGCCGCGAGTATTCATCGCAATATGAGGGAGTTTATCCTGGCGGAGACGATACTTGGCTACGAGCCGGATGTCCGGCAGTTGACAGATGAGAATAGATTTCCTTTCCACGTCCCCTGGGATTATTACGGTATCGTCGAAGACAGAGGGTGACCGAGCATAGCAGACCGCGGCAGGATACTCCTTGCCGTTACTGTTAAGAGATAATGATAGCTGAAGAAGGAGGATAGACATATGAAGAGGAAAATTCTCTGGCTTTTGGTAAGTGCGCTGATGGTACTTTCTCTGGTGATGGCTGCCTGCGGTCAGGCGGCAGCTCCAACTCTCCCGGCCGCGACGAGTGAACCATCCGTACCGGCGGCCCCAGCTGCACCGGTCGCTCCAGCGGCTGAGAAGCCTCAGCAAGGAGCGGCGGCAACCGGAGCCGACACGGTGACAGTGAGGCTGACAAAGCTCGACGGGACGAAAATGGAAAAGACTGTGGAAAAGCCGAAGTACGGTGGGACGCTTAACCGGCGTTTTTCTCAGCCTAATGACTGGGACCCGAAGAGACTTACTGCCTCGGGTACATCTTACCTGTTATCCCAAGAGAAATTACTGCAGGGCGACTATGCTAAAGCGACAGCCGGCACCGGTGAAATTAGCTGGCAAATATATGAATATCTCAGCATGAATCATTTTAGCGGCGCCCTGGCCGAAAGCTGGGAGATGCCTGATGACAAGTCCATTATTTACCACATTCGGCCTGGAGTGCACTGGGCGCTCGACGATAGAGAAGCCAGCAAATTGGTCGGCGGCCGGGAAGTTACCGTAGCTGATGTCATCTTCTCTTTTCAGTGGTTGATATTTAGTAAGCCAAATACGGCGGTAAGGTCCTACTTTGCTTCGGCAAACCTTACCGAAATTTCGGCATTAGACAAGAGAAGCGTGATGCTGAAAGCCGCGACGAGTCAGGACCTGGCTAACGCCCTGGGTTTTCTCAGCGACCTGACTATGATAGTCCCGCCCGAAGTCATTAACAAATACGGAACCTTTACTAACTGGAGACAGGTTGTCGGTACCGGGGCGTTTATGATTCAGGACTACGTGCCGGGGTCTGTGACAACCTGGGTCAGGAACCCAAACTACTGGCAGAAAGACCCTGTACTGGGTAATGACTATCGACTACCCTATGTCGATGCCGTCAGGAATTTCGATGTTCCTGATAACTCTACGGCAGAGGCAGCGTTTCGAGTAGGTAAACTTGACGGTACACTTAATCTGACGAGGGAAAACTGGCAACAGTTGCTCAAGACTGCCCCGCACGCGAAGACCAAGGTAGTCGAATTCGGAACAGGGAGTAACAGGATAAGTTTCCAGATGAACAATAAAACAGCGCCGTGGCAGGATATCCGGGTTCGGCGGGCGCTCTCAATGGCAATAAATCATAAGGAGGTACTCGATACCTATTATGGTGGAGCCGCGGATATGACGGCCTTCCCTCTGCCAGGCGCACCTGAACTTTATAACATAGGTTGGGCAATTCCCATTAAAGAGTTACCACGAGAAACTCAGGAGCTCTTTGAGTACCATCCGGACAAGGCAAAGGCTCTGCTTAAAGAGGCCGGCTATCCCAACGGCTTCAAAACGACGTTGATGATTAACCAGAGTTCTGCGGAGTGGGCCGACCTGGGCGCCATAGTCAAGGATTACTGGTCAAAAATTGGTGTTGACCTGGCCCTCGATATCAGGGAACCCGCTGTTTTCCTTGCCATGGAGAGGGGTGGCTATACAGATATGGAACATACAAGTCGCTGGGGTACGGCTACGATGTATTCCAAGTTTGAGGCACCACCGAATTCCAACAACGAGGGCAATGTTAACGACCTGCATATTCAGCAGTTGCGACGAGATATGTTCAAGGTCCTTTGGGACACTCCGAAACGAACCCCGATAATGAGAGAATTATATGCCTATTCGCTCTCCCAGGCTTATTATCTACCTATGCCAGCGCCATGGGGCTACAAAGTCTACCAGCCGTGGCTGAAAAATTACGATGCCGAGGCGTCTGTCGGCTATTGGGGACAGACCTGGCAATTCGTCTGGCTGGACCTGGACTTAAAAAAGAAGCTTGGATTCTAACCACAAGTATAGTCTTCCGGGTTGAAAATCCTGATGAAGCCACATAACCTGATGGAGGGAGAGAGATGGAATCGAAGACGACACACGAGACAACCGCAGAGAAGCCCTGGGAAACGTTAACGCCGGAAGAGAAGTTAGAGCGTCGGCTTGCAGCCTGGCTTTCTCCGCCGGGGGTCAAGTTTGATTCACCGGAAGCCGAGGCAGCTTATAAAGAGCGTGTTACTAACATAATAGATGCCATCCAGATAAAAAGGATTCCCGCTCGCATCCCGATTCTGCCGAGTTTTCGTGGCTTTGGCGAGGCCTACTGCGGCTATACCCATCACGATATTATGTACGATGTCGAAAAAGCAATTAATGTGATGACCAAATGTACTCTGGACTTTCAGCTTGATACAAAAGCCGAAGCTGCCGTACAACAGGGCAAGGTCTATGACATTCTGGATGACAAGACTCATATCTGGCCGGGCCACGGCTTACCCCTGGATGCCGACGGACTGCAATACGTCGAAAATGAGTATATGAAAGCGGATGAATACGACGCGTTTTTTGATGACCCGTCGGATTACCAGATGCGCACTCATCTGCCGCGAACGTGGGGTGCTGTAGCAGGGTTGACCAGGCTCTCATCGCTGGCAGAAGCTAACATAAGCCGGTTTGGGCAGCCGGAGGTGCAGGCTGCACTGATGAAACTGATGGAAGCGGGCCGGGAGGCACTCCCCTGGCAGCAGAAAATGGATGCTGCCAACAGAAGGTTGACCGAGCAAGGGTTTCCCTCCCTGTATGGCCGAGGAGGGGGAGCCGGTCCCCCCTTTTCCCGGTTCGGGGACTCGCTGCGAGGCACTCATGGAATAATGATGGACATGTTCCGGCAGCCTGAAAAGCTGATTGAGTCGATGGAACGGCTGGTTCCTGTCCATATAAAAAGGGCGGCGGCTGCGGCCAGGCTGGGCACCAGTCCCATCGTGGACTTTCATCTGCACAAAGGCTTCGACAGTATCATGTCCGATGAGAAATTCCGCACCTTCTACTGGGGACCGGTACGCAAGATTATCCTGGGAATTATAGAGGAGGGATTGCTACTGCATCTGCGCCTCGAGGGCAGCTTTAACTCACGACTGGAGACAATGAGTGAGTTGCCTAAAGGAAAGACCATCTGGTGGCTTTCGCACGAAACAGACACAGCCCGGGCGAAAGAGATTGCTGGAGATGTGGCTTGTATAGCCGGTAACGTTCCGGCCGGTCTTATCCATACCGGCACCACTGAAGAGATAGCTACTTATTGCAGGAATCTAATTAAAGTCGCCGGTAAAGGCGGAGGCTACATGTTTGCCATGCCTCAAGAGGGTATTCACCGTAACACAAAGGCCGAGAACGTGTGGGCGATGATTAACACAGCCAAGCAGTACGGCGCATATTCCTGAAGCGGACGTTTATAGCAATCGATGACAAAATAAAATATTGAAGGAGATACGAAAATGCCAAAGACACAAGCTATGTATCTGGTTCCCAAAGCGCTTCTCGGTACTTTGACAGCCGAGGAACTCAGGCAATTGAAGCGGAGGGTTGTTGCCGCTAACAAGGCAATGGGTTACTGGTATCAGCAAATAGGACGAGATTGCACCAGTATGACAAGTGGACACGTCTCAGCCAGAGTTCCGGGGACAAATACTTTCGTAACAAAAGGACGAGCTCCTGACAGAGACTTGATGTCAGAAGTCACTCTGCAAAAGCTGGTACAGATAGATATTCCTACCAGAGAGAAGGTTGCTGGAGAGATGGAGATTGCCACTATGGGTGAAATTGAACTACATGCATGCGTATATGAGGCTCGCCCTGACGTAGTAGCTGTCAGCCATGGCCACTCCGACTACGTCATACTTTGCAGTTTATTCGGACTGAATCTGAAAGCCTTCGGGCGCGAAGGATACGGTGTATACGATAAGCCTTATATGATTGCATCCCCTGAAACCGGAATCCCGATGGCGAAAGCGCTCGGCAAGAACAATATTGTAATGCTTAGAGGACACGGAGCTGTAACAGTCAGCACGGAAGGACCTGAAGATAGCGTGCAGAGACTTATGAACCTCGAGCAAATTTGTAAAATAACCTGGTTGGCCTTCACAGCCGTTGGAAAAGATTATGAGAAATACGGCATAGATGACAAGACTATTGCAGAAGGCCGCAGGCTGTCTGCCGATATGAGCAAGCGCTACCCCACGCCAGGCAAATCTCTTGCCAAGGACCAGTGCTATTATAATGCCGCTATGGTCAAGACTTTCAGGGAGGCCATCGAAGGTTAGGAAGTGATACCTGTTATGTTATCTATACACGGCATTCGGAAGCCCTAAGATGCAGATGGCACTACTATTGGGGTAAGGTCAAATAAGGTTTGGTGGATATATGATGTCCGGCATTGTGTCTTAACAATCGGGTTGGAACATCAATGGTAGAGCCAACATAAAATCGGCCGTTAACTTCACTTTGAAGAATATACACGAAACCCATTGTTTTAGTGGTGGGCGGTATACGGCTCGAACGTACGACCTCTGCGATGTCAACGCAGTGCTCTAACCAACTGAGCTAACCGCCCCTGCATAAGAATTCTACTAGATGTGAGGCTTGAGGTCAAGAACCAAACTATAGAGATTGTCCCAAGTTACCCTGTCTGCTTGATAGCTTCGTCGAGTACCGAGAGCATCTGGCCAAGCTCCGCTTCAGAGATAACAAGAGGCGGCCAGAGATAGACGGCTCTGCCCCTGGGACGGAGAAACAGCCCCAGCTCATAAGCCTTACGCACAATTCGAGTGGCCCTCCCCGCCCCGCCGCTGGCATCATTTATCTCGATGACAGCCATCATGCCCAGCGCCCGCACTTTCGAGCCGCCGAGCACCACACCAAGCCGGCGCATTCCCTGCTCAAGCTGCTTGATTCTCGGCCGGCACTTTTCCAGAACTTTTTCTTTTTCATAGGTCTCGATGGCGGCCAGGGCAAGACCGGTTATAATCGGGTTGCCGCCGAAAGTGTGGCTGTGCCAGAAAGTCCTGTCACGGCCGTCGCCTGTATTGCGGAAAGAATCGTAAATAGTATCGTTGACGATGGCGGCGCTCAAGGGCATATAGCCTCCGGTCAAGCCCTTGCCCACAGTCATAATATCCGGCACAATGCCCGCCCGCTCACAGGCAAACATAGAACCGGTGCGGCCGAAACCGACGGCTATCTCATCGGCAATCAGAATCAGCCCGTATTGGTCGCATTGCTTGCGCAAGCGGCGCAAGTACTCTTCCGGATAAATGCGGATTCCGGCAGCCGCCTGGCAGAGAGGCTCGACGATAACAGCCGCAATTTCCTTATTATGGTCTCCCAAGATTTGCGCCATGGAGTTAAAACACTCGATGTCACACATTTCCGGTTCCTTGCCACAAGGGCATTCAGCGCAGTGGGGGGAGAGGACGCGGTAAGCCGGCCTGACTACATCTTTATAGTCCCTGTGAAAAGCTTCCACGTAGCCGACGCCCATCACTCCCAGGGTATCGCCGTGATAGCCCTCCTCCAGACCGACAAATTTGGTGCGGTTTTTCTCGCCCAGATTCGCCCAGTACTGCACGGCTATCTTCAGAGCCGCCTCGACAGAAGAAGCCCCGTCACTGGCAAAGAAGGAGTGGGAAAGGTCACCCGGAGTGAGCCGGGCTAATCGCTCAGCCAATTTGATAGCGTTTGGGTGGGACATTCCGCCGAGAATGGAGTGCTGAAGCTTGCCCGCCTGCTCCCGGATGGCTTCGATAAGGCGGGGGTGGCCGTGGCCGAGATTGACACACCACCAGGAGGCGATGCCATCCAGCAAGGGTCGTCCGCCCACTTCATAGAGATAGACGCCCCTGGCCGTCTCGATGATAGGAAAGTCCATCTGCTCGAAGGTGTTTATCTCCGTGCAGGGGTGCCAGAGATACTTGATGTCAAGCTCACGCAGGCTTTTGTAATCCATTTGTTCTTCTAAAATGATGCTTTTCTAAAACAAAAGAAACAATCCGGAGGCTAATGAATTTCAGGATTTGTTTCCGAACATTATGTTATATATTCTCAAGAACAGCCTTAAATCCGGTCATACCGGTTTCAAACTTTCGCCAGACTTCCGGGTTCGCAGGATTCAGATTCTCAATGTAGTCCAGTTTGCCAAGCACCGGCACTTCGCCCAATCCGGCAATTATCTCAGGGTTATCCTCTTCTATAAACCGGTTTTCAGCCAGGGGCGGCGCGGTACGGTTGAAGACTACGCCTACAATGTTCAAACCGGAAGCCCGCAGCGCCCGGATGGAAAGTAACGTGTGATTGATAGTACCCAAACCGAAGCGCCCAACCACCACTACAGGATAATGCAATAACACCATTAAATCAAGCATAGTTTGTCGCTCATTCAGGGGCACCATAATTCCCCCTGCGCCCTCGACTACGATTGCATGGTGTTTTTGCAACAGCTTTTCAGCACAGCTCTTTATCTCAGCTATTTCCGGGTATCTACCTGCCAGCCTCCCCGCCAGGTGGGGCGAGCAGGCCGGTTCGTAGGCATAGGGCAACATCAACTCCATCTCCCCAGCGCCCGGCTTAAAACCGGAGGCCGCCAGGCAAAATTCAAGGTCGGGAGAAATCAGTCGTCCATCTTTCTTAATAGCCCCTGTCTGGACAGGCTTCATCGGGACGGCGTCAACCCCTTGATGCCGCAGCCAGCGCAAAATGCCGGCGGTTACCACAGTCTTGCCTATACCCGTATCAGTCCCGGTGACGAATAATCCGCGGCTCATTCGTGGTTCACCCTGAAGTTCACTCAAAATAAGAGACTCCTGGCGACAACGCCAGCCCACGAATTACTGCGCTTGCGAATGTTCCATCTCATGATCTAATCCCATAATCCACACGGTAATAAGGGCCAGCATTCATTGCTGATTACTCTTACCAGAAAGTCGAACTCTGCGCTTCTGCAGGGATTCGGCATCGGATTTATTGACCAATGTATCGCAGTTGAGTGCTTCATAATTGGACAGTTCAGAAAGCGCTTCGGAATATTGTTTGGACCTCTCTAAGAGTAGAGTAAGGCGGTTATAGTGGCTTCCGATGTCTCTCCACTTCCAAAGGTCATTTGTTCGACTTATGTTGGCAACCTGAAGGGAAACACTCTCGCGAAATAGAGTGATAGCGCGGTCAGGGTCAGTTTTTTCAATGCGATAAGCATTGTTCCCTTTTTCACGTGGCAGATTGTCGGCCTGGGCTATTATTCGGCTGTCCCTTTCTACGGACTCAGAGTATTCAGACATCTGTGTTGGAGAAGCTATACCTCCCAACTTACGGATAAATTCTGCGGTTTCTTCTGAGCCTGATTCCGCTTCTGATACGTATATGGCAGAACAAGAACACCCGAACGAATCCTTGGTTTGGCACGATGAAAGAGGAGGCTCCAGGAATTCGGCACCTGTTATCCAGGCGGTCCCATCAAGCGCTTGGCAGATAGGGCAATCCTCTTCGATGCAGGACCATTGGGCGTAGGCGTAGTTAGACAGCAACTTCGCAGGCTTCGGACTCTCGCCCTTAAATAACTTGTCAAACAACCCCATCGTTAGCCCCACTTATTTCTCAGAAATACTACCTAAAATTATAGCTGAATGGGTGAGCCAGTGGAACCATGTCCGGCTATCCCCACTTCCCTGGCGGATTCGGCTATCGCAGACGCCGCTTTTTCAAGTGCTGCGTCACTCATAGAAAGAGTTAGAGATAAGCGCACCCGTTCTGTACCAGGCGGGACAGTCGGCGGGCGGATAGGTTTAACGAGCAGTCCCTTTGCCTGAAGTCTCTCTGAAAAATAAATTACTGCCTCGTTACCGCCGATAATAATAGGTATGATTTGCGACTCGAACTCAGGCATTTTCAAGCCGTGTTCAATCAGCAAGCTGTGGAACCGCCGTGCTCTCTTGAGCAGGGTTTTACCTAATTCAGGTTCAGAGGTGACAATCCGCACCGCTTCGCGGGCACTGCCGAGGCAGGCAGGCGGCAGGCCGGTGGTGTAAATGAAACTACGCGCTTTGTTAATCAAGAGCCGGCGTACCGGCGCCGAGCAAGCGACGAAGCCGCCGTAGCCTCCCAGCGACTTGCTCAGCGTGCCGATAATAACATCAGGCTGGGCTTTGTTACCGGGAATCCGGCAAACGCCCGCGCCGTTCCGACCGAAAACTCCGATGGCGTGGGCTTCATCTATAATCAAAAGAGCCTGGTATTGGCGGGCAAGACGGGAAAGCTCCTCCAGAGGAGCGATATCCCCATCCATGCTGAAAACGGACTCGGAGACAATAATCCGCTTGCCGGCTGTTTGGCTGTTCTTATTTAACAGCTCCTCCAGATGAGCCATATCTTTATGCCGGTAGCGGTCGCAGGAAGCCCGGCTCAGGCGGATGCCGTCAATCAAGCTGGCGTGATTCAGTGTGTCAGAGAATACCCTGTCTCCCACCCCGGCCAGAGTCGTCATCACGCCCAGATTAGTCAGGAATCCGCTCCCGAAGACCAGAGCCGCTTCGGCGCCCATCATCCGAGCCAGGTCGGATTCAAGCTCTTCATGCAAGGTCAGGTCTCCGGTTAAAAGGCGCGAGGCCGTCGCCCCGCAGCCAAATCTTTCGATTGCCTGAATCGCTGCATCCTTGAGCCGCCGGTCTCCGGCCAACCCCAGATAGTCATTTGAGGAAAAATTGAGTATCTTTTTACTGTCAATAACTATCTCGCCGCCTGTCTCCGGCAAAGCATTCATCTCGCGCAGCAGCCCCCGCTCTTTCAGGGAGGCCAGTTCTTCTTCAGCATTCTTATACATACGGCATAATCCAATGGTTCGACCGCAAGATAGACCCGATGGTACTTTTTCTCTCTCCCCTTGCGGGAGAGATTTAAGTGAGGGGGTAAAACTTGTTTTTCACCCTCATCCTAACCTTCTCCCCTCAAGGGAGAAGGGACACCGGGCGACCACAGGGGGTCGCCCCTACGGACTGTCACCCTCATCCTAACCTTCTCCCCTCAAGGGGGTCTTGTATCAAAAGTAAGTCCCTCCGTGCCACCCTGAGCGTATCGAATGGTCTCACGTGAGATTCTTCAGTCGCTTCCGCTCCTTCAGAATGACATTTGATGCAAAGCCCCTCAAGGGAGAAGGGATATTATTATGATAACGCCAGCTTATCGAACTAAACGTTAACCATCGAGGTCTTCGACGGTCGATTCAAAGCCCATATCGGCAATCATCCGACAGACTTCGCCGACCGATGTGCCGCCAGTGGTGAGATAGCCGGTGACAAAGATCGAGTCGGCCGGGTAGAGAGCCAACGGTTTAAGTTCACGCATGTGGTATTCCCAGCCGCCGGCCGCCCTCACCTCGCTCTGCGGATTGAGAAAGCGGGTCAGGCAAAGTATCTTGAGGCATTTACGGGGATTCAATCCGGTATCCAATGAGCCAAAAGGAGTGCCTTCGATGGGAATCATAAAGTTAACCGGAACGGCCTGGGGCTTGATTTCCCGCAGCGTCAGGAGCATATCGATGATGTCATTGTCTGTTTCGCCCTGCCCCACTATCCCGCCGCAGCATATCTCCATGCCGGCCGACTGGCAGCGGGCAACTGTATCCAGCCTGTCCTGGAAAGTATGGGTGGTACACACCTGGCTGTAGTAACCGCGGCTGGTGTTGAGGTTGTGATTCACCCTGTCCAATCCGGCCTCTTTCAGGCGCCTTGCCTGGCTATCGGTCAGCAAACCGAGCGTGGCGCAAAGCGGCAGTTGAGTCTCCTCTTTGATAGTTCTAATTGTGTCACAGAGCTGTTCAATTTCAGTTTCGCTGGGACGGGTGCCGCTGGTGGAGATGCAAAAACGGGTCACATTGATTTGCCTGGCTTTTCGAGCCTCGGCAAGCAACACTTCTTTTGAGACCAGGGGATATTTCTCGATGGGCGCTTGCGAAATGCGGGACTGCGAGCAGTAACGGCAATCTTCGGCACAGAGGCCGCTCTTGGCGTTTCTAAGCACCTGCACGTGCACCTGGTTGCCGAAATACTCCCGCCGCACCCTGTAAGCCTGGTGCAGCAGGAGCAGCAGGTCTTCATCAGGACAATCCAATACCTGCTGGCACTGAGACCGGGTCAGTTCTTTCCCATCGATAGAGAGGTCGGCTAATTCATCGATAAGCATACTTAATAATTGTATATACCACCCGAAGATAAGTCAATCACTATTCCTTCATTGGACTTTGCGAGGAGCCTTCGGCTGAAGGACGACGAAGCAACATTAATCAAAAGGGGGGGGCGCTTATAAGCGCCCCCCCCCAAAGCCATTTCAAAAGTTCGCCCGATATATTACCGCCTGGGCTTCTGTGAGCCAACCAGACCAATCTCGATGTTTTTACCGCAGTGCGGGCAAGTCAGATTCAGAGACACCAACTGGCTCATTACCCTCTCGGCAACGGCAGTGACCATGGAATCGATGTTGTCCAGGCGCTGGTCAAGCATATCCACCTGCTGCTTGACACGCTTAAGGTCCTGCGCCTGTTCTGCGGCATCCCTGGTAAGTTTGTCCGTATCTGCCAAGCTTGCCCTCCTCCGCAATTATAACTGAAGTCATTATATGCGAGAGGTGGGGGGATGTCAAAAAAGAGCTTCATCACGCCCTGACCCCCTCTTCTTTACCAAAATCCCTCTCAATCTCCCTTTGCTAAAGGGAGATGCCTATTCCGTTCATTTGAAATAAACAAGAAACGAGAGTGAATACGTGACCTTGATTTATGGAAAGTGATGGCATATACTTTAGCTGAAGTTAACCATCCTGATTGTCACTAAAGGAGGTGTCCAAATGCCTGAAGTAGAAATCGGAAGAGTGTCTGACTTCTTCGCTCATCCTGTCGTCGCCGGCATCGAGCTGACGGCGCCTCTGAAACAGGGCGATAAAATCCATATCGTCGGGCACACGACCGATATGGAAATGACCATCGATTCGATGCAGATTGACAATGTGACCGTTCAACAGGCAAAAAAGGGCGACGCCATCGGTCTGAAGGTGAAGGACAGGGTCAGAAAAGGCGATACCGTCTTTAAGATTACCTAGATAATGTAGGGGAACCGCATGCCGTGCCCCTACTAGCTTATGCCTTTGAGCAGACTGGCCATCTCGATGGCATCGACAGCCGCTTCAAAGCCTTTGTTGCCCTGTTTGGTCCCTGCCCTCTCGATAGCTTGCTCCAGAGTATCGGTAGTGAGAACGCCGAAAGTCACCGGCAGTCCGGTATCCAGGCTTACCTTGGCAACACCCTTGCTGACCTCGGCGGAAACATATTCAAAATGGGGCGTGCCCCCCCGAATCACGGCGCCGAGGCAGACTATGGCGTCATATTTCTTGGTCTGGGCCATCCTCTGTGCAATGAGGGGGATTTCAAATGCGCCCGGCACCCGGGCAATATCGATGTCCTCCTGCCTGACGCCGTGACGGAGCAGAGCGTCCTGCGCCCCTTCCAGCAGCTTGCTGGTAATAAAATCATTAAAGCGGGATACCACCAAACCAAATTTTAATCCCTTACCGAGTAACTGACCTTCAAAATTTTTACCCATACATGGCCTCCTAATCAAGTTTTGGTAACATTAATCTTCTTTTTTCCCATTCGCCCTTGTCATTCTGAAGAGGCGGAGCGACCGAAGCACTATTCTCCTACTTCTTATCATCAACATTAGGCATATGGAGAATATGTCCCAGTTTTCTCTGTTTCGTTTCCAGGTAATGCAGGTTGTACGGGTTAGGGGTGATTATAATCGGCACTGTTTCTACAACTTTCATACCATAGCCTTCCAGACCGATTATCTTCTTGGGATTATTGGTCATCATTCGTATATTATGTAATCCCAGGTCGGCCAGGATTTGAGCGCCGATGCCGTAATCCCGTAAATCCGGCTCAAATCCCAGGGAAAGGTTCGCCTCCACAGTATCCAGGCCGGTATCCTGAAGCTCATAAGCACGGAGCTTGTTATGGAAGCCGATACCCCGCCCCTCCTGCCTCATATAGAGCAAGACACCCCGCCCCTCGTCAGCAATTTTGCGCATCGCCATGTCCAACTGCTCTCCGCAATCACAGCGCAGGCTGCCGAAAACATCGCTGGTCAAGCACTCGCTGTGAACCCGGACTAAAACCGGTTCCTTTGTGGAGATATCCCCCATGACTAATGCCACATGTTCGTCAGGGTCAATGTCACTCTTGTAAGCCATGGCCGTAAATTCTCCATAGCTGGTGGGCAGCTTGGCCTCAGCCACCCTGTGCACCAGTTTTTCATGGCGGCGGCGGTAGGTAATCAAATCAGCGACACTGATAATCTTCAGACCAAATTTCTTGCCGATTACCTCAAGTTGAGGCATGCGCGCCATTGTGCCGTCCTCATTCATAATCTCGCAGAGAACCCCGGCCGGATAGAGACCGGCCAGCCTGGCCAGGTCAACCGCAGCCTCAGTTTGCCCGGTCCGCACCAGGACGCCGCCATCCCTGGCGCGCAGAGGGAACATGTGCCCCGGCATCAGCAAATCTTCAGGTTTGGTCTTCGGGTCAAGCATAACCTGGACCGTCCGCGCCCTGTCCGCTGCGGAAATACCGGTGCTGGTGCCGTACCTGGCCTCAACCGAGACTGTGAAGGCGGTGGTGAATTTGGAAGTGTTATCACTCACCATCATCGGAATATGCAGCTCGTCCAGTCTCCTGCCGGTAAGAGGCACACAAATCAATCCCCGGCCATGAGTAGCCATAAAGTTAATCGCTTCCGCAGTAATCTTTTCCGCGGCTATGACCAGGTCGCCTTCGTTCTCCCTGTCCTCATCATCGACGACAATGACGAACTTACCTGCCTTGATATCTTTAATTGCCTCTTCGATACTCGCTAAACCCATACCTGTCCTTTCAAAGCCAACCGGCTGCCTAACTCACCAGAAAGCCATGCTCCTGCAGAAAGCCGGCGGTTATGCCGCCACTGCGGGCCTTAGTAAATTGTTCCACATATTTGGCGATAATGTCCACTTCCAGATTAACCCGGTCGCCAACCCGCCTGCCTCCCATAATAGTGTTCTGACGGCTAAAGTTGACCAGGGAAATCTGGAATGAGTCCGCGTCTCTCGCCGTCACAGTCAGGCTCATCCCATCGACGGCGATGAAACCCTTCTCGACGATGTAGCGCATCACTTCGGGCGGAGCTTCAAACCTCATTATCACTGCTTCCCCATCCCGGCGGAGCGAGGATAATCGTCCGGTAGCATCGATATGCCCCTGCACCAGATGCCCTCCCAGGGAACCGCCAAGAGTCATCGATTTTTCCAGATTAACTCCATCCCCGGCAGAGAGCTGCCCCAGATTGGACCTCTCGATTGTTTCAGGCATTATGTCCACGGTAAAGGAACCGGTACTAAAACCGGTCACGGTCAGGCAGACTCCATTCACGGACACGCTATCGCCCAGCTTTAATCCACAGAGAACTTTATCAGCAGAGATAGAAAGTTTTCCGTACGGAACTGAAATAACCCTGCCCACCTCTTCGACAATGCCGGTAAACATAATTAACCCTTGACGTAGCCGCTAATCATGACATCTTCACCGAATTTTTCCACGCTGACCCGCTTAAGCTTGATGGCGTCTGAAACTTTTTCTATGCCGATACCGGCGACCGGCGTCTTTGCCCCCTCCCCGCCGATAATAATAGGAGTGATAAACGCAATCACTTTGTCTACCAGATGGAAGTCAACCAGGGAACCCAGAAGAATTCCCCCGCCCTCCACGAGGACGCTGGTAATCTCCCGCTCTCCCAGCGTTTTCAGAAGACTTTTCAAATCCAGCAGTCCTTCTTCCGCAGGTAATTCAAGAAGCTCCGCGCCAACCTGAGAAAAGGCCCTCTTTTTCTCAGGGGCTACGGACTTGCCTAATGCCAGCAGAGTCTTACCGGATTCGCCGAATATCTGGGCTTCCGGCGAGATACGCCCCCGCCCATCGACAATCACCCTGAGCGGCTGTTTCTTTGCCGTCCCGCCTTTACCGGCGTATCTGCAGGTCAAGTGAGGATTATCAGCGATAACAGTATTAGCGCCGACCATTATGGCATCATTGGTGTAACGCAGATAATGAACGTACTTCCTGGAATCTATTCCGCTAATCCACTCGGAGTCTCCGCTCCTGGTAGCAATCTTGCCATCGAGGCTGACAGCGAATTTAGCGGTGACAAACGGCATGCCGGTTGTAATAAACTTGATGTAAGCCTCGATTATCTGTTTGGCTTCATCCTCACACTCTCCGACATAGGTCTTGATGCCTGCCCTTTCCAGCTCATCGGCCCCCCGCCCGGCCACCAGGGGATTCGGGTCGAGCATCGCCATGTGCACTTCGGAAATGCCCGCAGCGATAATCGCCTTGGTGCAGGGCGGTGTACGGCCGAAGTGGCAGCACGGTTCAAGGGTAACATACATCACCCCGCCCCGCGCCTTTTCCCCCGCCTGTTTTAAAGCCATCACCTCGGCATGCGATGAACCGGGCGGCTGGGTATAACCCTGCCCGACCACCACATCATCCTTGACTACTATCGCCCCGACGGCAGGATTCGGGCTGACCTGCCCCAGAGCCAGCTTCGCCAGAGAGAGCGCCTGTTTCATATAATCCATATTAAAGTCATTCTAGCACCCTGTCAGGAAAAAGTGCAAATAGAAAATAATGACCTCGCACCGTTGTTTCGTAGGGGCAACCCCCTGTGGTTGCCCTAAGCAGGTACAGGGACCTGCCCCTACGGGGTTCTACGATTTGCTTGCGGAAGTCTCGATGACCTGTCTTTCCTCTTTAGTAAGCCTGTAAAGGTCGTAGGCGACGAGGTCAATCTGGCTATCTAGCGATAGGCTTCCCGGCGATGCTTTACTCGGTAAACTTTTACTACCTTCTGAATCTCATCAACAGTATAAAGAATACGATAGTCGCCAATTCTAATCCGCCACCCTTCGCCCTCTTTGCCTTTTAGCTTCACAACGCCCCTTGGCCACGGCTCATCAGAAAGAGCGATGAGGCGTTTATCTATACGTTTGAGCCGGCAGGTTTCGTAACTCTTTTTCCACTGCCCGCTCAAGGAGAATAGTATAGCTCACAACCGCCCTTCTTTGACCAGTTCTTCTCTTATTTCTCGGTAATCCCTGAATTCCCGTGTATTGCGCACCGCCTCATCCAGGTCAAGGGTATCCTGCAACTCTTCCAGACGGTCAAGCAAGCGAGAGTACTCTTTAATATTCAATAGAACAGCGGTTTTCCGGCCTCTGCTATCTACCAGGTATTTGGTGGTAGTCGTAGTCATTATTCTCACCTCTTCCATTGTGGTATCAATATTATACGCCTTATTTCTTCCCCTCCACCACCCCCCTCTCCTCCTCCTCAGCCCGTAAAGGTCATAGACCAGAGTATCTATCCCCTGTCCGTTTTCTTAATCTCCCTTTCCAGTTCTTCCCGTTCGTTACTATAACTACCACGGATTGGCGCCAGTTTCTTGCTCAGTTCCAGCATTCTATCCACCAAAGTCACCAGCTTATCAAGGAGCTTCTTATCACAGGATTGGACAGGTCAATTGCTGCATACCGTGATTACTGCTAATCGAGAATCAAATTTCGAGCTGGGGCTGGTAGTGCTCTGACGTTTCCCTGACCCCATTCACCTTATCTGTAGTTAGAGGAATGATATCGACATAGCGATATAGGCCAGGAATCGAGTCCTGTCTCAACCTAAATTTTGTTCCATGATTGTGATGGCTACGAGCGTCAAAATCAACTAAAACAGCACCATTTTCGATGGCAGTGACGAATTTATCTAAGTTAAAGCCCTGTAAAACTTGAACCCTGATGAGTTTGAAATACTCTCCGTCTTTTTTACGTTTCGCTTCTGCTTCCACGTGGAAGGCGTTCAACAATTTAGTGGAAGCCTTCAAAAACAAATCCTTGAATTGCCAGTATGGCTGAGGCTGAAGCGTTCCCACACCACTTCTAATTCTTACACTTTCCAGCCATTCATTGTGGTGTGGGTCGACAAGAGTTGAGTCGAAGTACACAACTACCCTTTCTTCTTTTCGGTAAACCTTGATTCCGAATCCTCTATCAGAAGGATGTTTTGCTTGGATTGTTTGTCGAAAGCTTAGTTCGTCCGCCCTGCTTTGGTCTGGCCATCCGTATTTGGGTAAGCACTCTTAAAAAACTCGTAAAGATTCCACCATTTTGAGATTTTTATGCATTTGCATTTGGACTGTAAAACGAAATCCCTCTGGCGTGAGGTAAATCGTGTTTTCGGTTTTTGCGAGCAAACCCAAATCCACGGCATAATTCGAGTACATTCTTGTGGCGTTGAATTTCGCTTTTGGCGTTTGCCAGTCAAAATATTTACCGGTGTCTAAGGCAAAGTATTCTATCAGATGTTTCATTGGCACAGGGTAAGTATTCTTTGATAGTGAAAACACCGACTCAACAACTGCTGCAATCCCAAGAACAACAGGCGATTCGTAAGGATTTTTCATAACAAACTTCCGTAACAATTCCGCCTGTTCGTCGCTCAATCGCTCTGGTAAAACTTTATCTTTGTATATTACATATTGCTTACCTAATTCCGTTAACACAATACTGTCTTGGTTCGGCAGCCAACTTATCAAGCGTAACTCAAAAGCAAATTTAATTTTATTGTACAAGGTCTTTTGCGAACCGCCGACTAACCCTCGCAATTGTGCCACAGAATTTGTCCGTTCAAGCAAATAGATAAATTCGTTTACCAAATGCAGATTCCAAATCCCGATGTCTATTGGTTTTGTCTCCGTAAACAGAGCTATTGGTTTGAAATTTTCGTAAAAGAAATCCAGTATTTCTTTGGGGTCGTATCTTGTGAGATTCACTCCTCTTTGAGTAGCTAGAGATTCTTCCGATGAAGTAGCTTCCGTACATAACAAGTATGGGTCAATATCGCCGTGTAACAACTTCCCTATTCGTTGATATTCAGTAAGGTCGGTTTTGTAACTCAATAATTGGTCCAAATAATCGCCTCTGAACTCAACAACTTTCAGCTCAATTAGAAGTAGTTTCGCTTGGTAGGCATACAACAAATCAAGCCGACCGGATGGCAAAAACATTTGCCTGACAAGCAGGCGTGGTTCATCTTCGAGGTTCAAAATGCGACGAGTCAGAACGCTTGCACTTACTAACGCGTCTTCGATTTGTGACTCTCTAACTTCAAGTTTCATGTTTTTATGTAGGGATAAAATTGTATTTCACTAATTAGCTTTTGTTTATAAACAATCTGCTCTTGTACTGCGTCACGAATCGCGCCGATTACTTCAATATCCCATTCCATTGTTTTTGATGTTGGTAGAAATTTTTGTAATAACTCAAAAATTTCACTATCCACGAAATCTTGTCTCTCAATTTGCCTTTTTGTGAGCGTCTTCATAATACTATCCTTTAACAGTTAGGCAGTTCAAATGATTTGCGGGACATTCGCATGTTCGGGTATTGCCTATTTGGAGTTTAGGCGAATCTAGAATCTGCTTCTCAGCCGATTGATATATCATTTTTGAGGGCATTATAACTCTAATCCGCGCATGTTATCAAATAGTGATTCACCCTCACCTACGCCTCTCCCGTCAAGGGAGAGGGGAGGGAACGGACTTTCTGGATTCCGTGTCGAGCACGGAATGGTGGATGGGCAGGCAAGGTCCTTCCGCTGAAGAATACCCCTGCGGACGGGGGATGCCTGTGCCGGCAGCCTTGAAGATTGTACTCCATCCCCTCGCTCTGCTCTTATCGCCCTGGTCATTGCCCTTTCGTTTACGCCTTTTTGCGTATTTGCTTGCCCCTCTTTTAGTCTCATAACTTACCATAACTAGAAAAACGATTCAACGCTCAATTAGCCTCGATTCGTTACCCTGAAAAAATATTTCGGTCATTGTTGACGAGCTAGAAAGACAGGGACAGATAAAGTATAATGAGTAGGAATTAAAACCAGATAAGGAGTTGCCCGGTAGTTGCGAGTTTTCATTCGTGATACTCTAACCATAATCGCCATAGCGGCAGTAATCGTCCTCGGGCAACGAGCTATAGCTCCCAAGATTGTCGTTGACGGGCCTAGTATGAACAATACTCTGCATAACGGACAGCAGATAGTCGTCAATAAGGTGCTTTATAACTTTCAGAAGCCGGAGAGGGGAGACGTAATAGTATTCTATCCGCCGATTAACCCGAAAGAGGAGTACATCAAGCGCATCATCGGCCTGCCCGGGGAATCCGTAGAGATAAAAGGCGGCGTGGTTTACGTTCACAAAAAAGATGGTACGGTATTGCCACTGGTGGAACCTTATATCTCAGAACCGGCCAGAAGCTCTTTCAAGGGAGAGACCATCCCGGCATACAGCTATTTTGTTCTCGGAGACAACCGTAACAACAGCAGTGATTCGCGGGGCGGCTGGACAGTCCCCTTCGGCAACATTATCGGCAAAGCCTGGGTGTCAGTCTGGCCGCCGGACAGGTGGGGGCTGGTCGTCAACTATCTGGCCAAGGAACAATAAACCGAACAACCGGAACATAAATTAGGGAGTCAGCGATGAGAGCGGGAGTTTTATTCAAATACAAGGATTACCTGCCGGTTACGCCCGGCACGCCCATGTTTTCATTAGGGGAAGGAGATACCCCTCTGGTCAGATGTGAAAGGCTGGAGAGTGAAACCGGCTGCAAAGAGCTTTATTTTAAGCTGGAAGGGTGCAACCCTACAGGCTCCTTCAAAGACAGGGGCATGGTGGTCGCCATCGCCAAGGCGTTGGAAGCCGGCAGCAAGGCAGTCATGTGCGCCTCGACGGGCAATACCAGCGCTTCAGCGGCGGCTTATGCCGCTTACTGCGGGATTAGCTCTATCATCATCGTCCCCCAGGGCAATATCGCCCTGGGCAAGCTTGCCCAGGCCATCGTCCACGGAGCCAGGATAGTCGCCATCGATGGTAATTTCGACCAGGCTCTGGACATAGTGCGCCGCCTTACCGAGAAACACCCCATCACCCTGGTGAACTCGGTTAATCCCTACCGCCTCGAAGGACAAAAGACAGCTGCTTTTGAGATTATAGATGATTTAGGTGATGCCCCGGACTACCTGTTCCTGCCGGTAGGCAACGCCGGTAATATCACAGCCTACTGGAAGGGCTTCGTGGAATACCACAAAGCAGGCAAAGCCGGCAGCAAACCCAAGCTGATAGGCTGGCAGGCCGAGGGCGCCGCTCCCATTGTCCTGGGCCACGCTATCGACAAGCCGCAGACTATCGCCACAGCTATCCGCATCGGCAATCCGGCAAGCTGGCAGAAGGCGGTTGCCGCCCGCGATGAATCGGGCGGCACAATCGATATGGTCAGCGATAAAGAGATAATGGCCGCCCAGCGCCTGATGGCTGCCAGGGCGGGTATTTTTGGCGAGCCGGCTTCCGCGGCGCCATTGGCCGGACTAATCAAGCTCAAGAAAAAAGGCATGGATTTCTCTTCTAAAAAAGTGGTTTGCGTGGTCACCGGCACCGGTCTCAAAGACCCGGATTCGGTCCTGACCGGCGGCAAACCGTATCTAGAATTGCCTGCCGAGCTATCCGCCGTAGAGAAAGCCTTAGGCTGGAGCTAATAAGATAAAACGCTTACACTACGGCTGGGTAACAGTTATCATCGGCTTCTTCGTTTTAGCCACTAACGCACTAGCAGTTTTCGGTTTCGGCGTCTTCCTGAAGCCCCTGACCGAACAATTTGGCTGGGACAGGGGCGCCCTCTCCGGCTCCTTTGCCGTAGGCGCGATAATGACCGGAGTTCTCGGACTGACTGCCGGCAGGCTGGGCGATAAATATGGACCTAAACCGTTCGCCATCGCCGCCGGCATATTGCTGGGCGCCGGGTTCATGCTGATGTCCCAAATCACCGCCCTGTGGCAGGCGTATGTAATCTGGGGGCTGCTGATTGGGGCCGGAATAGGCTGCTCGGGCACATCGATGGTGTCCTCGATACCCAGATGGTTTTCCAAAAAAAGAGGGTTGGCAATCTCAATTACGGTGGCCGGTTTCAATTTTGGAGCCGTAATCGGGCCGTTAATCATTCAGGGGTTAATATCAAACTATGACTGGCGCCGCGCCTTTCTCGTTCTTGGCTTCGTGCCTTTGCTCGTCAACATTCCCCTGGCACAGTTTATCAAGCGGGACCCCCAGCATATGGGAATCAAGCCATACGGCGCGGACGGATTATCTGACCTGGCAGAAACCGTCGAAACAGCCACACACAAGCTCTCTTTTGGTCAGGTCGTCAAGACCGGACGTTTCTGGATTTTTGGCGCTCTGCAATTCACCTTTGGTTTTTGCATGCAAACCGTAATCATCCATATTGCCCCTCACGCTACCGACCTCGGGATTCCGGCGCTCGTTGCCGCCAGCATCTTATCTATCAGCGCCGGCAGCCGCATTATAGGTAACCTGACTACCGGTTTTCTCTCGGAGTGGTTGGGCAGCAGGCGCGTTATGACCGGCTGCTTTATCATTTTGACCATGGGGCTGACCTGGCTTCTATTTGCTAAGAACATCACCGGTTTCTTCATATTTGCAGTAATATTCGGTATCACCACTGGAGGTATAAACCCATTATTTACGCTGGTGCCGGCAGAATTGTTCGGCTTGAGAAATTTGGGCATAATCTCCGGTGCTTTTCTCCTCCTGGGCACACTGGGCGGGTCTGTGGGTTCGCCCCTGGCAGGTTATATTTTTGATGTAACAAAAAGCTATAGAGTAGCCTTTGGCATCAGCATACTGATAGGGCTGGCAGCGGTTATGCTCAGCCTGATTTTACTGCGGCAAAAAAGGCAGACTGTGCCATAATACTATATGGAGGGTTAGCATGATTAACAAAGATGAAATCAAGAAGGCGGTCTCTTCCATTATTAAGGCTATCGGTGACAATCCCAAGAGAGAGGGCTTACTGGGAACGCCGGAACGAGTCGCCGAGATGTATGCCGAGCTTTTCAGCGGGATGGATATGGACCCCAGGGAAGAGCTTTCCGCGGATTTTGAGGAAGGCCACACCGAAATGATAATCCTGAGGGACATCCCCTTCTACTCGATGTGCGAGCATCACCTTCTGCCGTTTTACGGGGTCGCCCATGTCGGCTATATTCCCAACGCCAGCGGCCGGGTGGTCGGCGCCGGCAAACTAGCCCGGGTAGTGGAAATCGTTGCCAGGCGCCCTCAGATTCAGGAAAGAATGACCACCCAGATTGTCGAGGCCATCGTCGATGGAATTCACCCCAGCGGGGCCGGGGTAGTCATTCAAGCCGCACACCTGTGCATGATTATGCGGGGAATCAAGAAACCGGGCAGCACCATCGAGACTTCAGCCCTCAGAGGCTCCTTCCGCAGCAAGCCCACTACCAGAGCCGAGTTCATCTCTCTGCTGCAACTGCGGTAAAACTGCATGGTCATGAAGATTGCCCAGACGGCTTAAAAGAGCAGTGGGGCTACCAAGAACAATACGATATTAGCTATACCATGAGCCAGGGTCACTCCAAAAAGTGACCCTGTTTTTTTGACCACCCACCCGAAAAACATGGCAACTACAAAAACAAATACAATGTCCAGTAACGACCGATGTATCCATTGACTGACAGGGGCAATGGCGAACAATAGGCTAACATAAACCAGACCCCACCAGCCTCCAAGTGTTTCCACAGCGCTCCGTTGAAGCACACCGCGGAATATTACTTCCTCAACAAATCCTGTAGTCACCATCAGCAGGAAACCTGCTAATAGAGGTGTCTTACCCAATATGACACCAGTAGCCCTCGCCTCATCCGTCAGGATAAAGAACTCGGCTAACCCAAAGCCAAACCCTGTCAAGGCTATAGCTAACTGGATTGAAATACCTCTTACCTTAAAGCCTATCTCTCCCCAGCTATAACCCAGGAGACGCGTCACCTGCAATGCAGCTACCAAAAGAGGAGCGTAAATGATAGGGTACCACCATAGTTGAGGAATGCCGGCAAGAGGCATTGAGAGACTGATTATCCTTATTAAAGGCACAAGTGAAAACGATAGCAAGAGTTGATGATAAACCTGCCGGCTGGTTAACGCCGAGTGTAAGACAAGCGCTATTAATATTATGATGTAGACAGTCATACCCCACACTGGGTGAATACCAAGAGTAGCTATCTGAGCTAGAGCAATTGCTAGCAGATAAGCAAATGCCCCCTCCATACTCCATATCATCTTAAGTTTAGCAAGAGATTCCCATGATGGTACAACCGTTAATACGAGACCAGTCAGCATAACAAACAAACTTATAAAAAGGATAATTCGTGCAAATAATTCTGGTACTTCCAATCCAGTCATTGGAAGCACCATCGAAATGACATTCACAGCGATGCCAAAAAGAAAAGCGCCTAAAGATTTTGATAATTTAGGATCCATACCAATATTCTATCACCGCGAAGGGACAAAATGAATAATTAATAAGGTTAATAAAATATTATAGCTCACCGGTAGACCGTTAAAATTAACGGCACTCACTTCGGTGAGCTATTTATTATAAAGGGTCTTGTGACCTACTTAGTCTGATGATGGAATGGTTCTGGGTTCCTGGACTTCCATTTCCTTGCCATCGCAGGCGAGGTTGCCCTCACCGGATTTAACACAGAGTACCTCAGTACCACAGACCGGGCATTTATATCTTTTACCTAGCTGACTACCTGCCAAAATTTCCTCCTGCAAAACGGTTTTACCTGATTTTATTTATTTCTTTACCATAGGTTTACCGCAGTGATTAATGGTGCCCGCGCCGGCCTTGGTAACTATAACTTCAGCTCCGCACGTGGCACATTGATACCTTTTGCCTATCTCATTCGCCATATTTGAAATCACCTTCCACTTAAATAATCGGCACAACGAAAGTATTATAAGATGAGGCTCGATATGATGTCAATATTATTAAACTACAAACTGTGCCGCCCGGCCCACTCTTTTACATCCATTAATGCCTTTTCATCGAGTCGCAGCCCTTCGTCGATAATCTCCAATACCAAGCCTTTTTCTCCAGGAAACTTGTAGCCGTCATAATCATTCCTGAATAGGGGGATAAGTCTGTCACCCGAGCGGATTCCAATATTAGTAATCTGGTCGAAAGTCACCCTTGAGGTCACCTCCAGATTCTCAATCATCAGTTTGATTTCTCGCAGGCGCTCGTGGGGAGAGGTCATTTCAAAATCCCCGTTGCGGAAGTCTTCCAGCATCGGCGTGCCGTGCAGAGGCACGAATGGTCTCATCCGGATAAAATCCGGGTTTATCTCATTCAAGACCCGGGCCGTATTAACGGCGTGCTGCTGCCAAAAGGCGCTGCCGCCTAATCCGGGCATGGCATACACGGAAATTTCAAAGCCGGCTGCCATAGCCTGCTTGCCAGCCTTTATATGCTCTTCGGCAGTTACCCCTTTATCGACGTACGCCAGCAGTTCATCATCACCGGTTTCCAGGCCAATGTGCAGCCGGGCCAGGCCGGCTGCACGGAGCTGTTTAAGCTCCTCCGGCGTTTTTCTTTCGATAGTCTTGGCGCGGGCATAGGAGGTCACCCTTTCTATCGAGGGGAACACTTCCTTCAGATACCTGAGCACCTCCACCAGTTGGTCTGTGTGCATAACCGGGGTATCCGCGTCCTGAAGGAAAACGGACTTACCGCCGGCCATCATCCAGTTGAAGACGTTGATGACGCAATGGACATTCCGTACTTCGTTCGCTTCCAGGCTGCGGGTATCTTTGCCGCCGAGCAGCAGGCCGGGCAGCGTGGCGGCCATTGCCTCGATATTGCCGTTGAAACCGAGCTTCCAGGAGAGGGCTTTTATCTCTTCGCTGATTGCTTTGACAGTATCTATATCGGCTTTCACCTCATCGACTGTCCTTAACTCAAAGGGATTGCTGTGATAGAACCGGGCATAACAGAAGGTGCACCGGCTCCAGGGACAGTTGCGGGTCACTCTGAGCAAAAGTGAAAAGCTGCCCCCCTCACTGGGCGGACGGATAGGGCCAATCTCAAAGGTGTAACTTTTTAGTCTGGTTAAATCGGCAGAATGCCCGGCATCACCGGAACCGGAGGTACTGGCCATTTGAATATCCCCTTTTTCCAATTATAGTTTAACCGGGTATGGGAGACAAGGCAGTGCCAGCCGTCATTGCGCGGCTATTCCACTCATCCTGAGCTTGTCGAAACAGGCAATTGAATCTGTAAAAAAATAAAATGCCCCTTTTAGCGAAAACGAATCCCTCCGCCCTTGGTAAGGGCGACCGGCCGGTTGCCCCTACAAACAAACGCCGCATTGACCGACACGGCTGCGGTGTGATATTCTCCCAATGAAAGAAAGAGGGAGAAACAATTGGACTCATTCGACAGACAATGGCAGCGCTGGTTTCCTGAAGAGCACGGCAAACCGCCCGAACCGCCGCCGCCTCCCCCCAACAGGTGGTCGACCAACCGAATCCTCTGGGTCATCACCATTATCTTTGCCCTGCTTACTGTCCTCGATACAGCCAGGCACCTCTACACCGAGTGGCTCTGGTTCAGCAGCCTGAATTTTGGCGCGGTCTATGCCGCTGTTCTGAAGACCAGACTGCTCGTCTTCTTCCTAGCATTCATCAGCTTCGGTATTTTCTTCATCAGTAATCTGGGACTGGCCGTGCGCCTGGTGCCTAAAACCGAAGCGCGTTTCTGGCCCTTGAATATAGTGCGCCAATTACGGTCGATGATCAGGACAATTGTTATCCTGGGCACTGTGACGCTGAGTTTGATATTCGGCATGGTAGCCCAGAGCAAATGGGAAATCATACTGCGCTTCCTGAACCGGCAGCCTTTCGGCGTTACCGACCCTGTCTTCCACAAAGAAGTCAGCTTTTATGTCTTTTCCCTGCCATTCCTCGACCTGCTGCAGGGCTGGCTGCTCTGGGCGCTGATAGTTACTGTTGCCGGCAGCGCAGGTGTATATCTTCTCAGCTACGGATTACAGTGGTTCAGATTGCATTTAACCCGGCCTGTCTTAGCCCACATCAGCGGGCTGGCTATCGCCATCCTGGGGCTGCTCGCATGGGGCTATTGGCTCAGTATCTGGGAACTGGTCTTTTCCAACCGGGGAGTCGTCTTTGGGGCCAGCTTCGCTGATTTGCATGCCAAACTGCCTGCCACGTGGATTCTTATCGTCATAGTCGTCATCTCCATCGCCATCATCCTTTTTTCAGTCTGGCGGCGTAACTTCCGATGGCCTCTTTATGCAATCGGCGGCTGGTTCATCGCGGCTATTCTCATCGGCAATGTCTACCCGGCTGCGATACAGCGCTTCGAGGTGGAACCGGATGAGCTGAATAAAGAGACGCCATATATTAACTATAATATCGATTTTACAAGGCAGGGCTTTGCCCTCGACCGCATCGAGGAGCAACCCTTCCCCGCCGAGGACACCCCCAGCCCCCAGGACATCGCCCAAAATGAGATGACGGTCAACAATATCCGGCTCTGGGACACCCGCCCGCTGAAGGACACCTATAATCAGATCCAGTCTATCCGGCTGTACTATGACTTCACCGACATCGATGTCGACCGTTATACCATCGGCGGCCTGTACCGCCAGGTGATGCTCTCAGCCAGGGAGCTATCGGCAGAAAAATTAGCCGGGCAGGCCCAGACCTGGCTCAACCGTAAACTTCAGTTCACCCACGGCTATGGAGTCGCCCTCAGCCCTGTCAATGAAATCACCAGTCAGGGTCTGCCTGAACTGCTCCTGAAGGACATTCCACCCGTCGGCGCTCTTACTCTCGACCAGCCACAGATATACTTTGGAGAAAAGACAGATGATTATATCATCGTCAAAACAAAGACCCAGGAGTTCGACCATCCCAGCGGTGAGGATAATGTCTATGGTTTTTATCAGGGTAAGGACGGCGTCGGCCTGGGCAGTTTCTTGCGCCGGTTTATCTATGCCTCGGAGTTGGGTGATTTCAATATCCTTATCAGTAACCAGCTGACGCCTGAGAGCCGGGTGCTCTACTACAGAAACATCAAGGAGCGGGTCAGCCACCTGGCGCCATTTTTGACGCTCGATAAAGACCCCTACCCGGTGGTGATAGACGGCAGGATACTCTGGATACAGGACGCCTATACCACCAGCAACCGCTATCCCTATTCCACACCGGACGCAGGCGGCATAAACTACATCCGTAACAGCGTGAAAGCCGTTGTGGACGCCTACAATGGAAACGTTACTCTCTATATTGCCGACCCTCAGGATGCCGTGATTCGGACCTATCAGAGCATTTTCCCGGGTCTCTTCCAGCCTTTGGATCAAATGCCCAAAACCCTTCGCGCCCACCTGCGCTATCCTGAAGATATGTTCGTCATCCAAGCTGACGCTTACCGGAGCTACCACATGCGTGACGCCAGGGTATTCTATAATAAGGAAGACCTGTGGGCGACACCCAGGGAGCTTTATTTCGGCAACGAGCAAGCCATGGACCCATACTATGTCATCATGCGCCTGCCAGGTGAACAGGATGAGGAATTCCTGCTGATGCTGCCTTTCACCCCGGTCAATAAAAATAATACCATCAGCTGGCTGGCTGCCCGGGCGGACGGAAGTAATTACGGCAAGCTGCTGGCATATCTCTTCCCCAAGGACAAGCTGGTCTACGGCCCCAGCCAGGTAGAAAACAGAATCGGCCAGGATACTACTATCACTGCCCAGTTTTCTCTGTGGAGCCAGGGCGGCTCGCGGGTCATCCGGGGCAACCTGCTTCTAATTCCTATAGCCAAATCAATGCTATATGTGGAGCCGGTCTTTCTCCAGGCTCAATCCGGAGGGTTGCCGGAGCTGAAACGGGTCATCGTTGCCACAGGCGACGAGATTTCAATGCAGCCCAGTCTCAAGGAAGCTCTGGCTGATATATTCGGCGCTCAAACGGCTCCAACCGCGCCTGGCGTGACACCACCCGCCACAACGCCGCCGGCAAGCGGAGGGGTGCTGAACCCGAATTTGACCGACCTGATTAACCAGGCACAGCAGCATTATAATCAGGCTCTGAACTATCAGAAGGCAGGTGATTGGGCTAACTACGGCAAAGAGCTGGCCGCTTTACAAGCCATACTTGAGCAACTATCAGCATTGACGGCGGGGAAGTAATCTGCGATAAATTCTAAATCCTAAGCACTAAACTCTAAACAAATCCAAATTACAAAGCTCAAAATGTCAAATGTTTTTGAGTTTGGATTTCGAAATTATTTAGGATTTCGGATTTCGTGCTTAGTATTTTGGGGAGGGGCATTTGAAGGGAAAGGTCATCATGGTCCAGGGGACTGCCTCGAATGTGGGCAAGAGCATTCTTGTTACCGCTCTTTGCCGCATTTTCAAGAATGACGGATTCAAGGTAGCCCCCTTCAAATCTCAGAATATGTCCCTCAATTCCTTTGTCACGCCTGACGGAGGAGAGATTGGCCGCGCCCAGGCAGTGCAAGCCGAAGCTGCCGGTATCTTCCCAACCGTCGACATGAACCCCATATTATTAAAGCCGGAAGCCAATAGCCGTTCTCAGGTGGTGGTCAGAGGCCGCCCTACGAAGTCCACCGGCGCCGTCGCCTATTACAAGCTAAAATCAGAACTCTGGCCGGTGGTCACTCAAGCCCTGGATACACTCCGTGCCGAGTATGATATCGTCGTTATCGAAGGCGCCGGCAGCCCGGCAGAAGTCAATCTGTCCAAAGACGAAATCGTGAATATGAGGGTGGCAAGATACTGCCAGTCGCCGGTCTTGCTGGTGGGTGATATCGACCGCGGCGGGGTCTTCGCCTCACTGCTGGGCACTCTCGCTCTTTTAAACCCCGAAGACCTGGCCCTGGTCAAAGCCCTGGTGGTAAACAAGTTCCGGGGCGACGCTTCCCTGTTTGAGCCCGGTATCAAGTTCCTGGAGGAAAAATCCGGCCTGCCTGTGGCCGGGGTAATCCCCTATTTCAAAGACATCGCCATCGCCCAGGAAGATTCGGTTGCCCTGGAACATGCCGGCTCTAATCCAAAGACCTTTAAGATAGACATCGCCGTCATCAGGCTGCCCCACATCTCGAACTTCGATGACTTCGACCCGCTGGCTAAGGAAAACGGCATCAGAGTCCGTTATGTACAATCAAATAAAGAGCTGGGACAGCCCGACCTGATTATTCTGCCCGGCAGCAAGACCACGGTTGCCGACCTGGACTGGCTCAGGGAAAGCGGGCTGGCCAACGGCATTGCCGCTTTACATCAGAAGGGCGTCTTCATAATCGGAGTATGCGGCGGCTTCCAGATGATGGGGAGATTCATAGATGACCCGGAGCAGGTGGAGTCGACTGTCTTGCGCCGTCCCGGGCTGGGGCTTTTACCAATCACAACCGCCTTTTTGCCGACCAAAGAAACCCACCAGATAAAGGGTGAGGTGGTCTCATGCAGGGGTCTGCTGGCTAAAACCAAAGGCATTACTTTTGACGGCTACGAAATTCACATGGGCAGGACGGAGTGCGACGAGGAAGGCACCGCCTTTCACTTGAGCGAACGCTCGGGCAAGCCGTGTGACATCGCCGATGGCTATCTCGATGAGAGCGGGCGTGTCTTAGGCACTTACGTTCACGGGCTCTTCCGCGATGAGAAACTCAGGCGGGCAATTCTGAGGCAAATTGCCCAATCAAAAGGTTTACGCCTCACCTTCAAAGAAGACAAGCGGGAAGACGAGTATGACAAGCTCGCTGACTTGGTGCGTAACAGCCTCGATATGAAGCTTATATATAAAATAGCCGAGTTGAGCAAGAACTCGAATGAGCAGTAGCTTGTGAATGCAGCAAACCTCTATGAACGGCTTGAAAGAGATTTTATTACATCATCCATGAGTGATGACTGGTCTCAGTATATGACGCCCATCTCTGATTTTCTGACTGACAACTTTAAGCAACGTTCTATAGGTCTGGTATGTGATAATACTTCTGAGATAAAGAAGGTCTACACGGCTGTTTTCCCGTCAAACGATGTAATGAAATCTGTTCTTGACAAGAACGAAACTCAAATGATGCTGTTTGTTCACCACCCTTCGATATGGGATATACGAAAAGAGCCGGATACTTTTCAGTTGATGGATAGAAATCTGTTAGCACAATTCAAAGAACGAATGATTTCTATCTACAATTTACATGTTCCTCTGGACAATTTCGGGGAATATTCCACTAGCGTATGTCTTGGGCGGAGCGTTGGAATAGAACCGTCAATCCCTTTTTACAATTACTACGGCGCTCTGGCGGCAGTTTTCGGCAAGACCGAATTAACCAACACAGGAGACCTCCATAACAGGTTTGAAACTGCGATTGGACACAGAACGAGTCTTTACCAATATGGTACAAATTATATAAAAGACGGGCTAATCGCAGTAGCGGCAGGCGGAGGTAACATAGTTGGATTACTTGAGGAAATCGCAAGAGAAGGGTGCAATACCTTCATTACCGGAATAACAGTTAGAAACGCCCATTCCGAGAAAGCTCACTCGTATGCCGCACAAAACGGCATCAGCATTCTCGGGGGAACTCACTATTCGACTGAAAAACCCGCTTGCCAGGCAATGTGTAACTACTTTGTGAAATTGGGTATACCCGCCGAATTCATCGAGGACATACCAGTATTTGAGGACTTGTAGGGGCACGGCATGCCGTCTAGCAGTAGCCGGAGATATAAGGGCTGGTAACCAATCCGACAACTCCTAATTTCAGTGGCGCTGCTATTTTCTTTACATCCGGTTATAACTTAAAGTATAATCATAAGTAATTGAATAATGCTGGGGGTGCCGTTTGGGCTGAGAGTCCCGATATTACAGGGACAACCCTTTGAACCTGATTTGGGTAATGCCAATGTAGGGAAGTGAGACTGAAAGCTTACCTACTGGTAAGCCTTTTTGTTTACCCTGAGTTTATCGAAGGGTTTTGGAGGTCGATGATGCAGGTTAAAATCAACGGCGCATTAGCCGAGCTGCCGGATAACTGTTCCGTTAAGGAACTGGTACTTGCCAGGAAACTACCCGCAGACGTCGTAATCATCGAATTGAATGGCGAAATTATTAACCGGGGAAAATGGGACAGCGTCAAGTTAAACCCCCAGGACAGTCTTGAGCTGATTCGGATAATAAGTGGTGGTTAAAAAGATGAAAGATGAAAAGTTAAAGGTTAAAGATGGAAGATAAATTAGATATCGGTGGCAGAAAGATAGATAGCCGGTTATTTATGGGAACGGGCAAATTTGCCGATTACCGGCTGATTCCCAAGGTCATCAAAGCCTCTAAAGCCCAGGTAGTCACGGTGGCTTTACGGCGCGTCGATTTCGGCACACCGGAAGAAAACATGCTCACCTATCTTCCCTCCGATATTATTCTTATGCCCAACACCTCGGGTGCGCGGAATGCCGCAGAAGCCATCCGGATTGCCCGAATCGCCCGCGAGGCCGGCTGCGGCAACTGGGTAAAAATTGAAGTCGTCTCCGACCAGAAGTACCTGATGCCCGATAACTTCGAGACAGTTAAAGCCATCGAAGTCCTGGTTAAAGAAGGCTTTGTCGTTTTACCCTATATGAGTCCGGACTTGATGGCCGCCAAGCGAATGGCGGAAGCGGGAGCCGCGGCCATTATGCCGCTCGGCGCGCCCATCGGCACCAACCGGGGACTCAAGACCCGCGAGTTGATACAAATTCTGATTTCTGAGATTAATCTGCCTATTATCGTGGATGCCGGCATCGGCCGCCCTTCCGAGGCCGCCGAAGCGATGGAACTTGGTGCGGCGGCGGTTTTGGTCAATACGGCTGTGGCTACGGCGGACAATCCGGTTTTGATGGCGGAGGCTTTCGGGCTGGCAGTGGAAGCCGGACGTAAAGCCTTTCTATCCGGCCCAGGCTCTACGCAACATCTGGCTGAAGCATCATCGCCGTTGACCGGATTCCTGAGAAACGAAGAGAGCGCGAAGCCGTGACGTTTTATGATGAGATTCTCAGGCTGAAAAACACGGATTATACTGCTGTATTCGAGCGGGTGACGCCAGCGCAAATTGCCAACATACTGGCAAAAACCGACATGCAATATCAAGATTTTCTGGCACTGCTATCTCCGAAAGCCTCGTTCTCCCTTGAGGAGATGGCGCAGGCCGCCCACAAACTAACTCTCCAGCACTTCGGCCATACTATCGTGCTATACACCCCCCTTTATCTTTCAAATTACTGCATTAACCATTGTATCTATTGCGGGTTCAACGCCACCAATGACATCCAGCGGCGTAAGCTGACTTTGGCGGAAGTGGAACTGGAAGCAAAGGCCATTGCCCAAACCGGCCTGCAGCATCTGTTAATCCTGACCGGTGAATCAAGGCAGCACTCTCCGGTCTCATATATCAAGGAGTGCGTAGCTGTCTTAAGAAAGTACTTTTCCTCGATTTCCATTGAAATATACCCTCTTTCCACCGAAGAATATGAGGAACTGATTGCTGCCGGCGTGGACGGCTTGACCATCTACCAGGAAGTATATGATGAAAAGATTTACGGCAAGCTTCATCCTAAAGGGCCAAAGCGGGATTACCGGTCTCGGCTGGAAGCTCCCGAGCGGGCAGGTCAAGCCCGAATCCGGGCTATCAACATCGGAGCGTTGTTGGGTCTGGGCGAATGGCGGAGCGAGGTATTTCTGGCTGGAATGCACCTGGCCTACTTGCAGAAAAAGTTCCCTGAAATAGAGGTCAGCATCTCCTTCCCCAGAATGAGACCACAGTTCGGTGATTATCAAGCTGAATTTCCTGTTTCAGACCGGGATTTAGTCCAGAGCATACTGGCTTGCCGTCTGTTCATGCCCAGGGCAGGCATCACCATTTCCACCCGCGAAAGCGCGGAACTGCGGGATAATCTGATTCGGCTGGGTGTCACTAAAATGTCCGGCGGGTCGTCTACTGCAATCGGAGGACACACGGACGCTATAGACAGCATCGGACAATTCGAAATCTCTGACAAACGCTCGGTAGATGAGATGCGCCGAATCATCGCCAACCTGGGTTACAAACCGGTACTGAAAGACTGGCATGATTTGAATTGGGGAGGTAAAGAGGATAATGAAAAAATCCCGGTTTCCTGAGACCGATATTTATTGCATTACTGCCAGCTCATTTTCCCTTGGCCGCTCCAATCTGGAAGTGGTGAAACAGATGCTGGAAGCAGGTATCAAGATTATCCAGTACCGTGAGAAGGATTTTCCCATGCTGCAAAAATACAATGAATGCCTGGGCATCCGCGACCTGACTGCGCAGCATGGCGCATGCTTCATCGTCAATGACGACGTTCACCTGGCTCTAGCCGTGGAGTCCGACGGTATTCACGTGGGGCAGGATGACCTGCCGGTAAACAAAGTCCGGGAACTCGTCGGCGATAAGATGCTGATTGGTCTTTCCACCCATTCACCTGAACAGGCAGACATGGCGGCTAAAGAGGAAGTGGCGGATTATATCGGAGTCGGGCCTCTTTACGGGACAAATCTAAAAAAGGAGCCTATGGCGCCGGTCGGCCTGGGCTACCTGGACTATGTTGTAAGCCATCACAAAATGCCATTTGTAGCCATCGGCGGTATCAAAGAACACAACGTTACTGAGGTCATCAAGCACGGAGCATCCTGCGTTTGCCTGGTCACGGAAATCGTCGGCGCGCGGGACATCGGGGCTAAAATCAAATCTATTCGAGTCCAGATAGCCGAGGCCAAGGAAAACACATGAATGTAGGGGCACGGCGTGCCGTGCCCCTACGAAAGGCAATAACCTCAATTACCAATTAGGTCAGCGCGAACGGTGGATACTGGTCCGTAAGCATTAGAAGCGCGTAGGCTTCCACTCTCAGTGACCAGCGTGAGACGCCCAGAACGAAGTCAAACAGCCCTTTCGGGTAACGGCCGGTGAACAGGATAGCAAACCAGGCGATGATGACGCAGGCCACTGCGGCAACGACCAGGAAAATGAGAACGATAAAGTGTGGAATCGCCAGCAACCATTTGATTAGAGGCAGCCACCGGTTCAGAGTTTTAGCATCCGGATAGACCAGGTCGAGATGAACCGCCTGTTCTTCGTCGGTGGAGGGGTACTCATCTCTCATCAAGAGTAGATATGCAGAAACTCTCGCGCTGAACCGAGATAGCGCCAGGTTCCAATCGAACCACCATTTCGGGTATTTCTGTCTGAAAAGTATCATAAGCAGGGTCGGCAAAATGACCATACCCGTGGCAATACTTTGATTATCCCAACCGGCATTACGAGTTTCATTGTTTCCCGTCGATGCACCAATCAGTAACGCCAGAATAATAAATATCGGTATCACAATAATAAGCCGGAAAAAGGAACTTAGCCTGTTCAAATTCCTGTCGGGGTAATCGATGGACAAGGTTGCCGCGTAGGGTGTCGATGGTGTCGCCATTCTCCCCTCCTATCCTGATTCAATCTTATGTCAATCCTATACCAATGTTTTTTATTTGTCAACATGAAGTCATAATTTACATCCTGCACCGGAGTCCATATAGCAATTTCGCCTCAAATAGGCTACTATTAGGCTGTGAGCAGAGACCCTCAAAACGAGACTAACTCAAGAGTGGCTGTCATCGGCGGCGGGCCGGCGGGCAGCTTTTTTGCTCTCTATCTGCTCCACTACGCCCGGCAGGCAGGTAAGCACTACGAAATCAACATCTACCAGGAAAGGGATTTCAACGGTTTAGGGCCGAAAGGCTGTAAGGGCTGCGCCGGCATCCTGGCCATGTCACTGGTTGAGAATCTGAAAGAGCTTGATTTGACCATCCCGGAAGAGATAATCCAGAGCAAAATAGAGCATTACGCCGTCCACAGCCCCTACACCTCGATCAGCATCAGCAACCCGGACAGGGGAGTCAAGATTTTCAGCGTCTACCGGGGGGGCGGGCCGCGCGTCTCCCACTTTGAGCATGATGTCAGCTTTGACGGCTGGCTGCTGTCCCAGGCTCAGAAGCAGGGCGCTAAAGTGGAAGACAAGCGAGCCTCGCGTATTTTCCTCAAACCGGAGACTAGGGTGGAGGTAGCCGGCGAAAAGCTGGATTACGACCTGATTGTGTTAGCTTCGGGGGTAAACGGCAGACAAGTTCCGATACACGGACTAAATTACCATCCCACCCAAACACAAACTATGGCTCAGGATGAGCTTTATGCCGGCTCGGAGGCAGTCGAGTCCAGCCTGCGTAACATGGCTCACGTCTTCCTGATTCCGAACTCCGGGCTTGTTTTCGGCACCCTGGTGCCGAAAGGCCCATTCATAAACGTTTCCCTGTTAAGCACGGGCAAACGCCCTATTTCCGTGACCGACTTTCTCAACCACGAACTGGTAAAGAACGTGCTCCCGATACAATATGAGCGAGCCTGCGGCTGCCGCCCCCGCACGCTAATCAGCCCCGCCGCCAACTACTACTCGGACAACTTTGTTGCCATCGGAGACGCCGCCATCTCACGCTTGTACAAGGACGGCATCGGCTCTTCTCTCCTAACCGCCCGCCAGGCTGCCAGCACCGTAGTCGAGCGCGGCCGGTCCAAGCGAGATTTCAGGCGTTACTATCAGCCCTTTTTCAAAAAGCAAAACCGGGATAACCGCTGGGGACAGCTTTTGTTCGCAATTAACAACTGGGCGAAAGACAACCGCATCTTCCTGCTGACTCAGGACCGCCTGATAGGAGATGAGCAGCAAAACACAGGCTCGCAGCCGTTTACCAGGGCTGCCTGGGGCATGTTCACAGGCAACTATATTTACAGCAATATTGCCTGGATGGTATTCAACCCGGCTTCGGCAGCCAGGCTTTCGCTCGCCTTTGTCATCGAAGGACTGAGCGGGCTGTTTCGGAAAAAGCCTGCCTTCCCCAGAAAGCTGCACATCGGCGGCAAGAAAATCCTGATACTGGGCAGTGGTTTTGGCGGGACTTACTGCTTAAACCGCCTCGTCCGCTCTCTCAATAAAAATGAAAACGTGGAAACCACTATGGTCAGCAATGAAAATTTCTTCCTCTTCTCTCCCCTGCTGCATGAAGTGGCTACCGGCAGCATCGAGACCCGCCACATTGCCTACCCAATCAGAAATTTACACTGGAGAGACAGATTCAGATTCATTCAGGCCGAGGTAAAAAAGATAAATCTCAAGGCTCACCATGTAATTACAAGCGAGGGAACTCTGGATTACGATTACCTGATACTGGCGCTGGGCAGTGTTACAGATATGTCGGAATTAGCCTCAATCGAGGAAAATGTCTTTACCCTCAAGACTCTCCACGATGCTATGCTGATAAGGAATCACATTATCCAGGCCTTTGAGCAGGCCGATATAGCTCATGACCCTGAACGGCAGAAGCAGCTATTGACCTTCGTTGTCTCAGGGGCCGGTTATGTCGGTATCCAGTTGTTTACTCAAATGAGGGATTTCATCCGCAAAGACCTGGTCAAGTTCTACAAGGAGATAGACCCGGCCAATGTCAGGCTCATCCTGGTTGAGGCTGAAGCCAAGATTGCTGCCGGATTGCATACCAGGCTCGGCGCCTATGTTATGAAACAACTCCAGGATATGGATATCGAAGTCCGGCTGAAATCACGCGTTACCGGTGTCTGGAAGGACAGGGTAGAGATTAGCGGTCAAGGAACTGATGCTAAGGAAATCGTCCCAGCCGGCACCCTTATCTGGGTGACCGGGGTAATCGCTAACCCCCGCATAGCCGAGCTTGAAGCTGAAAAGGACGATAAGGGACGGGTGCTGGTTAACGAATATATGGAAGTGCGCGGATTCCCCGGCGTTTATGCCATCGGTGATTGCGCCCGCTTTGACGACCCGCAAACAGGCACCCCTATCCCTCCCCGCGCCCATATCGCCGTCCGACAGGCAAAAGCGGTAGCCCGTAATTTGCTGGCTGAAATCCGGGGCCGGGGTAAGCGGCCGTATTATTATGACAACTCAGCCGAGGTAGTCTCTCTGGGAGATACCAAGGCGATATTCCGTTTCCACAGGCTGCGTTTCTATGGCTTTGCAGCCCGTCTGGTCTGGATTACGGCTTACTCTTTGCTGGTAACCGGCTCATACAACCGGCTCAGAATTATGACTGACTGGATATTTGCCACTTTTTTTGGCCGTGATACCACCTTCCTCAAATTAACAGATAATATTATCACCCATACTGACTCTACCCTGAATACGGAAAGGCGGGAATAAAATGCCGGGTAACCAAAACAATGCTGAGAATATTTATTACCCTGTTTTTTTAACCGTGAAAGGCAGGAAGTGCGCTGTGATTGGCGGCGGACAGGTGGCTCTGCGCAAAGTGGTTACCCTGCTGGAATGCGGGGCTGAGGTCAAAGTCATCAGCCCTGAACTCTGCCCGGAACTTGCCAGCCTTGCCGGGCGAAAAGAGATAAGCGTTCTGCACAGGGAATACCATAGCGGCGACCTGAATGGCATCTTTGTTGCCATTGCCGCCACTGATAGTAGTATAATTAACCAGAAGGTGGCTGCGGAGGCCAGGGAGAAATCGGTGCTGGTTAACGTAGTCGATGACGCCGGATATTCCGATTTTATCGCCCCTTCTATAATACGCCGGGGTGAGATTACAATCGCCATCTCGACTTCCGGGCAAAGTCCGGCCCTGGCGCGGAAACTCCGCACCAAACTGGAAAAGGAATTCGGCGAAGAATATGCCAGGCTTGGCCGCCTGCTCGGCGAAGTTCGTGCCGAAGCTAAGAAACAAAAGATTACCGTTGACGGAGACGGCTGGCAAGAAGCTATCGATATCGACCGTATTCTTGAACTCATCAAGAACGGCGATGAGGAAAAGGCCAAGAACACAGTGCTCAACAATCTGAAAGCGAAACAGCAGATGAAAGCAGAGAGATAAAAAATGGCTCAGAAGATAATCATCGGCACCAGGGGCAGTCAACTCGCCATGACCCAGACAGAATCGGTCGCGGCCAGACTCAGGGCTGTCAATCCCGGTTTCGAGGTGAGCATCATCCGCATCGTCACTAAAGGCGATACTAACCAGCGCGTCCCGCTGGAACAAGTAGCCGGCGAGGGCATCTTCGTTAAAGAGCTGGAAGAAGCCCTCCTCGAAGGGCAGATTGACCTGGCCGTGCACAGCCTGAAGGACATGCCGACCCAATTACCTTCCGGGCTTTGTCTTTCCGCAGTCCTGGAGAGGGTTAACCCCGCAGATGTGCTGGTCACAAAGGGCCAAAAACTGGCTAATTTGCCGTCCGGGGCCAGCATAGGCACCGGCAGCGTGAGACGCGCCGCTCAATTAACAACCTACCGCCCCGACCTGAAGGCGGTCAGTATCAGGGGCAATGTCGATACCCGCTTAAGTAAAGTAGCTTCGGGGGAACTGGATGGGGTCATCCTGGCCGCCGCCGGACTGAAACGGCTTGGCTGGGAGGACAGAATAACCGAATACCTGCCCATCGAGCGTTTCCTGCCCATGGTGGGACAGGGTGTGCTGGCAATCGAAAGCCGGATAGATGAACTGACCTGCTGCAGGATTGCCGCCTCGCTCAACCACCTGCCCACCTGGCAAAGCATCACAGCCGAGCGGGCTTTTCTCCGCACTCTGGCGGGCGGCTGTAAGGCTCCGATTGCCGCGTTGGGAGCCGTCACCGGCGCCTCACTGGTGCTCGATGGCATGGTAATGGATGTCAAGGCAAACAAGGTACTGCGCGGCAGCGAAGCAGGCACTATCAGGCAGTCTGAGGAAATCGGAGTCAGGCTGGCAAAAAGATTACTCGCCGCCGGAGCTAATAAGTTTTTAAGCCCACCCGTAAAATCTGAAAGCTGGTAAGTAAAGGGGAAAATGAAGGCTGGTAAAGTTTATCTGGTTGGCGCCGGGCCGGGAGACCCGGACTTGATTTCAGTAAAAGGCGCGCGCTGCCTGAAGCAGGCTGAGGTCGTCGTTTATGACAGGCTGGCAAACGAGAGTCTTTTGGCTCTGGCGCCGGCAAACGCGGAAAGAATAGACGTCGGCAAAACTGCCGGCGACCATACCATGCCCCAGCATGAAATAAATAAGCTGCTGGCCGCTAAAGGCAAGGAAGGCAAGCTTGTAGTCCGCCTGAAGGGTGGCGACCCTTTTGTCCTGGGCAGGGGCGGAGAAGAAGCCGAAGTTCTTGTGGAGGAAGGCGTCCCTTTTGAAATCGTACCCGGAATAACCTCGGCAATAGCCGTTCCCGCTTATGCCGGCATCCCGGTCACTCACCGCGGGCTGGCCTCATCTTTTGCCGTTATCACCGGCCATGAAGACCCAAGCAAGACCAGCTCCAGCATCAACTGGGAAAAGCTGGCCACAGCAGTAGACACCCTGGTCTTTCTGATGGGACTGCAAAATTTGGCTGAGATAACCTCCAAACTGCTGGAACACGGCAGACCGGCCACCACACCCGTGGCGGTAATCAGTGAGGGCACCCACCCTGAGCAAGACTCAGTCAGCGGCACCCTGAAAAACATAGTAGATAGGGTCAAAAAACACCCCCTGCCTTCCCCGGCCATTATCGTGGTCGGCAAAGTTGTCAGTATGAGGGAAAAGATAGCCTGGTTCGATAACCGTCCCCTCTTCGGCAAGCGCATCCTTGTTACCCGCGCCGGTCATCAAGCCGGCACTTTGAGCCAGCTCTTAGCCGAGCGCGGCGCTCAACCTGTCGAACTACCGGCCATCGATATCCAGCCTGTTATAGATAACGAAGACCTGGACAGGGCTATCTCAAACTTAAAAAACTACCATTGGCTCATCTTCACCAGCTCGAACGCCATAGATGCATTCTGGCAGCGGCTGGATAAACTGAAAAAAGACAGCCGCGTTTTGAACGGGCTAAAAATTATCGCTATCGGGCCGGCCACATCCCAGGCTCTGGAAACCAGAGGCATCATCCCCGACCTGGTTCCTCAGGTTCACACAAATGAAGGTATCATTGCTGAACTAAAGGCAAAAAACATAACCGAGCAGCGATTCTTATTGCCCCGCGCCGACATCGCTGATAAAGAGCTTGTCGAGGCTTTGGGACGGCTCGGCGCTTCAGTAGATAATATAGCTGTCTATCAGACTGTACCCGCCACGGCAGCCATTGCTCAGGCTAAAGAAATGCTGGGTAAAGGTAAAGTCGATGTCATCACCTTCACCAGTTCTTCGACGGTCTCCAATCTGGTGGCAGCCTTTAAGGGAAAACCGCTAGACTTAAAGGGAGCTAAAATCGCCTGCATCGGCCCTAAAACAGCCGAGACCGCCGTCAAAGCCGGACTGAAGGTGGACATCATGGCTGAAGAACAGACCATTAACGGCCTGGTCACGGCTTTAGAAGAATATTTCAGGAAGAATTCATCCCGAGTGAAATCGAAGGAGCTTTAGATTGGCAACTTTCCCTCAAGTAAGATTACGCCGCTTGAGGCGGACAGAATCATTAAGAGCCTTGGTACGGGAAACACGGCTTGAGGTGAGCGACCTCATTTATCCCATGTTCGTCGTCGAAGGCAAGGGCATCAAAGAAGAAATATCTTCCATGCCGGGCGTCTTCCGTTTCTCGCCCGACCGTCTGTCAGCCGAGATAAAAGAGATTAACAGCCTGAAAATACCGGCCGTGCTTCTTTTCGGCATACCGAGTGAAAAAGACGATGTTGGCACACAGGCTTACTACAAGAATGGTGTCGTTCAGCAGGCGATAAAAGTCATCAAGAAAACCGCCCCCGGACTCATCGTAGTAACCGACGTCTGTCTCTGCGAATACACCAGCCATGGCCACTGCGGCATCATCGCCAACGGAGAGGTGGACAATGACAAAACGCTGCCCCTGCTGGCGAAGATGGCGATTTCCCATATCGAAGCCGGGGCCGATATCGTCGCCCCTTCGGACATGATGGATGGTCGAGTCAAGACCATCCGAGATGCTTTAGATGAAAAGGGGTTTGAGAATATCCCCATTCTCTCTTATGCCGCCAAGTACGCCTCGGCTTTCTACGGACCTTTCCGTGAGGCAGCCGAATCCACCCCCCAGTTCGGCGACCGCCGCGGCTACCAGATGGACTCGGCTAATGTCCGGGAAGCTCTGCGTGAAGTTGAGCAGGATATCGCTGAGGGGGCGGATATTATCATGGTTAAACCGGCCTTGGCTTACCTGGACGTCATCCGTCAGGTGCGCCAGACTTACGACTATCCTCTGGCTGCCTATAATGTCAGCGGCGAGTACGCTATGGTCAAAGCCGCCGTGCAGCAGGGTTGGCTGGAGGAAAAGAGGGTGGTGCTGGAAATTCTCACTGCCATCAAAAGAGCCGGGGCTGACATTATCCTCACCTATCACGCTAAAGATGTCGCCCGGTGGCTAAAAGAGGAATAAAATACGCGCACTGTCATCCCTATGAAAGGCAAGCAGAGAATCGATATACAGTCTTTGATTGAATATCAAGAGCGTGTACTAACTCCACTCAATTGGATTCATCAAGCGGAGGAGTTGATTCTCGCGTCTAAGAAACTTGAGCCGGGCATAAAGGAATATTGGCTTACTGTATCAAAGTACTTTGACCTGAATAAAGGAACATATAATCCCCCGCCCGATTTCAGGCCTGAGAAACCGCTACAAAGCGTATACTTTATGTTGGTAGCCTACGGAATTGAAAACTATTTCAAAGCTGTATTGATAACCGAAAACAAAGAGAAGTATGGTCAATACGTATTGACTTCAGGCAACCTACCTAAAGACCTGAATGGTCACGACCTGATTAGACTCGCAAAACAAACAAAGCTGGTCTTAACAGTGGAGGAATTGAATCTTCTGAGACGGTTATTTCGCCATTCTGTTTGGCAAGGGCGCTATCCGGTTCCTGTCAAAGCTAACGATATTAGCGGTAGCGCAAGGTATGCTGGATACGACGGTAGGAGCTTCGACATTAAGTCAATTGGCTTTTGGCCCCAAGATATTGACGAATTGGCAACGTTAATTCGCCGTATTGCAACTTTATCTTCTGCCAAAGTTTTAGTTTCTGAACAAGAAAAATCATCAAATTGAAAAGTACGTATGGAAGGGCAAACATCCCGATGACAATCGGGAGCCAGCCACCCTTCCCTGCTTGGATTCCCGCTTTCGCGGAATGACATAGGGTGAGTCATAGTAAGCATCCTCATAAGGAGTATCGGTGAATCAAGAAACGTCAAAAAAGCTCTTTAAAGAAGCTCAGAAATATCTGCCCGGCGGCGTTGATAGCCCGGTACGGGCCTACAAGGCAGTCGGCGGGACGCCGCCCTTTATTGCCCGTGGTAGAGGCTCGCGCATCTATGATGAGGACGGCAACCGCTTCATCGACTATGTCTGCTCCTGGGGACCGCTGATTCTGGGGCACGCTCATCCCCAGGTAGTAAAAGCCTTGAGAGCCGCCGCCGGACTGGGCACCAGCTTCGGCGCTCCCACCGAGCTGGAGATAACTCTGGCTAAAATGATTTCGACCGCCTTGCCCTCTATGGAAATGCTCCGTTTTGTCAGTTCCGGTACCGAAGCCACAATGACGGCGCTGCGCCTTGCCCGCGCCTTCACCAAAAAAGACAAAATAATCAAATTCGACGGCGGCTACCACGGCCATTCGGATGGGCTGCTGGTCAAGGCCGGTTCTGGCGTTGCCACGCTCGGTTTGCCCGATTCTCCGGGCGTGCCGGAAAGCTACGCCCTGAATACCATGGTCGCGCCGTACAATTGCATTGAAGCCGTCGAACAGATATTTGACAGCCACCCTGAAGAAATAGCCGCCGTCATCATCGAGCCTGTAGCGGCTAATATGGGCGTCGTGCCGCCCCAGCCGGACTTCCTAGCCGGCCTGCGCCGCCTGACCACCGAATGGGGCGCCCTGCTTATCTTCGATGAGGTCATTACCGGCTTCCGGTTAACTTATGGCGGCGCTCAAACCGTTTTCGGAATCACGCCAGACCTCACCTGCCTGGGCAAGATTATCGGCGGCGGCCTGCCCGTCGGAGCCTACGGGGGTAAGCGGGAGATTATGCAGATGATAGCCCCCAGCGGGCCAGTCTACCAGGCTGGCACCCTCTCCGGCAACCCCCTGGCTATGACCGCCGGCATCGAAACACTCAAACTACTCGGCCAGCCCGGCGTTTATGACCGGCTGGAAAAAGCAGCCGCCCGTCTTGAGGAAGGCATTACTGAAGCTGCCGCCTCTCTCGATTTCACCCTGAGCATTTCCCGTGTTGCCTCGCTGCTGACAGTCTTTTTCTCTAGCCAGCCGCCTGTCGATTGGGAATCAGCTTCTAAAGCCGATACCGCCCTTTTTGGCAAGTTCTTCCAGCAGTTGCTGGCTCAGGGCATCTACTGGCCCCCGTCACAGTTCGAAGCCGCCTTCGTCTCCCTGGCGCACAGCGACCTGGACATCGAGAAAACTATCACGGCTGTTGAACGGTCTCTCTCCAGCCTGAAATCCTGACGGACATATTATTTCAATATTCAGGCAGACATTTCTTTGCTCTCTTAATCCTGTGATATAATATGTATAGATTCCCTCACATATCAGGAAAAAGAGGAAAGGAGGTCAGTTATGTCAACAAATAGATGGGGACGCCGTGGCTCTGCACCGTACCGCCCTATTCCCGAACTGGAAGAAATGCGCCGGAGGTTTGAGGAGGACATTGTCCGTCCCTTAATGCATGCCTCGCCCTTCCGTCCTATCCCGGAACTGGACGATATGCGGCGGAAATTCGAGGAGGAGATTGTCAAGCCTGTGATGCGCTCTGTTTACGGGCATATTCCCGAAGAGATGAAGGGGTGGGCGCCTGCGGTAGACGTAATCGAAAAGGGTGATAATCTCGTGGTCAAAGTCGAACTGCCCGGTATGAAGCAGGAAGACATAGATGTTTCCGTTTCCGATGATACCCTGACAGTGAAAGGGGAGAGAAAGCCGGAAAGCGGGGCCAAGGACGAAGATTATGCCCGTAGTGAAATCACCCATGGCAGTTTCTACCGTTCTGTTACGCTTCCTTCCGGAGTGGAAACAAGAAATATAGAAGCCGTTTATGAAGACGGCATTCTCCGCGTAACTCTTCAAAGAGTCTCGGAAGCAAAACCTAAAAAGGTAACCGTTCAGGTCAAAAAAGGCTAACTTAAAAAATAGCCGACATCAGGAAAGCAATACCCTGCCTGCGGCACGTGCCGCAGGCAGGGTATGTGTCATTCAAGCCTTGGTAAACAAGCCTCGAAAGCCGAATGATTACCCTGGAAGGCGTGTCTGTGCTACAATATCCCAAAGCCGGCAAATTGAGGAGTAATTAATAATGCAGCGTATTACAACGCCGGGACTTACCTTCAAACGTATGGGTCGGTTCCAACACGTTGTAAACGTGCTGGCCAAATACGGTTTTGGTGAAGTGCTCACCCGGATACGTGTCTGGAACCACATCAACGTCGAAAAGCGTATCTTCCACCACGAACATGAGCTGACTACGCTTACAGTCCCCCAGCGGCTCCGCCGCGCCCTGGAGGAACTTGGGCCGTCTTTTATCAAGCTGGGTCAAGTGCTCAGCACCCGCCCTGACCTTGTACCGCAGGACATTATCCTGGAACTCAAGAAGTTGCAGGCTTCCGTCCACTTCGTGTCTTCAGAAATCATCAAAAGCACCATCGAGTCTGAGCTTGGCCGGCCAATCAGCGAAATATTCGATAGCTTTGAGGATGAACCGCTGGCGGCAGCCTCGCTCGCCCAGGTCCACCGCGCCGTTTTTAGAGGCAGCCCGGTAGTCCTGAAAGTGCAGCGCCCGGACATCGTCGAGACTATCAAGCTGGACGTCGATATCATGGCCAGCGTGGCGCGTCTTGCCGAACGCTATTCACCAATGGCCTATCTCATTAATCCGGTAGGCCTGGTAGATGAGTTTTCCCAGCAAATCATGAAGGAACTGGATTTCCTGATGGAAGCCAAAAACATATCCCGTTTTGCTAAGAACTTCACCAATGACAAGACGATTCACGTGCCTGACGTCTACCCCGAGCTATGCACTAAACACATCGTCACCATGGAATACCTCGATGGTATCAATATCTCAGACACCCAGAGACTCATCGACGAGGGCTACGACCTTCCGCTAATCGCCAAGCGGGGGGCAATTATAGGGTTCAAGGCAACTTTTGAGCACGGGTTTTTCCACGCCGACCCCCATCCCGGCAATGTCCTGGTGTTGCCGGGCAATGTCATCGGCCTGGTAGACTTCGGCATGATGGCAACTTTATCCCTGCGCGACCGCGAGAGGCTGGCCAAGCTGGTCTACTTCATTTCAGTGAGTGATGAAAAGCGGGTTGCCAGGGCGCTGGACGGGCTGATGGAATCTGAAGACACGATACCAGCCGAGGATTTGGAGCCGGCCATGTCCGGCATCATCAAAGAGTTCGGGGATATCCCCTCTCAGGACCTTCGGTTCGGGGGAATGCTCTTTGCCATGATGCGGGTTATCATGACACACGGAGCCAGGCTCCGCCCCCAACTGCTCTGGGTCACCAAGAGCATCGCCATCCAGGAGGAAATCGCTCACAAACTCAATGCTGAATTAAATGTGATGGAGATTGGTAACCCTTACGCGCAGAAACTTCTCACCCAGAAACTGAACCCATTCCGTCAACCGCGTGAAATCTATTACTGGTTCATCGATGCCATGGACCTGTTGAGAGATATCCCTTATGATGTGGGCATCGTTCTGCGGGAGATACGCAAAGGCCGGCTCAAGATTGAGTTCGAGCATCTTGGTCTGGAGCCGATACGGCGTACCGTTGAACGGGCGTCAAACCGGATTTCACTCACCATGATTATCGCCGCCCTGCTGATGTCCTCATCCGTAATTGTGCTGGCCAAGGTGCCGCCGTTCGTCGGTAACGTCCCCTTACTCGGTTTTATCGGCTACCTTATCGCCATCATTCTCAGCTTCACACTGGTAATAGACATTCTGCGCCGGTAAAAATTATCTCTTGAGCCAACCATTATGCTAGAATGGCCTCAGTTTAAATTAGCCCTTCATCAAAGATGATAAACAAGGAGGCAGAATTGGAAGAGAAAATCACTTACTTTGAGACACCGGGCGTGGATAATACCGAGACGACTTTGCGCCTGTCTGTGGAACGGGCTAAGGCGCGGGGGATAAATACAATCCTGATGGCCTCAACCAGGGGCGAAACCGCCCGGCGGGCTGCCGAGCTATTATCCGGCACCGGCATCAAGATGGTGGTGGTGCCCCATCAGTACGGCTTCGGCGAAACCCAGCGCTTCCCTAAAGAGCTGGTTGCCGAACTGGAGAAAAAAGGACACAAGGTTTACTTCGGCACCATGCTTTTTCACACCGATAGCTTCTACGGGGAAAAAGCCCCCAGCGTTATCGCCACCGTTCTGCGCACCTTCTGCCAGGGAATGAAGGTGGCTGTGGAGATTATCCTGATGGCAACGAATGGCGGCTGTGTAGCCAGCGGAGAAAAGGTTATCGCTATATGCGGCACCGGCCGGGGCGCCGATACGGCTGTGGTGGCTACTGCCGCGCCCACCAACAAGTTCCACGAGCTTCACATTGCCGAGATTATCTGTAAGCCGCTGGAGACCAAGTCCTGGGCAATCGGTGACGGCCCACCCCCCAGACCCCCCGAACCAACCAGGGCATAAAAGCAGGGGCACGGCATGGGCGATAGGATCACCACAAGTGCCGTGCCCCTACTAAATTTTTAGCCGTACCCCTAAAATAGATTCCTATTTCTGTCGGCCTGGGACCTGGCGTTTGAGATATTCATATTAAATGCGGGTTTAGCCGGATGCGCCTTATCGTATTCCTCCTGGCTCAGAGGCTCGCAAGACTCCACCGCATCATTGTGTATCTTGAGAGTGAATAAAGCCCGGCAGCTCCAGCATTTATAGGGTCCGTTGTAGTTCGGGTCGACCAGAGACATCTTCCCTTCCGTGGTACACTTGGGGCACTTGATAGTTATCATCATAATGTCTTACCTATCCCCCTGACCCCCTTCCCTTAAAAGAAGGGGATATTTTATTTACGTCCCAACTGGTCGGGACGAGCTTCCCCACTAGAGTTTTCAGAGAGGCTTATTTCGCCGGTTTCGTTTCTATTGTCGTCTCTTTAATGCCGGCCAGCTTCTTGGCCAGCCTCTTTTTCTCTCCGATATTGGCATTGTTGAGTATCGTCATCCGGTGCGTTTCAGGTGAGCCGGCGCCGTGAATGTTTGAAACGATGTCCCGGCTTTCAAAAGCCAGTTTTTCAATCAGCCTGAAAATACGCACCCTGTCTTCGGTCGGGACGCCATCGGCGCCTTTCAGGTATTTTGTCAGCAAAGGCCCTATTTCAGGATTAGCGAAATCTTTATCGGAAGGGATATCGGCTACCATCCCGCCGGCAATCTCAATCATCATTCTGATTACCTCGGCAAGCTCCTTACCTTCATACAGTTTGGAGGTGTTCGATAGCACCGGGTCGACATTCCAGATACCGGATGGAGTCGGAGTAGCTTCGACAGAGGCCGCCACCGAGCAGCCGTAAATCGCCTCGGTTACCTTGAGCATCTCAGCCAGTTTATTATTGATGTGGGAAACGTTCTCCAGGCCGTTGTAGTCCGCTGCCGCAGCCGCCGCCCCGATGTATATATCACCCACCCCGCATTTGCAGCCGCCGTGAGAGTGGCGGTGGTAATTACCGAAATTCCTGACCATCTGGCCGGCATACTCGTATTCACCAGCCAGAAACACCCTTTCCCAGGGAATGAAAACATCTTTGAAAATAACCATCGGGGCGAATTTACCGAATTCGACATTCCCCAGGTCGCAATCCTGAAGAGACCGGGCTTCCAGTGTGCCGCGCCCGTAAACATGCAGCACGCCTTCGGCATCGGTTGGAAAGGCAAAGGAAACGGCGTAGTCCTTATCCGCCTCGCGCATTTCCCGGGTAGGAACGACTATTCCCCAGTGGGAGCAGAGCGAGCCGGTCTGGTGAATCTTGGCGCCCCTCACCACGATGCCGTCCTTGTTCTTGTCAACCATCCTCAGGTACATATCGGGGTCTTTCTGCTGGGACGGACGCAAAGTCCGGTCACCTTTGACATCGGTTACACCGCTGAAAAGCACCAGGTCGTCTTTCTGTAGCATCCGGACAAAATCAAGCAGTCGCTTCCAGTAAGGCGTGCCGTATTTCTTGTCACAGTTAAAGGCTTCTATCCCGACGGAGTTGATGGCGTCCATACCCGTGCAGCGCATATAGCAGCCGCCGATAGTCTGAGCCAGCAGCTTTAACATCCTGACTTTCGCCAGCAGGTCATCGGGACTCTTGTAAAAACTGACGAAGCGGCTGACCTCCCCGGGAACCAGGTCGGATGTTGTCACCAGCAGCTTCTTAGCCTCGGCGTCATTTGCCATCTCATAGGTCTTGGCCACTGAAGACACCATGTGCTTGATGAGAGGATGCTCGTAAACATTCTCCACTTTCTCGCCGAGGATGTAAGCGGTCGGATGCAGTTTTTCCAATGACTTGCGGTATTGAGCAGGTGTTTTCAGCGCCATTATTCCCCTCCAAAACCTTCTTAATGTAAAACAAAGCAAACAAATAAAAAGCTAAACCAATTTATCATTAAGTCTAGCATTTATGAGGACGATTTGTAAAATTGAAAGTGTCGCTGTCACCTTTCAAGCAGCTCGGCCTTTAAGGACAGAAAGTAGATAAGAGAATATGAGACTAAAGTCGATTCTGATAGCCCTTGCCCGGAGTAGCTCGTCCAATCAGCAAACTGAAAGCGCCAATTTGGGATACGTGACGTACTTCTGAAATATAGCGTAGCATCAGAAAGACGATTATAGCGTTCAGAACTCCGGATACCACGAAAAGGGTACGCAACTGGTATCCCATCAACGCTGGCAAATGTGGCGCGATATAACCGCTTGCCAGGGCGCCCAGGGACGCCGACACGCTCGCGATACAGTTAAAGACTGCCAGCTGCCTTGTGCGGCTCGCCGGGTCTGAATTGTCGTACACGAAGTTGCTGGTCGAGAGATTGAATCCCGACCAGGCGAATCCGCCGAACATGTTAGCAGCAATCAGGTACCAGGGATTGACGCTAACCAGCCAGAGAAAAGGGATAACGGGAAGCAGCCAGGCAGTCAGCCTGATAATTCTAAGGTTGCCTGCCCAGTCAGCCCGGCGGCCCCAGAATCGTAAAGAGATTATGGAACCTATTGTGGTGGAGGAGACAATCAGAGTATAGGTCACATAGTCTAACTTCAGGTCGCGCAACATGTATACCGAGAAAAACGGACCGGAAACCAATACCGCAAAAAGCGTCAAACCTATGAAGATAGTAAACCTGCCGATGTTAGTACTCCATAGGTTCGTCAACATACGAAACAAGGTTGCGTCATTTGGCTTCCGCTGGGCCAGGGGTGGTTCATACATGCGGGAGAGGAAATACAGTGAAAACGACCGGAACAGCGTGGCGCTCCCGAATATAATGGCAAACCCAACGAACACGTTGTGGGTAAACAATTGAAGTAAAAAACCAGCGCCAAGAGAAAACACCAGCATGGTGAAGGTCATTATCCTGTTCCGGAAGCTGAAATATCTGCCCCTGACATCTTCATGTACCAGGTCGGCCATCATGCTGCCCCATGCCGGTAGGACTATGGCATCAGCAACCGTCGAGACGGTGTACAAACCTATCAGCCACCAAACTCCCGAGTTGCGGAAAAAGTAAGGCAGCAAGAAAACGAGTAGCCAATTGGCAGAGTGAACAAATACTATCGGCAGTATCATCCTTTTGCGGCTTCCAGTTTTTTCAACTAGCACCGGTGCGGCGAGCTGCGATAAAGCGATGGTAAACTGCGGGATGCTGGAGAGAAGCCCGATTTGCTCTGAAGTCGCTTTTAGCGCCAGGGCAAACGGAGTAATGTAGTTCTGGGTGAGCCCCACCATCGCTGAATAGACCGCCCCGTCCATCACGCTCAATTTGAGACTTTTTCTGACTTTTAATCTCGTTGTGTAATTGCTCATCTTATCTGTCTCACTTGGGACAAGAAACAGGCTAAAAAACAATTAAGCCCAGGGTCTTTGTTCCTGGGCTTATAGTGCGTTCCGCGAATTATTTGTCAGCTCACTCGACAGACGAACGGAAAACACAATAAACCCTTATTCTCCCGAGAATAACATGGATACAAACTATGGTCTTGCCGTTCAAAATTTTCCATCGGTCTGTCTTTATTCCTTAAAAACTGATTAGCTATTCTATTACACTCTTGCAACTATGTCAATTGGCGCTCAATTCTGAGAAAATAATTTGACTCAAGCCCCGCCGATATTGTACTCTATAGCATTAAATATGAAACTATTTGAATTTGAAGGTGTTGAGCTATTTCGCCGGGAGGGGATACCGGTGCCTGATTCGGCGCTGGTCACCAGCCCCGAGGAGGCGCAAGCCAAGGCTAAAGCTATCGGGTTGCCGGTAGTCTTGAAAGCCCAAGTATTGACCGGGGGACGCTGGCTGGCCGGGGGGGTGGAGACCGCTGAAACCCTTGCCGAAGCTCTGACTGTCAGCCGCCGCATACTGAGTTCATCAATACGGGGGCTGCCTGTGCACCGCCTCCTGGTCGCCCCGAAAGTAGAGACCGCCAAAGAATTTTACCTGGCAATCACCGTGGATGATTATAACGGCACCCCTCTGGCCATCGTCAGCACCGAAGGCGGGGTCAATATCAATACCACCGCCCGGGAGCGCGCCGAGACAGTTGTTTCCAGGCCTATTCCCATCTCTAAAGGACTGGAGCTAACCGAAGCTACACAAATGTGCCACCAGGCGGGTCTGCGGTTTAAGGATATGACACAGGTAGCAGAAGCGCTTACCGCCCTCTACCAGGTTTTCCGCAAGAACGATGCCCTGCTCGCTGAAATAAACCCGCTTGTGCGCACACCGAAGGGCGAATATTTTGCCCTCGACGCCAAAGTGGAAATCGACGATTCCGCCCTCTTCCGTCACCCCGACCTCAGCCAGAAAACTCTGGAAGACCGTATCCCCAGCGCCCTGGAGAGGAAAGGGCGCGAGATAGGTGTCAGCTACCTGGAGCTTGACGGGGACATCGCCATTATCGCCAGCGGAGCGGGGCTGGGCATGGCCAGCATGGATATTATCAGCCAGAACATGCGCGCGGCTAACTTCCTGGAAACAGGCGGCGCCATTACGGCCGACCTTCTCTACAAGGTGATGGACCTGGTGCTGTCAAAGAAGGGCATCCGGGGTCTCTTTATTAACGTCTATGGCGGCATCAATCCCATCCACGAAGGGGCTAAGGGAGTGGTCAAATACATGAAAGACCATAATGTTACCATGCCCATCGTGGCTAAGGCTCTGGGAAATCACCAGGAAGAAACCTGGGAGATTTTCAAGGCAAACGGCGTCCATGTCGTTACCGATGTCTCCACGGAAAAGGCCGTCGCCGAGCTTACACGCCTTCTGGAGGGAGGCTAATGAGCATTCTACTGGACAAGAACACCAAAGTCCTGGTACAGGGGATCACCGGTAAGACGGGACGGGTCCAGACCCAATGGATGCTGGAATACGGCACCAAAATAGTTGCCGGAGTCACCCCGGGCAAAGGGGGCGAGGTAGTCGAGGGTATCCCCGTATTTAATTCCGTCGCTGAAGCCGTGGACAAGACAGGCGCGGAGGCATCGGTGTTCTTTATACCCCCGCCCGCCTTCAAAGCGGCGGCCATTGAAACAATCGACGCCGGCGTCAAGCTGATAATCGTCGTCACCGAGCACACACCAGTGCATGATGTTATGGAAGTGCGGGAGTACGCTTTCGGCCATGATGTGACTCTTATTGGTCCCACCAGTCCCGGCGTCATTACCCCCGGCGAAGCCAAGGTGGGCATTATGCCGGGCAATATGTTTAACCCGGGCCGCATCGGCATCATCTCCAGGAGCGGCACCCTCTCATATGAAGTCAGCATCAACCTGGCTAAAGGCGGCTTCGGGCAGAGCACGGTAGTCGGCATCGGCGCCGACCCTGTCGTATTTACCAGTATGTCCGAACTGCTCCGGCTCTTCGAGAAAGACCCTGAGACCGACCTGATGGTGATTGTGGGCGAGGTAGGGGGGATTCAGGAGGAGAAAGCAGCCGAGTTCATCGACCGCTGGATAACCAAGCCCGTAGTTGGGTATATTGCCGGTCTCAATGCTCCAGAAGAGAAGCGGATGGGTCACGCCGGAGCTATAATCCGGGGTGACGGTAAAGGCACCCCTCACAGCAAGACGGCCGCTCTTACCGAGGTCGGCGTGGATGTCGCCAGATATCCCGCGCAGGTAGTTGACCTGGTCAGAAAGCACCTGACGCCGGGGCGGTTTTCTGTCTAGACTACCTTAAGTCTCAGCGCCGACCAGGTGTCATCTACTGAAATCAGGGCAACCGTCTTAAAACCATTCGCCTCGACATACTCCCTGATAATGTCTCTATTGATATCCGTTTTAACTTTGGAAGTTCCTTTCGGATATGTCAGCCAGAGCAATCCGGCCGGTTTCAGACTGGCTCTCACTTTCTTCAGGGCGGACTCCATCTCCTTCTTAGAAAAGACGAAAACCTGAGCCAAATCGACTAAACCCTTCGCTTCAGTCAGGACAGTCACCTTGGCGGGTAACTCGCCGAGTATTGCCCGATAATTCTCCGGCTCGTTAAGCAACAGAATGGTATAGTTTTCCTTGAAGAGCAATTTCTGGGCAACCGATTTGTCTGGCATGATACCTCAATCAGAAGCTAATTTCCTAACCCGTCCATGAATTTAGCTAATTGGTAAATCCTAGTGTGAATGCCAGCCCACAACTGCCGATGTGGTATGGAAGAAATAGAATTCGCCGTCAAGGGAACTCCGGCAGTGCTTCTAAAGCGGCTTACATATGACCCATCAAATTCTGCCACAAGGAATTCCTCTACTTCACTGGCCCATTTGTTTGCTTCATCATCTGGTGGCGGTTCTTTTTCATTAGCACATTTACGTTGTAGCTCCTGCCCTTGTTCTAAGAATAAACCAAGAGATTCCCTCGTTTTCCTCGTTTTTCCCCTTTGGTCTAATTGCTTTTCAAGGCTTACCTTTTGCATTCTCAATTCGTCATACGTCAAAATCCCAGCCCAAGCTAAACTCACCATGACAAGAATACTAGTTAAAGTATCAGGCATTTTTAATTCCCATCCAAGTCTAGCAGCAAATGGTTCAAGATAGCGTTGCCATAAATCAGGAATATCAAGAACAACAAAGGGTAGCCAATAATAGAAACGTTTGAGAATACCCCAGAGGAAATAGCGACTGGACTGTAATAATTCCATGCCCCTATTCTACCACACTCTAACCTTGCGCTAAGCATATGAGAGGAGAGCAGAGAGGGGGCTTCGCCTCAACTGTCATTGCGAGGAGTCCTTCGGCTGAAGGACGACGTGGCAATCTGGGATGCGTGAGTGTCTGTTTACCCACCACACGGATTGCTTCGCCTTCCGCTGCTGCGGAATGGTCTCGCAATGACGTACGTCGTGATACAAAAGTCACATACAATCATTTCTCAGGCAGTTAAAATACCTTAACTCTTCATTAGAAGGCAATCTGAAAATGCAAACCAGTTACCAGAACAGGCTGATATCAGAACCAAGCCCCTACCTGCAACAGCATGCCGGCAACCCGGTCGACTGGTATCCGTGGGGAGAGGCAGCTTTTACCAGAGCGAGGCAGGAAAACAAGCCTATCTTTCTCTCTATCGGCTACTCGACCTGCCACTGGTGCCACGTCATGGCGCACGAGTCATTTCAAGACTCGGAAATCGCCCGGCTGATGAACGAGACCTTTATTTCTATCAAGGTAGACCGAGAGGAACGCCCCGACATAGATGGGGTTTATATGGCCGTCTGCCAGATGGCTACCGGCAGCGGTGGTTGGCCGCTGACCATTATCATGACACCGGACAAGGAGCCATTTTTTGCCGCTACTTATATCCCCAAAGAGACCCGCTTCGGTAATATCGGCATGTTAGAGCTAATCCCTCGGGTCAAGGAACTCTGGTCGACACGGCAGTCTGAAGTATTAGAATCCGCCGGCCAGCTCAAAACCGCCCTGCAACAGAACTCAGCAACTACCCCCGGCAAAGAACTGGTTGAAGCCGACCTTAATGATACCTACCGGCAGCTCCGAGAACGTTTTGATGAACGTAATGGCGGTTTTGGCGGGGCACCCAAGTTCCCCACCCCCCATCATCTCCTTTTCCTGCTCCGTTACTGGAAGCGCACTGGTGACAAGCATGCTTTGTTTATGGTAGAAAAAACTCTCCAGGCGATGCGCTTGGGCGGTATCTACGACCATATCGGCTTCGGCTTCCACCGCTACTCAACCGATTCCCGCTGGCTGGTGCCCCACTTTGAGAAAATGCTCTACGACCAGGCTCTGCTGGCGACCGCCTATACGGAAGCTTACCAGGCAACCGGCAAAGAGACGTATAGCCGCACTGCCCACGAGATATTCAGCTATGTTTTACGCGATATGCAGTCCTCTGAGGGTGGCTTTTTCTCCGCTGAGGATGCTGATAGCGAGGGTCAGGAAGGCAAATTTTACTTGTGGCCTCTGAGCGAGATACGAGAGGTCCTCGCGCCGGAAGATACCAACATCGCTATTAAAGTGTTCAATCTCACTGAGGGCGGTAATTTCACAGGCGAGGTCACCGGCAGGGAAAACGGCGATAACATTCCCCACCTGACCAAGCCGGCTGAGAAACTTGCCGCCGGCCTGAATATGCCTCTGGCGTATTTTCAACAGCGCATGGAAACGATAAGAGAAACATTATTTGCCCACCGCGAAAAGAGAATCCACCCTCAAAGAGACGATAAGATATTAACCGACTGGAATGGACTGATGATAGCCGCTCTGGCTCAAGGAGCACGGGCTTTAGACGAACGTCGATATGCCGAGGCCGCCAGACATGCCGCCGACTTCATCATCAAGAACCTGCGCACCCCCGACGGGCGGCTCCTCCACCGCTACAGTCGCGGGCACGCTGCCGTACGTGCCAATCTGGATGATTATTCCTTTATGATATACGGCCTCCTAGAATTATACGAAACTACTTTTGAAGTCGATTATCTGAAAATAGCCATTGACTTGAACCGCATCCTGATAGAACACTTCTGGGATGACGTTAACGGCGGTTTTTACTTCACCGCTGATGATGCCGAGAGCTTTCTTGTCCGCCAGAAGCAGATTTACGATGGCGCAGTGCCGTCCGGCAACTCGGTAGCCATGTTAAACCTACTCCGTCTGGCGCGCATCACCGCCAATACCGAGCTTGAGCAAAAAGCTGCCGGAATCGGCGCCGCTTTTTCTCAAACCGTCCGTCAGCAGCAATCAGGCCACACCCAGCTTATGGTTGCCCTGGATTTCGCCGTCGGGCCGTCTTATGAAGTGGTCATCGCCGGTAACCCCTCGGAAAGCGACACCAGAGCAATGGTCGCTGCAATCCGCCGCCGCTTCATACCGAATAAGGTAGTTATTTTGCGTCCGGCAGATGGGCCATCCCCACGCATCGATGGCATTGCTCCGTTTGCGCGGAATAATTCAGCCATCGAGGGCAAAGCAACTGCCTATGTCTGCCTCAATTACCACTGTAAACTGCCCACCACGGACATAAATGCTATGCTAGAGTTACTCGATTCAAAATGAACTCAATGAGCAAAATAATTTTGAATATTCCGTAAAGTGAACTATAATATAAAATAATCGGAGGAGGAAAACAAAATGGAACACTTATTACCAAAATTGCCCTATGCCAATGACGCTCTGGCGCCCAATATTTCTGCGGAGACAATCGAGTACCACTACGGGAAGCACCACAAGACCTACGTCGATAACATCAACCGGCTGATTCAAGGCACTGAATTCGCCAACAGCTCACTGGAAGATATCATCAAGAAAGCCACCGGCGGCATTTTTAATAATGCAGCTCAGGTCTGGAACCACACTTTTTACTGGAACAGCCTCTCTCCAAAGGGGGGCGGTGAACCCACCGGAGCGGCTGCCGCCGCTATCACAAAGAGTTTCGGCTCCTTCAAAGACTTCCAGGAGAAATTTACCGCCGCCGCCATCGGGCAGTTCGGTTCCGGCTGGGCCTGGCTGGTGAAGAATGCAGACGGCAGTCTGGCCATCGAAACCACCTCGAATGCGGCTACGCCGCTCAAAGACGGCAAGAAGGCCGTACTCACCTGCGATGTCTGGGAACACGCCTATTACATCGATTACAGGAACGCCCGGGCTAAGTATGTGGAAGCTTTCTGGAAACTGGTGAACTGGGATTTTGTTGACGCCAACCTGAAATAGTCCCGGTATGGTATTATTCAGGTGTATCAATTGTCATTGCTCGTCCTTCCGCGGAAGGACGAGCAATCTCTATGAATCTAAGGAGACTGAACTATGAAAAAGGTGCTCATCGTCTACTATAGCCGCACGGGCAGCACAGAGAAAATGGCCGACTTTATTGCTGAGGGCATCCGTTTCAGCGGCAACCAGGCGGTACTCAAAAAAGTTTCCGAAATAAAGAATGCCACCGACCTTAACGGATATGACGGCCTGATTATCGGCTCACCGACCTATAACCTGACTATCGCCGAACCTGTAAAGACATTTCTCTTCCTGGCCGAGAAGGCGGAACTGAAGGGGAAACTGGCCGGAGCTTTCGGCTCATATACGCACGATGGCAACGCTCCCGGCATGGTCCTGGACACTATGCAGTATGTCTACCAGATGGAGCCGTTCGAGCTGGGCGCCTTTAAACTCAAAGTGCACGAGCTGGCTATCTTCGACCAGTCTCAACCTACTCTGGAGCAAACCCAGGGCATGCGCGCCTGTCAACAATACGGCAAGGTGTTCGGAGAGAAGCTGGGGAAATAGTTAAAATGACCTTACCCCCTCAGTCCCCCTCTCCCTAAGTTTAGGGCTGACGCCAATTCGAGCTTCCCTAGAATTATCTCCTCAATCATACAGCCGTTAGCTCGTCCCACAGGACATCAGTCAGATTAAACACAGGGCCGTGTTCGCAGACTTTTTTCAAGCCGGATTTCGTCTTGATGGTGCAGCCGTTGCAGACTCCCCGCCCGCAGGCCATCCGGACCTCCAGAGAAACCTGCACATTTTTGTTTTTCAGCGCTGGCATTTGAGCCATCGCACGGTACATCGGCAGCGGTCCGCAGGCAAAGACCTGGTCGGCCTGTTTTACATGCTCAGGGATGAGGTCTGTAAGGAAACCTTTATGACCAGATGTTCCATCATCTGTAGCCGTAATCAACTTCACACCAACAGGCAAACGGCGTTCGGGATAAAGCTGATTTTTACTCTGTGCGCCATAAATCATGGTTACGGTCTTCAGGTCTTTCCTGGCTGCCTGAGCCAGGAAATGGAGCGGGGCGATGCCGATGCCGCCGCCTATCAGTAACAGGTTATGTGAAGTTTGAGAGATTGAAAAACCATTCCCCGATGGCCCGAATATGTTCAGTCTATCGCATGCCTGACACCGAGCCAGCAATAGAGTGCCTTTACCGACTACCCTGAACAAAACGGCAATCTTGTTGCCATCCGACTGGTGGATGCTGAGAGGGCGGGGCAGCGTGGTATCTCCCCCACACCCCACCATGACAAACTGCCCCGGCCTGGCTTGCGAAGCTATATCAGGAGCCTCCAGCCAGATAAGGTGAGCGTCCAGCATGACTTCTGTATTGGAAATAACCTGGGCAACAACCTGCTTCATTGCGGCTCCTTTTTACGGTAATCCGGCAAGGGTTGAACGCTGTATGTATGAGTGCCGCTGACCAGCGCCCCCACCGCGGCACGTGCCGTATCCAGAGATGTGAAGCAGGGAATGCGCTTCTCAGCCGCCGCCCGGCGGATATAGAAACCATCTCTCAGGGCGGCCCGCCCCCCGGTACTGGTATTGATGACGCTGTTCACCATCCGCTGGTTAATGACATCCAGCACATTGGGGTGCCCCTCGCTCAACTTTTTGGTAATAACCTGCACCGGCATCCCGGCCGCTTTAATCATATCCGCGGTGCCTTCCGTAGCATATAGCTTATAGCCTGCCGAGGCCAACTGCCGGATAATAAGCAATGCCTCGGGCTTATCTCTATCGGCAATACTGAGCAGGATAGCGCCTTCGGGCACCAGAGCCAGCCCGGCCGCCTGAAGCGCCTTGCCCAGGGCCGCGTCAAAAGTATAATCGATGCCCATCACCTCGCCGGTGGATTTCATTTCAGGGCCCAGATAGGTATCCACGCCGACCAACTTGGACATGGAAAAAACCGGGGCTTTAATGCCGACCAGCTTCTGCTTCTTGCCCAGCCCGGTATGATAGCCCTGTTTTATCAGACTCTCACCAAGCATAACCCTGACAGCCAAATCGACCATCGGCACGCCGGTCACTTTGGAGATAAAGGGGATGGTGCGGCTGGCGCGGGGATTGACCTCGATAACATAAACGGACGAGCCCTGGTCGTCATCGCCGGGCATAATGACAAACTGGACGTTCATCAGACCCAGCACTTTCAGCCCCAGCCCCATCCTTACAGTGTAATCGACGATTGTAGCAACTTCGGCTTCGGTCAGATTAACACCGGGATAAACGGCCATAGAATCGCCGCTGTGCACCCCAGCACGCTCGATGTGCTCCATAATGCCGGGAATGAAAACGGACTCCCCGTCCGCCACGGCATCGACCTCCACCTCTTTGCCTTCAAGATATTTATCGATGAGTATCGGATGATGGGTATCCAGCTCGATGGCGGCGCTCATATAGCGGATAAGCTCCTTGACATCGTGGACAATCTCCATCGCCCGCCCCCCCAGAACGTAGCTGGGTCTCACCAGCACCGGGTATCCGATGAGCTTGGCTGTGTTGAGAGCTTCATCCACAGAGGTAACCCCTGCCCCCGGAGGCTGAGGAATACCTAATTTAGTTAGAAAATCCTCGAATCTCCGCCGGTCGCTGGCGATATCGATGGCGTCGGCGCTGGAACCAAGCAGCGGCATGCCCAGACGTGCCAGGGGTTGAGACAGATTGATGGCCGTCTGGCCGCCGAACTGCACAATGGACGGCGGGAAATAATTCTGGGCTTCTCTCCCTTGCTTGCGATTCATTACTTCGTCAGGTATTTTCTCTTCCGGTGTCCAACCATTTCCCTCATTTTCCAAGATGTCCCGCAGGCTCTCCTCATCCAGGGCTTCAAAATAAAGCCGACTGCTGGTATCAAAATCAGTAGAGACCGTCTCAGGGTTGGAATTGACCATGATGCTCTTGTAACCGGCGTCCCGTAAAGCCCAGGCTGAGTGCACCGAGCAATAATCAAACTCGATACCCTGGGCGATGCGGATAGGCCCGGAACCGATGACGATAGCCTTTTTTTCTTTAATCGGCTCGGCCTCGTTCTCCTCTTCATACGTGCTGTAGAAGTAAGGAGTGGCGGCATCGAACTCAGCAGCGCAGGTATCCACCATCTTATAAACCGGGCGGATATTCCACTCGTGACGCAGTTCCCTCACCTGCTCCGGTAGCCTGTCCGCCAACGTGGCAATCTGCTGGTCGGAGAAGCCGAGCCGCTTCGCCTGTCTGAGTAGCTCCGGCGTCAGCGGTTCAGCCAGCAGTTTCTTTTCCATAGCGATGATATTTTGCAGCTTGTCCAGGAACCAGAGGTCGATTTTCGTCTTATCGGCCAGCGCTTCGGGCGTTATCCCTCTTCTCAGCGCCGCCATCAACGCCCACAGCCGCAGGTCGTTCGGCTCCAGGGGATAGTCAGCGATATCAGCGCTCTTCTTCCACTTCGGGTCTTCCCAGAGTAACGAGCGGTTGCCGAACTCCAGCGAGCGCACCGCCTTCTGTAAAGCCGCCTCGAAGCAGCGGTCGATTGCCATCACCTCGCCGGTAGCCTTCATCTGGGTACCGATAATCCGGTCGCCCGAGGCGAATTTGTCGAAGGGCCAGCGCGGTATCTTAACAACCACATAGTCCAGCGCCGGCTCAAAGGAAGCTACCGTCTTGCCGGTCACCGCGTTCGGTATTTCATCCAACCGTTTGCCAACGGCGATTTTAGAGGCAACGCGGGCGATAGGGTATCCGGTGGCTTTACTGGCCAGGGCCGAACTGCGGCTGACCCGCGGGTTCACCTCGATGACGTAATACTGGCTGCTCTTGGGGTCGAGGGCGAACTGCACGTTGCAGCCCCCCTCGATGCCCAGCGCCCGGATAATCTTGAGGCTGGCTGTGCGCAGCATCTGGTACTCTTTATTGGTCAGGGTCTGGCTGGGTGCGACCACGATACTGTCCCCCGTGTGCACGCCCATGGGGTCGATGTTCTCCATATTGCAGATGGTAATACAGGTGCCGGCGGCGTCCCGCATTACCTCGTACTCAAGTTCCTTCCAGCCGGCCACCGATTCTTCCACCAGCACCTGGCTGATGGGGCTGGCGGCCAGTCCTGAGGTGACCACCTGAACGAACTCCTTCATTGTTTTCGCCATACCTCCCCCCGTCCCTCCCAGGGTAAAGCCGGGGCGGACGATGAGTGGGAGGCCAATCTCTTTAGCCACTTTCCTGGCTTCTGCCAGGCTGCTGACCGTTTTGCTTCTGGGCACCGGCTCGCCGATGCTGATTAATAGCTGCTTGAAAAGCTCGCGGTCTTCCGCCGTTCTGATTGTTTCGATAGAGGTGCCCAGGGCCTTGACCCCGTATTTCTCCAGCACACCGGCGTCAGCCAGTTCCACAGCCAGGTTAAGCCCGGTCTGCCCGCCCAGGGTCGGCAGCAGGCCGTCAGGACGCTCCCGTTCGATGATGCGGGTAACCATCTCAACGGTCAATGGCTCGATATAGACGGTATCGGCGATGTCCTCATCGGTCATAATGGTAGCCGGGTTAGAGTTCACCAGCACCGAGGTCACGCCCTCCTCCCGCATCGCCTTGCAGGCCTGGGTGCCGGCGTAATCGAACTCCGCCGCCTGCCCGATGATAATCGGCCCCGAACCGATGATTAAGACCTTAGTGGGTTTCAAAGATTACTCCTTCGTCTTCAAGCTTGGGAATATAATTGCCTTTGTTAGGTCTTTACCTCGCGTAATGACTATTGAACTAATACAACCATCTTGGCTTTTCAAGTCCTCCGATATTTCTACAAGCGCTGTTTGGAAATCTCCATTGGGAGTGTTTTCATACTCCTTGTTTTCATATTTTCCCATTACAAAGTAATCACGACCACTTGAAATAAAAATGATCCCTTTCCATATGCCACCCCTCTCTTGGCAGAAGTCTCTCATCTGAGCAGATTTGTTACCAATTGCTCCACTGATCTCCTCTTTGAGACGGTCTACGTTTAGACCTTCTGTCATCATCTTAAATGCGAATCCATCGGCATCTTCACATTTTGTATATCTAATCGTATTCACCGTATACGCATGAATCGCCTGTTTCTTTTCGGATTGAGCCAAGCCCAAACGCGTTACCTCTATTGCATAATCTTCTTCGTTTGCTTGCGCAGTAAAATCTACCGTCCTCGTACCTGTCAGACGCCTAACGTTGGTAATATTCTCAAAGCCTCGGCTGTGCAGAAACTCAAATGCCTTTACTTCAGCAAGCAGGTCAATAATCTGGCCGTCAGCGATTTCAGACACTTCCGATAGGTTCCTCCCACCAAAAATCCTAGTGAAATCTCGGCAGTACGAATTCCCGAGTTCAAGCACACCCTCCAATTTTTTCAGGTTTTCATCGTCGTTCACGAGTAAGTTTGCCGTCAACATTCCGTGCGTAAAGCACTCGATCCTCAGTCTCTGGCCAATAATCTTCCCCAAAAACTTCTTCATCAGCGGATATTCTTCTAGATTTTGCCGTATTATTTGAGCCTGTTTTTCCGATGTTCGGTCTATTTGATCACCCACTTTTCCTCACCCTCCAGTTCCCCCTCTCTCCTTCCGTGAAGGGCGGGGAGGGGATTCTTTCCCTCTCCTGTCACCCTGAGTCCTTCCGCGGAAGTACGAAGGGTCTCACGTCGACTCCCGTCGGGACAGGTCACGTGAGATTCTTCGCTGCGGCTCAGAATGACACAAGACGACTAGCCATTTTTCTCATGTCCCATCAAGTCTCACCTCTCCTGTCACCCTGAGTCCTTCCGCAGAAGTGCGAAGGGTCTCACGTCAATTCCGTTCGAGAGAGGTCACGTGAGATTCTTCGCTGCGGCTCAGAATGACAGATTAACTTTGTTCTTCCTTATAATCACTACCTATCCACTCCAAGCTCAAGTCTTTCCACTCCGGGTTCACTGACTCAATTAGAGCCACCTTCTTCTTCCTTAACCAACCCTTAATCTGTTTCTCGCGCGTAATGGCCGAGTTCACATCCCCACACGTCTCATAGAAGACCAACTTACCGGCGTTATACCTCTCGGTAAACCCTTCCATGACCTTATTCTTATGCTCATATACTCTCCTCTCCAGGTCGTTAGTAACACCTGTATAGAGCACTCTATTCCAGCCGTTGGTCACTATATAGACGTAATATTGCCTTTTCATGTTTCACCTAAGGCCTTCTGACGAACAGCATTACGTGAGATTCTTCGCTGCGGCTAAGAGTGACACAAGCCTAGTCAGAGCTGAAAGGCGCAAACTCTGCTCAGCCATTTCTTCCTAGCCAATCCCCAGCAAAGCCTTCAACACATCCTCATAGCTTTCCAGTTGCCGCTGGTATTCCTGTTCTTTACCGGTTTCCGTCCCGACCACAAAGGCTCTGCCCGCCGCATTGACGAAGCGGCGCGCCTCGGATGATTCGGCGCCGTACTCGGCTTTTATCGAGGCCGTAGTCCGGTCCAGCCATCCCTTAAACTCAGAATTACGGTAGGACAACCCCTGCAAATGAGGAACCTGCTCCAGAGCCTGCTTTAACATTGTTTCCTTTTTTGACGAACTAAACTCTACCAACTTTTTCTTTCTCCTTTTTATTTATCTTTTTACTGCAAGTCCTTTAGCCGAAGGACGTGACAATCTAAATTATTTCTCTTTTTTAATCATCTCCAAAAACTGCTCAAAGAGGTAGGTGCTGTCTAGCGGGCCGGGGGAGGCCTCCGAGTGGTACTGGATGCTGAAGATAGGCAACTCCTTATGCCGCAGTCCCTCCACAGTACCGTCATTCAGATTGATATGGGTCACCTCCAACCCGTTTTTTACAGTATCAGGGTCGACGCTGTAGCCGTGATTCTGGGCTGTAATATAGACCTTCCCGTCCGCCAGGCTCTTCACGGGATGATTACCGCCGCGATGTCCGAATTTGAGTTTAAAGGTGCCGGCGCCGAAGGCGCGGGCGATTAGCTGGTTACCCAGGCAGATGCCCATAATCGGCTTTTTGCCAGCCAGCTTCTTGACCTCAGCCACGATGTAATCCAACAGCACCGGGTCGCCGGGACCGGGCGAGAGCAGGATACCATCCGGTTTCAAGGCAAGAATTTCTTTGGCCGAAGTGGTGCAGGGTACGGCCGTTACCGCGCAGCCCATGCGCTTCAGAATACGCAGGATATTATATTTCAAACCGCAGTCCAGGACAACGATTTTATAAAGTGAATTATCTCCTCCAGGCTCCCACTGATAGGCACTCTCTGTAGATACCTGCCTGACAAAGTCAATCGAACCATAGTCCGGCATTTTCTTTAGTTCTGCCAGTGCCTGTCCAGCAGTCTTATCTATCGCCAGTATGCCCATCATCACCCCGTGCGAGCGCAGCTTGCGTGTAATCGCCCTTGTGTCCAGCCCGTAAATGCCGGGGATGCCACCCTCGGCCAGGTATTCGTGAATAGTCTGATTCTTCAGATAGTGGTTAGGCTCGAGGCACTCCTCCCTGACCACAAAGCCCCGCACCCTGATTTTCTTGGATTCAAAGTCCTGCTTATTAGTGCCGTAGTTGCCGATAAGCGGATACGTAGGCACGACAATCTGGCCGGCGTAGGATGGGTCGGTCAGCATTTCCTGGTAGCCAATCATCGAGGTGTTAAACACCACCTCGCCGTAGGTATCCGCTTCGGCGCCAAACCCATAGCCCGGGTAAACCGAGCCGTCTTCCAGAACTAAGATTGCTTTTTTTCTCACACCCTTACCTTTTTATTTTCTTTAACTTCTGCGACCACAATCGACTCATCTTTATAAACCACTTTTCCCCCGAATACAGTTGCCATTACCTTACCTTTGAGCGTCGAGCCGGCGAGAGGTGTGTTCTTTCCCTTGGAAGCAAATATATCTGTATCAACCAGCCACTCCCTGTCCGGGTCGAATATAGTAATATCAGCCTCAGCGCCGACGGCCAAAGTGCCGAATTCGACGTGTTTTTTGCCGATAATCTTTGCTGGTTCAGAAGTCAGTTTAGAAACAAGCATGCCCAATTCTATCTGCGAGCTATGCACCAGGCTCATCAGGCTCCCCAGGGCCGTTTCAAAGCCACTGATACCTGATGGGGCTTTATCAAATCCAGCCGCTTTGTCAGCGGCAGTGTGGGGGGCGTGGTCGGTCGCTATTATGTCAATTACATCCTCTTTCAGACCCTGAATCAAAGCCGTTACATCTTTTTCCGTCCTCAAAGGCGGATTCACCTTGGCGTTGGCGTCACCCCAGACTACCTTATCCTCAGTCAGGGTCAGGTGGTGGGGGGTGACCTCGGCGGTAACATGAATGCCCCTCTGCTTAGCCTGGCGGATAATATTCACGGATTCCTCCGTGCTGACATGGGCGATGTGCACCCAGCCGCCGGTCATCCCCGCCAGGGCGACATCCCGGGCCACCATTATTTCTTCAGCCGCCGCCGGCATACCCTTCAAACCGAGAGAAATTGACAAACTGCCCCAGTTCATCACCCCGCCTTGTGTCAGGCCGGTATCCTCGCAGTGGTCGATGACAGGCATACCAAGCGCTTTACCGGCACGCAAGGCATTCGTCATCAAAGCAGTATCCAGTACCGGGCTGCCGTCATCGCTGAACCCGACCGCTCCCACAGCCGCCAGTTCGGATAATGGAGCCAGTTCCTTCCCCAACCTGCCCACAGATATGCAACCGATGGGCAGCACCCGTACAACGCCCGATTTAACCGCTTCCTCTTTAACGAATTCAATGGTCTTCCGGCTGTCCAGACAAGGGTTAGTGTTGGGCATGCAGCAGATAGTAGTAAAGCCGCCCCTGGCCGCCGCTTGAGTGCCGGTGGCGATGGTCTCCTTGTCCTCAAAACCGGGCTGTCTGAGATGGCAGTGCAAATCAATAAAGCCAGGGCACACTATCAACCCCTCGGCATTAAGAACGTCGTAACCGGTCATCGGCGGAGTTTCCTCACCCTTGCCCAGCCACGATATTTTACCCTCGCTGATGAGCAGGCTGCCGGTTTCATCTATTTTCTGGGACGGGTCGATGATATGACCGCTCCGGATAAGTAACGGTTTCATTTTCCTACCTTCATTGACGGATTCATGTTTTCTTCCTTCACATTCTGGTCTTTTGAGCCGCTACCTGGCGGGCTATCCACGCCTTAATAATCACCAGAGCGCGCGTGGTCTCCGAACTCGGCTGACTAGCAAATCCGTGGGGCATACTCGGAAAAAGTTCCAGGTCACACTTGCCTCCGGATTTCCGGTAGGATTTAGCAAACCTCTCTGGAATAGATAAGGGGACGTTGTTGTCAGCAGTGCCCTGGATAATCAGAACCGGAGGAAGCTGTACCTTTTCTCTCTGTTCCAGTAATAGTTGCGGATTACCCTCCCGCATAGTCTCTTCAGTCAGAAAGTAGCCCTTGGTGGCGTCGACAAGTCCCTTCAGCCCCGCCTCTTGAGCATAGATATAGCGGGCGTATGGGTCAAGAACAGGCCAAACGTTAAGAACCCAGACGACCGTAGCATCCAGGGCAGGTGCCTCAGGGAGGGGAAGGGCTGCATAGCGAGGGTCGTGAGGCCGCATGGCGCTGAGCATCGCCGTATGGCCGCCACTGGAACTGCCCATGATTCCCACACAGCGGGGGTCGGCGTTAAACTGTTGAGCGTGGGCTTTAAGCCACCGCATGGCAAAGTTAGTGTCTGCTACCTGGGCTGGATAAGGACACCGGGGAGCAAGACGGAAGTCGATAGAGACAACTACCAGACCGCTGGCGGCAAGCTGCTGAGGCAGATATGCTTCCCCAGCCCTGTCTCCCCAATTCCAGGCGCCGCCGTGGACAAACAAGACGGCAGGAAAGGGACCCTGCCCGCAGGGCTGATAGATACGAGCCAACAATGTCTCTCCGGCAACCCGGCTGTACTCTATATCTGAGACCTTCATTTCGCAGCTGTTGGCAGGGTTATATTCAGGCATCATAGAATCCGGCATGGCTTGCCCTCCCTGGATTTTTGGAGCATCGCTCATTTTTGTCCCTTTAGTAGTCAATTCAAGCATAGTGACTGGGCTTAAAACCCTGTGCCTCAGCCTCAGCCTCGGTATTAAAGATAATCAGGTTCTCCGGCTTGATTTTCTTTGCCAGATGGCTGTCGGCGCTATGGTATTGCCTGGCATCCAATCTCCCCGAATGCCATTCGGAGCTGGCAACAAATTTAGGTTCGAAGCCATGTTCGCAATAAACACACCTGAGAGTCACAGGCTCCAGGCTGACTATCTTGAACTCCGGTTTAAGGTACTTGGTCTCGCTTTCCTGCACCGAGACGCAGACAGGGTTAGGACAGGTTATCTCGTGGTCGTGCCGGTAAACAGGGTAATCCACCCTCGGCGCAAAGAAACCCGGCTCCTCCCTGACAGTCCCTTCCCTGCCGCCGAGCAAGAGGGACAGCAGAGCCATCCTGATTGGCACTCCCCAGGCCGCCTGCTTGAAGTACATGCTCCGCGGGTCGGCGTCCACCTCATACGCCAGCTCGTCGACGCGGGGCAGAGGGTGCATCACTATCGTCTTCTTAAACTCTTTCCCTTCCAGAAACTTCTTGTTCACTATGGGGCCGCTCTCCATCTGCCCTTCTTCGTCAGTAAATCGTTCTTTTTGAGGCCGTGTAACATAGAGAGCATCGACTCCCGTCTTTAGCTCGACATCAAAATTGATGCCCGGCATCATCGCCAGCTGGTGAGGACTGCTGGGCGTTATATAAATAGCGTCCATAGGGAAGGCGCCGGCCGTTTTTTTGCCGTCGGAGGCTCGTTGAATCTCCACCTCGCCGCCGTACTCAGTAACCAGTTTTTTAATGATATTCTGGGGTACTTCCAGACCCGGAGTGGGACAAAAGAGAATATTAGCGCCGAACTTGGCCAGGGCAAAAATCAGGGAATGTATCGTGCGCCCGTATTTCAGATCACCCCACAGGGCAATCTTGAGTCCCTTGATAGTCTGCCTTTCCTTCTTGATGGTATAGAGGTCGCAGAGAGTCTGGGTCGGGTGCTGGTGTCCCCCATCGCCGGCGTTTATCACGGGCACGCCGGCGTAATCGGCAACCACCTTGGCCGCCCCTTCCCAGGGGTGCCTGATGACGATGATATCGGCATAGCTGCCGACTATCCTGGCCATATCGGCAATGCTTTCACCCTTGGCCAGAGACGTGGCTTTGGCATCGACGACGCTGATGATGTTACCCCCCAGACGGTGCATAGCCGCCTCGAATGATAACCGGGTGCGCGTGCTCGGCTCAAAAAAGAGGCTGGCCATAATCTTGCCCTTACAGACATCGGTCTGCTTGTCCACCGCCCCGGCCATTTCATCAGCCAGAGAGAAGACAGCCTCGATTTCCCCGTTCGAGAGGTCGTCTATAGTTACCAGGCTTCGCTTGGCCAATGTCACGGCAGCTCCCTCCCGGCAGGTTGTGTCTGCCTCATCTTGACGATAATAACTTCATCGATACCGTCTGTCTCGACCAGCTCAACCTTTATTTCTTCCTGGCGCGAGGTGGGTATATTCTTACCGATGTAGTCAGCCCGGATGGGCAGCTCGCGGTGACCGCGGTCTATCAGCACCGCCAGCTGGATGGATTGGGGGCGTCCCAGGTCAATCAAGGCGTCCATAGCCGCCCGGGCGCTGCGCCCGGTATAAAGTACATCATCCACCAGGATAATTGATTTACCATCGATGTTAACCGGGATATCGGTACGTTCGATGGCAGGCTGCTTGTCCGGCGGCAAATCATCCCGGTACAGGCTGAAATCCAGAGCGCCGACTGGTATCGTCACGCCTTCGAGACCTCCGATGTTGGCTGCCAGACGCTTGGCCAGAGGCACCCCCCGGGTGCGCATCCCCACCAGAATCAATTGCCCGGTCGTCTTGTTCCGCTCGATAATTTCATGCGTAATCCGGGCCAAGCTGCGCTTGATATCTTCGGGGGTCATGATAACTGTTTTGTTCAAAAAAATAACCTCTTGCCGCTTAGCAAGAGGTTATGGTTTGCCCCTCGGATTATCCCCTTGCTAGCCTCTCTGGACTAACTTAAAGGTCTGGAAATTTCCTTTTGTCTTATTTAATATACCACTTCAAAAAAAGTATTGCAACAGATTTTCCATACTCTAAGTTATGTATTTTTGAACATCTCCTAAACTTGACAGAAGACTAAATAACAGCATAAAATTCTATTCGGCTTTCATATCAAATTACCTTCAGGAAAAGGTGTTACCCAACCGACCTGGACAGGTGTTTCTACAGACAAAATAGCGTCTCTTTATAGTTGAGCTTGTCGAAACTAAAAATTAAAGATAAAGTGAGGTTAAACATGGGCAACACATTAAAGGACAAAGTGGTTATAGTTACCGGCTCGGGGCAGGGCATCGGCGGGGCTTTAGCTATAGCTTTCGCCGAAGAGGGGGCTAAGGTAGTCACCAACAACCGCTCCCAGGGCACCAAGGGCGGCGATGCCGCCACGGTCGCCAAGCAGATTACGGACAAGGGCGGCCAGGCGGTGCCATTTTTCGGCAGCATTTCCGAGTTCGGTGTGGCCGAGAAGCTGGTAAAAACGGCCGTGGATAAATTCGGCCGGCTCGATATACTGGTGAATAACGCCGGCGCGGACGCGCCTCACATGGTCTGGAATATGACCGAAGAAGAGTGGGATATCTGTATCGATTCCTTCCTGAAAGGTTCTTTCAACTGCACCCGCTTTGCCTGCGGCGTGATGCGAGAGCAAAAGTGGGGACGCATAATCAACACCACCTCGACCGCCTGGCTGGGCACGGTGGGACACTGCAATTACGGAGCGGCTAAGGCGGGCATCGTCGGCTTGACCCGATCAATCGCCCGGGAGATGGGCAGATACGGAGTAACCTGCAATGCCTACGCTCCCACCGCCGGGACACGCTTTACTCTAAGTGATGACATTGTCGCCGGCTTCAAGAAGAGGTACGAGGCCGGGCTGCTGACCAAAGAGAGATACGAAGAACTGACCAACCCGCCCACACCGGAGACTCTGGCCCCTTTCCTGGTTTACCTCTGCACAGATAAGGCGGCTGATATCAACGGACAGGTATTCGATGTAACCGGCGGCAACATCGCCATCTACTCCGAGCCGGTCAAGAAGAAGTCCATCGACAAAAAAGACGGCCTATGGACGGTCGATGAACTGATTAAACAAGTGCCAACCCTGCTGGAAGGCTACAAGAACCCGGCGCCGGCAGAACAGGCGAAGTAATCGAAGGATATCATAAATCGACAATCTTAAAGAATTAAAATTCTACACAAAAACAGGAACCTGCATCGTGACTGCTGAAAGGATAACCCTAAAACGAGAGGGAGTAATCGGTCATGTAGCTCAAAGAATTTATGGGAATTCGATAAATCGCGTTTTATTCGTGCAAGCCTTTATTGGAATTGTTGCTTTAGGTTATGGCATATGGTCAATCGTAGGTAAAAACTACTTTGCAGGCAGTTTTTTTTCACTTATTGGTGCATTCTATTTAAGAAGTGTCATTCTAAGTCGAAATAACTCTGCGGCAAACATAATCGAACGTTCTTCAGCTCAACTTGTTGAAGCGCACACGCAACGCCCCCCGTTTACACGAGCATATTTCCTAATCCATTTCATAGAGAATGGAGAAAAGCGCAAAAGAATGATAATGCTACCAGGTAGTCTTTCTGGAGGAAACGAAGAATACAAGAAAGCTCTCGCGATTATGCAGGAAATGGGATGGTACAATACTTAATTCTTTTTGTTAGAAGGATAATCATATTTACCAGAAAAGGGTAATCATTAGATTATGGAATACCAAAAGGCAATCGAAGTCTTAAAAAAACTGCTGGACAAGCACCCGCTTGACGCCGAGGAAAAAGAAGCGGTGATGACGGCTATGGGGCTTCTCAGTTGGGCTACCCTGTCTAAAAGCAGGATAAAGAACTTAAAAGCCAAACGACAGAAGAGTAAGGAATGGTAACTCATCTTTGCAAGAACCCGGCCCCGGCGGAGCAGGCAAATTAGGGGCTAGCTGGCTACAAATAAAAGGGAGACTCAGGCACTATGGCAATTCTAACCGCAAGTGAAAGCATTGGCAAAGTACTTGCTGAATATCCCCTCACGCAGCCCAGGGTCATAGAATTGCTACAGGCAAGCAACCGCAATGAGAACTTTGTTATCCAGGACACAAATAAGAATAAGTACGTTCTCCGCCGATATCGCCGGAACGCTGATGAACCTAGAGTACTGTTTCAACTCAAGCTCCAACAGCATCTACTTGATAACGACTTTCCAACACCCGAGATTGTAAAGACGGTTTCTGGCAACTTATTCTGGCTGTTCGATGGTACACCTTGGGCGGTGTTTGCTTTCGTAAAAGGGAGTGAGTATGACTTCTCACGTCTTGAACAGGCAGGGGAGGCAGGGCGAAGACTTGCCCAATTTCACGAGATATTACTTTCCTTTCGTGAGAAACCGGTATATCTGGATTTCAACCTACCTCAACGAGAAGTCTTACTGAGGAGTGCAATCAACTTGATGGAATTAGAGAAAATGTTCTTAGGCCACGGGGTTGACAATGAGTTGTCTCGTTGCCGATGGCAGTGGGGGAAAATAACAAAGGACTTGCCTGTAACCATCCTTGACGGACTACCATCAGGTTGGATTCACCGTGATTATCACGGGCGAAACATGGTATTCGGTGGAGACGAAATGCGCAGTCTTTTCGATTTTGATGTGGTAACCAAAGGGCCCTTTGCTTACGACATTGCTTATGGGTTACGCACATTCGGAAGGGAGTTTCGTGGTTCCAAGACAATCAGGCCGGAGTTCGCTCGCCAGTTCTTGGATGAATATTCGAGTATCCGACAGGTTACACAAGAAGAGGTGCGGGCTATTCCTTCATTATTGTTTTTGCGAGGCCTCCCCGAAGCCGCTTACTATTCATACCGTAAGCGCGATGGTGATAATGTGCGGGAGTTGCTGATAGCAGACGTCGGAGCATTTCCAGACCTTGAGGACGAAAGTAACCAACTCCGAGCTATCTTGGCCAAAATCTGAGTATACATCCACAACTCTATTTGTTTCTTGGGGTCTTGCTGTTCGGCTTCACCCGCCGCTGCCGCCAATCCTCTAATGCACGAAAGACCTCATCATCGCCGAGGTCGTGCCAGTTCCTGTAGAAATCAGCTACGGCGAACCTGGGCAGAGAGCCGACGGCTACAGTGACCACCTTATCGGCAACCTTGCCCACCTCTTCCAATGCCGATGCCGAGCTTACCGGCACGGCAACAATAATCTCTCTGGGTTTGCGGCTGCGCATAGATTTCACTGTCGCCAGCATGGTATAGCCCGATGCCAGACCGTCATCGGTGATTATAACCGTTTTACCGCCGACCAGAACCGGCGGCCTGTCCTGCCTGTAGAGCAGCCGGCGCCGGCGAATCTCAAGCCTCACCTGGTGAACCTGAGAGTCTATTTGCTGCTGAGTTAAGCCGGCCCTTCTTACCATTTCATCATTCAGAATAACCGTGCCGTCATCGGCCACCGCCCCGAAGCCAGCCTCAGTATTAAGCGGCAAGGGAATCTTACGGGCAATCACCAGGTCGAAATCGGCTTCAAGGGCGAGGGCCACTTCCATCCCCACCGGCACCCCGCCATTAGGAATGGCAAGCACCACTACAGACCCGCCCTTCGACAAGCTCAGGGCTGGCTCTTTATATTCACCCAACCTGGCAGCCAACTGCCTTCCGGCGTCATAACGGTTATCAAAAATGGGCTTTTCTCTGGCAGGATACAACTTGTTCTCCTTCCGACTATCGTTGGTGAGTCGTTTAACAACGCCTCGCGCCATTCCGTGCTTGACACGGAATCCAGGAAAACCCGGACTTAATTCTTATCTGGATACCGACTTTCGTCGGTATGTCGCCACACTTTTAACCAATCTAAATTCAATCTACTTCACCAGCTTGAACTCGTTGACATCCACCAGCCCGAGGTCGGTCAACCTTAGCTCGGGGATGACCGGCAGAGCCAGAAAAGAGAGGACGGAAAACGGGGATGGCAGCCTCGTTCCCATCTGGGCCGCAACGTGCTCCAGCTTGCGTAGTTTGTCCACTACCTTCTCCAGCGGTTCGTCGGATAATAGTCCGGCAATAGGCAGAGACAGGCTGGCCAGCACCTTACCCCCGGCCACAGCCACCAGCCCACCCTCAAGCCGCTCAATCTCTTTGACGGCTTGGAAGATATCTTCATCGTTAGTCCCGACTACGACAATATTATGAGAGTCGTGGGCGATGGATGAAGCAAGCGCTCCGTGCTTCAAACCAAACCCTTTAACCAGACCCAGACCGATATTCCCAGTCGCCTTATGCCGCTCTATCACGGCCAGCTTCAAAATGTCACGGCTGATATCAGGCAAAATCCCCCCTACCCCCCTTGTTAAGGGGGGCGAGGGGGGATTTTCAACTTGAACCAGCTCCAGTCTTTTTCTGGTAATTATCTGTCCCGGAACGACCTCAATTACAAGCTGGGCGTCGCCTTGAGCCGCCAGCCTCAGCGCTTCAATTTTGAAGGGCTTGAAATTGATGCTTCCGCATAACTCTCGCCGGCTGGATTTTGCCACCGAGAACAACAGCTGCCCTCCCCTGGCAACCAGGCGGCCGCGGTAAAAAACCATATCTATCTTCAGCTTGGCCAGGTCATCGATGACAATCAGGTTAGCCTGGTAGCCTGGTGCGATGGCGCCCAGCCCGTCCAGTCTGAAGTGTTGGGCCGGATTGATGGTCGCCAGTTGAATCGCCCGCACCGGGTCAAGACCGAGTGATATTGCCTTCCGCACCACGGCATCGAGGTCACCATCGTTCAGCAGGTCGATTGCGCTGCGGTCGTCGACAACAAACATGCACCGCGTGTAGGTTTTATCAGTCACCAGGGGCAACAACGCCTCCAGATTCCTCTCCGATGAGCCTCCTCTAATCATAACGACCATACCCTGCCGCAGTTTTTCTCTGGCTTCGGCCAGGGAAACCGACTCGTGGTCGGAAGAGATACCTGAGGCAATATAAGCGCTGAGATTCTTACCGCTGAGGCTGGGGGCGTGACCGTCAACCGCCTTGCCCCGGGCAAGTTCAATCTTACTCAATATGTCAGGGTCGGCGCCGATTACCCCGGGGTAATTCATTACCTCGCCCAGCCCGATGCAGCCCTTCCACTTGAGTACCTGTTTAATCTCGGCAACGCCCAGACTGGCTCCGGATGTTTCCAGGTGAGTCGCAGGAACGCAGGATGGGGCTGTCAGGAATAGATCCATTGGTAGACGGCGGGATGCCTTCATCACATACCTCATACCATCCAGCCCGCAGACATTAGCTATTTCGTGAAGGTCGGTGACTATGGTCGTGGTGCCTCTCGGCACCACAGCCCGGGCGTACTGAGCCACATCGAGCATCGAGCTTTCCAGGTGAACATGACCGTCGATAAGCCCCGGCGCCAGGTACTTGCCGCCCAAATCCAAAACTTCCTTCGCCTTGTCGTAATCCCCCACCCCGGCAATATTGCCCCCAATGATAGCCACGTTGCCCGGCTCGATTTCCCCGGTAAAGACACTTACAATTCTGGCATTAGTCAGCAGCAGGTCGGCTGGGGCATCACCCCTGGCAACCGCGATTAACTGATTACTCATTTGCTTCATCTAATCTCATTATGAATTATATGATAATCGTAATAATCAATTTCTCTCTCCCCCTGCGGGAGAGATATAAGTGAGGGGTAAACAAATCTTGCGTCACCCTCACCTTAATCCTCTCCCATCAAGGGAGAGGAGATTGGGAAATAATATGAATTTCTGCAACCTAGCCTGACTGGCTCTCTAGCTCGATATACCCGATATAAGGCAGATTACGAAATTGTTCGTCCCAGTCCATACCATAGCCAACGATAAATTTGTCAGGCACGGTGAAGCCGGGATAGTCGATACTAACCGGAACAAGCCTCCGGGAAGGTTTATCAGTCAGGACGCAGAGTTTCAGGGAGGCGGGTTTTCTTTTGGCGAGATAGTCCATCAGGAAAGCCAGGGATTGGCCGGTATCTATTATGTCCTCGATTACCAGCACATGACGGCCTTTGATGGGAGAACGGATGCCGAGCAGCATCTTCAGTTCACCCGCGGTGCTCCGGCCCCGGCCGTAGCTGGAGAGTCTGATAAACTCTATCTCAATAGGAAAATCAAGCTGACGCACCAGGTCAGCCATGAAAATAAAGGAACCCTTGAGGATACCAATCAGGAGCGGGTTTTTGTCCCTGTAATCCCGCGTGATTTCACCAGCCAGCTTCTTGACCGTGGCAGCTATTTCCTGACGGCTGAAAAGGAGTGTAGGTTTCGCTTGAGAACTCATCGTTACCTGAGATTATAGCCCTTGCTATAATCCCGCGCAACAAAAAGAGAATTTTTATGGTGAATCGTGAATGACCATACCGACGAAAGTCGTTATCCAGAATAGGTGGTCTACGCCTGGATTCCGGCTTCCGCCGGAATGGTACGGGAAAGCACTAGAAACACCCACTAGAAATATATGCGTGACCTTCTTCTGAAATAGTAACCGGCCGCCAGTCCAAACACCAAACCGCCGAGATGTGCCTGCCAGGCAATGCCGGGAGATATGATAAAGAAACCGCCGATAACTACCAGCCAGAGAGGGAGCGGAATTGGGAAAGGAATAATAAAAACTGTCATCTTTGGCCTCAATACTGCCAGCGCCCCACCCACAGCAAAGACAGCTCCTGAAGCGCCGATAGCCACAGAAAAAGGGTTTGCCAAAAGCAAGTAAGCAACATTGCCCAGAAGTCCGCCCAGAAAATAAACGATGAAGAATTTCCTTTCTCCCACCAGGTTTATCAGATAACCACCGTAAAAGTATAGCGTCAACATATTGCCCAGGATATGCCATATACTGGGGAAAGGCGCATGAATGAACATGTTGGTTACTATGGTCCAGGGCTGTTCCAGGAAGCTAGACCCTGATAAACCAAATAAATTAATAAAAAGGTTGGGCCTTATCGAGGTAGCGAGATACACAATCAGGTTAGCCACTATCAGGAAGCCTAGCGGGCCTAAATTAGTACCCTGATTGTCTCTGTAATTTACTCTAAATGCCATTTACACTCTCACTCGAACGGAATACGAACTGCGTATCAAAACAGTCTGAAATAAAATACACTAGAGAAAAATATTAAGAGACAAGTCCACGTATGTCTTCGGTTTCATTCTTCGTTTTCATCTATTTTGAGCTTGAAAAGCTCGCTCACCAATCCGGCCTGCTCGCCATTATCTTCATTCTGCTTCAGATACGCGACAGGCTCCTGAAGAATCTTTGTGACGATTGACTTAGTCATCGCGTCCAGATTGAACTGATCTTCCTCAGTCAGGGTACGCAGCTTCTTCAGGGTGCGGTTAAGCTGCTGCAGGCGGATATCCTCGGCTTTTTGCATCAGCGCGGTTATGACAGGCTTAGTGCCGGAAGCCGACCAGCCGGAGGTGCACCGGGCCACTTCCGCAGCGACAATCTCCTCCGCCTTCTCAACCTCGCTCTCACGCATCTGGCGGTTCTGCTCCGAAACCCGGGTCAGGTCATCGATATCATAGAGGAATACATTATCGATTTTCCCCACTTCCGGCTCTACATTCCTGGGGACGGCAATATCGATAATCACAAGGGGAGAATCAGACCGGGTTTTCATTACCTCCATCACCCTCTCAATATCAAGTATGCGATGGGGCGCTCCGGCACAGGCGACGACGATATTTGCCGAGTTCAGTTCCTCACCCATATTATCCAGGTCTACCGGCCTGCCGCCGACCATTTCCACAAGAGCCGAAGCGGATTCCATTGTCCGTGAGGCGATGACTATCTCAGATACCCCGCTCTCCTTCGCCACCTTGGCTACCAGTCTGCCTGCCTCACCGGCGCCGATAACCACCATCTTGCAATTGTTCAGCCCGCCGATAGCCTTTGCCGCCATATCGACTGCCACAGAACTTACCGAGAGAGCGCTCCGGCTGATGCCGGTTTCCTCTCTCACCTGCCGTCCGGTTCTGAGAGCGCTCTGGAAAATATTCCTGAGTGAAGGAGTTATCATTTTGGCATTTTCAGCCGCTGTCAACGCTGTTTTAATCTGTCCCAGAACCTCAAATTCACCGATAATCATCGAATCAAGCCCGCTGGCTATTCTGAACAGGTGCTTGAAAGCCGTGCCATTCTCGCGCAGGTAAATATGGGGCAGCAGGTCTACAAAAGAAACGCCGGTCATAGCATTTATGAAATTAAGTATGGCTTCCTCGGCAGGCTCACTGCCGGCGGCATAAATCTCGGTCCGGTTACAGGTAGACAGAATAATCCCGTTGGGAATGTACTGGCGCAGCAACGACAGGCTTTCCCCCAGCTTGTCTGCGTTAATCGCCACCTTCTCGCGGATGTCAACCGGAGCCGTGTGGTGATTGAGACCGACCAGGTAAACATTCACCGGCTTGTCTCGTCCGGAGCCTTGTTTGCTGTTTTTCATACAGGGTATTTTAGCCTCGTTTTTTTAAACTCCCTAGTACTGAAAAGCAAGAGACCATCGCCTAGACCCATTTCAACAGACACCTTATCGGCTATTTGCTGACAAGCCTCTCTGGTATGGCCGTGAATCATGGCAAAGAGATTATACTTCCAGAGCGCATTCGTCCTTCTCTCGTAGCAGTGGCTCACTTCCCTTAACGAGGCTAACCGCTCGCCCGCAGCATCTACTTTCTCTTCCGGCACTGCCCAGCAGGTCATGCCGTTAGCTGTAAAACCAACCTGGCGGTGGTTTACCGCGACGCTGAAGCGGCGGATAATCCCACGCTCTAAAAGAGATTGACATTGCTCCAGGAACTCATCTTCATTCATCTCAAGCCTGGCTGCCATGTCACTGAATGGGCGGGGTACTAGAGGCAAGTCCTGCTGTATCTCGTTGATTACTCTCCTGTCCGCGATCGATAGCTCTGTCTGATGCTGGCTGGTTACTCCCTTCTGACTGTCTGCAAGTTCGGCCGGCTCATCCCCGCCGGAACTGAAATAGACACGCAGTTTGAACAGCTTGATTGCCGGCAGGCTGAAGCACGCTTCAGCCTTAAGCGGGCTGCCTATTTTTTTTAGTTCGTTATCTATATCCGCTGAAGCCGGAAGGGCGAGAGTAAACCAGAGGTTAAAATAGTTATCGCGTTCATAGGCGTGGCTGACGGGATAATCAGCAAGAAGCTCCGTAGCTCTCTCAAGCTCAGACCCTGCTACCCGCATCGCCACCAGGGTAGTTTTATAGTTAATCTTCCTGGCATCCAGCAGCGGGCCTATCTGCCGGATGATGCCGCTGTCCCCCAATCTCTTGACTCGCCGGATTACCTCATCTTCAGCGATACCCAGTTCCTGCCCGATACCGGCGAAAGGATGAGAGACCATAGGGAACTTAACCTGCATCCGGTTAAGCAATTTCTGGTCGATGTTATCCAGATTCATCTCAGTCATTTATCCGCCGGTCAGCCTTCGTTGAGCCACAGGCTCATAAACACAATACGGCTCGGCTTCAAGGCAATCCCCGGTTGATTCATAGGCTCTGGCCCGGCAGCCGCCGCAGATTTTCTGATATTCACAAATACCGCACTTACCCTTCAGCTTGCCCATATCTCGCAGGTCGGTAAACAGATTAGACTTATTCCAAATCCGGCCGAAGGTCTCCTGCCTGACATTCCCGGCTTCCATATCAAGGTATCCGCAGCCCTGGACACTGCCCAGGTGAGATATGAAACAGAAGCCGGTGCCGGAAAGGCAGCCGCGGCTGAAAGAATGACCCGGGTGCCCGCCCGTCGCCGGTCTCCCGGACGGAGGAGCAGCTTCACCGCTTTGCTTCATCCTCTGCCTGCTAATCCTCATAAAGTGCGGGGCGCAGATAGGCCTGATAGCTATCTTACCCCGTAACTCAGCCGTCTTATCCAGGATATGGTTGAGGGTCTGCTCGTATTCATCAGGAGACAGCTCACTTGCCTCGATGTCCTTACCCCTGCCCGTCGGCACCAGCAAGAAGGGATGGAATGATTTCGCTCCTATCTCCATAGCCAACGATATTAATTCGTCAAGGTAAGCCACGTTCAGCTTGGAAATGGTGCTGTTAATCTGAATGCCCATACCCGCTTTCTTGGCGTTGTTAATACCCGACATGGCCGCATCAAAAGTGCCGACCATGCACCGGAAGTCATCATGGCGCGCGGCGCTGGGGAAGTCCAGGCTGACTCCTACTGTGGCAACTGGGATCGACTTGAGCTTGAGCGCCATTTCCTCAGTCAGGAGTGTGCCGTTGGTGCCCATCACCACCAGCAAGCCTCTGTCCGCCGCATACTTGCCGATATCCAGAACATCGGGGCGGAGGAGAGGTTCGCCGCCGGTCAGGATTATCATCGGCTTGCCTACCTCAAGAATCTGGTCGATGACACGGTAACATTCGTCGGTGGTCAATTCTCCTTCATAACCGCCTTTATGCGCCGATGCCCGGCAGTGAGAACAAAGCAGGTTGCAGCTCCGCGTAATCTCCCAGGCTACGTGCTGCAACTCCGGCTGAATAATATTGCTGGCCGCGTGTCTTTCTGTGGTCATGCTTTTTCCGTAATTTCCTCTTCGGTTAAGTAACAGGCCGGGTCCTGCGCCCAGACATCATCATATACAGCTTCAGCGCGTACCCGCAGGTTACCGTTGCAGATATCGACGAACTGGCAGCGGCCGCAGCGGCCTTTGAGCAAGCCGACCCGGTTTTTTAATCCTTTAAGCAGCGGCTCTGACTCATCCGTCCAGATATCGCCGAATTTTCTCTGGCGCACATTACCCAGCGAATGATGCCACCAGAACTGGTCGGCATGGACGTTACCCACATCATCGACAGCGGCTATTTTGATACCGGAATTATTACCCCCGTTAACCCGCAATAATTCCAGTACACTTTCAGCCCGCTTGGGGTCTGTCTCCTTCAGCTTTAGATAGAGGTAAACGCCATCGGTATGGCTGCTTACGGTAAGAATTTCTTTATGAAAACCACGCTTGTGAAGGTCGACTGTACGTTCGCAAATAGTGTCTACCACTTCTCTGGTTTGCTCATGGCTGATATCTTCCTTCACAATGCTGCTGCCCCGCCCTGAATAGGCGAGGTGGTAAAAACAAACACGGTTAATGCCTTCATCCTCGACGAGCTGAAAAATAGCCGGGATGTCCTGGTAGTTATGTTGGGTAATAGTCTGCCTGAGTGAAACCCTCAGACCCTGAGCGACACAGGTTCTAATGCCTCTCAGGGCTGCATCGAATGCACCTTCCTTGCCCCGGAAATAGTCATTCTTAGCCCCGATGCCATCCAGACTGATGCCGACTTCAGCGAAGCCGACCCTCTTGAGGTCCCGGGCTGTGTCTTCGGTAATGAGAGTGCCGTTAGTCGAAATAGCTGGTCTAACCCCCAGTTCCTTAGCGTAAGCTGCCAGGGGGAAAAGGTCTTTCCTTATCATCGGCTCGCCGCCTGAGAAGAGAAGAACCGGAACACGGAATTCCGCCAGGTCACGGATAAATGCTTGCCCGGCAGTACTATCCATTTCGTCCGGAGACTTGCTGGTATTAGCCGAGGCGTAACAGTGAATACAACTCAAATTGCACTGCCTGGTATAATTCCAGACTACCACCGGCCTGGGAACATCTCTCTTTTCATAGCGAAGGTTGTCTCCGGGCCCCGCTTCACCACAGAGCAAACGTGTAATTGAAATCATTAGACGCCATCCCCCTTCTTCCTACTTTCCTACAGTATGCAACGCAACAGAATCTGTTGCGTTGCATACTGTGAGAAGCCACCCGGGGTGAACGGCGCTCATAAAACTGGCTTGTGAGACGCCGTCCATCCACCGTTACTTTACACTAAAATCTATATTCAATTTCTTAGTAACTTCTCGATTACGCTAGAGTGTCCTCAAGATAATTACTGCCTGACTATGCCAATTAGCTGGATAGCTGATGACAACCCTTGCATATTTCGTTGGTGCGTCCGGTATGGTCTTTAGCCGAACCAGGTCCAGGCAATCCTGTGCCTCCGGCAGCGCCCACTCCAGCCCCACCAATAGTGTGACAGCCGGTGCAGCCGGGAGGAGTCGCAGCAAATAGCGCTTCATGTAGCGCCTTCGGCGCTTTTGGCGGGCTGCTGACAACAGGCGCAGCAGGTGCGGGAGGAGTTACAGGTGCCGCGGGCGCTGCGGCTGGGGGAGGAGCAGGAGTGACCGGTGTAGCAGGTGCCGGTGCCGCGGGCGCCGCCGGGGCTGACGGTGTTGTCGGAGCGGCAGTGCCGCCGCAGGAGACAACCAGTAAGACCAGCGCAAGCGCTAACATTCCGGCCAGGGACAAGGCTGTTTTCTTCATAGTTCTAACCTCCTTTTATTTTAGCATAACCAGTCTAGCATATCCACATTTACAAGGGAAGAGGAGGCCTCCTCTAGCCAGGCCTCCCCTTCTCAAATCATGTTTGCCTTATTCTATATCCTTCCCTGTTCTTGTCAAACCTCCTCATATCCGCCGCCACACTGCTTATCGCAGAGCGGCGATCGTGGCATCCAGTACCGCACTGGCAAAGGCCGGGTTATGAATACCTTCACTACCATCGCCTTCGATTAAGAAGAAGTTCCATCCGGCTTTTACCAGAGTATCGGTAGCCGCAATCAGAACTTTCGTGCCATCGGTAGTAATATCACCCAACCGTACCTCAGCCTCAGATAAGGTCACCGTATGCGGGCTTTCACCGGTCGGCTTATAGGTGAATGTCACTGGGCTCTTGAACTTGATGATGAAGCCCTGCTGCCCATGAGGTTCTGCCGGCTCCATCGCAGCGATATTATCCTTGCTTATCTCCATATTATCGCTCAGCACATCATAGGCGACGCCCTTCAAGTCATGAGGTGTGTAATCCTTGATTGTTACCTTTGCCGGCATCTTACCGAGCAGGTAGGCGCTCATCTGCTGACCAAGCTTATGGAGCTTATCCTCGGTTCCTGCCTCCAAAGCCTTGGCATTAAAGGTGGCTGTGTGGCAGTCTTTGCAGATTGCCGTGCTGGCGCCAAAACTGTGGTTGGTGCCGGAGAGCTGGTAGCTGAACTCAGCCGGAGGCGGAGTTGACTCCATATGGCAGGTAACACAGGTATCTTTAACATAGGAGTGAGGCGAGCGCTGCGGGACGCCGACGAAGTAAGCATTCTCACCCATCAGCACGTCAGCTTGTGAGGCAGTGTGTGGGGCTGAGTAACTGGTTGGCGGCGCATCGATATTATGAACTGCGTTCCTGGTATTGTGGCAGGTGATGCAGAGGGCGCCTTTACCCACTTCACTCGCCTTGAAGCCGGCGGGCAGTAACAGGGTATCGTTAATGATACGAACTGTCGCTGTATTCGGTTCGCCTGATAGAGTGCCCTGGGCGTGCGGGTCATGGCAAGCAACACAGGTTACCGCATCAAGTTTATCCGCTGTAAAACCAAGGGCAACCATTTCATCAGCGGTGGCGTTACCATTTTTCCCCTGGATGGGCTTGGTCAGGTCTCCCTGCTTCAGCCAGAGAAGGAAACCCTGGACGCTGTGACAGCGGGCGCAGGAATTGCTGGTAGCCCGTTCCGGTGTCGTTGTTGACTCAATTCCAGAATGACCGCTCTCCTGCCATTGCTGGTAGCGGCCGTGGCGGAGAGGCTCACCGTGACAGGTGCCGCACGCTTCAGCCGAGAGTGTTATACGGGCAGCATCGAGAGTTTTATTCATATGAAGCGGACTATTGTTAGGGCCATGGCAGTTTTCGCACTGGATATTCGCCAGGGCGGCTGTCTTGGGGAAAGATTTCAGCATCCCGGTATACAGGCCGACATCACCGTGCGAGGGAACCTTCCATCCTTCACTCGCCATTGCTTCATCAAATCCGCCATTGGTAGCGCCCGGAGCATAGCCCACGGTGTGGCAGGCAGCGCAACTCTCGGTCCAGTGCCCGGCGGGATTATTAATATTCTGGGTAAAGATTTCGGCGTGTCCGGATGCTCTCCAGGCGGTGAATTTATCCGGCGCCTGTTTCCCATCATGACAAACGGTACATCCGGCAGCAAGAGGTTGTCCCTTAGCATTCAGACCGCTGATACCACCGGCCCAGGTGCCTGCGTAGATATCGAGCGTAGTAAGACCGGAAGCCTTATCTTTTATTGTGTACTTGCCCACAACATCAGGAGTAAATGACGGGTTCTTGTTGCTATCGCTATCCAGAACTGACTTGGAACCATCCGGTGCAGTCAACACCCATTTGTAAAAGGTCATATTCTTACTGTTCACCAGTACCGGTAATCCAACCGGCACATTACCGAGACCGCCATTGACGACATACGGCAGGGCGGCCACAACATTTACTGTACCGCTATAAGTCCCGCTTGTTGTAGTTGCAGTAACTTTAAAAGTAGCTGTCTCAGCTTCTTCAAGGTCAAACGGAGTTATCGCCACGACCGAAAAACGGTTTGGAAGGTGGAGCAAACTCAACAGCTCCGCTTTATACTCCGCAGCCTCGCCGAGAGTCACTGTAATTGTATCCGATGCAGCGTTATCTATTACCGCGTTAACACCCGCGACTTGACTCCACTCGTACCCGGTAACCGTTGAGCTGTCATAAGGCGTAGCCGTCGCCTTCAAAGTCACCTTAGCGCCGGGCGAAGAATTTTGTGCGGCTCCGGCGTTAACTTTTACGGCAGACGCCGGTTTAAGCGCTATGTTATTTGTGACAGTCTGACCGCTCACCAGGTTTACCGTAGCTGTAGCCGAGGTGAAGTCAGCCTTGGCAAAAGTAAGTTTGTAAGTTCCAATCGGAAGCTGTGCGGAATAGCTTCCGTCAGCCCCTGAGGTAATCGTCACTCCCTGTATTACCGGGTCGGTAGTGACCGTTGCCCCGGCCAGCGGCGCTTTATTCAAGCTAACCGTTATTACCCCGTTAACCGTGCCGCTGCTTGAGCCGGGCGTACCGGCGGCGCCGGCCGGACCAGCCGGACCCACCGCGCCCTGACAGCTAAGAAGCAACGGCATCAAAGCAATCAGCGCAGCGAACCCAACCACCAGCCACCAGATTCTTTTCATCGTAGCTACCTCCTTACTTACTTCTCATCGGGTCGATATCCACCCCCGACAAAATTAAGGGAGATTATGAAACATCTCCCCTAAGAATTCCCCTTTCTGACCAAGTTTGACTTGAAACTCTTGCGCACTCATCTGAATTATTCTCTTTGATTACCCGCTAATTTAATACAATCCGCCTCTAAATTTGCAGTTTACGCTCCTGCAGCAACGGTGAAATCCCCCTGGATACAGCAATCTTGATTTATTCTACCCGCTACGTTTCCCGGCAAACTAGTCATAATTACCTGATTGTTAGTGAGTATGAACTACCCAATTTTCTCAGCCGTTAGAAGTCTGAAAATACGCCGTTTTGAATATGAAACGGCCTGATTAATTGAAAAAGGGAAAACTAATATCTATAATCAAGGGAGTATTAAGTAATTGCACATATCGCAGGTAAGCTATCATGATATTCAAGAATAAGCTTCAATATCGAATCATCCTGCTGGTTTTTGTCATCCTGGTAGTCATTGGACTCATTGGTGATGGGGCGATGCTTTATCTACAGAGGCGTACTACCGTGGCTCACTTTACAGAGTCGACTGTTGTCTTAGCCGCCGCGCTCCGCGACTCTCTGGAAAGGGACATGCTTCTGGTAGACCGGCAGCATGTGCAGAAGTCTGTGGAACTGATGGCTTCAAGAAAACCTATCAATGACGTCACTGTACTCTCTAACGAGCGGAAGGTATTCGCATCCAGTGATGTTTCATCCATCGGCCAGATACGGGCAAATAGAGACATTACCCCGGTATTCACTTCCGGAGAAACGGTCACCAGAGCCGCCAGAAAAAGTGATAAAAATATCCTTTATGTCGATCTTCCGGTGTTGAACAAGCCGGATTGCTACGGGTGTCACGGTTCCGGCCCTCGAATATTGGGGGTAATTGAAATCGGCGCGGACGGCAAACTACTGGATAAACAGCTCCAGGAACAGACCCTGATTATGGTGGTGATAGCCGGGTTCACTCTCTTGATTATCGGTGGAACGTTAACTTATATGTTCCGGTCGTCAGTTATCAATCCCATTTCAAAGCTTATCGCCTCAGCCCGGCGGATTGCAGGAGGTGACCTCAGCGCCAGAGTTGAGATTCAAAGAGATGATGAGGTGGGCATGATGGCAAAAAGTTTTAATGAAATGGCGGAGCGGGTTGAGCAAAACGCCAAAGCTCTTGAAGCTTCGAAGATGGTGCTGGAAGAGACCGTCCAGGAGAGAACCAAACAGTTGCAGGAAACAGCGGGCATCCGCGGGCAACTGCTGGAGAGGCTTATTTCCGCCCAGGAGGAAGAACGGCGTAGAGTAGCCCGTGAACTCCATGATGAAGCCGGGCAAGCTCTTTCCGCAATTATGCTGGACCTGGCCAGAGCAATTGACGCCCTGCCCAACGAGGCAAAAGAAGCCAGGCAAAAGCTGCTGCAATCGCGTGCCCTTGCCGCTCAGACGCTGGGGGAATTACGCAAGCTGATTTATGACCTCCGCCCTGAAGTCCTCGACCAGCTCGGTCTGGCGCCGGCTTTGCGTTCATACGTCAAGAGCCGCCTGGAAGCAAAGGATATCAAGGCAAAGCTGAGTTTCTCCGGCCTTGAGGACAGGCTCCCGGCCAGTATGGAAACTACGATATTCAGAATAATCCAGGAGGCGACGACCAACGTCCTCCGCCACTCCGGGGCCTCGACCGTCAACATCAAGGTGGCAGTGACAAAATCAATAGTCAATGCTAGTATTGAGGACAATGGCAAGGGGTTCGATGTCGAGGCCGCTTTACGGGCACATGAGTCCTGGGGGTTACGCGGCATTCGTGAAAGGGTCGGAGTTGTCGGCGGACAACTGAATATAAAATCGGAACCTGGGAGAGGCACCCAGATACGATTCCAGATTCCACTGGAGGGTAACTGACATGAGCAAACTACGTGTCTTGATTGTGGACGACCACGGGATTGTACGCGCAGGCACCAGGTCTTTACTCGAGGGCCAACCCGATATCGAGGTAGTTGGCGAGGCTGCCGGCGGTGAGGAAGCCATCGAAAAAGCAAAACAGCTTCGGCCTGACCTGGTGCTCATGGATATCGCCATGCCGGGTATGAACGGCATCGAAGCCACCCGCCGGATAAAAGAGGAGTTGCCTGATACCAGTGTGCTTGTCCTCAGCATGCATGATGATGAAGAGTTCTTCTTCCCCGTTCTCAGGGCGGGAGCCTCCGGTTATATTTTGAAAGAGGCTGAACCCCAGGAATTGCTCTATGCAATCCGCACAGTCCACCTGGGACATATTTTCCTGTCGCCGGCAGTCGCTACGGCCCTGCTGGAAGGCTTTGTCACCGCGTTACCCGAGCATCTGGAAGAAAATTACGGAAGCCTGACCCGCCGTGAGAAAGAAGTGCTCAGACTGGCAGCTGCCGGTAAAACCAACCGTGAGATGGCTGAGTCCCTGTTCTTAAGCTCGAGAACGGTAGAGAAATACCGTCAGGCTGTAATGCACAAACTCGGCCTGGCAAGGCGCGAGGACCTGACGAAATACGCTATCCGCCGGGGACTCATCGATTTTGAATGACCTCGCCAGCTTCGCAAGTCGTGACTTTATGACCTCTTGGCAAAGTTGGTACTATTTACTTATTACATCTATACCAGTAAAATTGGGTATCCACTACCCAGAACAATTAGGTAGTTAACGACTACATCTCACTTAGTGACAGGCGTAGAATACTTCATTTGGGAGTACCAATATCAGTTACTGCCAAGATCTGAAATCGTAGGATAAGGGAGGAGATAAAAAATGGATACCTGGATTATCTTTCTGATTGTTGCGGTGGTGGTAGTGTTATTGCCCCTGGCCGTCAAGATAGTGAAGCAGTATGAGCGCGGGGTGGTGCTCCGCTTCGGACGCCTGGTAAGCAGCAGAAACCCCGGTTTCAATGTCATCCTGCCTCTTATCGACCGGATGACACGGGTCAGCCTCAGAATCGTTACCACTGTACTGGAGCCTCAGGAAGTCATCACCAAGGATAACGTCACCATCAAGGTGGACGCCGTCCTTTACTTCATGGTCATAGACCCGGTAAAGGCGGTCATCAATGTTGAGAACTTCCGTGAAGCCACCATTCAGTTAGCCCTGACTACTATGCGGAGTGTCCTGGGCCAATCCGACCTGGATGAGCTGCTCGCCCATCGCGACCAGATTAACCTGAGACTGCGCCAGATTATCGATGAGCAGACCGAGACGCCCTGGGGTGTCAGAGTGACCCTGGTCGAGGTCAAGGACGCCCTCCTGCCTGAAAGCATGCAGAGGGCTATGGCAAGACAGGCTGAAGCCGAACGTGAGAAGAGAGCCAAGCTTATCCATGCCGAGGGTGAGAAGGCGGCTGCCGCCACATTAGCCAGTGCCGCTGAGATTATCCAGAGCCAGCCGGCCGCTTTACAACTGCGCTACCTGCAAACCCTGGTTGAGATTGCCGGTGAGAAGAACAGCACCATTATCCCTTTGACCCTGGATATTGTGAGCGCCCTGGCTAATGTACCGAAACTGAAATAA